>ERZ832317.318-NODE-318-length-71265-cov-24.842087_pt1 | contig 71265 bp, 60 predicted proteins | sample MGYA00519695_ERZ832317 | MGnify/ENA primary metagenome ERZ832317 (study PRJEB31850, sample SAMEA3708726) | human gut metagenome | biome: human gut; feature: human-associated habitat; material: faeces | place: China | collected 2014 ...
ATTCCTGCTGCCACCACGTTTTCTTACGGCACTTTCGGTTCCAAAAGTGCCTACTTGTGAACAGTAACCAAACCGCTCTTTTACCAAAATACATCATAAAACAGACTGTTCAATCTGTACAATTCGGTGTATAATTAAAGAAAATATGCCATCAGGGCGATACATTTCACATATGTATACAGATTTTGGGAAATGACGGCATGAAGATAGCACAAAATTCGCAAGCGGTTTGCGCTATGCACCGTTACGAAAAAACGTTCATCATCAAAATTCAAGAAAAGGCAGGTTATGAATATGAAAAATGTAACAATTCTCGATCACCCGTTGATTCAGCACAAGATCTCGCTCCTCCGCAACAAGAACACCGGAACCAACGAATTCCGTTCCCTGACCGATGAGATTGCGATGCTGATGGGCTATGAAGCGCTTCGCGATCTTCCGCTGGAAGATCAGGAAGTAGAAACTCCGATCGAAACCTGCAGCACTCCGATGCTGGCTGGTAAAAAACTTGCCGTTGTCCCGATCTTACGTGCCGGTCTCGGTATGGTAAATGGTATTCTGGCACTCGTTCCGTCCGCAAAGGTTGGTCACATCGGACTCTACCGCGACGAGACAACCCATGAGCCGCACGAATACTACTGCAAGCTGCCAACCCCGATCGAACTGCGTACCATCGTTGTCACCGACCCGATGCTGGCAACCGGCGGTTCCGCAGTGGAGGCAATCGACTTTATCAAAGCACGCGGCGGAAAGAACATCAAATTCATGGCAATCATCGCTGCTCCGGAAGGATTAAAGAGACTGCATGAGGCACATCCGGATGTCCAGATCTATGTCGGTCATGTCGATCGCTGCCTGAATGAAAACGCTTACATCTGCCCAGGTCTGGGAGATGCAGGGGATCGGATTTTTGGTACGAAATAAATACTATAGCATTCACAAAAAATCGCTCTTCCCTCTTCCGGGTTGAGCGATTTTCCATTTTATCTTTATTTAAGATTTCGTTCTCAAATCGCTATCGCGTAAATTTCTCTGCTATAGCACCGCTATAGTACGCGTTCAGCAATTTTTCCAGATCCTTGATCTTCTCTTTCAGTTCCCGTCCGATATCGGTATCTCCGACACACTTACGCTCCGGCACCCATTTGACCATACGGCTCTCAAACTGGCCGCGGAACTGCGTCCCGGCGACGAGCGCCGTCAGGTCGAGGAGGTAGACTTCCTTGTCGCGCAGCTTGAAGGGCACCTCGCCCGTGACGATGCGCTGGGCCAGCCCCTCGGCGATGGCCGTCTTGCCGACGCCCGGCTCGCCGATGAGGCAGGGATTGTTCTTCTGGCGGCGGTTGAGGATCTGAACGACGCGCTCGATCTCCTCGGCGCGGCCGATGACGGCGTCGAGCTTGCCGTCGCGGGCGCGCTGGGAGAGGTTGATGCAGTAGTTGTCGAGATACTTTTTCTTCTTATCGGCCTTGCGCTCGCGCGTGTCGCGGGACTTGCCGCCCGCGGCGCCGCCCTCCTCGGGCTTTTCCGCGGGGGAGCCGCTGCCGAACAGGCGGTTGAGGAACGGGAACGTCGCGGTCTTGCCGCTCTCCTCGTCGTCCTCGCCGTCGCCCTCGGGCAGGTCGCTCATCTCCTCGGCGCCGCCGAAGGCCTGCATCATCTCGTTGTTCAGTCCCTCGAGATCGTCCGGGCTGATGCCCATGCGCTTCATCATGTCCTCCACCTGCGGCAGCCCGAGCTGCGCCGCACACTTGAGGCAGAGGCCCTCATTGACCGTCTCGTTCTTCTCATTCGTACGGGAGATGAACACCACGGCCACATTCTTCTTGCATCGGGAACAAAGAGTAGGTTGCATAGTTTTCCTCCGTTAACCAATCGGGATTTTTATCGCATCAGAGACCGGAAATCCAGTCCAGCGGGCTGTGCTCGGCGAAAAAGCGCAGCAGTCGGGACTGCTCCACCGTCTCCGGGGTAAGCAGAATATCAAATTTACGCAGCGCCCACACGACCACGAACACGACCAGCGCGCCCCACAAAAGACCGAGCGCACCGCCGCCGACGGCGTTGGCCCCGTGGATCACCGGGAGCTTCGTGACGAGCTGGAGCGGCTTTGACAAAAGCCCCAGCACCAGAAGCAGCAGCACAAATGACACAACATAGACCAGCGTATATGCCACCGAGTGTGCCACACTCTGCGACAACGCCGCCAGCAGCGACGCACCCGACTCCTGCGCGGCATGCACCACCTGCTGTGTCAGCTCCTGCAGGCGCTCGCCGATGAAGCCGAAGTCCGCGAGCACGCTCTCGGCCGAGGCCGATTCCTGCCGCGTGAGCTTCTGTTCAATGCGCCGCTCGACGAGCGGTGTAAGCTTCTGCGCCACGGGATCGGCCAGACGATCCGCCGCCCACGACGCCAGCACAAACGCCAGCACCACGACGATCAGGCCCGTCAGACTCTTGAGCAGTCCCTTTTTTGCTCCGATGACAACCGCCGCAAGCAGGGCCGCCGCGATAAGCAGATCTGCGATGAGTGCCATAGTTCCTCCTTACGGCAGATAGAGGCTCGCGGAAGCGGAACCGGCCAGCACGGCCGAGCCGTCCGCGCGCATGAGCACCTGCCGCGCCGTGCTCACGCCCTCAAGCGTTGCGTGTTCATTCCAGTTTTTGTCATAGATCGTCAGGCGGTCACTGTAGAGCACCGCGATATACCGCCCGGCGGCGGAGATGCCCAGCACCTCGCTGCTGATCTCCAGACGCGCAATCTCGCTGCCGGCGCTGCTGACCGTGGCGAGCACGGCCTGACTGCCGGACTTATAGTCGCCGAGCAGAAGCGCGGCATAGCCGTCGCCGCTCAGGCTGCACCGGCGCAGGTACTTCCCGCCGAAGCTGTAGCTCGCCGTCTCCTTGCCGCCGCTGCTCAGAAAGTGCAGCGCGTCCTCCGACACGGCGCACAGGCGGCTGCCGACATGGCCGATGTCATAGACCGCGCCGCCCTCGAGCGTGCAGGTCGCCGCGGGCGTCTCGGACGTGAGCTTGTAAAAGACGATGCTGCTGCGGTAGCTGCCGTCCTCCTGCCCCATCGTGACGGCGGCGAGGTGCTTGCCGTCGGACGTGACGGCGGCGGTCATGACGAAGCGGTCGGACGAGTCGAACTCAAAGGTCATGCTCCCCTTCGCGTCGTAGACCTCGACGGCGGCCTTATAGCCGCTCTTGTTGACCGTCGCGGCGAGCATGCCGCCCTCGTTTGCGGTGACGGCGAGGATCTCACCGCCGCACGCCAGCTGGCGCACAAGGCCATGGCTGTCGAGGACATAGATCTCCGTGCCGCCGATGTCATAGGCGACGGCGCGCCCGCCCGCCGTAAACACGGCCGCGTGCGAGAACTTCACCTGCGTGTGGTAGCGAACGGCCCCGTCCTCACCGAGGACGCTGATCTGCCCGTCGGAGGCCATAATCAGGCTCCCATCGAGCGATGTGAACACCGCGCTCTTCTCCACGGCGTAGCGGTAGAGCTGGGCGCAGCCCGTCTCGTCCTTCTGCGCCTGCCGGTAGATCACGGCGCGGCGCAGACCGTCGAAGCTGCCGTGATCCCACAGCAGCGCGACCGCCACGACCGCGAGCACCACGGCCGCCGCGATCCCCAGCCACTTCAGGCGCTTTTTGTAGTTTTTCTTCTGGATGCGCCGGGGCGCCTCCTCCTGGGGGTTGCCCAGGTCATACTCCCATTTTTCCATTGAGTCTTTCATCCTCATACCACACGCGCGTCAGGTACAGTCCGCCCGGCGGCGCCGTCGGCCCCGCGAGCGTCCGGTTGCCGGAGTCGAGAATCGCGGGGATGTCCTCCGGCCGGAGCTTCCCCTCCGCGGCGTAGAGCACGGTGCCGGTGATGGCCCGTACCATATTATACAGAAATCCGTTCGCGCATACCTTTAACTCCAGCAGTTCGCCGCTGCGCGTGACGCGGCAGTAGTAGATCGTGCGGACGGTGCTGCGCACGTTCGTACCCACGCTGCGCACGGCGGCAAAGTCGTGTGTTCCCTCAAAGGCGCGGGCGGCGCGGTCCATCACGTCCTCGTCAAGCCGCTTCGGGTAAAAGTATGCCCGGTTGACATAGAACGGGTTCTTCACGCGGGAATTATAGATCCGGTAGGTGTACTCCTTGCGGATGCACGATCCGATGGCGTTGAAATCGTCCGCGACCTCATACGCCTCGAGCACAGCGATGTCCTCCGGAATGTGGGTGTTGACGGCAAAGGGCAGGCGGTCGACGGGGATGCGCGAGGACGTGTGGAAATTGGCCACATAGTGCTCGGCGTGGACGCCCGCGTCCGTCCGGCCGCAGCCGATGACGCGGACCGACTCGCCGCAGACCATCGACAGACCCTTCTCCAGCGTCTGCGCGACGGTGACCTCAGTCTTCTGCACCTGCCAGCCGTGGTAGGCCGTGCCGTTATACATTAAAATCAGGGCGATATTGCGCATAAAAGCCTCCGGTGCGGCCGGTTTACAGGCCGCATTTTTTCAGCGCGATGATCCCGGCGACGAGCAGGACAAAGCCCGCAATCACGAGATAATCCGCCATGCGGTAGCGCAGGACGTGCAGCGCCGTGCGGCCCTCGCCGCCGTGGTAGCAGCGGCACTCCATCGCCGTCGCCAGCTCGTCGGCGCGGCGGAAGGCGCTGATGAACAGCGGCACAAGGATCGGGATGAGCGCCTTGGCGCGCTGGAAAATATTGCCGCTTTCAAAGTCGGCGCCGCGCGCCTTCTGTGCGGACATGATCTTGTCCGTCTCCTCGATGAGCGTCGGGATAAAGCGCAGCGCGATCGACATCATCATCGAAAGCTCATGGATCGGCGCGTGAATCTTCTTCAAAAAGCCGAGCAGGCTCTCCAGCCCGTCCGTGAGGGAGATGGGACTCGTCGTATACGTCAGCAGGAACGTCCCCATGATGAGCATCACGATCCGCACGACCATGAAGCCCGCCGACCAGATGCCCTCCCACGTGATGTGGCGCAGGAGCCACACGTCGCACACCGGCGTTCCGCCGGTGAAGAACAGGTTCATGACCGCCGTGAAGATCACGATCACGAACACGGGCTTGAGCCCGCGGGTCAGCGCGCTGAAGTGTACCTTCGAGACGAGGATGCACGCGAGCAGCACCGCAGCCACGACACCGTAGCTCACGAGCCACTTGGCGTTAAACAGCGCGACGATATAGAGCACGACGGCCAGAATCTTCGTGCGCGGGTCGAGCCGGTGGATAAACGTATCGCCAGGGAAAAACTGGCCGAGGGTGATATCCTTCAGCATGCCGCATGCCCCCCTTTCAGGGCCAGCAGCTCGGCCTTGAGATCCTCAATGGTATAGACCGCCGGGTCGATCGGCAGGCCGCGGCGGCGCAGCTCGCCGGCGATTTTCGTCACCTGCGGCACGTCGAGCCCCACGCGCTCCAGCTCCTCCGCGCGGGCGAACACCTCGCGCGGGGTACCCTGCATGAGAATATGCGAATCGCAGAACACGACGATGCGCCCGGCGTTGCGGGCGATCTCCTCCATGCTGTGGCTGACGAGGATGACAGTCGTGCCGCGGCGCTCGTGATAGGCGCGGATCTGCGCGAGCACGGCCTCGCGGCCGCGCGGGTCAAGCCCCGCCGTCGGCTCGTCGAGGATGAGTACCTTCGGCTCCATCGCAATCACGCCCGCGATGGCCACGCGGCGCTTCTGTCCGCCGGAGAGCTCAAAGGGCGACTGGGCGAGCATGTCCTCGCTCAGGCCGACCAGCTCCACCGCCTCGCGCACGCGGCGGTCGATCTCGTCTTTCGAAAGGCCCATGTTGCCCGGGCCGAAGGCGATGTCCTTATAGACCGTCTCCTCAAAGAGCTGATACTCCGGATACTGGAACACCAGCCCCACCTCGAAGCGCACGCGGCGGATCTTCTTCGGCTCGGCCCAGATGTCGCGCCCCTCGAGCAGGATGCGCCCCTCCGTCGGGCGCAGCAGGCCGTTGAGGTGCTGGATAAACGTGGATTTGCCTGACCCGGTGTGGCCGATGACGCCGAGAAACTCCCCCGGTGCGACCTCCAGATTCACCCCGTCCACGGCGCGGCGCTCGAAGGGCGTCCCGGCGCTGTAGGTATGGGTCAGGTTCTCTATTTTCAAAATCGGTTCCAATGGCTTACTTCCCTTCCGCGCCGTCAAACGCCTGGCAGATGGCGCGGGCACATTCCTCCACGGAGATGGCGTCCAGCGGCAGATCCATCCCCTCCTGATTCAGCTCATACAGCAGCTCCACCGTGTCCGGCACGGTGAGTCCCAGTGCGCGCAGCTGCTCCACGCGCCGGAAAATCTCGCGCGGCGGGCCGTCGAGCACCTGCTCGCCATCGTTCATGACGATCACGCGGTCGGCCTCGAGCGCCTCGTTCATGTGGTGCGTGATGAGCACGACCGTGATCCCCCGCTCGCGGTTGAGCCGGTGGACGGTTGAGAGCACCTCGCGCCGCCCGACGGGGTCGAGCATGGCGGTCGCCTCGTCGAGGACGATGCACTCCGGCTCCATCGCGATCACGCCCGCGATGGCCACGCGCTGCTTCTGTCCGCCGGAGAGAAGGTGCGGCGCGTGACGCGTGAACTTCTCCATCCCGACGGCGGTGAGCGCGTCGTCGACGCGGCGGCGGATCTCCTCCGACGGCACGCCGAGGTTCTCCGGCGCGAAGGCGACGTCCTCCTCCACCACGTTCGCGACGATCTGGTTATCCGGGTTCTGGAATACCATGCCGACGCGGCGGCGGATCTCGAGCAGACACGCCTCGTCGCGCGTGTCCATCCCCTCGACATACACCGCGCCGCCCGAGGGCAGGAGCACGGCGTTCATATGCTTTGCCAGCGTGGACTTGCCGGAGCCGTTGTGCCCCAGCACCACCACGAAGCTGCCCCGCTCAATCGAGACGTTCACGTCTTTCAGCGCGGCGCGGGGCTCCTTCCCCTCCTCCGCCGGGTAGGCGAAGGTGAGGTCTTTTGTTTCAATCATTGTCTGCATTGGCTTCTCTTTTCTTATGAAAGGGTGATTTATCTGCACATCCAGCGGCCCGTCGCGCCGCAGGGCAGCGCCATGCCCGAATCGGTGCACGGCAGGCCCAGCTCATCCCACGCCACGCGCCCGCCGAACTTTTTGCCGACGAGCAGCTGCAGGATGTAGCCCAGCACGGACGGGGCGAGGCCGGTTGTATAGCTGTTGAGAATAACGAACAGGGGTTGATCCGACAGCACCCGGGCGCAGAGCTTCACGAAGGGATAGAGGTTCTCCTCGAGCTTCCACACCTCGCCGCCGGGGCCGCGCCCGTAGCTCGGCGGGTCCATGATGATGGCGTCGTACGTCTTGCCGCGGCGGATCTCCCGCTCGACGAACTTCGCGCAGTCGTCCACGATCCAGCGGATCGGCGCTTCGGCAAGACCGGAGCATCTGGCGTTCTCCTTCGCCCAGGCGACCATGCCCTTCGCCGCGTCCACATGGCACACCGACGCCCCCGCCTTCGCGCAGGCGACCGTCGCGCCGCCGGTGTAGGCGAAGAGATTCAGCACGCGGATGGGACGCCCCGCCGCGCGGATCTGCTCCATGGCGAAGTCCCAGTTCGCGGCCTGCTCGGGAAAGAGCCCCGTGTGCTTGAAGTTCATGGGCTTGACCTGAAACGTCAGCTCCTTATACCGGACGGGCCAGCTCTCCGGGAGCTTTTTCTTGTCCCAGTGCCCGCCGCCCGTCGACGAGCGGCTGTAGCGCGCGTCCGCCGTGCGCCAGCCGAGGTTTCTGTGCTCCGTCTCCCAGATTGCCTGGGGATCCGGGCGCACGAGAATCTGCTTGCCCCAGCGCTCCAGCTTCTCTCCGCCGCCGCAGTCCAGCAGCTCATAATCCTTCCAGCCATCCGCGATCCACATAATGGGTATACCTCCGCACATTAAATCAACCCATTATACAATAGACCCGTCCCAGCGTCAAGTGCGGCTTTGGGGCGCAAATTGTGAAAAAATTGTGACCGGAAGCGGACGGAACCCTTGACAACGGCCAGATCTGTGGTAAAATACAGAACGTCAAAGGCAATGACGAGAAGAATCTGCCGCGGAGTGCGCCGCAAGCGAGGCGGGAAAGGGTGTGAGCCCGCCGGGTCACAGGGCAGAGGGCCGTCTCCGAGCCGGCGGCGACGAGCCGCACGCCCCATCCCCGTTACCGGATGACTGAGACGACGGCTGCGGCCGTTAATTAGGGTGGTACCGTGAAGCATCGCTTCGCCCCTATGTGGGGCGGGGCGTTTTTGTTTATCAGGAGGCGATTATGGAGCGGCGTGTAATTGATATGGAAAAGGACCCGCGGCGGGAGCAGTTTCAGCTGTTCAGCGGCTACGCTTTCCCCTACGCCGGGGTAACGGTGCAGCTGGATGTGACGGCCCTGGAGCTGCGGCTGCGGGCGGAGCACAAGCCTATCTTCCTGACCATGCTGTATGTCATTCACCGGGCGGTGAACCGGGTGCCGGAGCTGCGGCGGCGCATTGAGGACGGCCAGGTGGTAGAGTATGACGAGTGCCCGGTATCCTTCACCGAGATGAAGCCAGACGGCAGCTATGCCTATTGCCGGATGGAGTCGGCCCGGGTGCCCTATGAGGACTACATCGCCATGGGACGCGTGCAGCAGGCAGCGGCCCGGCAGGGCGGCACCATCGAAACGAACCGCCGGGCAGAAAGCCCCAGCATCTTTGCCTCCTGCCTGCCGTGGCTGAACTACACGTCCCTGACCCACCCGGCCTGCACTCCGGCGGACAGCAACGTCCGGGTCAGCTGGGGGCAGCTGTTCATGCGATGCGGCATGACCCAGCTGTCTGTATCCATCCAGGTCCACCACGCCCTGGCGGACGGATGGCACATTGCCCGCTTTTACCGGGCTTTGGAGGAAGAGATCGCCGCCCTGTGCCCCACAGAAGAAAATCAGTAAAAACAATTTGAGATAAAGGAGTAATGAACCATGTCCCATCCCTATCACGGCCTGAACGAGCTGCGGGAAATGTTCCTGAAGTTCTTTGAAACCAAAGGCCACCTGCGTCTGCCCAGCTTTTCCCTGGTGCCCCAGAACGACAAGTCCATCCTGCTCATTAACGCCGGTATGACCCCCATGAAGCCCTGGTTCAAGGGCGAGGAGGAGCCCCCCTGCCACCGGGTTTGCACCTGTCAGAAGTGCATCCGCACCGGCGATATCGACAACGTGGGCAAAACCGCCCGCCACGGCACCTACTTTGAGATGCTGGGCAACTTCTCCTTCGGCGACTATTTCAAGCACGAGGCCATTGCCTGGAGCTGGGAATTTCTGACCAGCCCCCAGTGGGTGGGCCTGGAGGCCGACCGGCTGTATCCCTCCATCTATCTGGACGACGACGAGGCCTTCGACATCTGGAACAAGGAGATCGGCATCCCCAAGGAGCGGATCTTCCGCTTCGGCAAGGAGGACAACTTCTGGGAGCACGGCTCCGGCCCCTGCGGCCCCTGCTCCGAAATTTATTATGACCGCGGGCCGGAGTTCGGCTGCGGCAAGCTCGGGTGCACCGTGGGCTGCGACTGCGACCGGTATATCGAGATCTGGAACAACGTGTTCTCCCAGTTTGACAACGACGGACAGGGCCACTATACCGAGCTGAAGCAGAAGAACATCGACACCGGTATGGGCCTGGAGCGTCTGGCCTGCGTGTGCCAGAATGTGGAGAGCCTGTTCGACGTGGACACTGTGATGAACATCACCCACAAGGTGTCCCAGCTGACCGGGGCCCACTACGGCGAGACGGAGAAGCGGGACGTGTCCCTGCGGGTCATCACCGACCACATCCGCTCCGCCACCTTCATGATCTGCGACGGCATCCTCCCCTCCAACGAGGGGCGGGGCTATGTGCTGCGGCGTCTGCTGCGCCGGGCCGCCCGCCACGGGAAGCTCCTGGGCGTCAACGATCCCTTCCTGTATCAGGTGGTGGATACCGTTATCCATGAAAACCAGGGACAGTATCCCGACCTGCGGGAGAAGCAGACCTATATCACCAAGGTCATCCGCACCGAGGAGGAGAACTTCGGCCGCACCATCGACGGCGGCATGAAGATCTTCTCCGACCTGCTGGCGGAGCACCAGGCCAAGGGGGAGAAGGTGTTTTCCGGCGCCGACGCCTTCCGCCTGTATGACACCTTCGGCTTCCCCATCGACCTGACGGCGGAAATGGTGGCCGAGCAGGGCATGACCGTGGACGAGGAGAGCTTCCGCCAGCTGATGCAGGAGCAGAAGCAGCGGGCCCGTGAGGCCCGGAAGGCTCTGGGCGACCTGGGCTGGGCCGGTGTGGAGTTCGGCAAGGACATCCCCGCCACGGAGTTTGTGGGCTATGACCACGACGAGTTCGACGCCACGGTGGTGGCTTTGGTGGCCGACGACGAGCTGCGGGGCGAGATCCCCGCCGGGTCCGACGCTGTGGTGGTGCTGGACCGGTCCCCGTTCTATGCGGAGATGGGCGGCCAGGCGGCCGACCACGGCACCATCAGCGCAGACGGCATTCTGTTCACCGTGTCCGACGTGCAGAAGAACAAGGGCGGCAAGTTCATGCACTATGGCCGCCTGACGGAGGGCACCCTCCATGTGGGCGACACCGTCCACGCCGCCATTGATACCGAGCGCCGCAAGGCCATCCGCCGGGCCCACAGCACCACCCACCTGCTGGATGCGGCCCTGAAGAAGGTGCTGGGCGAGCACGTGCACCAGGCGGGTTCCCTGGTGGAGCCGGACCGTCTGCGCTTCGACTTCACTCACTTCGAGGCCATCACCCCGGAGGAGCTGCATCAGGTGGAGGAGCTGGTCAATGACGCCATTCTGGAGGGCTATCCCGTGGTGACGGAGGTCCTGCCCATCGAGGAGGCCAAGAAAAAGGGCGCCGTGGCTATGTTCGGCGAAAAATACGGCGAAACCGTCCGAGTGGTGGAGATGGGCGATGTGTCCATCGAGTTCTGCGGCGGCACCCATGTGGACAACACCGCCAAGGCCGGTCCCTTCCGGGTGAAGTCCGAGACCAGCGTGGCCTCCGGCGTGCGTCGGATCGAGGCCACCTGCGGCAAGCTGAGCCTGCAGGGCATGGAGCGCAGCCAGGGCGTTCTGCACAAGGCGGCGCAGTTTCTGAAAACCGCACCTGCCGGACTGTTGGAGCGCATGGAGCAGCAGGCCAACGAGATGAAGCAGCTGCGCCAGGCACTGGATAAGCTGAAGGCCGAGGCGTCCCTGGGCGAGGCCAAGCAGTTCCTGGCCTCCGCCAAAACCGTGAAGGGCCTGCACGTGATCACCACCACCCGCACCGGCATGGACACCGCCGCCATGCGCACCATGGGCGACTTCCTGCGGGATAAGGACCCCAGCGTTGTGGCGGTCATCGCCAGCATCAACGGCGAAAAGGTATCCTTCCTGGCCGTGTGCGGCAAGGAGGCCGTGGCCCGGGGCATCAAGGCCGGCGACCTGGTCCGGGCCGTGTCCGCCGTGTGCGGCGGCAAGGGCGGAGGCAAGCCAGATTCCGCTATGGGCGGCGGCACCGAATTGCTGAAGGTGGACGACGCCCTGGCTTCCGTGGACGATTTTGTGTCGGAAAAGCTCTCCTGAAGCCGGGAGAGTGGAAATAACGAAAGGAGCATGACTATGCGAGACGACAACTGCCTGTTCTGCAAAATTGTCGGCGGGGATATCCCCTCCAACAAGCTGTATGAAGACGAGCTGTGCTACGCCTTTTACGACATCGCGCCTCAGGCCCCCACGCACTTCCTGGTGATCCCCAAGGAGCACATCGGCTCCGTGGCGGAGGTAAACGGCGGCAACAGCGCCGTGGTGGCCCACATCTTCGAGGTCATCGCCCGGCTGTGCCGGGAGCAGGGGCTGGAGAGCTACCGCGTGGTGTCCAACATCGGTGAGCAGGCCGGTCAGAGTGTGCATCACCTGCACTTCCATGTGCTGTCCGGCCGGGATATGACCTGGCCTCCGGGCTAAGGAACATGAAAAAGGCCTGTATCCTGCTGGCCAGTCCCCGGAAGCAGGGCAACACCGCCGCGCTGACGGCGCCCTTTGCGGCGGAGCTGGAAAAGCTGGGCTGGTCCTGCCGGACGGTCTGGCTATATGACCTGGAGGTCCGGCCCTGCCGGGCCTGCCGGGTGTGCCAGCAGGATTGGACGGTGTTCGGCTGCCCCCAGGAAGACGACATGCAGGAGATTTTCGACAGCGTGCTGGCCTGCGACCTGCTGGTGCTGGCCACGCCCATCTACTCCTGGTACTGCACCCCGCCCATGAAGGCGGTCCTGGACCGGCTGGTATACGGAATGAACAAGTATTACGGCCGGGAGAAGGGGCCGTCCCTGTGGGAGGGCAAGCCCGTGGCCCTGATCGCCACCTGCGGCTATCCCGTGGAAAAGGGCGCGGACCTTTGGGAGGCCGGGATACAGCGTTACTGCAAGCACTCCCGTCTGCGGCTGCTGGGTATGCTGGCCCAGCGGCACCGGGGCTATGACACGGTGTTCATGGACCCGGAAAAGGCCCGCTTGGCGGCGGAATTTGCCCGGAAGGTAAACGAAAGCATCTGAATACGCACAAACGCCGGGCCCCGATGGGGTCCGGCGTTTTGTTTTATTCTGCCAGCGGCAGACGGACGATGAAGGTGCTCCCCTCCCCTATCCGGCTGTCCACGGTGACGGAGCCGCCGTGGAGCCGGGCCACCTGCTGCACCATGAACAGGCCCAGGCCGCTGCCGTCCTTGCCCCGGGCGGCGTCCACCTGGTAAAAGCGCTGGAAGATGCGCTCCCGGTCCTCCGGGGCGATGCCGCTGCCGTCGTCCCGGACGGACAGCACGGCCCATTGGCCCTCCCGGCGCAGGTCCACCCACACATGGCCGTTGGGCTTCCCGTAGCGATAGGCGTTGGAGATCAGGTTCGTCAGCAGCCGGGACAGCAGGGTCACGTCCCCGTTTACCAGCAGGTCCGGCTGGGTATGCACCGCCAGCGTGGTGCCCTCCGGGGCCAGATGGGCCTGCTCCTCACAGAGGACCTCCACCAGCTGGCTCAGGTCCGCCGTTTCCAGCTGGAGCTTCTGCGTACCCTGCTCCAGCCGGGTGATGTGCAGCAGCTTTTTCTCGTGGCCGCCGTCCAGCTTTTTGCGCAGATAGCTGATGTATACGTCCACCACATTGGTGTCTCCGGCGTAGTCATAGTTCCAGAGGTTGTTTTCGATCTGCTCCCGGGAGAGGATGATGCCCTTGTTGCGGATCAGATACTCCAGCAGGGCGTATTCCCGGGCGGAGCGGCGCAGCTGGGGCTGATTCTCGGCAAACAGAAGGCGCATAGGGGGATCCCTCCTCTTTTATAAAGCATGGCGGCGCCGCCCGCAGGATGGGATAGGCGGCGTCGCCGGGTCTCGGTATCAGCGCAACAGATTTTGGCCGGTTTTTCAAGAGGCCAGCTGGAGAATGGTGGCAACATCCGCCACGCCCCGGTACTTCTCCACCAGGTACTGCTCGATGTAGGCAGCCTCGGCGGCGGTCTGCAGACCGTCATACTCCTCCAGGGGGCGCTGGAGCATCACCCGCAGGTCGATGCCGTTCTCGGTGACCCGGCGCTCCAGGATCAGTCCCTCAGCCAGGCGGCAGGTGGTGATGGTGTCGATATGATTACGGATGGTCTTTTTCATAAGTTGTTCCTCCTTGATATTCTGTGTTCCGGGGTGTCGTTCCCCTTCGTTCTGGTGCTATCTTACGGCGGAAATATTAGAGGAACATTAATGCTTTTTAAATTAATTATAAACTGCCGGGCAGAAAAAACGGGGGCCTCCTGAATGGGAGGCCCCCGGGGCTGGTTGATTGATTTTACACAGAGAACAGGATGTCGGCGTAGGTGGGATAGGGCCAGTATTCTGCGGCGGTCAGGGATTCCAGCCGGTCGATGGACTGGCGGGCCTCCTCCATGCGGCGGCCGATCTCCTCCCGGTAGTACCGGGCGGCCTCGATGCCGCCTTCGGCGTCGGGGGCCTGGTCCATGGCCTGCTCCATAGCCGCCATGGTGTCGTACAGGCTGGCGGTCAGGCCGGAGAGCTTGGACAGCAGGTCCTCCTCCACTCGGCAGGGGACCACCAGCTCCCGCTTGCGCAGGATGGCCTGGGTCAGGTCCGCCGTGTAGCGGTTCACCGCCGGGAGAATGCCCCGCATGACCATATCCCGCAGGGTAGCCGCCTCGATGGACGTGACCTTGCAGTAATTCTCCAGGTGAATCTCGTACCGGGCCCGCATCTCCGTCTCGCTGAGGATGTTGTGGCTGGAGAACAGGCGGATGTTCTTGGGGTCGATATAGGCGGGCATACAGTCCACGGTGTCCCGCAGGTTGCTGAGGCCCCGGCGCTGGGCCTCCCGGACCCAGTCCTCGCCGTAGCCGTTGCCGTCGAAGATGATACGCTGGTGGGCCTTGAAGGTGTCGTGCAGCAGGTTCTGCAGGTCCGCCCGGAAGTCGTTGGACTGCTCCAGAATGTCCGCGAACTCCTCTAGCTCCTGGGCCATGATGGTGTTGAGCACCACGTTGGGGCTGGCGATGGACTGGGAGGAGCCCAGCATACGGAACTCGAACTTGTTGCCGGTGAAGGCCAGGGGCGAGGTGCGGTTGCGGTCCGTGGTGTCCTGGGGAATCTCCGGCAGGGTGTCCACGCCGATCTCCAGCTTCCGCTTGGCCTTGTCCACATAGGCCTGGCCGTTGATGATGGAATCCAGGATGGCCGTCAGCTCATCGCCCAGGAACACGGAGATGATGGCCGGAGGGGCCTCGTTGCCGCCCAGCCGGTGGTCGTTGCCGGGGTAGGACACGCAGCAGCGCAGCATATCCTGATACTCGTCCACGCCCTTGATAAACGCCGCCAGGAACAGCAGGAACTGGGCGTTCTGGCTGGGGGTCTTGCCGGGCTTGAGCAGATTCTCACCGGTGTCCGTGGCCAGGGACCAGTTGTCATGCTTGCCGCTGCCGTTGATGCCGGCAAAGGGCTTCTCGTGCAGCAGGCACACCAGACCGTGGCGGTCGGCCACCTTCTTCAGAAACTCCATGGTCAGCTGGTTGTGGTCGCAGGTGCTGTTGGCATCGGAATACACCTGGGCCACCTCGTGCTGGGCGGGAGCCACCTCGTTGTGCTCCGTCTTGGCGGGAACGCCCACCTTCCACAGCTCCTGATCCAGCTCGTGCATGAATTCCGCCACCCGGGGCTTGATGGCCCCGTAGTAGTGGTCGTCCAGCTCCTGACCCTTGGGGGGCCTGGCGCCGAACAGGGTCCGGCCGCAGAGGACCAGGTCCTCCCGGCGGCGGTACATCTCCTTGTCGATAAGGAAATACTCCTGCTCCGGACCCACCTGGGCGGTGACGTGCTGGGCCTGGGTGTTGCCGAACAGCCGCAGGATGCGGATGCTCTGGGTGTCCAGCAGCTTCATGGAACGCAGCAGGGGGGTCTTTTTGTCCAGAGTCTCGCCGCCGTAGGAACAGAAAATGGTGGGGATATACAGGGTCTTGTCCTTCACAAAAGCATAGGACGTGGGGTCCCAGGCGGTGTAGCCCCGGGCCTCGAAGGTGGCCCGCAGGCCGCCGGAGGGGAAGCTGGAGGCGTCCGCCTCGCCCCGGGACAGCTCCTTGCCGGACAGCTCCATCAGCACGCCGGTGGGCCCCTGGGGGGCGATGAAGCTGTCGTGCTTCTCGGCGGTGAAGCCGGTCATGGGCTGGAACCAGTGGGTATAGTGGGTGGCCCCCTTTTCAATGGCCCATTCCTTCATGGCGGCGGCAATCTCGTCGGCGATGGAGCGGTCCAATGACGTTCCCTGCACCAGGCACTGCTGCCAAGCATCGTAGATGTGGGCCGGCAGACGCTGTCGCATCTGCTCCTGTGTGAACACCATGCTTCCGAACAGTTCAGGGATACTTGTGACTTTTTCGTTCATTGTAAGGCTCCTTTCGCCGCACTTGCGGTCTGTAGTTCTATCTTTCAGCGGGACACTCCCGCAGGAACAACATCAGATATACCGCGCCAGCGCCTCCATAACAACGGGGGTGACATACGCTTCGATAGCGGCCGCCGCCATCAGCAGGGGCGTGATGTGCATCACCAGCAGCCGCACCAGATTCAGCACTGCGGGGCCCACCAGGCCCTTCTCGTTGCGGCGCACATAGCGCACCAGGGTCCGGCACAGGTACAGGCCCCCGGCCATGGCCAGAAACAGGGCCGGCAGCTCGAAAACGCCGTGGGGCAGCGTCCCCGCGCCGTAGTACCACAGGGGCAGACCCAGCTGCACATAGTACGAGGCAAAGCCGCCGAACATCATGGCGTTGATGCCCAGGGACACCGCAGGCAGATACAGAAACGGGATGAATCCATAGCCCATAGCCAGGACGCAGGCCTGGAGATTGTTGAGAAACAGGGCCGGTGCGCTGAAATTCCCCTCCGCGTCCACGATGCCCCGGTCCGCGATCTGCTCCCGGAACAGCTCAATCAGCCGCTCAATGGGGGCGGGATAGCGCAGGGTCACCAGATAGCTGACCACCATGACCACGGCAAAGGCCAGGGCCGTCATGCCGAAGGCACGGCCGAAGCCGTCCCGGTAAAACCCGTGCAGCTGCTGCCGCTGCCGCGCCAGCCATTTCAGCATGCCGTCAGCATGGAGAGCCCCTGGCGAAGCCTGCGCAGGGTCTCCTCCCGGCCCAGAATGCGGCAGATCTCCACCGCGCCGCCGGGGGTCACCAGCTTGCCCGCCGCCGCAATGCGCACGGGCCACATGAGGGTGGCGTTCTTCACCTCCAGGGACGCGGCCAGATTCACCAGGCCGTCATGGATGCTCTCGTCGGTCCAGTCCGGCAGGGCCTCCAGCATGGGAATGGCGGCCTCCAGCATCCGGGCGCACACCTCGGGGTTGGTCTTGGACTTTTTGTTGGTATAGAAATCCACCGGGTACTCCGGCAGGGCGTCGAAGAAGTCCACCTTCTCGGGAATCTCCATCAGCCGCTCGCACCGGGCCTGCAGCAGGGCGGCGATGGCCGCCGGGTCATAGGCAGGATTCTGGACGCTCTGGCGGATGTAGGGCTCCGCCGCCCTGGCAAAGGCCGCAGGCTCCATGCTCCGCAGATACACGGCGTTGAAGTGGTCCAGCTTGGCCCGGTCGAAAATGGCCGGGGACTTGGAAATGCCAGTGATGTCGAAGGCCCGGGTCAGGCCCTCCAGGTCGAAAATCTCCTGCTCCGCCAGGTCGCCCTTGGGGCTCCAGCCCAGCAGGGCTACATAATTGAGGATGGCCTCCGTCAGATAGCCCTGGGCCTTCAGGTCCTCATAGGAGGGGTCCCCATGGCGCTTGGACATCTTGTTCTGGGCGTCCCGCATCACCGGGGAGCAGTGCACATAGGTGGGCACCTCCCAGCCGAAGGCGTGATACAGCAGGTCATACTTGGGGGCCGAGGACAGGTACTCACTGCCCCGGACCACATGGGTGATGCCCATGAGATGGTCGTCGATGACGTTGGCGAAGTTATAGGTGGGCAGGCCGTCCCGCTTCATCAGCACCTGGTCGTCCAGGGTGCTATTTTCCACGGTGATGTCGCCGAAAATGGCATCATGGAAGGTGGTGACGCCCTCCGCCGGAATGCGCTGACGGATGACATAGGGCTCCCCGGCGGCTGCCCGGCGCTCCGCCTCCTCCAGAGGCAGGTCACGGCAGGGGTCCGCCGCCCGGTCAAAGTCGCCGGAGTCCTCCTCGGACTCGGTCTTTTCGCAGAAGCAGTAGTACGCGCCGCCTTTTTCCACCAGCAGACGGGCATACTTTCCGTAGGTATCCCGCCGCTGGGACTGGATATACGGGGCCACAGGGCCGCCCACATCGGGGCCCTCGTCATGGGTCAGGCCGCACTCGGCCATGGTGCGGTAGATCACGTCCACCGCGCCGTCCACATAGCGGCCCTGGTCCGTGTCCTCAATGCGCAGGATGAAATCCCCGCCATGAGACCGGGCGATCAGCCAGGTATACAGCGCCGTCCGCAGGTTACCCACGTGCATATAGCCCGTGGGGGACGGGGCAAACCGGGTCCGGACCCGCCCGTGGGGGATTTTGGCCTCCATCTGCTCGAAATAGGTCTTATCCAACGACATGCTTTCTTCCTCCCAAATTTAGATAACTAAACAGCTAAATCCAAAATACACTCATTAATTATATTTTGTTCCGGAAAAAAGTCAATCAAAAATTCCTGCATTTTCTCACAAATCGCAGGGGAAATACGGCCCAATCCTTGACTTTTTGCCTGTCAGACGCCAAAAATCCCGGTTCCAGAATTTTCTTCAAAAAATGCTTGCAATTGTCCGGGAAAAGTGGTAAAATCACAGTTGCCTTTGTGAAAAGGACTTTTGTACCAGAAAGAGGTGAACCAGAGCAATGAAGGAAGGAATCCATCCCAATTATCAGCAGACTACTATCAAATGCGCCTGCGGTAATGTAATTGAGACAGGTTCTACGAAGAAGGATATTCGCGTAGAAGTCTGCTCTAAGTGTCACCCCTTCTTCACCGGCAAGCAGAAGCTGGTGGATACCGGCGGACGCGTGGCCAAGTTCAACAAGCGTTTCGGTCTGGACAAGTAAAGACACTTTTACAGGACCCGCACCCGTTTTGGCTGCGGGTCCTGTTTGCATTTGCCGCCGGGTATGCGAAAATCTTTGGTAAAAAACACCGGAAACGAGGGCAAATATGGAACAAACGACCTTACAGGAAGAAAAGCGCGACTATGCGGTGCTGGTGGGCCTGCGGTCCCCGGTGCTGGGAGACGACAGCGCCGACGAGGAGAGCCTGGCGGAGCTGTCCGCCCTGGTGGACACCGCCGGAGGCCAGGCCGTGGGCATGATCCTGCAGAGCCGGGACAAGCCGGACCCCCACAGCTTCATCGGCGAGGGCAAGGTGGAGGAGGTCCGCCGCATGGTGCAGGAGGAGAAGGCCACCATGGTCATCTTCGACAACGACCTGTCCCCCTCCCAGCTGCGGGTGCTGACAGAGATGACCGGGGTCCAGGTGCTGGACCGCAGCGGCCTGATCCTGGACATTTTCGCCCAGCGGGCCCGCACCCGTGAGGGCCGCTTGCAGGTGGAGCTGGCTCAGTATCAGTATCTGCTGCCCCGGCTGATCGGTATGTGGACCCATCTGGAGCGCCAGGGCGGCACCAGCGGCAAGGGCCCCATTGGCTCCAAGGGCCCCGGCGAGACCCAGCTGGAGACCGACCGCCGCCACATCCACCGCAAAATCGACAAGCTGAAGGCGGAGCTGGAGGAGGTGCGCCGGGTACGGGGCACCCAGCGCCAGCGCCGCATGAAAAACGAGATCCCCGTGGTGGCCATCGTAGGCTATACCAACGCCGGGAAGTCCACCCTCTTAAACGCCATCACCGGGGCCGGGATCCCCGCCAACAACCGCCTGTTCGATACCCTGGACACCACCACCCGGCTGCTGACCGTCAGCGATACCCTGGACGTGGTGATCTCCGACACCGTGGGCTTCATCCGCAAGCTGCCCCACCAGCTGGTGGAGGCCTTCAAGGCCACCCTGGAGGAGCTGGAGTACGCGGACCTGCTGCTCCACGTCATCGACGTGTCCAACCCCCAGTGGCAGCAGCAGGCCGCCATTGTAGAGAGCCTGATCCGGGAGCTGAAGGCGGACCACATCCCCTGTCTGCGGGTATACAACAAGTGTGACCTGGCCTTTTCCGGTCAGCGTACCGCCGGGGAGGACACCGTGTCCATCTCCGCCAAGACCGGCGAGGGGGTGCCGGAGCTGCTGGCGTGCATCGACAAAAAGCTGGACAAGGGTACCCGCCGGGTGACCCTGCACCTGCCCTATGACAAGGCCGGACTTCTGGACGGCCTGTACCGGGAGGCCAGGGTGGAGTCTGTGGACTACGCCGCCACCATCGACGTGGCGGCCGTGTGCCCGCCTAAGGTGCTGGGCCAGGTGAAGGACTATATCGAAAACTGGCAGGAGCCGAAGGAGGACTGGGAGCTATGACGCAGCTGGAAACCTCGCGGCTGATTCTGCGCCCGTGGTGCGACAGCGACGCCCAGGCCCTGTACCGCTGGGCCAGGGACCCGGAGGTGGGCCCCTCCGCCGGTTGGGCGCCTCACACCTCCGTGGAAAACAGCCGGGAGATCATCCGTACCGTGCTGTCCGAGGAGGGCACCTTTGCGGTGCTGCTCAAGGGCGGCGACGGCGGTCCCATCGGCTCCGTGGGTGTGTTTCCCACGGCGATACCGGTGGGGAAGGGAGAGCCGGAGATCGGCTACTGGATTGCCCACCCCTATTGGGGGCAGGGGCTTGTTCCCGAGGCCGTGGAGGAGCTGCTGCGCTGGCAGTTTCAGGAGATGGGAGTCCAGCGCGTATGGTGCGCCCATTCCCCGGAAAATGAGAAGTCCCGGCGGGTGCAGGAGAAGTGCGGCTTCCGCCATGTCTGCGATACGCCGCCGTCGCCGTGGCCCGACGGAACGGAGCGCCCCCATGTGTGTCAGGCCATCACAAGACAGGAATGGGAGGTCCGCCATGGGGGATAAAATTTACGTTCCCTATCAGGAGGCGGAAAGCGAATTTGTGGAAAAGCGCTCCCGCTTCATTGGCCATGTGTGGCCGGTGGACAGCGAGGACCAGGCCCAGGAGCTGCTGCGCCGGGTGAAGAAGCAGCACTACGACGCCCGGCACAACTGCTGGTGCTATCTGCTGGGCGGCAGCGTGGTCCGCTACAGCGACGACGGCGAGCCTCAGGGCACCGCCGGTCAGCCTATGCTGGCGGTGTTCCAGCGGGAGCACGTCACCAACGTTCTGTGCGTGGTGACCCGCTATTTCGGCGGCATCCTGCTGGGGGCCGGAGGGCTTACCCGGGCCTACAGCAAAAGCGCCCGGGATGCGCTGGCCGCCGCGGGCGTGGCGGCCATGGGCCTGTGGACCGCGGCCCGCTGCACCTGTCCCTATCCCCTGCTGGAGCGGGTGAAGCTGGAGGTGCAGGCCGTCGGCGGCACCGTGGACGCCGTGGACTACGGGGCGGAGGTGGCTTTGACCCTGTCCCTGCCGGAGGACGCCCCCCGGCGGCTGCAGGACCGGCTGACAGAGCTGTCCGCCGGACGGCTGCGGCTGGAACTGTCCGGAACGGAGCTGCGCCCGGGTCCCCGGGAGGACATCTGATAGATTACAGAAAGGGAGACGCAACATGGACGACAACGAAAAGAGACTGGAAATTCTCCGCCGCACGAAAAAGCGCCGCAAGCAGGTGGACATCACCTTTATTCTGGCGGCTCTGGCTGTGCTGTTCCTGCTGGCCGGGATCTATCTGGGCCAGGCGGTGTATTATATCCTGTTTGTGGCCTGCGTGCTGTCGGCGGTTCTGATGATCGTGGACCTGCGCCGCACCAAGCGCCAGCTGGAGGAGCAGGACCGCAGGGAGCAGGAAAAGAACAACGCCTGATTCCTCAAAAATCAAAAACAGAGCATCCCTTCCGCGCCCGGAGGGGATGCTCAAATTTTTATTCACATTCGTGCTTCAACCGGCGGAGCATGCCAATGACGGTCTCGCGAGTCAGGTTCAGATCATACGCGCGGTTCAGCAGCTGAGCGATGCGCCCCGGCGGCCAGGCATAGGACACATAACGTTTCATGTCTTCCAGTGCGCCATCCGGCAGATCCGTCAACTCAATCACGACGGGGATGCTCCTTTCCGCATACCCGGCCCAGTCCGCCGGGCGTTTCTCACGGTAACAGGATAAACCCTTACAGCCCCACTGTCAAGACAATTATTCCATTTTCTCCCAAAATGTGCCCTTTATGTGCCAAAGAGTGCCTCCCCTGCCCGGATTATTTCTCCCGGACCAGCAGGCGCAGGGCCTGGGCGATGTTCTGCACCGGCAGCAGCTCCAGCCCCGGCAGGGGCTTGAGCTCCCGGGCCCGGCGGGCCGGGATCATGCACTGGGTGAAGCCCAGACGGTGCACCTCGGTCAGCCGCTGCTCCAGGTGGCTGATGGAGCGGATCTCCCCGGAGAGGCCCACCTCGCCGATGGCCGCCATATGGTCCGGCACGGGCTTGTCCAGATAGCTGGAGGCGATGGCCACCACCGCCGCCAGGTCCGCCGCCGGTTCCTCCAGGGTCAGCCCGCCGATGATGTTCAGATAGGCGTCGCACTGGGACACCTTCAGCCCGCCCCGCTTCTCCAGCACCGCCAGCAGCATGGCCGCCCGGTTATAGTCGAAGCCGTTGCTCATGCGCCGGGGGTTGGAGGCGCTGGCCGGGGCGATCAGGGCCTGCACCTCCGCCAGAACGGGCCTGGCCCCCTCCATGGCGCAGGTGACGCAGGTGCCGGGGGCGTCCTTGGGCCGCCCGGACAGCAGCATCTCCGAGGGGTTTTCCACCTCCCGCAGGCCGCGGTCCATCATCTCGAACACGCCGATCTCGTTGGTGGCGCCGAAACGGTTCTTGGCCGCCCGGAGGATCCGATAGGTCATATGCTGGTCCCCCTCGAAATACAGCACGCAGTCCACCATGTGCTCCAGGACCTTAGGCCCGGCGATGGAGCCCTCCTTGTTCACATGGCCGATGACAAACACGGTGACCCCCTGGCCCTTGGCCAGCTGCATCAGGGCCATGGTGCAGTCCTTCACCTGTCCCACCCCTCCGGCGGGGGAATCCAGGTCCTCGTTATACAGGGTCTGGATGGAGTCCACGATCAGCACGTCCGGCTGCTCGCTGCGGACGCACTCTAAGATATTGCCCAGGCAGGTCTCCGACAGAACGTACAGATTATCGCTCTCCGCGTCCAGGCGCTGGGCCCGCAGCTTCAGCTGGTGGGCCGACTCCTCACCGGACACATACAGCACCCGGGCGAACTCCCCCAGCTTCTTGCAGATCTGGAGCATCAGGGTGGATTTGCCGATACCCGGCGCGCCGCCCACCAGCACCAGGGAGCCTTTCACCGCGCCGCCGCCCAAAACCCGGTCCAGCTCCCCCATACCGGTGGAAAAGCGGATCTCGTCCGCCGTGCCGATCTCTGTAATGGGAACAGGCTTTACAGCCCTCGCCGACGCTGGCTTTCTGCCGGATTTCACCGGCTTATCCGCCTGCTCCACGATGCTGTTCCATGCGCCGCAGGCCGGGCAGCGTCCCGCCCACTTGGGGGTCTCGTTGCCGCACTCGGTGCAGTAAAATATGGTTTTGGTTTTCATGCGCTTGCTCCCTCCGTGTCGTGCTGGAGAAATCCGGCGGCGATGCACACCGCCAGCTTCAGCTGATACCCGCCGGTCAGTAGCTGCCCGGTTTCCGTCCGGTTGGACAGAAAGCCACACTCCACTAAAATGGCGGGACATTGTACATTTTTCATCAGATAGATGGTGCTGTCGATGGCCTTGGCGTTTTTCCCGTTTCCGGCGTTGACGGCGCCGTTCAGGGCCGCCTGGACCGTCTCGCCCAGCCGTGGGCCGGAGGCCGCGCCGTTATAAAACACCTGAGCCCCATGGACCGACGGGTGGTCGGGCATACTGTTCTGGTGGATGCTGATGAGCACCGCCTCCGGCTGGCTGTTGATCAGGTCCACCCGGTTTTTCAGGTCCGACACCTTCTTCTCCCGCAGGGTGACGGCCTCCGGCGAATAAATCGCGTCCCCCCCCGTCCGGGTCAGCACGGTATCCCGGCCCAGAAACAGCAGCACATCCCGCAGCCGCCGGGTGATGGCCAGGTTCAGGTCGCTTTCCACCACCCCGTCCGGGGACACCGCGCCGCCGTCCTCGCCGCCATGTCCAGCGTCCAGAACGATGGTCCGGCAGCCCGCTCCGGCAGCGTTTACAGCGGCAGGCCGTCCCGGCCGCAGGACGGCGGCGGCTCCCGCCAGCAGCAGCACCGCCGCAGCCGCCGCAAGATACCGGCGGCGAAGTATAACGATCATCTCCGCACCCCCTTCGGCTCACCGTATGCAGGGGATGCGTTTTCTATACCATACCACATTTTCCGATAAAAGGGAATCCCCCGTTTCCCGCCGGGGGAGGGGCACATATACTGGAGTGAGCCCCCGCGCGGGGGCCATACCCACGATTTGTGAAGGAGGAATCCCCTTGTACACAGAAACAAGCAGCTGCACCCCTGCCAATGGGTGTCCGCAGAACCAGGGCAGTCTCCCCGGCGGCTGCGGGGCGCTGGCCTTTCCCTTTGTGGCCATGCAGCAGCAGGACCCGCCCCGGTATGACCAGCGGGAGGCCCTGCAGCAGGGAACGTTGTTTCCAGGGCTGGACCTGCCGTTTCATAAGGAGCTGCGCAGCCGGTTCCCGGCGGCCAACAACGCCCTGTCGGAGCTGATGGCCCTGGATTTTGCCATTGACGAGCTGGGGCTGTATCTGGTGACCCACGCCGACGACCAGGAGGTCCTGAACCTGTACTGGAAGTATATCGCCCTGGCCAGGGAGGGCCGCGCCCGGTATCAGGAGCAGTACGGCCCCCTGACCCAGACCACCGTCACGGAGGGCGGCTATCGGTGGCTCAACGATCCGTGGCCCTGGGATGAAGGAGGTTCGGACTGATGTTTGTATATGAAAAGAAGCTGCAGTACCCCGTGCGCATCGCCAATCCCAACCCCAAGCTGGCGGCGTTTATCATCAGCCAGTACGGTGGTCCGGACGGCGAGCTGGGAGCGTCTCTGCGCTATCTGAGCCAGCGGTACTCCATGCCCTATCCGGAACTGAAGGCCCTGCTGACGGACATCGGTAGAGAAGCCTCTGAAATGTTCCATTCAGAGGCTACGGCTTTTTTTGATGCTTTTGCAACCGTATAGCTCCACTTCATAGGAAGCAAATTCAGATATACATCTATGTTGTCCTTATCTTGAACTACCATCTTGTCTAAAATGTGCTTATAGAACTCATCTTCGTACTCCACGCCGCTGACAATCTCTTTGATTGCGTCCTCAATCTCCTTTAGGAGTTGCTGTTGCTGCTCTATCATTTCCCGTTGTTTATCCACGCTTTCAATGATAGATTGAAGCTCCTCGATTTCCGCATCGCAGCTTGCACGGGTGGCGGTAAATTCATCCTTGTTGATTAGATTGGACATATACAGGTCAATCAGATTAGCCCGTTTGCCCTCAATCTTCTTAATCTGCTCTTGCAGCTTTAGGACATCCGTACCCGTCGTATCCATAGCAATGATAGATTGAATAACGGCAGTTAGGTTATTTATGATTTTGTTTCTGTTGTATTTAAGGCTCTTGGTTACGAGATACATAATGTGGGTCGCATCCTCATTGCGGATAGACAAGCCCGTACAGCCGACTTGATTTCCTGCCTTGTCGATATGGGGGCTTCCGTGCTTTGCGGCTTCGTTGCAGCGCCACGCCTTATATCGGCTGCCGTCTTTTCTGGTTTTATACCTTGCCACATAGCTTGAGCCGCAGCAGCCGCATTTGATTTTGCCAGAGAACGGATAGCGGTTAGAGTGCTTTGCCTTGCCCTCCTGCGAAAGTGACTTTGCATCTAAAATGCGGTTTGCTTCATCGAATAACTCACGGGAGATAATCGGCTCGTGATGGTCTTTAATGATAACAAATTCCTCTTGCCCACGGTTGTACTTCTTTTCGTGAGATAGGAAGTCGGGCGTATAGGTCTTTTTCTGCACCAAGTCGCCGCAGTATTTCTCATTGCGTATCACTCGCAGAATAACCGTGTTGCTCCATTCCTTGACCCGCATAGGGCTGATACCTTCCTCACGAAGCTCACGGGCGATGACGTGCGTTCCTTTGCCCTCATTGACAAACTTATGGAAGATAAGGCGTACAACCTTTGCGCCTTCCTCGTTGATAGTCATTTTGCCGCCATCGACATCGTAGCCCAACATACTTCTGCCGAACACAACGCCTTGTTCCATCTGGCGTTTTTGTCCCCACTTCACACGCTCGGAAGTCTTGCGGCTTTCTTCCTGTGCAATAGAGGACATAATCGCCAGACGAAGCTCTGCATCGCCGTCTAAGGTGTTGATATTGTCATTCATAAATATAACACCGACGCCGTGCTTTTTCAATTCACGGGTGTAATATATACTATCAAGGGTGTTTCTCGCAAAACGGGAAATCTCCTTGGTGATAATCAAATCAAAGTCGCCATTCTTGGCACACGCTATCATACGGTTAAACTCTTTACGCTTCTTTGTATTCGTGCCAGAAATGCCCTCATCGGCAAAAATCTCATAAAGCTCCCAATCGGGATTGCGCTCAATATACTGTCTGAAATACCGCTGTTGGCTTTCAAACGAATTGGCTTGGTCTTCATTGTCCGTTGAAACTCGGCAGTATGCAGCTACCTTTCTTTTCGTTTCAACCATCTTCAGCTCTTGGTTTAGGCGTTCATATCTATTTATCATAGCGAAGCTCCTTTCTCAGTAAACTTTGTTACTGTATTTAATTATAGAAAAAAGAGAGTGCGGTGTCGAATGTGCAAATTTGTTTTTTTACTCGGCTATGTAAAAACGCCAAGCGTTATGCTCGGCGTCTGCTTTTTTGCTCCCTACTATATTGCTTTTCAAGCTCGACCAAACAGCGTTCCCGCTGAGAATGTGTCAGCAGCTTTCTTTTCTCCAAAGAAAGGAGTATCGACTTATGGATATTCATAAGGAACGCAGCGTGTTCCTGCTCGTTTAATTCTGGAACAGGGTCGCCAACATAAACAAATTCTCTATGCAACAGCCGCAACACCTCCCTCGTTTCTAATGTATATGAGCTACCGCTTGTACCGTATAACGAGAGAGCTAATCCTTTTTTGCAAGCCCGATGCTGATGGCAAGGGCTTTGTCTGCGCAATGAATAAAACGCCTGTCAAGAGTTCCTAAGTACTCTCGCAGGCGTTGCTTGTCTATGGTGCGGATTTGTTCAAACAATATAATTGAGTTCTTATCCAGACCGTCGAAGTCTTTAATTAAGGTGTGCGTAGGTATTTTTGCTTTTGTGTGTACCCGACTTGTGATAGGGGCGATAATGACCGTAGGGCTATGCTTGTTGCCTATATCGTTGGAAATGATAAGTACGGGTCTTGTGCCGCCCTGTTCAGAGCCGATAACGGGGTTTAGCTCTGCATAATAAATGTCGCCACGCTTGATAGTCAATTCCATTATGTTTGACCTCCCAATATGATTTAGGCAGAGGTTTTCTGCCTATGTAGGCAGCCAAACACAAGGAAGTATTTAAGGTCGGGAGAGCATAAACAATATCTCTGTTCTTTTGACCGCCTTGCGTCTGGCTGCTATGAGAAAGCATTTCAATTTGTCCTCGACACCCCGAAATGCTATTGGGAAGTCGCCAAACGGTCAGCAGCGAACTGACGCCACGGGAGTTTCACCCCAACTGTCGTTCTGACAGAGCCGCCCTCATTGCCTGCGACGGTTTTATCACGCTCGGACTGTGACTGGACGGGAGTATCATTGTCCTCTTTGTGGGTTATGGCGAAATCGGGAGCTGCCCGATATTTTGAGTAGGTAGTTATCGCTCTCTGCTTTACAGCAGGTTATGGCGTACCTCTCGACACGCTTATGCTCATCACAATCACAAAGAGAAGGTATTTGGCGAATGGGTATTCGGTTTTCAAAGAGCAATCCCGTTTTCGCCACACAAAGGAAAACAGGGCGAGAGGTTTTGTCCTCTCACCCTGTAGCCCGTGGGAACGCTCAATTTTCCCCTCTACTCAAAAATTTTTTGGATTTTTTCTTTGAGCCTATCCAATCGCCTGTAAACGGCTTTCTCCGTGATACGCAGATACGATGCAATTTCACGGGTAGAATATCCCTGTACCTTCATAAAAGCGATACGCAGAGTAAGCCTGTCCACCTTAATCAGCACTTGATAGAGCTGCTGATTTTCGATGTTATCCAGAAAGTCCTCAACCGTTTTTATTTCGGGCTGTGTCATATCCGTTGCGACTTCTTCAAGGTATGTACCTGTTTCTTGCATACGCTGATAGTAACGCCTGTCGGAATTAAAAATCGCCCAATCGTGAACACGGAGCGTTTCTATGTCGCTTTCGCTGACCCCTAAACTCCGTAGCTGTTTTTCCTCGGCTTCTTTCCAGAGCCGCCATTTCTTTTCTTCTCTGGCTTTGTTGTACGCCATACTGTTTCCTCCAATCTGAATTTTTTGAAAACTCAGATTGGCAGGCGGACTGCGGCAGCCAACGCCAGATACGGGCTTGTCCTGTATCAAAGAGAAGCAAGACAAACAAAAAGCCGCAAAGGTATAAAGACCTCTGCGGCAATAAGCATAACTATACCTATGGCATAGAAATGAAATCTCTATTTGAAAACCATAAGAGTGCCACGAGCAGGCGAGGATTTTTTTAACAGACTATCCTCGTTCCTGCGTGACACTCTATATGTATCCGCTGCTTCTGATGAGCAGCGTTGCGGTCATATTAGACCAACACATAAAAAATCCCTCCAAACCTTAAACGGGCTTGGAGGGCTGCACTAATTTTGTTTGGGCGTGACAGAGCAGCCCACCAAAGCACCGTTTTTTTTATTTGGTGGGCTGTGCTGCCAAATATATATTGATAACAAAAGAGCCGACGAGCTGTGAGGTATCTCACAGGTTCATCGGCTCTGCGTCTTAGCGTCTGGCACTTCTGCTGTTGTGATATTCAGTTGCTTTGCATTTATCAAGGTCTGCTTATGGCACTTGGGACAGAACAGGGGAAAATTCTTTAGCTCTGTATCCTCCCGTATCTGTACTCTTGTTTTTGTTGCCGCAGACGGGGCATAGTATAAATTTTTCTTTTTGCATTAGGCATATTTCCTCCGAGTCACAAACGCAAGATTGCCTTAGCTATTCTTGCCAAGGAAAGCTGCAAGTCCCTTTTGCACTTCTGCTGGGTCTTTGACACTATATGTGAAAGAAATCGTTGCGCTTGTTTCAATCCAAATCTTAGAATAATCGGAAGTGAAACTGATTATGGAGTCCATAGAATTGTCTGCTCGGTAAAATGTAATCTTGTTATTTTCCTCGCTGTCAATCCAAGAGCCTCTCTTAACTTCTTTCGTGTTGATCTCAATACCTTCAACAAAGGTCAACAGTTCATTGAAATATGCGCTGTCTGTAATGGTTTTGTTCCCGTCGGCAGTTTTAATTTCGGCGTGCGTTGCAGACGGAGTTGCAATTGCGTTGATTTCAGTAATAGTTTGCTTTGCCGTCGCATACTGCGGACGGTTAGGAATAAGGCATATTGCAATGACCACAATTAAAATTACCGCCCCTAAACCTGCAAATCCAATTATTTTTTTCGTGTTTGATTTCATAACATTCTTTATCCTTTCTTTGGGATTTCCCTCGGCAAACGCCATCGGTACGCCAAGTGTGCTTTTTTCAATAGAAAGCTCTAAAAGCGACCGGCTGTATTCTTTGCGAATATCCTCCTTTGAATTTCTGATTACACTTTCATCGCAGGACATTTCCATATCGGTAACAAACAGCTTGAACGCAAGCCATACAAGAGGGTTAAACCAATGCAGGATAAGAACCACATATCCCAATATTTTTGCAAGGTTATCACGCCGAGCGAGATGCGTCTGTTCGTGGGCAATTACATATTCCTGTGCGTCAGCCAAATTGCTCGGCAAGTATATTTTTGGATTTTGCAATCCAAGCGCAAAGGGCGTGCAGATTACTTGCGAAATATAAATATTATCCCGAAGAAGGACGGCACTCTGTAATTTCTTTTTGAGTTTGGAATATGAGCGTATGCTATACAGGCAAAACGACAAAACGCCGATGAGCCAGATAATCTTCCCCCAAAAGGTAAATATCTGATATACATTTGCGGTAGAACCGAAAACCTCAGTTGCTACAACAGGGTTGATTACGCTGTCTATTGCTTTTATACCCGTTTCCACATAAGGGGTTTCAATATATAGCATATCCGTAGACAGCGGCGTTGTGTTGAACGGCAATATGCTCAAAACGCTTTCAAAGGAAACGGGTACAAGCAGACGGAAAAAGGCAACAAACCACAATGCGTAGGAGAAAACCTTTGGAGCTTTTTTCAGCAGCAACCGTGCCAGTATAATAATTAAGATGGCGAAGCTGCCCGTAATACTCATATTTACAATATCGAGAAATACTTTGTCGCTCATAGTCATTCCTCTGCATTTTGGTCGATGATTTTCTGTATCTCAGCGATTTCCTGCTTTGAGAGCTTTTTGCGGCGGGTAAACGCCACTAAGAATTGTGGCAGAGAACCGTTGAATGTTTCTTCCACGAAGCCCTCACTTTGCTTCGTAAACCACTCCTGCTTTGAAAGGACAGAAACGACATTGCCCGAATTGTTTTGAAAAATGCCCTTATCACAAAGACGCTTCAGCATCGTATATGTGGTGGATTTCTTCCAAGAGAATTTCTGCTCACAAAGCTGTACCAATCCTCCAGAGGAAATCGGCTCATTTTCCCAGATTAAGTTGGCAAACTCCAGTTCCATATCTCCAAGTTTGTAATTTTTCATTATAATCCTCCTTGCGGGTCTACAAGCATTAGACCTTTGCTTATAGTCTAACACTTGTAGACCCGTTTTGTCAAGAGGAAAACAAAAAGTTCACAAACTCTTTGCTGCCAATACTCAGACAGCATTCAACTACTTTGGATTTATCAAGGTTAGTTTTTCGTCTCGGTTTCCTTGTCTGGCGTTGCCCGATATGCGTGGTTCTCCACATATACCATCATACGGTTATACAGTACCACATAGAAAAGTATAGCAAGCATACTGCCTATTGCACCCAAAAGCGCATAAGAGTCGCTGCCTCGTAATTTCAGCGCAGTCCATATTATAATACCTATCCACGCTACAACGCACAGGACGATAGTTGAAATATGTTCATGCAGCCATTTCTTCTTAAAAAATACTATCTTTTCTTTCAGCGTAAAGGTGCTGTTGTTCAGCGCCGTAACAAGGTTATCGTCGGCGGCTTTCTTAAAGTCCTCCGCCCAAAGCCGTTCGCCGCTTATAAGTTCGTTAATACTTACGCCGAATTCCTTTGAAAGCAGCGACAGCATTTCAACATCGGGCATATAATTGCCGTTCTCCCAACGGGAAATGGTTTTGTTGGTCACACCAATGCTTCGGCCACCGGCGAAAATAGCGGACAGATCATGGGAGAAGGTATTCTGCAGGCTGACGCAGAATTTGTACAGTTCCACCGGGACGATGCCGATCAGGGAGCAGGCAAAGAAGCCTTTCAGAATATTGATGGCCGTTGTCTTGATGTTGGCCCGTCCGCACTGGTATTCGATGGCGACATCGAAGATCGCCACGACCACACCGGCGGCAAACAGCGCCCAGCCGAACAGCGTAAACAGCCGGATCGTTGCCTGTATCCAGTCCAGCTGGAAGATGTCAGCGCCCATGTTGCCCATCATAGTAAAGAAGTCGGCTACGGCGTTATAGATCGTTTCGTAGAGCCATTGCAGCATGGTGTTCCAGATCACATTGGAGATCTGCTCGCCAAGTGCCTCAAAGGTACTCCCGATGGCATTGCCGATGCCGGAAAAAATATCCCCTAACCAATCAAACAATCACTTCACCTCCCGTCAGAGCCGCCGCTTTTCGCAGCGGCCCCGCGTGACGGATCAGAGGATAGACCAGATATACAGCGGTGCGGTCAGGGTGAAAATGAGGCAGGCGAACAGAATGCAGGGCGCTGCAAATTCAAACTGCCCGTGTTTTCGGTACTCAAAGTAACTGGTACCGACCTTGACGAAGAACAGGATCGCCAGGATCATATCCACCACCGGGAACACCACATTGTTGACTACCGTTTGGATCTGGGCTTTCGCCGTGTTCCAAGTCTGCTCGATGGCTCCAGCCACATCGCCTGCGGCAAATGCAGTCATGGAGCACATCGAGATCATCACGGCCAGAAGCCCCACAAGGAGCAGTGCCCGCATTGCTTTCTTTCTCATCATGCGTTACCTCCCAATACTTTTTGAATTTCATTTTGCTGAATCCTCCGGATACGAATGTTCAGATATTTGCAAAACTGCAGCTCGGCGACCATCGCCTTAATGTCTGCCAAAACCGCCTGCGGCGAGTGATACTGTCCATAGACGATGCTCTGTTCGATCTCATCCTGCACCTCCGGTCTGGCGTGTACCACAGCGTGCGCACACACATTGGCATCCTCCAGCGAATGGGACGGTCGGAACAGCATGGCGAGATTCTGCCCGATGTCCGACTCGGAATAGAGCTTGACGGAGATCGGCTGATCTTCCTCATCCATGATCGGAATGTCCTTGGCCAGCCTGCGGATACCGATCTGCGACAGTTCATATTGCAGGCTCAGGCGATCCATAGGTAGCTCCACAATGGTAGCCTGTTCGTTGTGCGAGATCACGGCTTTAAGCATGGCGCACCTCCGCTTCCAGCACCGCCGCACCGAAGCGAGCGATGGTGACGGCCTGCACGATCAAGCGAAAGGCCCAATCTGAGATCACGCTGCCATCGGCCAGCTCACACAGCGAGATCTGCCGCTCGCCGGTCTGCAATTCCTTGACCGCTTTCCAAAGGGCATAGCAGTCTGTGGACACATCGCCGAGGCGCACTGCCTGCAGATCGACTTTGCCACGGTCGGAAAAGTATCGCCTTGTCTTGGACCACAAGGTGTGATCCGCAGTCAGGAGATACAGCACAGCGAGGCTGCGGTGGTCCGGTTTTCGCAGGTACAGTTTCTGTGCCTCAAAACGCTGCCTGTGTTGATCGGTTTGAAAAATTATAGGGGCATCATCCTTTCTGTCGTAGAGATGTGAAAGCCGTCTTTGAAACGGCGTATGTCGTGCGTCGGCAAATGCCGCATGAATGGCTTCATAAAAAGAGGCTGCACCGCAGGTGAGTCTGGCATCCAGTACCGGGCAGATTTCCATGGAGCAGCCTTTCTTTTTTCTGTGGTAGAGACAGAGCCTGCAATCGCAGTCCGCTTTGTTGAATTGATACGCCCTACGGATCCTGCCGCCGCCCCGCTGATTTCCACCGGGCGGTCGCTGCATGATGGCCTCCATGCTGTTGAGGGATGGCGTGTTGGTGAAGTACATTTTGATCGCTCCTTTTTCGTGAAATAGAAAAAGCCCGAAGTCTTTTGCAAAACTTCGGGCGTGGAAAATGCGAAACGGCGGACAAGTTTTGGCTTGTCCGCCGTCTGCGAATATTCAGTTGTACGGGAGTTCGATACCGCACCCAAAGGGAAAACAGCGGTTTTACATCTTCAAATATGCATCTTGAAAACCCGGCATTTGGGTAGCAAAAAACCCCGATAAAATCGGGGTTTTCGCGGAACATATCTTTTTTATGTTCCTTTTATGGCGGAGAGTAAGGGATTCGAACCCCTGTGGCGTTGCCGCCTAACGGTTTTCAAGACCGCCCCGTTATGACCACTTCGGTAACTCTCCGGATATACAGATAGAGAAACAAGACGCCGAAATCGGCGTCTTGTCTTTGGCGGAGAAGGAGGGATTTGAACCCTCGCGCCGCTTATCACAGCCTACTCCCTTAGCAGGGGAGCCCCTTCGGCCACTTGGGTACTTCTCCAAGCCGAATTCCACACATATATGGACGCGCGGCCAGCGCGCTGCATTATAGTAGCATATTCGGCAGCGGATGTCAACTTGTTTTTTCGGTTGACAGCAGGCGGAAAATGCGCTATAAGTGTGCCTGAACAAAGGAGATACGTTTTATGCACTACACATCCGTACTTTTTGACCTCGACGGCACGCTGCTCGACACGCTCGGCGACCTGACCGCCGCCATGAACCGCACCCTCACCCGCCACGGCCTGCCGGAACGCACGCGGCAGCAGATGCGCGCCGCGCTCGGCAATGGAGCGCGGCGGCTGATGGAGCTGTCCGTACCCACCGGAACGGACGGCGCACTCTTTGAGACGCTGCTGGCAGAGTATAACGCCGACTATGCCGCCCACTGCCGCATCGAGACTGCCCCCTACCCCGGCGTTGACGCGCTGCTGCGGCAGCTGCACGCGCAGGGGCGCAAGCTTGCCATCGTGTCCAACAAGCCGGACGAGGCCGTGCGCGCACTGCGGGCAGAATTTTTTGCGGGCACGATCTCGATCGCCGTCGGCGAGAAAACCGGCATCCGGCGCAAGCCCGCGCCGGACACGCTGCTGGCCGCCATGGCGCAGCTTGGCGCTGACCCTGCGAGCACGGTCTATGTCGGCGATTCGGAGGTCGACATCGCCACGGCGCGCGCAGCCGGTCTGCCGTGCATCAGCGTGCTGTGGGGTTTTCGTGACCGCGATGCGCTCGAGCAAGCCGGTGCGCAGCAGTTTGCCGCCGACGCCGACGAGCTTGCAAGACTGCTCGACTGAGCGAAAAAGATCCACCGGCCTGCTGGCCGGTGGATCTTTTATACCGTTTTGCGCGCTCAGTCCTTCTTTTTCATGAACTCACCGGCTACGCGCATCATGAGACGCTTGGTGCCATAGTCCTCAAATTCCACCACGAGCAGCGCGTCGCCGCCCATGGGCTTGACTGCTGCGACGACGCCGTCGCCAAACGCCTTGTGCACGACGCGGTCACCGACAGCAAAGGCCGGGGCTGCACCGGACGCGGGCTTTGCCGCGGGCGGCGCCGGACGCATAGGCGGCTTGCGCCGCGGCTCCGGCGCGGAGACCGTGTAGGCGCGCGGCTCACTTCGGCGCGGCGGGTACTGCTGCTGGTCGCGGCTGGGCTCGGAATAGCCATAGCCGTGCGGGACGTTGAGCTTTCGGATGTCCTCATCCGGGATCTCCTCGACAAAGCGGGAGACGCGGTTGGCCGTCGTACGGCCGAAGAGCATACGCTGGCGGGCACACGTGAGGATGAGGTGCTCACGCGCGCGGGTGAGCGCGACGTAGCACAGGCGGCGCTCCTCCTCCATTTCGTCCGGCTCGCCGATGCAGCGCAGCCCCGGGAAGATACCCTCCTCGCAGCCGATGATGAACACCGTCGGAAACTCCAGACCCTTGGCCGCGTGCATGGTCATGAGCGTGACACAGTCGGCAGACTGGTCATAGTTATCGAGATCCGTATAGAGCGCGACCTCATCGAGGAAGCCCGCAAGCGTGGGGTTTTCGGCCTCCTTGGCAAAGGCGATGATGTTCGACTTGAGCTCCTGCACGTTTTCGATGCGCGCAGCGTCCTCGGCCGTGTTCTTCTCCTCAAGGGCGCGGACATAGCCGCTGCGCTCCACGACCAGATCATAGAGCTCATCGGGCGGCACAGTTTTGGCCTGCTTCTGCAGCTCCTCGATCAGGATGGCAAACTGGCGCAGACGCATCTGGCTGCGCTGCAGCTCGGGATACGCGTCGGCGTGGCGGATGACCGAAAAGAGGCTCGTCTGCTGCTCATGTGCGAGCTGCAAGGCCGCCTCGATCGTGCGCGCGCCGATGCCGCGGGCGGGCGTGTTGATGATGCGCGTCAGGCGCAGGTCGTCGTCCGGCGTCTGGATGACGCACAGATAGGCCAGCATATCCTTGACCTCGGCGCGGTCAAAAAAGCGCGTGCCGCCGACGATGCGGTACGGGATGCCGTTGCGCTTGAAGGCATATTCGAGCTGGTTGCTCTGCGCGTTCATGCGGTAGAGCACGGCGTGGTCACGGAAGTTGATCCCCTGCCCGAAATCGTCCATGATCTTCGCGGCGACGTAGCGCGCCTCGTCGTTCTCATTCGTGGCGCAGTAGAGCGTGAGCGGGTCACCGGCATCGGCCTTTGTCCAGAGCGTTTTGCCCTTGCGGCCGGTGTTGTTGGCGATGACGTGGTTGGCGGCATCCAGGATGCGGCCGGTGCTACGGTAGTTCTGCTCGAGGCGGATGGTGCGCGCGTTTTTGTACTGCTTTTCGAAATTGAGGATGTTCTCGATCGTCGCGCCGCGGAACTTGTAGATGCTCTGGTCATCGTCCCCGACGACGCAGATGTTGTTCTTGCTGCCCGTTAGGAGTGCCGCAAGCCGGTATTGGAGATTATTCGTGTCCTGATACTCGTCAATAAGTACATATTCAAATCTGGAACTCCAGCTCTTGCGCACGTCCGCATGCTCATCGAGCAGGCGCACGGTGTTGTAGATCAGGTCGTCAAAGTCCATCGCCCCGGCGGAAAACAGGCGCTGCCAGTAGGCCTGGTATATCTCGCCGATGCGGATATTGCGCGGGTTATGCGTGGCCTGTGCGCGCGCAAGGTACTGCTCGGGCGTGATGCCGGCATCCTTGGCGCGGCTGATCTCCGTGAGCACGGCGCGGTTCGGAAACGCCTTTTCATCGAGGTTCATCTCCTTGATGATGCGCTTGACGACCGCCAGACTGTCCGACGTGTCATAGATCGTGAAGCTGTCGGGATAGCCGAGCTTCTCTGCGTCCTTGCGCAGGATGCGCACGCACGCGGAGTGGAAGGTCGAGGCCCAGATTTTCGCCGCAGCCTCCGGACCGAGCATCCGCTCAATACGCCCCTTGAGCTCATCCGCCGCCTTGTTCGTGAACGTGATGGCGATAATTTCCCACGGCTTGACCGGATCGACCGCCGCCGCCGCGCGCGCACGCCGCCGCTCGTCCGGCGTCAGATCCGTGCGCTCGAGCAGCGCGAGATCCTCCTCTGTCGCCCATTTGGGCACTTCGTCCGTGTCCGCGCCGCGGCCGTACTGAATGAGATTTGCGATCCGGTGGATGAGCACCGTGGTTTTACCGCTGCCGGCTCCCGCCAGCAGCAGCAGTGGGCCTTCCGTAGCCAGGACCGCTTGTCTCTGCATATCGTTCAGGTTCGCAAAGTCCGCCGCGATGAAGCGTCTGCGCGCCTGCACATACCGTTGTTCAAAAGTCATAGTAGTATTCATAGCGTCTGATTCTAACACATTTTCGTCCCGGAGACAAGGGGCGGACACTTCTGCGCAGACGCGCGCAAAAACCCCGCCGTTCTCCGGTCGGAAAACGGCGGGTCTCCATTTGGGGTGGGGTTATTTCAAAATATCCTTCAGCTCGTGCATACCGTGGTTGGTCGTGACCACGACCACGCGGTCGCCGAGCTCGATAGCGTCGTTGCCGGACGGGACGCGGCACTTGCCACGGCGGATGATCGAGGCGACGAGCACGGAGTCCTTGAGCTTGAGCGCCTTGAGCGGCACGTCGAGAAACTGGCTCTCGGCGCGCACGATGAACTCCAGCGCCTCGGCCTGACCGTCAGCCACCATGCGCAGCGTCTCCACGCCGCTGCTGTGCGCGGAATTCTCCATCCAGCGGACATACTCCACGATGCGGCCGGCCGTGACGTCCGCCGGCTGGATGATCGTCGTGAGGCCATACGACTCGGCAAGCTGGATGAAGTTGTCCTCATCGACCTTTGTGACGATCTTCGGCACATTCTCGTTGTAGGCGAACGAGGAGATGATGAGATTCGTCTCGTCCGACTCCGTGACCGTGACGAGTGCGTCCGCCGACGCGAGTCCCTCCTCGCGCAGCACATCCGGCTTTGTACCGTCGGCGCAGATGATGGTCGCCTCCGGCAGGAGTGTCTTCATGACGCGGCAGCGCGCCGGGTCGCGCTCAATGATCGTCGAGTGGATGCGCATCCTCGCCAGCTCCAGCGCCAGCCGCTCGGCGATACGGCCGCCGCCGACAATGATGACGCTCTCGGCCTCATGGCGGAATTCGCCGATCTTGCGAAAAAGCTCATGCAGCTCATGCGGCGCGCCGACCACGGTGACATAGTCCCCGGCGGCAAGCACAAAATCGCCGTTCGGAATCGTCACGCTGCCCTCACGCTCCACGGCACAGATCAGGATGCCCTCGCTGTAGCGGCTGCGAAAATCGTTCAGGCGCAGGCCATCGAGCTTACTGCCCTCGCGCAGCTTGAACTCGACAAGCTCCACAAGCCCGTTTGCAAACGGCTCGACTTTTGTAGCGGCCGGAAAACGCAGCGTGCGCGAGATCTCCTTGGCGGAGGTACGCTCGGGGTTGATGGACAGGCTCAGCCCCAGCTCGTCCTGCAGCAGCACCACGTCCTGATAATACTCCTCGTCACGCACGCGCGCGATCGTATGCGTCGCGCCGAGCTTGCGCCCGACCATGCAGCTGATGAGATTGGTCTCATCCGAAGTCGTTGCGGCGATGAGCAGATCCGCATCCGCGACATTTGCAATGCGCAGCTGGTCGACATTGGCACGCCCCTCGACCACGATCACATCCAGCGTGGAGGAAATATAGGCGGCACGCTCCGGGTCGCCCTCGACGACAGTGATGTCATGCCCTTCTGTCAGGAGCTGCTCCGCGATGGCATACCCCACGCGGCCAGCGCCCACGATCACAATTTTCATAGTCTACGCTCTCCAATTATCATGTTCGGATCACAGATCCACGGGTCGAAATATTATAGCAGATATTCCCCCGCGTTTCAACAGCGAACACGTGAATTTCCAAGGGATTGGTTTGTGAATAAAGCGTAAAAAATCTGAAAAACCAACACGCTGCCGCTTGACGAACGCCGGTGCTGCGCTTATCATAATAGCCTATACTTATATCTTATGTAGAAAGGCCGCTGCGACACGCGGCTTCCATATAAAGGAGCATTCCATCCATGCTGGAACTGAAACACATCACCAAGGTATACGAGGCCGGAACGACACAGGTCGAGGCGCTCAAGGGCATCGACATCGCCTTCCGCGAGAATGAGTTTGTTGCGATCCTCGGCCAGTCCGGCTGCGGTAAGACCACGCTGCTGAACATCATCGGCGGGCTTGACCGCTATACCTCCGGCGACCTCATCATCAACGGCCGCTCCACAAAGGAATACGACGACCGCGACTGGGATACCTACCGCAACCACTCCATCGGCTTTGTCTTTCAGAGCTACAACCTCATCCCGCACCAGAGCGTGCTGGCAAACGTCGAGCTCGCGCTCACGCTCTCCGGCGTCTCCGGCGAGGAGCGGCGCGCGCGCGCCGTCGAGGCGCTGGAAAAGGTCGGTCTGGGCGACCAGCTGGACAAGGCGCCGAACCAGATGTCCGGCGGCCAGATGCAGCGCGTGGCCATCGCGCGCGCCATCGTCAACAACCCCGATATCCTGCTGGCTGACGAGCCGACCGGCGCGCTCGACAGCGAGACGAGCGTGCAGATCATGAATCTGCTGCAGGAAATTGCAAAGGATAAGCTCATTATCATGGTCACGCACAACCCGGAGCTGGCGTCGAAATATGCCACACGCACCGTGCGGCTGCTCGACGGCAGGATCGTCGGCGATGACAACCCCTGCACGGAGTCCGAGACGTCCGCGCCCGTGACCGTCAAGGTCAAGGAGCACACGTCCATGAGCTTTGCCACCGCCATGAGCCTGTCGCTGCACAACCTCATGACGAAAAAGGCGCGCACCCTGCTCACGGCGTTTGCGGGCTCGATCGGCATCATCGGTATCGCGCTCATCCTCTCGCTCTCGCACGGCTTCCAGTCCTACATCAACACCGTGCAGGAGCAGACGCTCTCGTCCTACCCGCTGACGATTGAGGCAAACCCCGTGGATATGTCCGGGATGCTCACGGCCATGACGGGCGCGAAGGACGACGAAAAGGACACACATGATCTCGACAAGGTCTACGCCAACACCGTCATGTACAGCATGCTCAACTCCATGGTCAGCAGCGCGACCGGTCAGTCGAACAACCTGCCGGCATTCAAGGAATACCTCGAAGACCCCGACAACAAGATCCACGACTACATCAGCGGCATCCAGTACACGTACGACATGGGCTTTGCCGTCTACACCGAAGACCCGAACGGCACCGTCATCAAGGCCGACACGACCGAGCTGCTGCAAAACGTCATGAAGTCCATGTACGGCGGCGACTACACGGCCTACTTTGACTCCATGGGTGGGTTTTACTCCGGGTTCAACGTCTGGCAGGAGCTGCTGTCCGGCGAGGACGGCGCGCTCGTAAGCGCCTCGACACAAAACCAGTACGATGTGATCTACGGCTCATGGCCGCAGAATTACAACGAGGTCGTACTCGTCGTGGATAAAAACAACGAGATCTCCGACCTCACGCTCTACGCGCTCGGCCTCGAGAGCATGGACGACATCAGCAACGCCATGATGCAGTCCATGAGCAAAAAGCAGATCGACACGACGCAGGAAAGCTGGAGCTATGCTGACCTCTGCGGCCGCGACTTCAAGCTCATCCTCCCCTCGGAGGGCTACGTCGCCAGCGGCGCGGGCTACACGGATGTCAGCCAGACGAGCGACGGCCTGAACCGGCTCTACCACAGCGACGATGTCGGCGTGCCGCTCAAGATCGTCGGCATCGTGCGCCCGGCCAAGGGCAGCGTGACCGGCAGCACCTACGGCGCGATCGGCTACACCTCCGCTCTGACTGACTATGCCATCGACCACGCCGACAACACCGAGATCATCCAGAAACAGCTGGCAGACCCGGATGTGGACGTGTTCACGGGCTCCGCGTTCCCGAACGCCGCGACCGCCACGACCGATCAGAAGGTCGCTGCGGCACAGGCCTATCTGAACAAGCTGAGTGTGGACGACCGTGCAAGCGTCTACCGCAAATACATGACCACGCCGAGCGACGCCGTGCTTGACGCCGCGCTCACGCAGGCGATGGCAGGCTTCACCCGCGACAGCGCCAAGGAGATGGCTGACAACGGCATTTTCGAAGCCAGCGGCAAAACCGCGCAGCAGATGAAGGATATGATCGACGCCATGGACGACGAGACGTTCACGCGCTTTTTCCGTCCGTATCTTCGCGCGATGCTGTCCATGCAGATGCAGCAGGAGACAGTCAAGTCCTACAGCGGCATGAGCGCACAGCAGATCGTCTCCGCCATCAACGCCAAAGGCATCAGCCGCAGCCAGTACGCTGACGTTTATGACAACTACGTCGCCTCCTCCGCCAGCGGCTCGACCTATCAAAACAATCTCAAAAAGCTCGGCTATGTCGACAAGGATTCTCCGAGCGCCATCAACATCTACGCCTCGAGCTTTGAAAACAAGGACCACATCTCTGACTGCATTGATGACTACAACGCCGACAATCCGGACAACCAGATCAGCTTCACCGATTACATCGGTCTGCTCATGAGCAGCATTACGACGATCATCAACGCCATCAGCTACGTACTCATCGGCTTTGTGGCCATCTCCCTCGTCGTGTCGTCGATCATGATCGGTATCATCACCTATATCTCCGTGCTCGAGCGCACGAAGGAGATCGGCATCCTGCGCTCGATCGGCGCAAGCAAGCAGGATATCTCGCGCGTATTCAATGCCGAGACGATCATCGAGGGCTTCACGGCCGGTGTCATAGGCATCCTATGTACGCTGATCCTGCTCATCCCCATCAACCTTATCGTACACCATCTGACCGGTCTGCCGACGCTGAGCGCGATCCTGCCGGTGCTCGGCGCGATCCTGCTCATCCTCATCAGCATGGCGCTGACGTTCATCGCCGGTCTCATCCCGTCGGGCATGGCGGCGAAGAAAGACCCCGTCGTTGCGCTGCGCACCGAGTAAGCCCAAAACGCATACAAAACGCATATTTCTACAGCCTCCGTGCAAACTAGGGTCACCTACATTTGCACGGAGGTTTTGCATGATGAAGCAGAAACTGTTCGCAGCCGTATGCGCCTTTGCGCTCTGCGCGGCACTGGGTACGGCCATCCACGCCGGACAGGAAGCGGAGACCGCCGCACCTGTGGCGGAAAATCTGGAGCTGACCACGTTCCGCAACACGTCCGTCGGCGGTACGCTGAGCGCCAGCGCGCCCGACGGCAGCCCCCTCACCTTCCGCATCACGACTGAGCCCATCAAGGGCACGGTGACGCTCACCGACGACGGCACGTTCGTTTACACCCCGGCCGACGGCAAGCGCGGGCGCGACTACTTCGGCTTTCGCGCTGCCGACAGCAGCGGCAGAGAGTCGCAGGAGGCGACCGTGATCATTGCCATCAAGAAGCAGAAGCCGGACGTCACCTACAGTGACATGGCCGGGCGGGCGGAGGAATATGCCGCCGTGCTGCTCGCCGAGCAGGGCGTGTGCGTTGGCCGGCAGGTTGGCGGGCAGTATCTCTTCGACCCGGACAGCAGCGTGCCGCGCGGTGAATTTCTCGCTATGTGCATGCACCTGACCGGGACGGAAATGCTGCAGGGCGTGCTCTCGACGGGCTTCGGCGATGATGCGCAGATCCCCGCGTGGTCAAAGGCGTATGTTGCGACCGCGCTCATGAACGGCGATGTCTGCGGCTGCTCCGACGGCACGGCCATCGTGTTCGAGGCGCAGCGCGGCATCACGGCGGCGGAGGCTGCCGTCATGCTCGGCAGCTTTCTCGAGCCCTCCCCCGCCGCCCTCACGCGCTCAGACGTCCCCGACTGGGCGTGTGCTGCCGTTGCAAGCCTGACATCGTGCGGCGTGTTTCCGGACGGCGCGGACACCGCCGCACCCATCACGCGCGCCGAGGCTGCACAGATGCTGCTGGGCGCGTATGAGCTGCTGCAAAAGCGATAAAAAACCAGCCCGTTTCCGGCTTCGGAAACGGGCTGGTTTTCTGTTACCCCTCGTGCAGGATGCTGCGCACCGCCTCCGGCGCAAGCTCCGGAAACGGGCGCACGGGCTGCGGCACGGCTTCGTGCGCGCCGGTGTGCTTTTCCATCCAGACCATGGAATACCATGTGCCGAACTTATAGCCGCAGCGCGAAAACTCGCCCACGAGCCGATAGCCGATGTGCGCGTGAAACTGCGCACTGTTTTTCGTCAGGTGTACGTCGTCCGCCCCATCCGGGTATGCGATACAGGCGTAGAGCGTCTGCACGTGCTGCGCGCGCAAAAGCGCCTCGAGTGCGGCATACAGCCGCCTGCCGATCCCCTGCCGGCGCTGATCCTCGCGCAGGTAGATGCTCACCTCGGCAGCCCAGGCATAGGCCGCGCGCTCACCGAACGCGCCGGCGTAGGCGTAGCCGACGATCTCTCCGCCGCGCATGGCGACCAGATACGGGTAGTACCGGAGCGTGGCGCGCATGCGTGCGGCGAATTCTTCGACATCCGGCACGGTGCACTCAAACGTGATGGCCGTCTTCTCCACGTAGGGTGCATAGATCGCGCGCAGCGCGGGCGCGTCGCTCAGACTCGCGGGGCGCAGATACAAGGTGTTCGCGTCCATACCTTCTTCACTTTCCGCTGTCGCCGTAGTTTGCGAGCACGCGCGCGGACGGATCGTCCACATCGCAGCCGGCCCATGCCTTGTTCGGCATCCAGAAGCCGGACACCATGCGCGCCTGATCGGGATAGTACCGCTCGAAGAGCTCACGATAGAGCAGCGATTCCTTGGTGAACGGCTGCGCGAAATCATACTTCCGGCGCAGAATGTCGAAGGCGATGTCCGTATATGTCTCCTCGGCGTAGGCCTTGAGGTCATCGACCATCGAGTGGCCGACCGCATCACTGAAGGCCGCCTTCTCGCGCATAAGGATGTCATGCGGCAGCCAGTCGCCCTCAAAGGCATGGCGCAGCAGGTACTTGCCCTTGCCGTAGACGTTGCACTTCTTGGCGGGATCGATGGACATGACATATTGCACGAAGTCCAGATCGCCGAACGGCACACGCGCCTCGAGACTGTTGACGGAGATGCAGCGGTCGGCGCGCAGCACGTCATACATATGCAGCTCGCGGATACGCTTGGCCGACTCCTCCTGAAATGCCGCAGGGCTTGGCGCGAAGTCCGTATACTTGTAGCCGAAGAGCTCGTCAGAGATCTCGCCCGTGAGCAGTACACGCAGGTCGGTCTGCTCATGGATGGCCTTGCAGACGAGGTACATGCCGATGCTCGCGCGGATGGTCGTGATGTCATACGTGCCGAGCAGTGCCACGACCTCCGGCAGCGCCTGAATCACATCCTCGCGCGTGATGATAACCTCGGTGTGGTCGGCGTGCAGATACTCCGCCACCTCGCGGGCATATTTCAGGTCGATGGCGTCGCTGCGCATGCCGATGGCAAATGTGCGGATGGGCTTTTTGAGCAGCTTTGCCGAGATTGCGCACACGAGGCTGCTGTCCAGGCCGCCGGAGAGCAGGAAGCCGAGCGGTGCGTCGGCATCGAGGCGCTTCTGCACGCCGGCGATGAGCTTTTCGCGGATGTTCGTGCAGACGGTCTCCAGATCATCCTCACAGACGGCATCGACGTGCGTCATGTCGCGGTAGCAGGTGAACTTACCGTCGGCATAATAGTGGCCGGGTGGAAACGGCATCACATCGTGCACGAGACCGACAAGGTTTTTGGCCTCGCTGGCGAAGATGACCGCGCCCTCGGCGTCATAGCCGTAGTACAGCGGGCGGATGCCGATCGGATCGCGCGCCGCGACAAGACCGCCGCGCTTGGCGTCATAGATGATCATGGCAAACTCTGCGTCGAGACCGCGGAACATGTCCAGCCCCTCGCGTTCGTAGAGCGGAAGCAGGATCTCACAGTCGGATTCGCTCTCGAACGTCTCGCCCTCGGCGATCAGCCGCTCACGGATGGGACGAAAGCCGTAGATCTCACCGTTGCACACGAGCGCGCTGCCATCACGCGTGAACGGCTGCATGCCTTCCGGATGCAGCCCCATGATGGCCAGCCGGTGAAAGCCGAGCGTCGCCGCGCCGATATGGAGCATGCGCGTGTCGTCCGGGCCGCGGGAAATGGTCTTGTCAAAGCCGGTGCGCAGCGCCTGCGCGGAGATGGACGAGCCGAGATAACCGATGATGGAACACATGATTTTTTCCTCCTGAATACATCAAAAAATACGCAGCTACCATCCGACAATAGGACGAGTAGCTGCGTATCGTGGTGCCACCTATTTTACTTCTCACGGGTTCTAACAAACCGCACCGGGATAACGTCCGGCTTTGACGGCGCACCTACTGAGGCTCTCGCCCGTTCAGCTTGCAGCTCGGGAGTGTTCTTCACACAGGCTCTGTTATGCGGCTCGCACCGTCCCGCACTCGCTGGAAATGAGCACCCGTGCTACTTTTCTCCGTCAATGCTTTTGACAGAAGTATGAAAATGAAAGAAGAGAGAAAAAGAAAGAGAAAACGTTGTTACCGCACGCTGAACAGCAGGTCGCCGTAGGACGGCACCGGCCACTTGTCAGACGGCGTCATGGTCTCGAGCTGGTCGATCGTAATGCGCAGCTCCGCCATGGCGGAAAAGACCTTGTCACGGTAGTAGTTGGCCAGCGCCTGACTGCCCTCAACGGTCTTGGCGCCCATGAGCGCCTCGTCGAGGCTGCGCACCTTGCGGTACGCATCGCCCAGCAGCGCAGACATCTCGGGGATGATGCTCTCCTCGTACGAGCAGTCGGCCGTGACGGACGCGGCGTGGATGGCTGCGGCAGTCTCGGACAGCTCGCGCAGATAGCTGCTGACGGCGGGCATGATGTCGCGCCGCGCCATCTCGAGCATGGTCAAAGCCTCGATGTTGAGGATCTTGCTGTAGTTTTCGAGGTGGATCTCATAGCGTGCCTCCATCTCGGTGCGGGTGTAGACGCGGTGCTTGGTAAAGAGCGCCACGTTCTTGTCGGCAAGGTAATACGGCAGCGCTTCGGGCGTCGTGCGCAGGTTCAGCAGACCGCGGCGCTCCGCCTCTGCGATCCATGCCTCGTCATAACCGTTGCCCTTGAAGAGGATGCGCTTGTGCTTGATGAGCACGCTGCGGATGAGCGCCTGCAGATCGGCCTCAAAGTCCTTGCTGCCCTCGAGCGCATCAGCAAACTGCTCAAGGCTCTCGGCAACGGCCGTGTTGAGCACGACGTTGATGCCGGAAATGGAGGCCGAGGAGCCCGGCATACGGAACTCGAATTTATTGCCGGTAAAGGCGAAAGGCGAGGTGCGGTTGCGGTCAGTCGCGTCCTTGGGGAAGCGCGGCAGCGCGTGCACGCCGATCTTCATCAGCTGTCTTTCCTTGCCGCAGTAGGCCGTCTCGTCAATAATCGCGTTGAGGATCTCCTCGATCTCGTCGCCGACGTACATCGAAACGATCGCCGGAGGCGCCTCGTTCGCGCCGAGGCGGTGATCGTTTGCGGCCGACGCCACGCTGATGCGCAGCATATCCTGATAGTCGTCCACGGCCTGAATGACCGCACACAGGAACAGCAGGAACTGCGCGTTTTCCGCCGGTGTCTCGCCGGGCTCAAGCAGGTTCATGCCGGTGTTCGTGACCAGCGACCAGTTATTGTGCTTGCCGGAGCCGTTGACGCCGGCAAACGGCTTTTCATGCAGCAGGCAGACCATGCCGTGGCGCGAGGCCACCTTCTGCATGATCTCCATCGTCAGCTGGTTCTGGTCGGCGGCGATGTTGCCGGTCGTAAACACGGGCGCAAGCTCGTGCTGCGCGGGCGCGACCTCGTTGTGCTCGGTCTTGGCGTAGACGCCGAGCTTCCAGAGCTCCTCATCGAGATCCTTCATAAACGCCGCGACACGCGGCTTGATGCTGCCGAAGTAGTGGTCATCGAGCTCCTGTCCCTTCGGCGGCTTTGCACCGAAGAGCGTGCGGCCGGTATAGATCAGATCCTTGCGGCGGTTATAGACATCTTTGTCCACGAGGAAATACTCCTGCTCGGGGCCGACCGTCGTGCGCACGGCGGTAACGTCGGCATTGCCAAACAGGTGGATCACACGCAGCGCCTGACGGTTGAGCGCCTCCGCGCTGCGCAGCAGCGGCGTCTTTTTATCGAGCGCCTCACCGCCGTAGGAGCAGAACGCCGTCGGGATGCACAGAACGTTATCTTTTATAAAGGCATAGGACGTCGGGTCCCACGCGGTATAGCCGCGCGCTTCAAACGTCGCGCGCAGGCCGCCGGACGGGAAGCTGGAAGCATCCGGCTCGCCGCGGACAAGCTCCTTGCCGGAAAACTCCATGATTACCTGACCGCCGCCGCAGGGAGAGATGAAGCTGTCGTGCTTCTCGGCGGTGATGCCGGTCATCGGCTGGAACCAGTGCGTGAAGTGCGTTGCGCCCTTCTCGATCGCCCAGTCCTTCATGGCATTGGCCACGATGCGCGCGGCGTCGTCATCGAGACGCTTGCCCTTTTCCATCGTCGCCTGCACCTGCCGGTAGGTCTCCTTCGGCAGCCGCTCACGCATGACTGCGTCGTTAAATACCATAGAGCCAAAAATATCAGAGATCTTATCCATTTTCCAGGTCCCCTTTCTATGTTTCAAAATCTGTGTCAACAACGAAAAAACGGCACTGGTGCCCGGAGATCATTCGCTCTCCACGACGCCATTGCCGTTTCAATGTGGAAAATATACGCCTGTTGCAGAAAAATGTCAAGCGGGTCTGGCGCAATTTCTTTCGGCGGATTTCACAGAATTTTCGGCAGATCTGGGCAAGATTTTATTCTTGACATGTGCAAAACCCGTGGTGTATTATATACATGGATTTTTGATTGGAAAAATTCCGTGTGCCGCTGATACGGTCATGAAAGTACATATGGTATCTTTTCGAGAACGCTGACGTTTCACGATGACCCGGGGGAAAGTGCCCCTTATCGGCATCGGAAGCGTCTTTTGTTTTTCCGCCCCGATTTCAAATTGCGAGGTGATGCGTATGAATTCGTCCCTGCACACCGTGAGCGCCCTGCTCGTCTCCGCCTCTGAGGCGCAGACCAAGCGCATCGGTGCCCTGCTCACACGCGCGCGCATCGTCCCGTTTGAACACGCAGACAGCGTCCGGCAAGCACTCGACCTGTTCGACGCCGGCGGCATCGACGGCGTGCTCATCGCAGAGCCGGTCACCGGCAGCTCCGGACAGGAGCTGGCACTGCAGCTCAAAAAGCGGCGCTGCATGGCGGTGCTGCTGCTGGCTGAGCCCACGCACGCAGACGCGGCCGCCGCCCTGCTGGAGCAGTCCGGCGTGCTGGTGCTGCCGAATGACGCGCCGGAGGCGCTCATTGTGCAGACCATCCGGCTGCTGGCTGCCGTGCGTATTCAGCTCGAGCAGATGCAGCACAAGACGGAAAAGCTGGAGGCAAAGGTTGCCGACATCCGCATCATCAACCGCGCAAAGCTCCTGCTTGTGCAGCACCTGCAGATGACGGAGACGGAAGCGCACAAATACATCGAAAAGCAGGCGATGAACACCAGCAAGCCGCGGCGCACCATCGCAGAAAATATCATCCGCACCTATGAAGATTGAGGGGGCTTATTCATGACCAAGTACATTTTTGTTACAGGCGGCGTTGTTTCCGGACTCGGCAAAGGCATTACGGCGGCCTCGCTCGGCCGTCTGCTCAAGGCGCGCGGCCTGAAGGTTGCGGCGCAGAAGCTCGATCCCTATATTAATGTAGACCCCGGCACGATGAGTCCCTACCAGCACGGCGAGGTGTACGTCACCGAGGACGGCGCCGAGACCGATCTCGATCTCGGCCACTATGAGCGCTTCATCGACGAGGATCTGAACAAATACTCCAACCTCACGACCGGCAAGGTCTACTGGAACGTTCTCAACAAGGAGCGGCGCGGCGAATATCTCGGCGAGACGGTGCAGGTCATCCCGCACATCACAAACGAGATCAAAGACTTCATTTACAGCGTCGGCAGCAAGACGAACGCCGACGTCGTCATCACCGAGGTCGGCGGCACGACCGGCGACATCGAGAGCCAGCCGTTTCTTGAGGCCATCCGGCAGGTCGGGCTCGAGGTCGGGCGCGAGAATGCACTCTACATCCATGTGACGCTCGTGCCGTATCTGCACGGCAGCGAGGAGCACAAGACAAAGCCCACGCAGCATTCCGTAAAGGAACTGCAGGGCATGGGCATTTCCCCGGACATTATCGTGCTGCGCTGCGACGAGCCGCTCGAGGAGTCCATCTTCCGCAAGATCTCCCTGTTCTGCAACGTCAAACCCGACTGCGTGATCGAGAACATGACGCTGCCCGTACTGTACGAGGCGCCGATCATGCTCGAGCGCAACCGCTTTTCCGAGATCGTCTGCCGTGAGCTGCATATCGACGCGCCCGCGCCGGACATGACCGAGTGGGACGCCATGCTCGAGAGCATCCGTAGCCGCTCGCGCCGCGTGACGATCGGGCTCGTGGGAAAATACGTCCAGCTGCACGATGCATATCTGTCCGTGGCCGAGGCACTGCGTCACGCCGGATACGTCTATGGCGCGCGTGTCGACATTCAATGGATTGACAGCGAGACGATCACGCGCGATAATGTAGAGGAGGTGCTCGGCGGATGCGACGGCATCCTCGTGCCCGGCGGCTTCGGCAACCGCGGCATTGAGGGCAAGATTGCGGCTGCGCACTATGCCCGCACACACAATGTTCCCTACCTCGGCATCTGTCTGGGCATGCAGATCGCGGTCATCGAGTTTGCGCGCTCCGTCTGCGGGCTGGCAGACGCCAACTCCGGCGAGTTTGACGAGAGCAGCACAAACAAGGTCATCGACTTCATGCCTGATCAGAGCGATGAGATCGACAAGGGCGGCACGCTGCGCCTTGGCGCGTATCCGTGCTGCATCGTGCCCGGCACAAAGATGGCGGCGTGCTACGGCACGGCGGAGATCTCCGAGCGCCACCGCCACCGGTACGAGTTCAACAACAACTACCGCACACTCATGCAGGAAAAGGGTCTCGTGCTCTCCGGTCTGTCTCCGGACGGACACATTGTGGAGACCGTTGAGATCCCCGAAAACGATTTTTATATCGGCGTACAGTACCATCCCGAGTTTAAGAGCCGCCCGAACAAGGCGCACCCCCTGTTCAAGGGCTTGATCTCGGCGGCACTGCGCCACACAGAAAGAGGATAACGTATGCACGATCGCTACACCAATCCCCTGTGCACCCGCTATGCCGGGCGCACGATGCAGCACATTTATTCCGACGACAACAAATTCTCCACCTGGCGCAGGCTCTGGGTCGCGCTGGCGGAGAGCGAGCAGGAGCTCGGTCTGCCGATCACGGACGCACAGCTCGAGCAGCTGCGCGCGCACATCACGGACATCGACTATGCCTATGCCGCCGAGCGCGAGCATGAGGTACGGCATGACGTGATGGCGCACGTGCTGACCTACGGCGCGTGCTGCCCGGACGCAAAACCCATTTTGCACCTCGGCGCAACGTCCTGCTACGTTGGCGACAACACGGACATCATCCTCATGCGTGAGGCGCTCGAGCAGATCCGCAGCCTGCTGGTCAACGTCATTCAGGCGCTGGCGGACTTTGCCGAGACGCACAAGGCGCAGCCGACGCTCGCCTACACGCATTTTCAGGCCGCACAGCCGACAACCGTCGGCAAGCGCGCCACGCTCTGGACACAGGATCTGCTGATGGATCTTGAGCAGCTCGAGTTCCAGCTGGAGCATCTCAAGCTTCTCGGCTGCAAGGGTACGACCGGCACGGGGGCAAGCTTCCTCGCCCTGTTTGACGGCGACGAGCAAAAGGTCGTCGCGCTCGAGCGGAAGATCTGTGAAAAGATGGGCTTTTCCGGCGCATATCCCGTCAGCGGCCAGACCTATTCGCGCAAGGTGGACTTTCAGGTGCTGCAGGTGCTGTCCGGCATCGCGCAGAGCGCGTCGAAATTCTCGAGCGACATCCGGCTGCTGTCCCACCTCAAGGAGGTGGATGAGCCGTTCGAGAGCGGCCAGATCGGCTCGTCGGCCATGGCCTACAAGCGCAATCCCATGCGCAGCGAGCGCATTGCCTCCCTGTCGCGCTATGTCATCTGCGATCTGCAGAATGCCGCCGTCACGGCCAGCGCCCAGTGGTTCGAGCGCACGCTCGACGACTCGGCCAACCGCCGCATCAGCATCCCGGAGGCGTTTCTCGCCACCGACAGCATCCTGACGCTGTACCTCAATGTTATCCGCGGCCTGACCGTGTATCCGAAGATGGCCGAAAAGCATCTGGCGGAGGAACTGCCGTTTCTCGCCACGGAGAACATCCTCATGTACTGCGTCAAGGAAAAGGGCGGCGACCGGCAGGCGCTGCATGAGGCCATCCGCCAGCACAGCGTGGCCGCCGGCAAAGAGGTCAAACTCAATGGCGGCAGCAACGACCTGCTCGCGCGCATTCTTGCCGACCCCACCTTCGGCCTCACGCGCGATGAGCTGGATGAATTGGTCGACCCCCATGCCTTCACCGGCATGGCCGTACACCAGACCGAGACGTTCCTGCGCGAGCAGGTCGCTCCGGTCCTGAACAAATATACAACACTGCTCGGATGCGACGCATCCGTAAACGTGTAAAAGAAACAGGAGGTTTCTCAACAATGCTGACATCCATCGTAGGCATCAACTGGGGTGACGAGGGCAAGGGCCGCATGGTCGACCTGCTCAGCCAGAAGTACGACGTCGTCGTGCGCTATCAGGGCGGCAACAACGCCGGCCACACCGTCATCAACGACAAGGGCAAGTTCGTGCTCAATCTCATGCCGAGCGGCATCCTGCGCGACGAGACCGTGAACGTGCTCGGCCCCGGCATGGTCATTGATACGGAGCACATGTTCCATGAGGTCGAACATCTGCGCGCCGGCGGCATCACCATCACGCCGGAGCACCTGAAAATCAGCGACAAGGCCGTCATCTGCATGCCGTACCACAAGCTGCTCGACTGCCTGGAGGAGGACCGTCTGGCGGACAAGAAGTTCGGCTCGACCCGCCGCGGCATCTCCCCCGCCTACTCGGACAAATATATGAAGAAGGCGCTGCGCATGGGTGAGCTCGCCGACCGCGACGCGCTCAAGGCGCGCCTGACCGACATCCTCGAGTGGAAGAATCTCTTCATCGTCAACGGTTATCACCACGATCCCATCGACCTCGACGAGATGATGGACTGGATCGACACCTACGCCATGCCGTTCAAGGACTACGTCTGTGACACGACCGACTACCTCTCCGAGGCCATCGAGGACAACAAGTCCCTGCTCTTTGAGGCACAGCTCGGTGCGCTGCGCGACATTGACTATGGCATCTATCCGTACACCTCCGGCTCGTCGACCATCGCGGCCTACGCTCCCATCGGCGCGGGCATCCCGGAGGCGCGGCTCGACACGATCATCGGCATCATGAAGGCCTACTCCACCTGCGTAGGTGAGGGCCCGTTCACCTGCGAGATGTTCGGCGATGAGGCCACCGCACTGCGTGACGCCGGCGGCGAATACGGTGCCGCGACCGGCCGTCCGCGCCGCGTGGGCGGGTTCGACGTGGTCGCCTCCCGCTACGGCGTGAAAATGCAGGGCTGCACGAGTATCGCGCTGACGAAGCTCGACGTGCTGTCCTACCTGGACAAGATCCCCGTGTGCGTCGCCTATGAGATCGACGGCGAGCGCGTGGAGCGCTTCCCCATCGGTGTGAAGCTGGCCAAGGCCAAGCCCATCTACGAGTACCTGCCCGGCTTCCACTGCGACATCTCCGGCTGCCGCAAGGTGAGCGATCTGCCGAAGGAGGCGCTCGACTACGTGCACTACCTCGAGGGCGCTGTCGGCTGCCGCATCAAGTACGTCTCCGTCGGGCCTGACCGCGATGCGTACATCAAAATGTTCTGAGACCGCCGAAACCGGCGCTCTGCTGATGCAGAGCGCCGGTTTTCCTGTCTGTGAGCGCTGTGGTTGCCTTTTGCGCACGTGTGCGGTAGAATAAGAGTCAACTATCCCTTAGGAGGAACATCATGCTTAAACGACTTCTTGTCTGTCTGCTCCTGACCGCCCTGCTGACCGGAAGCGCGGCTGGCGCATACCTTCCTGCTGCGGAGGCAGCCAGCCCCGATGTGTATTCCGCCGGTGAACAGATCACAGGTGTCGGCGTCGACGTCAGTCAGTTTCAGGGTGACATCGACTGGGGCACGGCTGCGCAAAGCATCGACTTTGCCATCATCCGCTGCTACGCCCGCGGTCAGGCCGACCAAAAATGGAGCGTCAACGCCGCCGCGTGTGAGCGGCTCGGCATTCCCTACGGCGCGTACGTCTACTCCGCCGCCAAAACAGACGCGCAGGCCCGAAGCGAGGCGGAGGGCGCGCTGCAGCAGCTGCGCGGCAAAAGCCCGCGGCTGCCGGTCTACCTCGATCTGGAGGATGAGAGCGTGCGCACCGGCTGCACGAAAGCCGAGATCCTGCGCCATGCGGCCATCTTCTGCGACACGCTGCGCGCAGCAGGCTACAGCGTCGGCATTTACGCCAATCGTTACTGGTGGACGACCGTGCTCGATGACCCGGCCTATGAGCAGTGGGATCGCTGGCTCGCCGTCTGGGATGCGGAGACCGGCTACAGCGGCAGCTACAGCACATGGCAGTGCAGCAACAGCGCCCGCATCCCCGGCATCCCGACGAACGTAGACCTGAATCTGCGCTACGGCACATCGCTCAATGCGGGGCACACGCACGATTACCGCGTCACAAAACACACGGAGCCGTCGTGCACAGACTTCGGCAGCCGCATCTACACCTGCGGCAGCTGCGGCGCATCCGTGACCCAGCCGCTGCGTCCGCTGCGCAGCTGCCCGAGCAAGAATCTGAGCGATGTCCCTGCGCCGGACAACTGGGCGCATGCCGGCATTGATTTCTGCGTGCGCACCGGCTTGATGTCCGGCGTTGGCAGCGGCCGCTTTGACCCGAAGGGCACGACCACACGCGCGCAGGCGGTGCAGGTCCTCTACGAGCTCTCCGGCGCGCCAAAGGTCAGCGGCAAGACCCCGTTTACGGATCTGACGCACGGCTGGTATCAGAGTGCCGTGCTCTGGGCGTACCAGACCGGCGTGACAGCCGGAACAAGCCGGACGACCTTCTCCCCCGACGATCCGGTGACACGCGAGCAGCTCGCCGTACTGCTCATGGAGTACGCAGACCGCATCCTGAAGCTCCGGCATACGTGGACGCCCGCAAACCTGAACGATTTCCCGGACGGCGGATATGTGGCCGGCTGGGCGCGCAGCGCAATGGCGGACGCCGTCGCGCTCGGCCTGATCTCCGGGTCGAACGACAACGGCGTCAACTACCTGCGTCCGCAGGGGCACGCCGCGCGCGAGCAGACCGCCACGATTCTGTCGGCGTTTTACCAGAATGTGAAAAAAGGATAACAGCAAAGCGGCGCTCCGGGAACGGAGTGCCGCTTTGCTTGTCAAAGAATCTCATAGAGTTTGCGCCCGCAGGCGCAAAGAAAGTCCAATCATTTTCTTCGGCGACATGTGCGGCGAAGAAAATACTTCTCGGCCTGCAAACGTGCGAGCTGGCCGCCTCTGGCGGCCGGTGAGTGCGCTGCAGTCAGGCCGCAAACCCCTTTGTCAAAAAAGCAGTACTTTTTTGACAGTCTCAGCGGCGCCCCGGGAACGGAGCGCCGCTTTCGTATGGAATCCTTATCCGATGCCGCCGAGGATCGCCCCGGCGATCAGCGCCACGAGCACACTGGCGCAGTAAACATATTTGCCGGCCGGATAATACCAGCCGCCGATGGGCTTGCGCGCGCCAAGGTTGACGCTCTCGAGCACGAGCTTTTTACCGCCGATCCAGAAGAACATTACTGCCGCGAGCAGTGCGCCCAGCGGGCAGATATAGATGGATACGACATCCATCCACTGTGAGACGATGGCCTGAATGCACAGCGCGGCTGCAAGACCGATCACATGGATCACCGCCGTTGCCGGCACGCGCTTGAGGCCGAGCTTTTCCTGCAGGGATGCGACCGGTGCCTCATAGAGATTGATGATCGACGTGACGCCCGCAAACGACACGCACAGGAAAAACACCATCGCCACGATGCGCCCGCCCGCCATGCCGTTCATGACGTGGACAAGATAGATGAACATCAGCCCCGGACCGCCGGCGTCGAGCTCAGCGCCGCCGGCCGCCATGGCGGGGATGATGACAAATGCCGCCAGCAGCGCCGCGATCGTGTCAAAGAGCGCGACGTTGCGCGCGGAGCTTGGAATGCACTCGTTTTTGCTGAGGTAAGAACCGTAGATCACGCTGCCGTTGCCCGCAACAGACAGGGAGAAAAACGCCTGACCAAAGGCATAGATCCAGACATACGGGTCGAGCAGGCCCTCGGGCTTGATGGTGAAGATATACCGATAGCCGCCCGACGCGCCGGGCAGCGTGAACACATAAATGCCGAGTGCGACAAAAAGGAAAAACAGGATCGGCATCATGACCTTGTTGGCCTTTTCAATGCCGCCGGCAATGCCGAACGACATGATGAAAAAGCTCACCGCAACTGCGACCGCGACCCAGACGTTTGCGCCCCAGGCGCTGGCTGTGGCGTTGAAGCTGCCGACGATCGCATCCATGTCCTGACCCATGGCAGACAGTCCGCCGTCAAACGCCAGAAATGTATACTTGAAGATCCAGCCCATGACGCATGTGTAGCCGATGGCCAGCGCCAGCGACCCGAGCACCGGGATGTAACCGACGAGCTCGCCCGGCTTGCGCTTTCCGAAGCGCGCCTCAGTGCACATACCGAACGAGCCGACCGGGCCTGCGCCGCCCGCGCGGCCGAGTGCAAATTCTCCGATGACGCCGGTAGAGGCGATGAGGATGACAAAGAGAAAGTACGGGATGAGGAAGGTCATGCCGCCCCACTGGGACACCAGCGTCGGGAAGCGCCAGATGTTGCCCATGCCGACGGCCGAGCCGATGCAGGCGATGATGAAGCCGCCGCGGCTGCGAAAGCCGTCGCGGTTATTGACGTTTGTGTCATTACCCATGATGTTGTTTCCTTTCACGCACTAGGCACAAATTGGTTTGATTATACCGCAAAAGTGCGCGCACCGCAACTGTTGTTTGCGTCCGGAGCCTGACCGGAGCGCAAAAGCCGCCCGCACCATGCAAAACGGCGCAAACGGTGCGGGCGGTGTGCTGATAGAATAGTCGGCCTGCAGTACACAGCGCGCCGCTCCGGCGCACTCAGACCTTGGCGAGGAAGCACGTCTGGCTCCCGACCTCGGAATAGAGAATGGCCTGTTCCTTGCCGAGGTCATAGACGCGGATGACATCCGCCATCACATCCTCAGCATCGGACGGCATGAGCTGCGCGTACACGTTCTCGCAGTCTGCAAAGAGCGTGTCCTGAAATACGCAGTCGTCCTCCCCCGGATAGAGCGCGACATAAAACGAACCGGCCTCCACGAGGTCCTGGAAGAAGTGGCTGCCGTAGCTCAACTCCGGACGCAGACCGTGCGAGCTGTAGGCGAGCTCCGCGATGCAGTCAAAGCGGTTGATCTCCATGAAATGTACCGGAACGCCGAGGCTGGGTGTGGTCGTGCCCCAGCGGCCCGGGCCAAGCAGGATCGTACCCTCGCCGCGCAGGCGATTATTGAGTTCACCCAGCTTGCGCGCGACCTGATATTTACGCTGCTCCGGCAAGTCCAGATACGGTTCGACCTGAACCATGACGGCATAACGGATGGGCAGGCAGACGTTTCCGCCCATGAAGTTGCCGCTCGTGCGGAAATAAAACTCCTTCACATTCGGCATGACGCCGGCCGCACCGACGCCGCGCGTCTGCAGCGGTCTGCACTGGAGGAGATTGACGCGGTAATTGCCGTCCTGATCGAAGTTGCAGGCATACTCGATATCAACCGGGTAGCTGTACTTCTCCTCGAGCACACGCATCACCTCTGTCATGACATCGGTGAAGTCAGTATTGCGCAACAGCTTTCGGAAATTCAGAATATCCGGTGCGTCCGCTGTGCTCAGTCCCATCTCACGCAGGCGCGAAACGGTCGGATAGTCCCGCTCCATGAACAGGGAGGGATCTGCCTTGATGTCGCGCTTGTCAATGCTCTGCACGCGAACAGTCTCAAACGCATTATCCTTGAGCGCGATCACATCCATCTTATGCTGCGAGTACTTATACTCGTCGCCATAGGCGACCATCGGCGGCGCCGTCGGGTGATCCATATTGAGCAGCCGCGCATAGTCGTCGGCCTCGCGGTCGACCGCGCGCGTGCCCATGCCGAACACGAGCCGCAGCATGCCCTTGTTTTCCTCCGAAGCGTTCTGCCGGTTGAGATACAGGTTCTTGGAGTGGCCGACGCCCGCGATGTGCGGGTAGTAATAATCCCCGTGCACATCGCCGCAGACGCGCATGACCAGAAGCGCCATCTGCTCGTCGCGGTCGAGAAGCTTGCGCTCGGCGCGGTAGCGGATGGCATCCGGGTTGACGGTGCTGGCATAAACCTGCTTGACCGCGCGCTCAAAGACGGCATAGCGCTGCTCCAGACTGCCCTGATTGGGGCAGAACACGCTCTCATACTTGCCCGCAAAGGCATTTCCGAAGCCGTCCTCGAGGATCGAGCTGGAGCGCACGATGATCGGCGACTGGCCGAAATATTCGAGCATGGACAAAAACTGCTCCTTGATGCTCGGCATGAACGTACCGTTGAGCAGCAGCTCACGGATGGGCTGTGCATATTCGAGGTAGTCCGCCTCCTCGACCATGCGGATACGGGACGACCACAGGCCGTTTTGCACACCGTAGGTGTAAAAGACGTCCGCCCCGATGTAGTAGGAATCATGCGGCTCGACACGTGTGCGGTAGAGCTCCGGCGCCTCATCGCGCAGGATGTTGCGCGCCAGGAGCATGCCGGCCGCCTTGCCGCCGATGCAGCCCGTACCGATCTCGCGGTTTTTGATGTACAGCAGGTCGCGCATGGAGAAGTATTTCCGGCACAGGGCAAGACGCGTCGGCTCGTTGCCGAGCAGGCAGCGGAGCATATTCTCCTTGAGGCGCTTTCCGTCGGCATCCGTCGGCTCGTGCCCGTCGGAGACGGAGTCAAACATGCTGTCCCAGCAGTCACGCCGCTCCCCCGTCTGGGTGAAGCGCTCAAAGACGGCATAGTTGTCCGCGCTGGAGGTCAGAGCGCGCCACTTCGCGCCGGTGATCTTCAGCGGAAAATACGTCGTCTGCGTGCTGCGGCCGCGCACCTTGACGGCATGGATATAGACACTGCCGTCGAGCGTGCGGATGTTGGCGAGCAGCGGCGTCTCGCGGCGGATGCGCGACATGGTCTCGTAGGTGTGCTTTTCATAATCGATCGGCTGATACGCGACCGCCTGACGCCGGATGAGAAACGGGTTGATAAGCAGGAAAAAGTTCGAGATCATCAGGTCGGAAAACCAATATTTCTGCAGATCCGACAGGCAGTCGAACACGAAAAACGTGCCGAGCGGCTCCTTGTCAATGATGCGGTGCACCTGCACGGCAAAGGTCTCAAAGCCCACGCGCGGATCAAGCTCGTATTTCTCGACATTTGCGCCGCGCTCGCGCAGCGCCGCCGTATCCATGATCTCTTCGTGATCAGCAAAGCGTATGTAGACGATGCGGTCGCCCTTACGGGCAACATTGGTCACGAATCTCGTTGCGACGTACATATAGTCGCTGATGTGTTCACACTGCCAGACGACCGTGTCGCCCGGACGAAGGTAATCGATCGCCTCATCGAGGCCGTCGATACCGGTGGAAATGCGGCGCTCAGTCTCCATAGTCTTCTCCTCGCTTTCACGATATTTTATAAGGGCATCCCCCGCTGCGCTGCGGTGCGCAGGAATTGGTGGTATAAAATAGTCTACCACAGATCATCGGCTTTTTCTACCATGTTAATTTCCCGTCAGACGCCCCGGAAAACGGGACGGACAAGATTTCTGTTCCCAAGACCGCGTTGTTATGATATACTGCTCTTACCATATCGCCGCGCCGGTGCTGCGCTGCACAGGCAGTGCAGCCCGAGCGCGAAAATAGATGAGGAGAGAAAATCATGACAGACACCAAACGCCGCCTTCTGGCCTGTGCGCTGCTTATGTGCATGATGGTCTGCGTCTTTGCGGGCCTTGCCGCGACGCCGGCCGAGGCTGCCGACGTGCGCGCGGTCAACTGGATGGAGAATATACCCGACGAGACAAAGCTCAGCAGCATGTCCATCCCCGGCACGCACGACAGCTGCACGCAGAACGTCGACATGCGCTACATCTTCCAGTGTCAGGATGCGAGCATCGCCACACAGCTCAAATACGGCTACCGCTATCTCGACATGCGTCTGGTGCTCGAAAAGCGCTCCGGTCAGGAGACGCTCGTGCTCAAGCACAACATCGCCAGATGCAAAGTCTCCGACTCCCCGTTTGCCAGAACGCTCACACTGGCGGACGTACTCAAAGACGTCTACGCCTTCCTCGACGAGCATCCGAGCGAAACGGTCATCCTGTGCATGAAGGCCGAAAACAGCAAGGACGACGTCGCGGCCGTGCAGAAGGCGCTCTATGCGATGATCGATCAGGCATCCGAGCGCTGGTATCTGAAAAACGAGATCCCGACCATGGGCGCGGTGCGCGGCAGGATCGTGCTCGCCACCCGCTTTGACGACAAGCTGCAGGTCGGCTCGGATCGCTGCGGGCTGTACTTCGGCTGGACGGATCAGGGCGACCGCACCGTTCTCACCGATCCCATTGCAGAGTCCGCGATCAACAGCCGCGAGACGCTGTGCGTGCAGGATCGCTACAACTATGACGTCGGCGATAAGATCACCGCCATCCGCACCTGCCTCGACAGCAGTCGGGCGGCGGACGACACGTTTTTCCTGAACTTCACCTCCACAAGCGGCAGCGGCGCGGTGGGGCACCCGAAGGGATACGCCAAGGACATCAACCTCGATCTCTACGCCTATGAATGGGAGGCCGGGAAAGCCTACGGCGTTGTCATCGTCGATTTCGGCCCGAAGAAGATCGCCGAGAAGATCTACGGAACGAATTTTCAGTGACCGGCTGCACACCGAAGCATAACAAAAACACAAAAGCCTTTGAGAGCGGCACGTTCTCGAAGGCTTTTGTATCGGCCGACGTTTGGCAGCCCCCACCGCCTGCAGCAGGCCGTCCGGCGGGCGCGGAAAAGTCATCATCCGACGGGTTGTTTGTTTCTTCGTTGACATTCTTCGCACTATATGTTACCATTTTCCGCGGATGTTTGTGCATGGATTGCCAAAAAACAAAGGAGTATGATCGTCATGAATGAGAAACCGGCCCCGAAGGCCGTCGCTTTGCTGCCTGTCGCCGTCTTTTTGGTGCTGTACCTGGTGCTGGGCATCGTTTTGGAATATGTGCTGAAAATCGAGATGGGCTTCTATCAGATCCCCATCGTCGTTGCTTTTTTGGTGGCTCTGCTGGTGGCTTGCCTGCAAAATCGCAGTGTGAGCTTTGATGAAAAGCTGGTGCTGATGGGACAGGGCATCGGCGACAAGAACATCGTCACCATGATCCTGATCTTTCTGGTCGCCGGTATCTTTGTTGGCGTCACCGGGCGCACGAGCGCCGAGGCCGTGGCCTACTTTCTGCTGTCCATCGCTCCGGTAAAGCTGGCGGTCGCGGTGCTGTTCGTGGTGGCGTGCTTCGTATCCATGGCCATGGGCACCTCCGTAGGCACGATCACGCTTCTCGCCCCCATCGCCGTAGCCGTGTCCGCCAGCTCCGGCTTTGATCTGCCCCTGTGCATCGCCTCTGTCATGGGCGGCGCGATGTTCGGCGACAACCTCAGCTTCATCTCCGACACCACGATCGCCGCCTGCTCCACGCAGGGCACGGAAATGAAGGATAAGTTCCGCGCAAACTTCAAGATCGCCCTGCCCGCCGCACTGGCGGCGCTGGTGCTGATCATCGCCGTATCCTTGGGCACGGATGTGCAGAGCGCCGTCTCCGGTGATCATGATCTGGTGCTCATCATCCCCTATCTGCTGGTGCTCATCGGCGGCATCCTCGGCCTGAATGTGTTTGTGGTGCTGCTCATCGGCATTGCTGCCGGCGCTGCCATCACGCTCATCACCGGGCAGGTCACGGCGCTGGAGCTCATGGGCAACATGGGCGGCGGCGTGTCGGGCATGTTCGAGACCATTCTGGTGACGCTGCTGGTGGCCTCCCTGTGCGGCCTGATCCGCGCCTACGGCGGCTTCGAGAGCATTCTCGCCTTCATCCGCCGGGTGTTTCGCGGAAAGCGCGGCGGTCAGCTGGGCATCGGTCTGCTGGTGGGCCTCATGGACATTGCCACCGCCAACAACACCGTTGCCATCGTCATGGCAGGGCCAATCGCCAAGGAGGTTGCCGAGGAGTACGGCATCAGCTCCAAGCGTTCCGCTTCCCTGCTGGACACGTTCTCGTGCATCTTCCAGGGCATCCTCCCCTACGGTGCGCAAATGCTGGTGGCGCTGTCCACCTGCGCCACGCTGGGCTATGCCGTCAGTGCCTTTGACATCATCCCGCTGCTGTTCTACCCCTTCCTGCTGTGCCTGTCGAGCCTGCTGTTCATCCTCTTTGATCATCAGTGAGCCGCCGGCGCAGCGCACGGAGTGAACCCAAAACACAACCCCCTTTGAGAACTGCGTTCTCAAAGGGGGTTTTTGTTTCAGCCGGCACAATGCTCCAGCAGCGCCTCATCCTTGAGGCGGTAATACTTCCACCACTGCAGGCACCTGATCTGTGCCTCCTGCTCCGAGGTAAGCCGGGTGATCGCTTGCCCGGAAGCATCCAGATATACGTCGTGGTTGATGACCGGCAGACTCCGGCGCACTGCGTTGAGCATATCGAAATAGGGGTCCATCCCACACATACCGGTCAGCTCGTACACTGCCGCGCCCAAATAGCTTGAGCTGATGGTCTCCGGAAGCTCGAGCGCGTCAAAATCGCAGTCCGGTGCATAAGCCTCGTTCGCCCAAATGAGGTAAGGCGTCTCATAGGTTTCCAGCACGTGCGCAGAGGTATCGGTCATACCGATCGGGAGTCCCAGTTCTTGATACACACCGTAATCCTGCCCCAGGGCCGGCAGATGGTCGCCATAAAACACGAGCAGCACAGGCTCTGTGCATGTGTCCAGATAATTGCACAGCTTGGTCAGCATCGCCGTAGAGTCGCGGACGCCCTCCATATATACCGAGAGGGGCTCCATGGCCTCGTCCGAGATCGTCGTGTTCAGCGGCGGCTGCTCCGGCACAAAGCCATATTTCCCATAGGTGTAGGCCTGATGGTTCTGGATGCTCACGCCGTAGGCAAACAGGGGCGTATCCCCGCCCAAGCGTGCATCCAGCTCGGAGATCAGATGGTCGGCGAAGGCGTCGTCGGAGATCATCGTCCCCTTCTGATCCGCTTGCGTGTAGTTCTCGTTGAAGATACGCTCCTCCATGCCGAGGAACTGATAAACACTGTCCCGGTTATAAAACCAGCTGTTGCCGGGATGCGTGAACAGAGTCGAATAGCCCGCCTGCTGATAGTCCCACGGCAGTGCGTTGACCGCCTTATGCACCACGCGAAAGGCGGAAGCATTCGTCGGAGAGATCATGTTCGTCTGAATACCGGTCAAAACATCAAACTCCGTATTTGCCGTTCCCGCGCCGAAATTGCTCACGGCAATATGACCGCTCCTGGCACGCGGCGAATCCGCCAGCACGTAGAAACCGTGCATCGGATCATCCTCCTCGGTGTAGGCAAATACATCCGCATCAGACAGGTCACTGTAGGACTCGCACATCAGGAAGAGGATGTTTGGCTGTACCTTCGGCTGCACATAATGCTGCGAATCCTGATCGATCAGCGTCTCGACCTGCGTTTTTTGATATCCGTCCGGTTTTTCGACCGGATACAAGTTGTAATTGTGCAAAAAGCAGTATGGGAAGCCGCATAGCCGGAACACCTCCGGCACATTGCTCTTTGAGACTTTCACGGTACCCACGCCGCGCCGGTCGTAAATATCCCCGCTCGGATAGACCTTGACCATGCTCGCGCCAAACACAGCCAGCACCACCAGCGCCATGATGCTGCGCACATACCATCTCGGCTTACGTGCCCGTGACCAGTAGGCCAACGCAAAACATACTGCGCTCAGCAGCAGAATTGCAGCCAGAGTACCCCAGTGGAGATCCAGCTGATAATCCCCCACCGCATTCGCAGCCTCCCGGAGCAGTGCACAGTCCGCCGGGACGAAGGGGTCGTTGCGGCAATCTGTCTTGACCAGATTGATATAGGACAGCAGATTTACGACCAGGCCGCCGATCCCGGCCGCCGAAAATGCATTTCCGGTCAAGCAATAGCACACAATGAGGACAACACATACCGGAAAAATGTTCAGCGGAATCAGCAGCTTATCCTCCCAAAACGCCGCGAGCGTATCCGACAGCAGTCCCGGCTGGATCGCCAGCACCGTCAGAGTAAACAGTACACAGGCAAACGCGAGCACCAGAACTGTTCCAACGGCTGACAGTGCGATCGGACGCCGCCGTTCTCTGCCCAGTATAGGATACTTCATTGGTCCTAACTCCTCTCATAGATCCGCTCAAACACTGCGGATCACAGGCGCAGCCGCAGCGTTTCGGAAAAAGTGCAAGGATCTTGCACGGCGACGCGCAAAATCCTTGCACCTGATAAACGGCGTTTCGCTGACGAATGTATAGTGCTCGGCTACCGCAGCCAATGCTCAATAGAGCTTTGCGCCGGCGGGAATGTGAGGATCGACCATCAGCAAATGGAGCTTTTCCTCGCCGTTTTCGTGATGCACGGCAGAGATCAGCATACCGCAGGAGTCGATACCCATCATCGGGCGCGGCGGGAGATTCGTGATGGCGATGCAGGTCTTGCCCACCAGCTCCTCCGGCTCATAATACTGATGAATGCCGCTCAGGATGACGCGATCCTCGCCGGTGCCGTCGTCGAGCGTGAACTTCAGGAGCTTCTTCGACTTCTTCACGGCTTCGCAGGCCTTGACCTTCACAGCACGGAAATCGCTCTTGGAGAAGGTGTCAAAGTCCACAAAATCCTTGAACAGCGGCTCGATCTCCACATTGGAAAAATCGATCTTCTCCTCCACTGCGGGCGCTGCGGGCGCGGCCTCGGCCGGCTTGTCCTCGGCCGTTTCGGGCTTCTTGTCGGAATCCAGCGGCTTCATTGTCGGGAACAGGATCACGTCGCGGATGGAGCTTGCGCCGCACAGCAGCATGGCGCAGCGGTCAATGCCGAAGCCCAGGCCGCCGGTAGGCGGCATGCCGTACTCGAGCGCCATGACGAAGTCCTCGTCCATCATGTTGGCCTCTTCGTCGCCGTGGGCGCGCTTTTCGGCCTGCGCCTTGAAGCGCTGATATTGGTCGATGGGGTCGTTGAGCTCGGAGAAGGCGTTGCCCATCTCGCAGCCGCAGATGAACATCTCATAGCGCTCGGTGAGCGCGGGCTGCTCGGGGCTGCGCTTGGCAAGCGGGCTGACCTCCACGGGGTACATGGTGATGAACGTCGGCTGGATGAGCGTGGACTCGACCTTCTGGTCGAACGTCTCATAGAGTGCGTTGCCCCACGTGTGGGCGACGTTTTCCATGTCCACGCCCACGCTCTTGGCGAGGGCGACTGCCGCATCCGCATCGCCGACAATCGCCATAAAGTCGGCCCCCGTGACGTCCTTGACGGCGTCGGCCATGGTCACGCGGCGCCAGCTCGGTGTGAGGTCCACATCGTGGCCCAGCCACTGGAGCTGATACGTGCCGAGGATCTCCTTGGCAGCGCCGGAGAGGATGCCCTCGAGAATGTCCATCATACCGTCGAGGTTCGTGTAGGCCTGATAGAGCTCGCAGGTCGTGAACTCCGGGTTGTGCTTGGTGTCCATGCCTTCGTTGCGGAAGATACGGCCGACCTCATACACGCGCTCAATGCCGCCGACGATCAGGCGCTTGAGATGCAGCTCGGTCGCGATGCGCATATACATATCAATGTCGAGCGTGTTGTGGTGCGTGATGAACGGGCGCGCCGTTGCGCCGCCGGCGATGGGGCTGAGCACGGGAGTCTCGACCTCCATGAAGCCGAGGCCGTCCAGATAGCGGCGCAGGTACGCGACGAAGCGGCTGCGGATCTGGAAGTTGCGCTTGCTCTCGGGGTTCATGATCAGATCCACATAGCGCTGACGGTAGCGCAGCTCCATATTCGTCATGCCATGGAACTTCTCCGGCAGCGGGCGCAGGGACTTACTGAGCAGTGTGACCTGCTGCACGTGGATGGAGATCTCCCCCGTCTTGGTCTTGAACGCGTAGCCGCTCACACCGATGATATCGCCGATGTCATACTTGCGGAAATCGGCAAACTCCTGCTCCGTGACGGCGTCCTTGCGCACGTAGAGCTGGATCTGCCCGCGGTCGTCCTGAATGTCGCAGAAGATGGCCTTGCCCATGCCGCGCTTGGACATGATGCGACCGGCGGCCTGCAGCGTTTTACCGTCGTAGGCCTCGAAATCGTTCTTGATGTCGGTCGAATAGGCACTGCGCGCAAAGCGCGTCTGCTCAAAGGGGTTGCGCCCCGCATCCTGCAGCGCCTTGAGCTTGTCACGGCGCACCTGAAGGATCTCCGACAGGGACGGCTCTGCCGCCTGGGGCTGGTTGTTTCTCTCTTCGTTCATGGCGGGCTCCTCAGTTTTCGTTTTCGACGGCGATGATCTTGAACTGCAGCTCGCCGACCGGGGCTGCGACCGTGACAGTCTCGCCGACCTTGTGGCCCTTGAGCGCAAAGCCGAACGGACTGTCGTCCGAAATGCGGCCGTCCATGGGGTTGGCCTCCTGCGAACCGACGATCGTGTACTCCTCTTCCACGTCCTCATCCACGTCGAGCACGCGCACGCGGCTGCCGATGGTCACAACGTCCGCCGCGACTTCGACCTTCTCCACAACGTCAGCGTTCTCGATCAGGTCATTGAGCTCGGCAATACGGGAATAGAGCTTGCCCTGCTCGGTCTTGGCCTCGTCATACTCGCTGTTTTCCGACAGGTCGCCGAAGGAGCGCGCTTCCTTGATGAGCTCCGCGACTTCCTTCTCGCGGGTCGTCTCGAGGTAGTGCAGTTCTTCCTTGAGCGTGTCCAGACGCTCCTGACTCATTCTATATCTGCTGTCGATCGCCATAATCCGTCTCCTTATATCATTGAAATTTCAGTGGTTACGATTTCATTCAGCGCACCGCGGAGAGCGCCGCCTCCAGCTGTGCATCGACCTCACTGTCCGCACCCGGCGCCACGACCACATCCGGCACGAGACCGCCCTGCTCGGACAGATCCACACGATTGGGCGTGAGGTATTTGCGGCTCGAAATGTGCACGGCACTGCCGTCCGGAAGCGCGATGGTCGTCTGACTGCGGCCCTTGCCGGTCGTATTCTGGCCGACGATGGTCGCCCAGTCATATTCACGCAGCGCGGCTGCGAAAAACTCCGCCGCACTGTATGTGTTGCCGTTGACGATGACCGCCATCGGCACCTTGACGCAGACGCTGTCGCTCTGCGTAACGGTCTCTTTCCCGCTGCCGTCCACACTCACAAACAGGTCACCCTGCGGCAGCAGGTGGTCGAGGATCGTGATGAGCTCCGAGAGCAGACCGCCGGGGTTGTCGCGCAGATCGAACACCAGCGACTTTGCGCCGAGATCGAGCAGCTTGTCGACCGCCTGCACAGCGCGCGTGCCGCCGCCGGTCTCAAAGTTTCGGATGCGGACATAGCCGACGCCGTTGTCCATGAGCTTATAGGTCACAGGATCGGTATAAATAACCGTACAGTCAAGCGTGACCGTCCGGCTCTTGCCGGCCGTATCCTGCACGGTAAGTTTGAGCGTCTTGTTAAGCTTGGCGCGGATAATGGTCTGCACCTCCGAGAGGGTCTTGCCCGTGACGTCCTCGCCGTCGATCGAGAGGATGATGTCCCCCTGCTTGAGTCCGGCATTCGCCGCAGGCGAGTCGCTCGTCACGGCGGTGATGCGGAAGCCCTTTGTCTTATCGTCGAGCTGAATGGTCACGCCGATACCTGCGTACTCATTGTTAGAGTACATCTGATAGGCCTTATATTCCTCGGCCGTCATGTAATAGCTCCATTTGTCGCCGATCGCACTGATGATCGCGCTCGACGCGGCATCGCTGATGGCCGTATCATCGGCATCGCCGATGTAGTTTTTATCGACGACCTGCTTGACCTGCGCGAATTTGAGCGCGAGCTTATAGTTGCGGCTGCCGCCGAATTTGCCGACAAAGATCAGCGACGTAACCAGCGCCGTGACCAGAATGCAGATCACACAGGCCAGAATACTCGCCTTCCAGCTGCGCATTCTGCCGCTTTTTCTGCGTGCGGGCACGATTTCCGGCTCCGGCTGCTGCGTTTTGTGTTCGTCCATACGATCCCTCCGCATCTGTTTTTCGTCTGCATCGGGCAGCCCCCAATGCAGCAGATGTGCCGGGCAGCCATTTTCCGGCTGCCCGGCAGTTACATTCCGTCAAAATATGTGCGATCAGGTCGCATAGTTGAGCGGGTTCTGGCGCACACCGTTGACCGTGACCTCCCAGTGCAGATGCGGACCGGTGGAGTTGCCGGTCGAGCCGACATAGCCGATCGTCTGCCCCTTGGAGACCTTCTGACCGACGGACACGGCGATGGAGCTCATATGGCCGTAGAGCGTGGTGATGCCGTTGCCGTGGTTGATGACCACGCAGTTGCCGTAGCCGGATACGCTGCCCGCCGTGATGATCGTGCCGCCGTCAGCCGCGACGATCGTCGCGCCGTAGCTCGCGCCGATATCCACACCGGAGTGATACTTCTGCGTGTGATAGATCGGGTGATAACGCCAGCCGAAGGGCGACGTGATCGTGTGGCAGGACGGGCACGGCCACATCATGGAGCCGGTTGCGCCGTTGGCCTTGCCCGGATCATAGCTCGGGTCGTTTTTCTTATTTGCCTCTTCCTGACGGCGCAGCTCCTCGACCTGCTTGTCGATCTGCGACTGCACGGCCTGCTCCTGCTGCGCGTACTGATCCTGCACCTGCTTATAGGCATCAATATTAGACTCGAGGTTTGCCAGCAGTGCGGCGGCCTCGGAAGACTTCTGCTGCAGTTCGACCTGCTTGGTCTCAAGTTCGGACTGCTTATCCTGCAGCTCGACACGGGCGTCCTCAAGCTCGGCCTTGACGGTCTCGACCTTTTCACGGGCGGCCGTCATGTCGGCCTGCACCTGTTTATTGTATGCAATGACCTCGCCGACCATGTCCATACGGGCAAGAAGATCGGAGAGACTGGTCGCCTCAAGCAGGATGGCAATGTAGGACATCTGGCCGTACTCCTCGAGATGGCGCACGCAGCCGCGGAAGCGCACCGTCTGTGCCTCTTCCTCCTGCTTTGCGGCCTCAAGCTCAACGCCCTTGTCCTCGATCTGCTGGTCATAGGCAGTGATCTGCTCCTTAACGACCTCGATCTCCTGCTGCGCCAGATTCATCTCCTGATCCAGCGCGGCCTTTTGCTCAACGATGCTGGCCTTTTTGGCGCGAAGGTTGCTGATGGTCTTCTGCTGCTCCTTCTGCTTGGCCTGCAGCTCTTTGCGCTGCTGCGTGAGCTGATTGATCTCCGACTGCGACGCAGCCGATGCGTTGACCGGGATCAGCGCCGTCATGAGCGAGACGACAAAGATCAGCGCCAGCAGCACACAAATAACGGACCGAACGACTTTGCGATTTGTTTTCATTAGTTTCCTCCTTAGACTTTCAGGTAATTGCGAATGGCCGTGAGTCCGCCGAAGACGCCGACGAGCACACCCACGCCAAGGAACACCAGCAGCAGCGGCAGCGCCACGGACGAAAACGGGAGCACCGTGATGATACCGGCCGCCATGGTGGACATGATCTTTCCGACGATCAGACTATAGAGCCCGAACTGGAGCAAAAACGCCACCAGTCCGCCGACCAGACCGAGCACCAGGCCCTCCACCACAAACGGCAGACGGATGAACCGGTTCGTCGCGCCGACCATCTTCATAATGGCGATCTCCTCGCGGCGGCCAAACGTGGCAAGCTTGATGGTATTGGTCATAATAAACAGGGATACCGCGATCAGGATCACGATCAGAACGACGGAGACAACGCTCACAATGTTCCGGAACGTGATGAAGTTTTCCGCGTAATCCAGATGCGCCGTGACATCGGCAATGCCATCGATGTTCTTGAGCGCGGCCTGCATATCCTTCATGAGTGAAAGGTCATTGAGCGTCACAACATAGCGATGCCGGAAAGCCGACGCGTCGATGTTGTCAAAGAGATCCGAGTCATACTCGGCCGTAAACGTCTGCATCGCCTGCTCGCGCGTGACGAACGTGACAGAGGCGACATTGTCGAGCGCAGCGATCTTCGGCTCAATGGCACGCGCCTCATCTTCCGAGAGCGTCTCATCGACGTAGGCAATGACCTCGTTCTGGTTTTGCAGGCGGTCAATATTCTTGTCGATGTTGAGCGTCAGCATCGAGAAGCTGCCCATAATGAGCAGACACGCAATAATGATCGTGATCGACGCGAAAGACATGAAGCCGTGCGTGAAGATGTTCTTCACGCCCTGCGCGATCAGGTAATTGAATCTATTCAGCTTCATATCCGTAGTACCCGTCCAATCCGTCGCTGACGACTCTTCCGGTGTCGATCGAGATGACACGCTTGGAAAAAGCGTCGACCAGTTCCTTTTCGTGCGTCACCACCAGGACCGTGGTGCCGAGCTCGTTGATCTTCTCCAGCAGCAGCATCAGCTCCAGACTGCGCACCGGGTCGAGGTTCCCGGTCGGCTCGTCGGCAATGATCATGCGCGGATTGTTCACGAGCGCGCGGGCGATCGCCACGCGCTGCTGCTCACCGCCGGACAGCTCCGCCGGATAGCGTTTTTCCCGGTCGACGAGGCCGACCAGCTCGAGCACCTGCGGCACACGGCGTCGGATCTCCTTATTGGACGCTCCGACCACACGCATGGCAAACGCAACGTTTTCATACACCGTCATTTTGTCGATCAGGCGAAAATCCTGAAAAATGACGCCCAGAGTCCGGCGCAGCTTCGGCAGCTTGCGGCGCTTGATGCCCTGCATGTCAAAGCCGTTGACCGTGATCTGTCCGGATGTGGGACTCAGCTCGCCGGTGATCAGCTTGATGATCGTCGTCTTGCCGGAGCCCGACGGTCCGACCAGAAACACGAATTCCCCTTCGTTGATCGTGAAGCTGACGCCACTGAGCGCCTCGGCTTCCGTGTTTCCGTAGACCATCCTCACATCGTTCATTTGAACCATAAGATGTCCTCCAATATGTTGGGCTTGCGCCCGCCCGGATGCGAACTCAGAACTTGGCGGTGTTCTGAGAATCGAGGTATTTCTTTACCATGACCGCGACCTTGAAGAGAATGGCATCCTCAAACTCGCGCAGATCCAGGCCCGTGATCTTCTTGACTTTTTCCAACCGGTATACCAAAGTGTTTCGATGGACGTAGAGCTTGCGCGCCGTCTCCGAAACATTGAGGTTGTTTTCAAAGAAGCGATTGATCGTGTCGAGCGTATCCTCGTCGAGCGCCTCGATGGGGTTTTTCTTAAACGCTTCTGACAGGAACATCTCGCACAGTGTCGTCGGCAGCTGATAAATAATGCGGCCGATGCCGAGGTTGTCATAGTGGATGACCGGCTTCTCGTTTTCAAACACCTTGCCGACCTCGATGGCAACCTGCGCCTCCTTGTAGCGGTCAGCCAGCTCGCGCAGGTGGTTTGCCGCCGTACCGATGCCGATGACCGTCTGCACGTGCAGCTCCGTCTGCACGGCGCGCTCGATCGTCTCCGCCAGCGCACAGACATCCTCCGACGTCTCGTCGGGCGCCATCTCCTTGATGACAACGATATCCGACTCGCTCACGCTGAGCACGAAATCGTGCTGCCGATCCGGGAACATATTCTGGATCAGCTCAAGCACGGCGATGTCCGTCACGTTGACCTGCCGCACCAGCAGCACGGCGCGCGAGACATCGGTGGTAAAGTGCAGCTCCTTGGCACGCACATACACATCGCCCGGAAGGATATTGTCCGAGATGATGTTTTTGACGAATGCAGCCTTGTTGTGCTTCTCCTCAAAGTTTGTGCTGGCCTCCGTCATGCCGACGGCTGCAAGAATGCAGATGCTGCGCGCCGTCTGGTCATTGCCCTCCACGAACACGGCATACTCAAAGCGCGCCGTGCTGGCCGAAAGGATCTTATACGTGCGCGCATCGGTCGAAAACAGCTGCTCCTGCACTTCTCCGACTGCAGCCTGAAAATCATCCAGGCGAGAGCCGATCATCGAGAGCTCGCTGCAAGCGATCACGAATCCCTGCTCGTCCACAACACCGATGCAGCGCGTAGTTGCATCCTTCATCTGAACGATCACGCCTTGAAAAATTCTGCTCGACATATCTTTTCCTCCTA
>ERZ832317.325-NODE-325-length-70660-cov-16.342539_pt1 | contig 70660 bp, 67 predicted proteins | sample MGYA00519695_ERZ832317 | MGnify/ENA primary metagenome ERZ832317 (study PRJEB31850, sample SAMEA3708726) | human gut metagenome | biome: human gut; feature: human-associated habitat; material: faeces | place: China | collected 2014 ...
GCACTGTATGCACCCTGTATTTAAACTCTGCTTTTCTCAAGGGATTCGCATACAGCGTTTAATACCTGCTGCAATTTTAAAATATCATCCGTGATTCCGCTGAGGTCATCGCTCTGGTCCGCGAACCGGCAGTTAATATGTACCAGCTGCTGGCTGAGCTCATCCAGCCCCTGGCTGGAGGGCCAGCCAGAACATTCCCCCATCCCCTGGTCAGAATACGCCTCAGAGGATCCGCTGTCTGCTGCCTGTACTGGCTTGTTATATAACTCCATGGATACCAGCTCCTTTGCTTTTGAGCATGTGATTTCATATGCTGTCTTTCGGTTTCCTTCCTATTCTACTAAAACGGCTGTGAAAATACAAGGATGATTCCCGGAGGATTCTCCCACCTTCCCCTTGAATCTCCGCTGAAAATACGATATACTGTCATAAACTGGTTTTTATTTATAGAAACAGAATTGAGGAGAAAGAAAAATGGAACTGACTACTGTTAAGGAGCTTTTTAGCGACCGTGAAAAATATCTGGACAAAGAGGTCCAGGTGGGCGGCTGGATCCGCAGCATCCGTGACTCGAAAGCATTCGGCTTCATCGTATTAAATGATGGAACGTGCTTTGATACCCTTCAGATCGTTTACCACGATACAATGGAAAACTTTGCGGAGGTTTCCAAATTAAACGTAGGCGCGGCTATTATCGTAAAGGGAACCCTGGTGGCGACGCCGGAGGCAAAGCAGCCCTTTGAGATCCAGGCGGATCAGGTGCTGGTGGAGGGCGTTTCCAATGCCGACTATCCACTGCAGAAAAAACGTCACAGCTTTGAGTATTTACGGACCATTTCCCATCTGCGCCCCAGGACCAATACGTTCCAGGCGGTTTTCCGTGTCCGTTCCCTGATCGCCTATGCGATCCATAAATATTTCCAGGAGCAGGGCTTTGTTTATGTCCATACGCCGCTGATCACCGGAAGTGACTGCGAGGGCGCCGGCGAGATGTTCCAGGTGACGACCATGGATCTGGCCAACGTGCCGAAGAAGGATGACGGAACCGTGGACTTCTCCCAGGATTTCTTTGGAAAGCCCACCAACCTGACCGTAAGCGGCCAGTTAAATGCAGAGACCTATGCCATGGCCTTCCGCAACGTTTATACCTTTGGACCCACCTTCCGCGCTGAGAACTCCAACACCACCCGTCATGCGGCTGAGTTCTGGATGATCGAGCCGGAGATGGCCTTTGCAGATCTCAACGACAATATGGCCGTGGCTGAAGGAATGTTAAAGTATGTGATCCGGTACGTTCTGGAGAATGCCCCGGCGGAGATGGATTTCTTCAACCAGTTTGTGGATAAGGGACTCTTAGACCGGTTAAACCATGTATTAAATTCTGAATTTGGTCATGTGACCTATACGGAGGCCATCAAGCTTCTGGAGGAGCATAACGATAAATTCGATTATAAAGTATTCTGGGGCTGCGATCTCCAGACGGAGCATGAGCGCTATCTGACAGAGGAGATCTTTAAGAAGCCGGTGTTCGTTACGGACTATCCAAAGGAGATCAAGGCGTTCTATATGAAGCTAAACGAGGACGGAAAGACGGTTGCAGCCATGGACTGCCTGGTTCCGGGAATCGGAGAGATCATCGGAGGAAGTCAGAGAGAGGACAGCTACGACAAGCTTCTGGGAAGAATGAAGGAGCTGGGCTTAAGGGAAGAGGATTATGGCTTCTATCTGGATCTGCGTAAATACGGTTCTGTACGCCATTCCGGCTTTGGCCTTGGCTTCGAGCGCTGCGTGATGTATCTGACAGGAATGGGCAATATCCGCGATGTGGTTCCGTTCCCGCGTACTGTAAATAACTGTGATCTGTAAAAAATACGAGTGACTGGGAGCGCGCAGATGACTGCTGCGCTCCTTTCGTCTCTATTCGGTAATTGGGGGATTCAGCCATGAAATTTATTCACACTGCAGACATCCACTGGGGGATGGTGCCTGACAGCGACCGGCCCTGGGGGAAAAAGAGGGAGCAGGCCATCCGCCTCACCTTCCAGGCCATCATTGAGGATGCCAGGGACAGCCGTGCGGATCTTCTTCTGATCTCGGGAGATCTGTTCCACCGCCAGCCGCTGGCCAGGGATCTGAAGGAGGTCAATTACCTGTTTTCCACGATCCCGGGGACCCGGGTGGTGATCATCGCCGGAAATCATGACCGGATCCGCAAAAGCTCTGCCCTTCTGAGCTTTTCCTGGTGCCCCAATGTGACGTTTCTGATGGACGAAACCATGACCTCCGTATATTTTGAGGATCTGAACACGGAGGTTTACGGCTTCAGCTACCATACGACGGAGATCACAGAAGACAGGACTGCGGGATTTTTTGTATCTGCTTCCCGACGGACCAGGATCCTGATGCTCCATGGAGGGGATGCGAAGCACCTGCCCTTTGATAAAAACGCTTTGGCGGCGCTGCCGTTTTCTTATATCGCCCTGGGCCATATCCATAAGCCTGCGGTGCTTCTGGAAAACCGGATGGCGTATCCAGGTTCCCCGGAGCCTCTGGACCTTACGGAGACCGGCCCTCACGGCTATCTGACAGGAGAGATCGACGACGCCACCGGCCATGTGACCTCTCTGAAATTCAAGGCAGCCGCCCAGGCCCAGTATATCCCATTGGTAGTCAGTGTGACCCCGGCGACCACCAATGCCGAGCTTTCCCAGCTCATTGCGGACGAGATCAAAAAGCGCGGCGCATCCAATATTTACCGCTTCCGGATCCGGGGCATGCGGGATCCGGACACGGAATTTGATCCGGAGCTTCTGGCGGGCCAGTGGAATATCAGCGAGATCCTGGATGAAACGGAGCCCCAGTACGATTTTCACGCGCTGTTTGCCGACCATCCCAGTGATATGATCGGATTTTATATCCAGGCATTAATGAAGGAAAATATGAGCCCGGTGGAGAAAAAGGCCCTGTATTATGGGATCCATGCGCTTTTGATGACAAAGGATGAAAGGAGTTAGGGAACATGAAGCTGCTGGAACTGCATATCAACGGATTCGGAAAGATCCATGACCGGACCATCTCCTTTTCAGACGGGATCAATGTGATCTATGGCCGCAATGAGGCGGGAAAGTCCACGCTTCATACCTTTATCCGGGGAATGCTCTTTGGAATGGAACGGGGCCGTGGGCGCGCTGCCAGAAATGATCTGTATTCTAAGTACGAGCCATGGGAGAACAGTGGGACCTACGAGGGCTGGCTGCGTCTGGAGCAGGGGGGCGTGGTCTACCGCATTGAGAGGAGATTCCGCAAGGACGACCGGTATCTGAGGATCATCAACGAGACCCAGGGACGGGAGGAGGAGCCCACCCGTGCCCTGATGGACCGGATCCTGGGAGGCCTCAATGAAACGACGTATAATAACACCATCAGCATCAGCCAGTTAAAAAGCGCTACTGAGGACGGTATGGTGGGCGAGCTGAAGAACTATATCGCCAACATGAACACCACTGGGAATATATCGCTGAACATAACGAAGGCAACGGCGTTTTTGAAAAACCAGAAGCGGAGCCTGGAGGCCAATCTGGTCCCGGATGCATCCAGGGAGTATACGGCGCTGCTGGCGGAGATCCGGGCGGTGGATGCGGAGATCTCCTCCCCCCAGTATGAAAACCAGCTGGCTGTTTACCAGAGAACACGTTCCCAGGTAAAGGGGATCATTGAAAATACCCAGGCGGAGAGGGCAGCTCTGGCTGAAAAGGTGAAAAAAAGCCGCCAGGTGCTGGCGGACGGCCAGTTTACAGACCGGTCATCGGTGGCGGCCTGTGAGGAAAAGGCCAGATCCCTGTATGACAGCTTCTGCACTGCGGAGCGCGAGTGCAAAAAACGGTCCCGGAAGCTTTTGGCGGGAGCGGGGATACTCCTGGCAATCTGCGGCGCCCTTATGGCCGGATATCTGGGGATCACAGATCTTTCCCGTTTCCTGCCGTTTGTCATTGCCGGGGGAGGAGGGGCCATAATGGGCCTGGTCCTGGCGATGGTGCTGACGGCCCGGGGAAAGCGTTTTGACAGAAAAATGGAAGAGGCCCGGGCGCAGCTTTCGGAGCTTCTGGCCCGGCATCTGGGAGACGGGACCGTATCCTCGGAGGCCATGGACACGTTTTATGGCCGTATGGCAGAGTTTTCAAAGCTTTGTGATATGCTGGACCAGTCTGAGCATGCGCTGGATAAATATACAGAAGATATCAGCTCTCTCCAGGAGAAACAGAATAACTGCAGCGAGATGATCGAAAAGCAGCAGAGGACCCAGTGGGAGCTGGAAAAGAAGCTGGATCACCTGACGCACTGCAAGGATCAGGTAGAAGCACTGAAACAGGTTCTGGAGGAAAACGAACGGATCCGAGAAGAAATTACTGCAATCGATCTGGCTCTGGAGACCATGACAGAGCTTTCCGGCACCATTCGGGACTCCTTTGGCCTGTACTTAAACAAAAGCGCCTCTCAGCTGGTAAACAGCATTACCGGAGGGATTTACAGCAGTATGAGCGTAGATGAAAATCTGAATATTTTCATGGTCGGGGACTTGAAATACGGAAGAACAGTCCATTCTTTATTACAGGCGATGAGCCATTTTAACCCGACGTTCCACTTTATTTCCCCGAAAGAATTGGAGATGCCGAAAGCTTACAAGTTGTTCTTGGACGAATTGCATATTCCTTATTACGAGCATACCGAGTTGGATGATGTGATCAATGATGCGGACATCCTTTATATGACACGCGTACAACGGGAGCGTTTTGCAGATCCGTTGGAGTACGAGAAAGTGAAGAATGTATATATCTTGAAAAACTCCATGCTGGCAGGGACAAAGGATAACATGAAGATTCTTCACCCACTACCTCGCGTGAATGAGATCAGTGAAGATGTGGACGATAACAAGAAAGCATATTACTTCCAGCAGGCTTTGAACGGGGTATACACTCGTCAAGCAATTATTTTCAAAGCATTAGATTTAAAATGGTAATTAAAGGATAAAAAGATATGGCAGCAAAGAAAGAATTACAGGTTAGTGCCGTGGAAAATGGAACGGTAATAGATCATATTCCTGCAGAGAAATTGTTTGACGTGATTAACGTGTTAGGGATTCAAAATCTGGAAAATACAGTCACTTTTGGTTATAACCTAATTAGTAGTAAATTAGGTAAGAAGGGAATTATCAAGATTTGGAATAAATTCTTAAAAGATGACGAGATTAACAAGTTGGCTTTGGTTGCCCCGACAGCAAAAATCAATATAATAAAAGATTTCGAAGTTGCGGAGAAAAAAGCAGTTATGGTGCCGGAACGAGTGGAGGGAATTGCTAAATGTGTGAACCCGAAATGTATTACTAACAACCAGAATGTTCGTACGAAATTTGATGTTGTCGGGAGTTCGCCTATCGTGTTGAAATGTCACTATTGTGAGAAATTAACGGATCAAGAACACATTGTAATCATTTAATGATATAAAGCTATCAAAAAATAGAGATACATGTGTATCTCTATTTTTTTGCTTCTAAACTTCTTGCTTTTTGTTTGTTCTTTAACGATTTACTAGTTATAAACTTGATGTAATCGTAAGAGGAATATTTTTCCACTTTTTTGGTGATCAAATTGAACCTTTCTCTTGTTTTTTGTTGCTTTACGGCTAAAGTTCCAAAGTCTTGAATCGTAACTTTTTCACCTGCTTCAAGAGATTCCAGTATACAACTGATAAAGGTGTTAATGATTAATGCTGAAGTTGCTTGGGTGTGTCCACTTCTTTCTGCTACTTTTTTAGTGAGTTCTCTTTTGTTCATAATCAATTTGTTATATAATTCTACATCCTGAATGTGAATTCGATTTTCATATGATTTAACGCCTTATTTAAAACAATCTGTCAGACTAAACGTTCATTTTACTAGACAAATATACCAAATTTTAGGAGAAACATGATGAATTCTTGCAAAAATATTACTAACAAGACCTTTACACGAAAGAAAAGGTATATAAATAAATCTTATCATTCGTGCAAAAAGCAGTGTCAAGTTTAATGAACGTTTTACTTGACACCTGTGTAATTGTTTATTTATATTTGTGTTTCTGATTATTTCATAAAATGATTATTAATGTCTTTGTTTTAATTTATTTTATAATGCGGAAGAATTATGACAATAGCATATTTGAGAGTGAGCACAGGAAAACAACATCTTGAGAATCAAAAAGAAGAGATTGAAAAGTTTGCTGCACGAAAGAATTTGACTATAAACCGTTGGGTTACGGAGGTTGTAAGTGGCAAAAAGAAAGAGCATGACCGGAAATTAGGTCGATTGTTGAAAAGTTTGAAGAAGGGAGACATCCTAATCGTTACTGAATTATCCCGATTAAGCCGGACTTTGCTAGACATAATGTCAATACTTCATCGTTGTCTTGAAATGAATATAACGGTTTATAGTACAAAAGACGGTTATGCTTTTGATAATAGTATTAATAGTAAAGTCTTGGCTTTTGCTTTTGCCTTGGTGGCGGAAATCGAGCATAATCTGATCTCGATGAGAACGAAAGAGGCTTTAGCTCATCGGAAGTCCGAGGGAGTACGTTTGGGGCGCCCGCCAGGAAAAGGGAAACAAAACGTGTTGTTGGATAACCGAGAAGAGATTAGTCATTTGCTTGAAGAGGGAATGTCCGTGTCGGCTGTCTGTCGAATTTATCATGTATCGCGAGAAACTTTTTATGCCGTGAACCGGAAGTATCAGCTTTTCTAAAAAAGAAAAAAGCTGAACGTACATGACGTTCAGCTTGTATGGAGAATTAAAAGCTCTATTCTTCCAAGAAATTAGGATACATATAGTTCGTTACCGGAACAAACGTTTCTTTAATGGCTTGTGGTGAAACCCAACGCAATAAATTGAAGATCGTTCCCGCTTTATCATTAGTACCGGATGCACGACCACCACCGAAAGGTTGCTGGTCAACAACAGCTCCTGTTGGTTTATCGTTAATGTAGAAATTTCCGGCCGTGTGAGTTAAACGTTCTGTCATTTCCTCGATGTTGGCACGATTTTTAGAGAAAATAGCTCCGGTAAGAGCATAAGCTGATGACTTATCCAGAATATCTAATGTTTCATCTACTTTTTCCGGATCATAAACGTAAACGGTTAAGATCGGACCGAATAATTCTTCCCGCATGGTAATGTAATCCGGTTTGAAAGCTTGGATAATGGTCGGTTGGATAAAATATCCAGCACTCATATCGTAATGCCCGCCGATAATCACTTCTGCATCTTCCGATTTGTTTGCTGCATCAATTGCGTTAGACAATTTAACGAAAGAGGCCTCGTCAATAACAGCGTTTACAAAGTTCGTGAAATCTTCAACTCCACCAACTTTTATGTTGGCCATATCCTCTTGCACGTAGTTTTCTACTTCGGGCCAGATATTGGCAGGAATGTAAGCGCGTGAGGCGGCAGAACATTTTTGTCCTTGATACTCGAATGCCCCGCGTACGATGGCTGTTGCCACTTCTTTAGGACATGCTGTCGGGTCGGCGAAGATATAGTCCTTACCTCCGGTTTCCCCAACAATTCTCGGATAACTTCTGTATTTATCAATGTTTTTCACGATAGTAGCCCAAATATCATTGAATACTTGAGTTGATCCGGTGAAATGTATACCTGCAAAATCTTTATGAGAGAAAATAACATCGGCAGCCGTCGGGCCTGAACAGTAAACCAAGTTGATAACACCGTCAGGTAATCCGGCTTCTTTTAGAATTTCCATAATCAGATGTGCCGAGTAAACGGCAGTCTTGGATGGTTTCCATACGCAAACATTACCCATTAATGCTGGGGCTCCCGGTAAGTTACCTGCGATAGAGGTAAAGTTGAATGGAGTAAGGGCAAAAACAAATCCTTCTAAAGGACGCCATACTGTACGATTCCAGATTCCCGGAGCGGAATTCGGTTGCATATGGTATATTTCGTACATATTTTTCACGTTGAAACGGAAGAAGTCAGCTAATTCTGCCACACAATCGATTTCTGCCTGGAAAGCATTTTTGGATTGTCCTAACATGGTCACGGCATTCATCCGTTGACGATAAGGTCCGGCTAAAAGATCAGCCGCTTTTAAGAAAATGGCAGCCCGACTTTCCCAGCTCATTTTTTCCCAGGCCGGCTTAGCTTTTAATGCAGCATCAATTGCCATTTGCACGTGGCTGGCATCCCCTTGGTGATAATGTCCGAGCAGATGATGATGATCATGTGGTGGACGAATATCTACCAGTTTCCCCGAGCGAACTTCTTTCCCGTCAATGATCATTGGAACATCGGCAACGATAGAACGTAATTGATTGATTTGTGACTTCAATTCTTTTCTTTCCGGAGAACCCGGGGCATAACTTTTGATGGGTTCATTGGTAATGTTTGGTAGTTTAAATACTCCTTTGGGCATATTTATTCTTTTATGTAGTTAGTATTCTTTCTAAATTTCCCAAATATAAAAAATATTTGATGGATAAAACAAGATATTTGTCATTTTTTATATGATTTCGTCGGGTTGCAGGTTATTTTTATGTGCAAATTTTGAATTTGCAACCTGTAACTTGTGAACTTGTAACGCACGGGTAAACTCGTTTGCCCGTGTCTATAAGTTTCGTATATTTGCACTCGTTAAAATATAGAAGGTTTTATTTTGCATGATGATATATGATTTCAATTAATAATGTAAGTGTTTTATTTGGAGATTACGCATTGCTTGACTCTATCTCTTTTCTGGTGAACAAAAGAGATCGGATTGGTCTGACTGGGCGTAATGGGGCCGGAAAGTCTACATTATTGAAGATATTGGCCGGGATACAGGAGCCTTCCGAGGGGAGTGTATCTGTTCCTTCCGGGTTGAAAATTGGGTATTTGCCACAGACGAAAGTGTATGCAGAAGGTAAGACCGTGCGGAAAGAGGCGGAAACAGCGTTTAATGACGTGCTGGATTTGCAGGCAGAATTGGAGCATTTGCATCGGGAACTGGGCGAGCGTACAGACTACGAGTCGGATAGTTATATGGCGCTGATTGATAAATTGAACGTGAAGACCGAGATGTTGCATATGCGAGGGGCGGATAATATGGACGGTGAAGTTGAGGTCGTGTTGAAAGGATTGGGATTTCGGCAAGAAGATCTGGAACGGCGGTGCGAGGAATTTAGTGGGGGATGGCGTATGCGGATCGAGTTGGCTAAAATATTATTGGCACGTCCCGATGTTTTTTTATTGGACGAGCCGACAAATCATTTGGATATAGAGTCTATATCTTGGTTGGAGTCATTCTTGCAAGGTTATCCCGGGGCTGTGGTTCTCGTTTCACATGACCGTGCATTTTTGGATAATATTACTACCCGGACGGTAGAGATCTCACTGGGAAAGATATATGATTATAAAGTATCGTACACACGTTTTACTGAATTACGTAAAGAACGTATCGAGCAACAGCAACGTGCTTACGAGAATCAACAAAAACAGATTAAGGATACAGAGGATTTTATCGAGCGTTTCCGTTATAAGGCGACGAAAGCAGTACAGGTGCAATCCCGAATCAAACAGTTGGAAAAGATAGAACGAATCGAGATAGAACAGGAAGATTCTGCACGGATCAATGTGCGATTCCAGCCGGCAGTACGTTCGGGGGATATTGTCGTGAGTGGGCGGGATTTGAGTAAAGCGTATGGTGATCACGTGGTACTGCATGAAGTAAATCTTGATGTGCTGAGGGGAGAGAAAGTTGCTTTTGTCGGAAGGAACGGAGAAGGTAAAACAACTTTGGTGAAAATGATCATGGATCAGATTCCCTATGAGGGAAACTTGAAGATCGGGCATAACGTGAATATCGGGTATTTTGCGCAAAATCAAGCTGATTTACTTGATCCTTCGTTGAGTGTTCTGGATACGGTAGATCAAGTGGCAGTAGGTGAAATTCGGAAGAAAATCCGGGATATATTAGGGGCTTTTCTATTTTCCGGTGAGGATGTTGACAAGAAGGTGAAGGTGCTTTCCGGGGGAGAGCGTACTCGCTTGGCAATGGTACGTTTGTTATTAGAACCTTATAACGTGTTAATCTTGGATGAGCCGACGAATCATCTGGATATGCGCACGAAAGATATATTGAAAGATGCGTTGAAGAAGTTCGAAGGTACCGTGATTGTCGTTTCTCATGACAGGGATTTCCTGCTTGGATTGGCAGATAAGGTCTATGAATTCGCCAACAAGGGAATAAAGGAATACCTGGGAGGAGTTGCGCATTTCCTAGAGGCTAAGAAACTGGAATGTTTTCGGGAATATGAACAGATGCACCCTCGAAAATTGCAGCAGGAGGATGTTGTGGAAGAGGAGATTGTTTCTGAAAATAAAATTGCTTTTGAGGAACGGAAACAATGGAATAAAGAGATTAAAAAGTCAGAAGTGAAGATCGAGAAGTTAGAGGTAGAAATTGCTGATTTGGAACAAAAAATCGGGGACGCGGAGGGAAAAATGGCAGAAGGCGTGATTAATGATGGGTTATTAAAAACTTATGATGAGATGAAAAAACGCTTGGAAGTTTGTATGGAAGAATGGGAAGAGGAGAATGGGCATTTGGAAGAATTGAAAGCTAGAAATTAATAATAACGAATAAGATGGCAAAGTTTAAACAAGAGTGTATTTTCGGAATCCGGGCCGTGATGGAGGCTATACAGGATGAGAAGGAAATTGACAAGGTGATGTTCCGTCAGGGAATAAAGGGGGAGTTGTTCCAACAATTATTTTCGCTGGTGCGTGAACGTCAGATTCAGTTCCAGTATGTACCCGAAGAGGTGTTTAAACCATTTGCCGGGAAAAATCATCAAGGAGTTTTAGCAGAGATTTCTCCAATTCCTTACCAAGACATAAATACGGTCGTGGATACTGTGGTGGCGGAAGGGAAAATGCCATTAATACTTATCTTGGATCGGATTACTGATGTCCGAAATCTGGGTGGAATTGCCCGTACGGCAGAGTGTGCTGGGGTGAGCGCCATTTTAATTCCGAATAAGAATTCTGCAAAAATATCTTCTGATGCGATTAAAACATCTGCCGGGGCTTTGTACCATTTGCCTGTTTGTCGGGAGAAGAATCTCAAAAAGACGATAAAAGAATTGAAACGAAGAGGGTTAACTTTATTTGCTGCCACGGAGAAAGCGGATAAATTTTATACCGAAGTGGATATGAAAGAGGGATGTATGATTATTATGGGAGCGGAAGATACCGGTATTGATGAAGAGTTGTTAGTGTTGGCTGATCAACAAATTAAAATTCCCCAGTATGGGAAAATAGAATCTCTGAATGTTTCTGCTGCTGCCGCAATCTTGGTGTATGAGGCGGTGAGACAAAGAAGGTAGAAATTTTACTTGGTACAAACGAAATAAAGTAGACATTTGTCTGCTTTATTTCGTTTATTTATTTGATTAAAGTCTTCGATCATACCAAGAATCTCGTTTGGTTAATTTCAAATCCCTCAATAAAGAGGATCGGACGTGAATTTCAAAGTTGTAAGACTGGTGCTGTCCGAACGGCATACAGTTGAATGTCATTTCCCAACAATGCAAGTCTCTCGTGACACCAAAGCTGGTTGAAGTTACTTCTTTGTTTTTAATATCATATCCCGATTGAAAGTTTATCTTCCATTTTGGGGTTAACGAGAGGTCTCCCGAGAAGTTAACAATCTGACTAATCGTTGGACTTCTATAAGGACTGGGCCTTGAATAGGTAAAATTGTAACTGATACTTATATTCCAAGGAACATCGAAATCCATGTAATCATCGTAAAACCCTCCTACTAGGTCATTCTTTTTTTCTTTATTTTGTCCGTTATCTGCGGAAAAACTAAAATTGGTAGAGATTGTTGCGTTGGTTAAACGTCCTAGTTTTCCGTGATATTTATTATATCTTACATTATTTGTATCTATTGCGTAAGGGTCAATGGTACCACTGAAATTCAAATCTACTTTGTTATTCAATATTTTGGTACGTGCGCTTATGGAGATATTTGAAAAGTTCATACTGTCGGCGAAAGGATTATAAGATGTTGAAAGTCTGAAACTTTCCAAAAGTTTTACTTTTTTGAATTCTTCGTCTCCGGTTGTATCCTTGTCATTTCGGACTTTCATTTCGACATTGTTATCCAAACTGAAACTAATACTCCCGGATTGTTTGCCGCCTGTAGTGTTCGGACGATAGGTTAAACCTTCGTGAATGTCATATTCAACCTCTTTTTCTCCATCGAAGTAGCTCTTTTTGTAGTTACCTAAGGGTTTGATAGCGGGGGTATAGGATGCCGATATGGAAGGACGTATCATGTGCCGGATGGCAACGACTTTACATCCCGGTTTGAACATGAACATACCATATATGGTTGGGGTATACCCGATTGATCCGCTGGCTGAATAATCGTGAGAGTAGTTCAATCCGGGGACATCCCGTGTGATAAATTGCCCACCGTTAGCACTCGTGTCCGGGATCCATATTTTTTCAATGGTTTTGAGGTTCAAGTAACCGTTGTAATTTAAAGAAGGAGTGAAGGTCACGTCCTTGGCAATCTTAAATTGTAAACTGATCGGAATATTGTGTTTAAATCCATTACTCCAGTCTCTTTCAAAAGAAGATTTGAACAACTTGTCTTCTTTGGTTTGGATACTATTTCTTAATTCAGCAGAATAAGATACACCAATATTATCATACCATTTCATTTCACCGCTTTTCCCTTTTTTACGGAAAGGATAGATTTGTGTCATTCGGAGACTCAAATTCGGTAATGTTATAGCAATAGAGGAATCCCGGCTATTCTGGCTATGATTGAATGAACCACTCAAACTGAACGGGCTTTCCGGCCATTTTTTACTCCACGAAATACTGGATTGCTTTCTTTGGTTGGCAATTCCGTCCACTGTGTTGGCATTATAGTAGTTGTTATTAGCGGATGACATATCCACGGAAGCTGAGAATGAACTGTACGGGTTTGCTTTCCCATCTTGCGTGTGGGTCCAGCGTACAGACCAGTCAGATGATTCCTGATAATCAGGCAACCCCTTTTCACTGACATAGTTTTTACTGATCGTGAAGTTCAGATTTCCGTTAAATTTGTACCTTTTACGGTATTGGGTTGCGTATTGTAACCCCCAAGAACCGTTGGTGTAAATGTCCCCGGTGATGTTCATATCAATATAGTCATTGATATAAATATAGTATCCCCCCCCCCTCAAGTTAAATCCTCTCATTCGTTCCTCTCCGTAAGTGGGCATGATAATTCCCGACGTGGCTTTTTTCGTGATCGGAAAAAAGCCGAAAGGGATAAAGATCGGTAAAGGAATTCCTTCCAATTCCAAATTGGTGAAACCGACGAATATCTTTTTGTCTTTGATCATTTTTGCCTTGCTCATGTTTAGCCCAAAGTGAGGATGGTCGTGTTCGTCGCAGGTTGTGTACATACCGTGTTTCACGCAATAGACGGAGTCACTCATTTTTTTGGTCGTTTTCCCTTGAATATAACCTTCTCCTTCCTGGGTGATAATCTCGGTTACGTACCCCTTTTTCGTGTCAAAATTATAATGTAATTCAGTACTTTCAAATTCCTGACCACCATCTTTAAATTTGGGTGTCCCTTTTAATTTGCCGACAGAATCGGGTACTCCGGTTGCCATGGCTAATTTTTTATCCATGTCCAGCTCGATGTAATCGGCTCTTAACTCTGTCGTGAGGTATTTCACGAAACCATTTCCGTATAGATATACTTTTTTCTCTTGTATTGAAAATCTGACAGAATCGTCTGCGTTATAATCGATCAGGTCGTCGAATAGAGGTTTGGATTGTGTGGAATCCTTACGAATAGTGTCTATCGGGATTCCTGCAGAATCGTAAACGATACGAATGCTATCACCGGGTTGTCCCGTTGTGTCAATGGCCGTGATAAAGAGATTTTGTCCGAAAATAATCTCGGACGCCAAGCCATTCGATGAGAGTATTATGGGCAGGGCGATCATTGTTAAAATGATACATTTCTTAATAAAAAGCCCTGTATATAATCTAACTTGCAATTTTATAATTATTTTTGTGACTAATTATTGCATCACGCATATTGCATTTTTGCTTTGCAAATGTAAGAAATAATGGTTGTTAATGCTCATGATTCTTTTTAAAAAGTTTTAAATACATGATAAATCAGTGCAGGTTCATATGTTTCTTGTTGGTAATCTTTTTATTAGAAGGTTCAAATTCTTTGATTGCACAAGAGGCTTTGGGTAAAATTAATTGTATTTGTATTGATGCCGGACATGGAGGAAAAGATCCGGGGGCCATCAGTGGAAAGCTGAGAGAAAAAGATATAACGTTGGCAATCGCTTTGAAATTGGGGAAAATGGTGAAGAGTGCCTATCCTGATTTGAAGGTTGTGTACACGAGATCAAAAGATGTCGCCGTGGATTTGAGAGAACGGGGACGGATTGCGAATAAGGCCAAAGCGCAATTGTTTATATCCATTCATGTGAATAAGTTTTCTAAATCAAGCGTGAGAGGCGTGGAAACATACGTGCTGGGGTTGCATAAGTCGGAGGCCAGTTTTCAGGTTGCCATGAAAGAGAACGAGGCTATTCATTACGAAGAGGATTATTCTGTGAAATATGATGGTTTTGATCCGAAAAAGGCAGAGTCATATATCATGTTTAATTTTTTGAAAAATAGTCATTTGAAGAATAGTATGGAATTTGCCGCACCTATACAAAAGGAGTTAATCGCGAGAACTCGTATGCCGGATCGGGAAGTAAGGCAAGCGGGATTTATCGTGTTGATGGACGTGGGGATGCCGGCTGTTCTGATCGAGACCGGTTTTATTTCGAATCCGAATGATCAAAAGATTTTAACGTCTGAATCGGGACAAACGAATATTGCCCGGGCTATATTTACGGCTTTTCAGGCCTATAAGAATAACGTGGAACGTAACAGTGTCGTGTTGACCGGTGGGCAGGATGAACAAAAAGTGATACAAAAGCAGACTCCGCAGGTGCAAAAGCAAAACCAGAAAACTTCCACGGTAGAAAAGAAAGAAGTAGAGAAGAGTGTAACGGTTTCTGGTAAGAATGATTTGTTTTATGCTATACAAGTTGCCTCTTCCAAGACACAAATAAAAGATCTTCGGTATCTGAAACTGAAAGATAAGGTGGAGGTGCTGAAGGGAACAGACCGTTACCGGTATTACGTGAAGAAAACTTCGAGTTACGAGAAAGCGTTAGAGTTTCAACAAGAAGTTCGGAAAACGGTAAGGGATTGCTTTATTATTGCTGTCTATAAAGGAAAACAAATTACCGTAGTAGAGGCAAGAAAGTTAGAACAGAAAAAATAAATGAAGGAATAAAATAATACTCATGAAAATAAGAAGAGAAGCGAAATTAGCCTTGACCGCATTGGCTGCGGTTTTTATCTTGATTTGGGGAATAAATTTCTTGAAAGGTTCGTCCTTGTTTGAATCCAAAAGTACATTTTATGGCGTGTATGATAGTGTAGAAGGGTTGAAAGTGTCTAGTGGCGTTATTTACCGGGGATATCAGGTTGGACAAGTAATTTCGATTCAGTTTACGGGAGAACGGTTCGATCGGGTACTCGTGAAGTTCTCGGTGGATAAAGGGTTGGAGCTGCCATCAAACACGTTGGCCATGATTCAGAGTGCTGATTTAATGGGGTCAAAAGTTGTTGCTTTAGTACCGGGAGATTCCCACGTGTTTGCGGTAAGTGGGGATACCTTGCGGTCCCAGGTGGAGCGTGGGCTTATGGAACAGGTGAGCCAGCAAATGTTGCCATTGAAACAGAAAGCCGAGCGTTTGCTGGGATCATTGGATTCCGTGCTGTTAATAGTTCAAGGGTTGTTTAATGAGGAAACAAAAAAGAATTTAAGTAATAGTTTCGGAAGTATTGATCGAACGTTACGTAATTTGGAGGGAGCCTCGGGAAATTTGGATACCTTAATACAAGGGGAGTCTGCGAGAATCAGTTCTATCTTGCAGGATGTAAATAGCATCACGGGTAATTTGAGAAATAATAACGAAGAGATTTCTAATATTTTGGGTAATGTATCTGCGATAAGCGATTCTTTACGACAAGCAAGTTTACACCAGACGTTGATGAGCTTGGATTATATTTTGGCTACAACCGATTCAATAATGAATAAAATAAATAGAGGAGAGGGAACGATAGGTGCTCTTTTAAATGATAATGATCTCTATTATAATTTGAATCAAGTGAGTGAAAATTTGAATCGTTTATTAGTTGAGTTTAGGTATAATCCGAAACGCTTTATAAATCTTTCTCTGATTGATTTTTCTTCAGGGAAAAATGCTCTTGAAGAATATGGCGTGGTGATTTTCGAGTCTTTAGAACGATTGGATATTAATTCTGAGTTGTATATGCAAAATCCTGGATTGAAGGAGGTTAAGTATAAGGATAAATATCTTTACATCATTGATAGCTACAAAAAATTGAAACCTGCCCAAAGGAAATTAGACGATGTTATAAAGCGTTATAATGATGCTTATATTGTTAAAATTGACTTTATTTGAAAATTAGAATTGTTCTAAATAATACTTTTAGGAGACTGGATTTTGTTAACATAAAAATCAGATTTTAAGAATCAAAAAAAATAGCGTATTTCATTTTTTCCCCTTAGGTGCTAAAGCTTTATCCCTATGATAGGTCAATTAGAATATTGCGTTTATGTTAAGAATTTGTTGTAAAAAAGACGATTGGTAATTGAATTATTTTTGGATTAAAGTATTGGTTATCATTGATGTATCTCTAAAATATTGATATCTAAAACGTAAGCAAGAATCGATAAAAAACAAGTGAAAGCATCATTTTTTTTCCAAGATTTTTTTTCGAATTTAGCATTCCATTTCCTAGAAATAAGATAGGGATATAAACTAATAGATAAATGAAAAGGGATTGTAAAAGTGTTTGGTCGGAATGTCTAGACTTGATCAAGGAGCAGGTGTTACCAAGAACGTTTAAAACTTGGTTTGCACCGATTCGTGCATTGAGTTTCAAAGATGATGTGTTGACAATTCAAGTGCCGAGTCAATATGTTTATGAATGTTTGGAAGAGCATTTTGTGGATATATTGAGAAAGGCTGTTCGTACCGCTATTGGTCCGAATGCAAAACTTGAATATTCGGTTGTAGTAGAAGAGAGCCATCCTCGTGACCCTCTTTCTGTAACGATGCCTTCCAATAACATGAAAAAGGTGGAACCAAACACGGTATACGTGAATGGTAAACCGGATAGTGTTGCCCCTAAAAATCCTTTTGAGCGTAATAATAATCGTTTGCAGATAGACCCTCAATTGAATCCTTCTTACACGTTGGACAGTTATATCGAGGGAAGTTGTAATCGTTTGGCAAAGTCTGCTGCCGTGGCTATTGCACAAAATCCGGGAGGTACGGCTTTTAATCCCTTGCTAATATATGGTGGGTCCGGATTGGGGAAAACTCATTTGGCTCAAGCTATCGGTATGGAGGTAAAACAAAATTATCCCAACAAGGTCGTGTTGTACGTGACCACGAATGTTTTCCAGACTCAATTTACGGAGGCCGTACGCAAAAATGAGATAAATGATTTCTTACATTTCTATCAGTTAATTGACGTGTTGATTTTGGATGATATTCATGAGTTGGCCGGTAAGACTGCCACGCAAAATACATTCTTCCATATATTTAATCACTTGCATCAATCGGGAAAACAATTGATTTTGACATCTGATCGTTCACCGGCTGAATTGAGTGGTTTGGAAGAACGTTTACTTTCCCGTTTCCGTTGGGGATTGTCTGCCGAAATAAAAGCTCCTGATTTTGAAACTCGTATGGAAATTGCTCGTTTTAAGGCGCATAAAGATGGTATTGACTTCTCGGATGAGGTATTGGAATATATCTGTAAATATGTAAGTAATAACGTGCGGGAATTGGAAGGAGCAATGATTTCTTTACTGGCTCAGGCTACATTTAACCATAAAGATCTGACAGTTGATGTGGTGAAGGATATTTTGGGTAAAATGGTGAAGAATCAGAAAGTTGAGTTGACCGTGGAACATATTCAGCAGGTTATTTGTAATCATTTTAACATGGCTCCCGAAATGTTACAGGAGAAGACGAGAAAGCGGGAAGTTGTTCAGGCTCGTCAGTTGGCCATGTATTTCAGCAAGACTTACACGAATGCATCGTTGGCATACATCGGTAAACAAATTGGTAAGAAGGACCACACAACCGTGTTGTATGCTTGTAAGGCTGTTACTGATTTGATGGAGACCGATCGTGCTTTTAAGGCTCAAGTGGAGGAACTCCAAAAGAAACTTTATTGCCGTAACTAATTATCACGTTCCTTTATGGAGGAGGATAAATATAGAACTGTAAATGCGATTGCCGAAGGCCTGTACAAGGAAAAAGGCAGTCGTTTTATTTCTTTTATTTATCCCGTGAAATCCGAAGAAGAGATTAAAGATATTGTTACCGGGCTTAAGATGAAATATTATGATGCCCGACACCATTGTTATGCTTATTGCCTAGGAGCAAACCGGGAGCGCTTCCGGGCGAATGATGACGGGGAACCTTCTTCTACGGCGGGTAAACCTATCCTCGGGCAAATTATTTCCAATGACTTGTCCAACGTGCTTATCGTGGTGATCCGATATTTCGGGGGAATTAAGTTAGGGGTCTCCGGTTTGATACAAGCCTATAAAGAAGCTGCCGCTGATGCGATCAATCATGCCGAGGTCGTGGAGCGTACCGTAGATGAAGTTATTCACGTGCGTTTTACTTATGTCGTGATGAATGACGTGATGAAAGTGTTGAAAGAAGAAGAACCGGACATTTTATCCCGAAATTTTGAGATGGAATGTGAGATAACTTTGTCTATCAGGCAGAAAGATATGCCTCGTCTTAGGGAACGTTTGTTGAAGATCGAGTCTTTGAGTATCGAAGAATAGCTGAAATGGAAAATCAAAAAAGAAGGAAAAAGTCTTGATGTAATTTCATGTATCCCCTTCCCTTTTTTGGCTCACGTGAGCCCTTTTTTGGGCTCACGTGAAAAATAAGGTGGCTCAGAGCTCAATGTGTTATCTTCGCGTGTTTAATACTTATGACGTGATGAAAGAACTTCTAGATTTAATTTTACCCCGTGATGTCCTCGCTTGTTTCGAGGTAGTGAAGGTGTGCACTACCAGTGCTCGAATTGATATATACCTTGACGAGAAAAATATTCCCCCTGCCGAGTATAGCGGTCAAGGTGTTTTATCCAAGGGTTTCACGGTCCCGACTTCTATCCAGGATTTCCCGTTACGTGGTCGGGCAGTTTACCTTCACGTTCGTCGTCGTAAATGGCAACTTCCATCGGGAGATGTGGTTAGCAACAAGTTTTCCCTGGCAGCAGATGGCACGCGTTACTCGAGGGAGTTCGCGTCTTTTTTAAAAGGTATACTTGGATAATTACCCGATCAGCGGCAAGAGCCTGGAGAAGTTCTATCACGTCAACGGGGACTTACTGGTACAGCAATACAAGAAACATTTAAGCGATTACTCGTCGTGGGAACCACGCTCCCACGCGGACAAGTGGTTGCTCTTCCCGGGGAACCTGGGCCCTCGCTTGAGTATCGACGAGAGCTCCCTTTCTCGTGGCGAGTTATACACGATCGTTACCAACAAGGACGGTCACGGCGGCAAGGGAACCCTCGTTGCCATCATCGAGGGTGTAAAGGCCGTGGAGGTATCCAGTATCTTGAGGAAGCTCCCCCGTCAAGCCCGCCACCGGGTGCTGGAGATTACTCTTGACATGTCCAGCACCATGCACGCTATCGCCCGGGAATGCTTTCCCAACGCGGAACAGGTTATCGATCGCTTTCACGTGCAGAAGCTTGCCTGTGACGCCTTGCAAGAGTTAAGGATCGAGCACCGCTGGGAGGCGATTAACGAGGAAACCAACGAGATGGAAAACGCCCGGCTGGAGGGGAGGAAGTACAGGGCGAGAAAATTCCGTAACGGGGAAACCAGGAAAGAGATACTGTTCCGTTCCAGGTTGTTATTGTTTAAAGACCCGGCGGCCTGGAACGTGAAACAAAGAAAGAGGGCTTCCGTGCTTTTCGAGTTGTATCCCGACATCCAAAAGGCGTTCGCCCTGGTACAGAGGTTGAGAAGAATCTATTCCTCGTGCAAGTCCGTGGCGGGAGCCAGGCTCAAACTCGCCTTGTGGTACAATCAAGTCAACGAGGCTGGCTTTCATTCTTTCAATTCCGTGGCCGCTTCCGTGTTCGCGCACTCGACCAGGATATTGAACTTTTTCAACAACAGGAGTACAAACGCTTCCGCCGAGGCATTCAACGCCAAGCTCAAAGACTTCAGGGCTCAATTCAGGGGCGTGCTTGACATTAAATTTTTTCTCTTTAGAGTCGCTAAGATTTTTGCATGAAAAGAATGAAATTCAAAACAAGAAGAAAACGAACTCCACCTTATTTTTCACGTGAGCCTTGTTGGATCAATTGGGACAATATATAGACATCCGGCGACATAAAACTAGCTGTCAAAGTATTATTCGCTTAATGGAAATTTCCCTTTGTTTGATCGAGAAATATCGAAACCACCCGAAAACGAACCCGAATAAAGTATTCCCGATGATTTCTAATCAAAAGATCAACGACTATATGAAAGAGATCGGTGCCATGTGTGGTATTAATAAAAAACTCACGTTTCATACCGCCCGGCACACTTTCGCAACGACTGTTTCTCTTTGTCAAGGTTTGCCGCTAGAAACTTTACAGAAGGTAATGGGACACAAGAGTATTAGAACGACACAGATTTACGCCAAGATTGTCGATAAGAAATTACATAAAGACATGGGGGATTTGGCTGAGAAAATAAAAGAAATGAATATACAACTAAATCTAAATAACAAATAACTATGGAATTAAGAAACAAGTATTATGGAAAAGGCAATGATGAAAAATTTAGCCTTGATAAGTATTTGACAAAAAGTGAATTACAAATTATTTGTCAGACACGTTTTGATTCAAACGAACTAGAAGAGTTACGTGATTGCTATGTTTTTGCCTGTTTTACAGGTATATCTATGTATGATCTTTTAGTCATGCAGGATTATGATATTTACAATCTAGCGACAAGAACATTTATAAAATATTACCAGTACAAAACGGGAATGTTCCGAACTGTTCGTTTATTTGACATACCTCTCGCGATCATTCGTAAATATCGCGGGAAGTTCGGACAAAATCAAATACTTCCGGTAAGTCGTTTCCGGGGTATTGGAGGGCCTAGAAAAGCTCTAAACCTTTTGCGAGAGATTGCCCGTTGTGGTATTAATAAAGCACTGACGTTTCATGTTGCCCACCGCACTTTTATGAAAACGATTTTATTAATTTGAATAACAAGTGATACTATGGACTTGCAAATAATACAGAATAGGATTTTTGAAGTTCGAGGCTCTCGAATCATGCTTGACTTCCACTTGGCAGAACTCTATCAAGTCGAAACACGTGCGTTGAAACAAGCGGTAAAAAGAAATATATCTCGTTTCCCCCCCGGACTTTGCTTTTCAACTCACGAGAGAGGAATGGCAGGGACTTATCACAACTTGTGATAAGTTCCCCGAAAACATCCGGCATACACCAACGCCACCAATGGCATTTTGTGAGCAGGGTGTGGCGATGCTTTCATCTGTCCTGCGTTCTCAAATCGCAATACAGGTGAATATAGAAATCATGCGGGCGTTTATAGCTGTACGTCAAATAGTGATTCGCCGTGACGAGGCAAAACAAGGGCTTGAAAGAGAATTAAACGAGAAGTACGTGGAATTGAAACAAAGCATCGAAAAATTGAAACAAGAAAATGAAGAGCAATTATCCTGTATTTCAGAGGAATTTGAAAATGTTGATAGTCAACTAAAAGAAATCTACGAAGCTCTTACAGCCATGTTTCAAAAATCTAAAAATAATGAGCATCGCCGCCCGATCGGATTTATTCAAGAAGGAAATCAGAATACGGGTAATTAAGATTTGGGGTGTCAATTGACACCTCAAATCTTTACTTCCTCAAAAGACTTATCACAAATTGTGATAAGTCCCTTTATGCTTTATTACTCACCATTAAATAATAACATTATGGACTTACAAATCATCCAAAACAAGATTTATGAAATCAGAGGTTGCCGGGTTATGCTTGATAGTGACCTTGCGGCACTTTATCAGGTGGAAACAAAAGCGTTGAAACAGGCTGTGAAACGTAATATAGAACGTTTCCCAGAAGATTTTATGTTTGAACTGACAAAGGAAGAAGTCGAATGTTTAAGGTCACAAATTGTGACCTTAAAGAATACTCCCGATGAAACGGAAGAAGAAACCAGTTCAAAACGTGGTAAGCATACTAAATATTTGCCCTATGTTTTCACGCAAGAGGGAGTAGCTGCCCTATCCGGTGTACTGCGCAGTCCTATTGCCATACAGGTGAATATTTCTATCATGCGGGCATTTGTAGCCTTGCGTCAAATGATAACAGGCTACCAAGAACTCCTAAAGCGTATTGAAGAACTGGAAGAAAGTACAGATGCACAATTCAGCGAAATTTACCAAACACTAACCCAGTTACTAAGTAAACCTGAACCGAAGCCACGCAAGCCGATAGGATATAGAACCTATGACGAATAACGGTTTAAGGTATTCAGTTGTCTAAGGGGTGTCACCAGTGATACCCCTTTTCAGTTCCTTAAAGTAATGTATCTCAACCACAAATTTTAGCAAAGTTACAGCCCGGCAGGGACAAATACCAAATCCGAGCCGTTCCGGTTTTCTAAAAAATCTCCACACCTACGGGTTGTATTTTTTGAAAAGATATGGTTGAAGTCCCCGCCAAACTGTGGGTGTCCGGCAAAATTTCTTATTGTTTAATTTAAAATTCAAGCGTTATGAAAACAATCGAATTTACCATGCCGGAAATCACTATCTCTTATAAGGACAATGTAAAAGCATCCGAAAGAATAAAAATCCTCTCTTCTGAAACGTCCTACTCTTACCTGAAACCGTTTTATGTAGAATGTATGGAACACCACGAAGAAAGCTATGTAATGTTCCTCAATCGGGCTAACAAGGCTTTAGGTGTTTCTCTTATCTCTAAAGGCGGCATGGCTGAAACAGTAATGGACGTGAAAATCATCCTGCAAACAGCCTTAAAAGTCCATGCTTCGAGGATTATCCTCTCACATAACCACCCATCAGGCAACCTGCGTCCGAGTGAACCGGACAAACAAATCACCTCAAAAATAAAAGAAGCCTGCAAGGTATTGGATTTACACCTGTTAGACCATATTATCCTGACAGAAGAAGGCTATTACAGTTTTGCAGACGAGGGGCTTTTATAAGCCCTTTTTTTACTCTCTCATTACTCAATACAAAAAAAATGATGGCTTTTGTTTCTATCCTCTCAAACAAGAGAAAAATTTTCCCTAAAACTGATTGGAACATTGTCAAAGGTATATTCGTGCCTGTTACTGTTCAAATTATTTGTTAGAAATCTCCACACCTACGGGTAGTATTTCATAAATAATAATTTGCCCTGTACCAGTCCCGAACCTTTGAAAAGACAATGTTCCCATTCAGTTAAAGGAAAAATTTATGTGGTGGGCGACAAGCGATGTGTAACAAAGAAAAATTCAAAAGTCATGGAAGCAGTAACATTATCAGAGGCACAGATTTATGTAGGTACTTATGCCAAGTATAACAACGGTTCGATTTTCGGCAAGTGGTTAGACCTGTCCGACTATTCGGATAAGGACGAGTTTATCGAAGCCTGTCAGGAGCTACACAGGGATGAGGAAGACCCGGAACTGATGTTTCAGGATTACGAGAATATCCCCGAAGCGTTCATTTCTGAAAGCTGGCTATCGGAAAAGTTCTTTGAGGTACGGGATGCCATCGAGGAATTAAGCGAAACGCAGCAGGAAGCCTTTTTTGTTTGGTGCGACCATAAGAGCCACGATATAAGCGAAGAAGATGTGAACGACCTTATTTCTTCTTTCAGAAACGAATATGTAGGAGAATATAAAGACAAAGAAGATTACGCCTATAAAGTTGTAGAGCAATGTTATGACCTACCGGAGTTCGCAAAGATCTACTTTGATTATTCTGCTTTTGCCCGTGACCTGTTTATGACTGATAACTGGATGGAGGACGGTTATGTTTTCTGCACTGTCTGATTGATTACTAACCGGGTGGAGCAATCCACCCACAACACACCAAGAAATGAAGATATACAAGAACATAACAATCCTTTTGCAATGGGCTATACTTGCTTTTATCATTTATCAGGTAGCCACCAGCACCGCCGGGATATGGATAGCTTTAATCATCGGCTTTTTTATCATCCAGTTCATTCTCCGGCTGTTTATCTCTGCCGTTTACCTGTGTTGTATGGCACTTGTATTCATTGTATTGTTTTCGCTTTTGATTATCTGATAACTCACTTTAATTATAACAATATGGAAAGTTTAAACAAAAACGGGGTAAGTATTACCCAAACACTGGGAGAAGAAAAGTATTTGCAATGCTGTTTAGGAGCATTCAGAGGACATTCTTTTTTAGTATGATTATCATCATTTCAATGAAAATCCGTTTTCTACTTTGGCTAAAACGCTTGAAGAATGTCACCGACGGCGGGGTGAATGGCTGAAAACTCAAAAGTAAAAAGGAAATCCGGCAGGAGAAATCCAGCCGGGCTACTTTCTCCATGAACTGATATGGAGAAAAAGAATTCTAAGACAAACCCAAATCATTTTCAATTTATTTTCCTATAGATCGGCATATTAGTGCAAGGGATAGTTAACTGTAGTTTGTACAAGCAAAATACTTGCAAATTTTCACCGCTGCTTTCGTGAGCCTATAGCACCACATATGCCTATATGCTTGTTGGAAGCAGGTGTTTTCATGTTGTTATGGTTTTCATAAAATACTTTCTCTTAATAAATACCCATGTATAGAACCTCGTTCAATCATGAAATCAAGAATCGGAATAATTTTGTTTTTCAATCTAATTTCTTTCTTGATTTTTTGTTTATTAATGAAAATATATTTTCTTAAAAAAAATTCCATATAGTATAAGGTGTTTGACTCTAAATCAACAAGATTTAAAGAACTATTAGTTGATACAATTGTATAAATCCAGTCAATGCCTTCGTTCTTAAAGTTACTTCCGATTGAATTTAAAACTCTGACAATAGAATACAATACAGTAGGAATGTTTCCTATATCCTCTGAAGCGTTTATATAAAGTGATAAATTTTCTTTTTTCAAGCTATGCCATTCTTCAATTCCTTCACGCCACCAACGCCATGCTAATAAGTAATTTATTATGATTTCTTCTAAATAATAACCACGTGGATTTACACATAGTTCTTTTATTTTTGGATATAGCTTGTTCCAAATGTACCAAAATTGTTCACAATTGTTTAGGGAATCTTCTGCACTAACTAATTCTCCGATGAATGAAGCAGTTTCTTCCGTTGAAGAAAACGAATCGATAAATGGTTTTAGGAACACATCAATTTCACTTTTTTCTCTTTGTAAAATGAAGTAAGCAAAATTTTTGAAAATATGCTGGCGTAATAAATAAATATTGGAGCCATCGTTTCTTCTGTCTTTCAGCAACTGTGAAGCCAATGGTGGTAACGATTTTGCATAAATGTTTAAGTGATTTTTATCTTTCGTGTCAGAAGGAATTAATTGAAAAACTATTTCTAAAGCATGAATGTCAAGCAAGTCAATATCATTAATGTCAAATGAAATATTGTCAACAGCAAAATCAAGATTTATCTTGTCTAACTTTTCTAAAATCGAGTTTTTAGGAATTCGTCCCCAACCATGTTCTTTTCTTGCTTCCGTAACAATATTTCTATAAATAGGGTTGAGTTTTACATATCCGAATAAAATTGATTGTGCAACTTTTGTATTTTGTTCCCACAGTTTTGATTTGTGAATCGATTCAATGACGTAATCACATACTCTTTTGTAATGTCCAATAGGTGTTTCATCTAATAGTGTCAAAACCATTATTGAAACATAATTTTCTACTTCTTCTGGATATTCATTTATTAAAGTTGGAATCGCATGAACAGAGGCTTCAACTCCGTCACTTATTTGGTAGTCGTAATCATCGGCAAAAAGATTAGATATTGTTGAAAGAACGATCTCTTTGCAAAAAGCTTTATCTTTTTTTGATAGTTTGTCTTTGTATTCTATTAAAAGTTTAGAACACGAAAACGCAGGTATGGAATAATCAAACATACTTATTCCGTTTCGTCCCGATTTCAGTTCTTCAATAAGTTGTTTTGTTTCGGATAAAGCTAAAAGAGGATTGTTGTCATATTCCTCTTGTTTTGTGGTTTTAGTTTGATCTCTTGCTCCAATTAAAAAATCGCCCCACACTCTTAGCGAAGAATATTTAAAAATATCTTGGAATTGATTTAATGCTTCTTCACTTTCCTTTTTAAGTTCATCAGAAAGCTCTTTGGGCCTAAATTCTATGCGTAAATGGGTGTCGTCATGTTTTGATACATTTGGTATTAGATTTCGTCTGTCCATTCTTGCCAGCAAAAATCCATACGATTTATTTAGTGAAGCGTTTGATTTATGTTGATCGATTATTTTATGCAATTTTTCGATAAATTCAGAGTTTTGTTCTTCTGTAAATCCTTTTACACCAAAAAACTGATAATTCAAAAACAATGATTCTAAATTTGAGTTTCTATGTTTGTCCTCGCAAGTTTTCAACCTTTCATCTGTATATAAAATATCTCTAACTTTATCCATCCCATATCCTATTGAATACAGCGATTTTGCTTGAAACTCATTCGTACATCTGAAAGTGTCTAAATGAAATAATTCTATTGTTTTGAATAAAATCAATGCGACATCATAGAATTTATCAGGATTAGCAAGCACAACGCTACAAACAATAGAAGTAAGAGAAGCTGATTTTGATTGAATAAGAATTCTTAGAAGTATAGTCTGGATTATTTCCGATTTTAGTATTTGAGAAAATTCTAAAAGAACTTTTTCTAATGCCATATGTATTGATTGTAATACATTTGGAACAACAGGACTACCATTACCACGATACATACACCAAATAGCATTACTCAAATATTGTGTTACTTCTGTCTTGTTTATATGTAATGAAATTTTTATAACATCTTCTTTTCCGTAGTCAGATTGACTATAAAATTCAACTGCCTTGTTTGTGAATTCAATGATAAAATCAAGCGTATCATAGAATGCGGCTTGTAATAACCATTTTATTGGTGTTTGATTGGCACTTGAAGGAAAATAGTTGAATTCATGTTTTTCTGCTATCCCATATCGGTTTTCCATTGTATCCCTGTCGTACCCAAATCTATCATTTTTTCTCGACTGTTTTTTCCAAAATAAATCACACAATTGAATAATGGATAACGGAAGTGTTTTTATTAATTCAGTTGCTATGTATGGTTTCTCTAAGATTGTAGAGCAAAGTCCTTCGTATGGGTCTCTGTGGTCTGTCCATTTATTAGCTGAAACTTTATCAAATATTTCTTTTAACTCTTTCTGTAATTCATTGGCCGAATTGAATACCACTTTTAAAATATTTTCTTCTACTTTATCATGAATAAAAAAGTTTTTCTTGGTTTCGGTCTTTTGTATTAAACTTAAAGCTAATAAGCCTGAAAATTTAGTTGTTTCTCCGTTTCTGTTGAATTCGCACCAATCAGATAAAACCGGTAAAACAAGTTTTAAATTGCTATCGAAAAAGTCGGATTTATGTTTGTGAATAAGGGCGATTACTTCTTCCCAACCTTTGCCTTTAGGTTTTATGATTTCTATATTTTGATTTGCTGAAATATCAGTGCAGGCAATTCTTAATAGAAATAAAATTCGTTTTAATATTTTGAAATCATTCGCAATTATTTCTTCCTCGAAAAACTTAAAAAAGACCTCCGAATAATCAGATAATAAAACAGAAACTAAAATTTCATCTTTCCAAAATTGTATAACCTCGGCATTGGTAAACGCTCCCTGAATAAAACTTTCTATTTCTTTAGATTTTTCAGATAAATGGTCGGATAGCCAGAATCTAAATGCTCTGCGAATGGGTAATGAATTTCCTAAATCGTCAAAAAACTCTTTTACATTTGAATAATTTGAAAAACTACGGGATACAATTTTATCCAACGTCCATTCTTCATATATGTCGTGAGTAATGAAATAACCGTTATGATTGTCATCATAACCAAGTATTTCGTCTTGCTTTAGCTGAAACAATGCTGATTGTGGTAAATCATCCGAACTAATATAAAAACGTCCTGTTTCGCATCTTTTTTTTGAAATTCTGATAATGCATTTTTCTCGTTCAAGATGCAGATTGTCCTTTTGAATAGCATTATTTTGTATTCGCTTTTTCCAAAGCAGGTCAATAAACCCCTTGTAATTTCCTTGTTTATCAATATTTGAATAGTTCTGTACATATTCTCTTAGATAAAACAAGTTTCTTAGTCGCTCTATGAATTTTTGATTATCGGGAAGTGAGAATTTGAATTCGACAGCTATTGATTTTAACTCTTCAATACCAATAAGAGAAACATCGTTCACGCTAAACGGTAACTGATAATTCTCTTTTATGTGAAAAGTTAAATCGTTAAGATAAGCGTAGCGTGTTATAAAGATGATATTCCAAGCATTCTCTTTTAACTTTTGAATTAACGTAGTAAGAATATCATTGCTAGAAATCTCTGCAAGTTTTTCTGCGGAATCAATTACAAATATTTTAAGTGGTTCGTCCTTGTAGGCATTGAGAAACTGTGCAAATGTAAATTTGTGGTCTATGTGAAATATATCGTTAATGTGATTTACATTAAGTTCATTTGCCTTAAAAACACAAATTGGCATTTTCTTAAAGCAAGAGTTATAAAACTCTTTGAAAATTGCGGTTTTACCGCAACCTCCTTCGCCTGAAATAATTATGTTTTTTTTCTTTTGAGAAGCATTTGCTATTGATTCAACAACAGAACTTCGGTCAATTTTAATTTGTTTGTCTCCGAATGTTATTTCTGTCTGAATTGCTTGTAAAATATTTTCGTTATGTTTATAAATCTCATCAAGTAAATCTCCTTCGTTTGGGTCAAGGCTGAAAAAAACGTCATTTATGTATTTATTTTCAGGTAGAGATAACTGTAGATCAAAATTACTTGGAACTCGCCATTGAATACTTATTCCTGCAGTCTTAGCGGCTTTCTCAATGTCTAATTGATATTGCGGTTTCTTTTTGCTTTTAGTAGTGCTTTCGGAAAGTTCTTGGTTGATGTAAAGAAGTAATTCCGCTAATTGTTTGTTTTTGGACTTTGCTTTTTTGATTGAATCAATAATGTCGTCCTTGTTGTCCGCAATTGAGTTAGTGTAGTATTTGGATTGAAAACCGTAATATTTTCCGTCTTTTTCAATTGGTTCTGTCTCAATTCCTGTTTGATTTTTGTATCGAAATAGTCCAACGCGATTATTGAACTCTGCGCAAAAAAGCAAATAAGACATTTGTTCAAATGCCCATGTCTCTTGTTTGTCGTATTTTACTCCAAAAATTTTCCAATTCATTTTTTGAATTTATTTTATCTGATGTTAATATTCTAAATTCTGAGAAGTGTATCTTCGCTACTCTTGCTCCCCACTTGAATGTTGTCACCATGGTATGAGATCAACATTCTTGTTTTAGACATGATCTAAGTATTTTAATGGCGATTACCACATTTAGACTTTCAAAGGCAAAGATACTGAAAATAAACGTCATGAAGAATATTTTATCCTCTAATAATGTGGAAAAACACTTCTAAGTCGGTTGTGAAGTTGGCTGTAAAACGACATAAGGTAAGCCCCGCTTCACTACAGCAAAACACCGAGCAATTATCTTGGTTTTTACAGCGTTAGCAATAGAGGATTTATCTTTCTCTTCTTTCAGTTTGCGTTGATAATAGGCTTTGTTTGAGGGTTAAAATTAATGGCAGCCATAGCAGCACGGGGTAGAGCGACCTTTATTTTGCGATTCGCCATACTTGATACTTGTGTTTTTCCTCTGATGCAGATACCGGAAGAATGCTCAAAAGGGGCTACACCGCAATAACAGATAAATTTCCTGTGATCTGAGAAGTTCTCAAAGTTTGTAGCAAAAAGCCTTAAGCAAAATCTCTTATCCTATTAAGCGCATTTAATTTTTTCAGTTCACTGTCACTCTCTATACTATTGATAAAACTCGGATTTCTATCTAAGGATTTATTGTATAAAGTCAATAATAAATCTAAGTTTTTTATTTGGGTATCATTCATTTTACTGATTACATCATCAAGTGATAAAATATCAATAGATTTTATGAAAGAAAACAACTTACCAAATACCCCAATAATGACATCAGATGCTTGGATTAGTATATTTGATTTTGAGTCACTGAATAAATAATTACTAATCTCTCTGTCTTGATAGAGCATTTTGACTTTTGAAAAATTATTTTGGACATCAGACTCATTGTCAAAAATATGCTTTGAATTAATAAACAATACGGCATTTTGTGAATAAAATTCATTAAGCTGTTTTATCAACACACATTCATCTTCATCAGACAAAAAGATAAGTTCATCTATACCCTCAGTATCTCTTAAGAAATCTAATAAAAGATTCAACTTGATTTTTTCTTCTATAAAAGGTGATTTTCTTAGCTCTATTGTTGTCAAGTTAATAAGATCACAGATGAATTTTCTTACATCACTTTTGTTGATATTTGGATAGCCATAGTTTTTAATAATATCCGTTGTATTATTTATATTATTCTTTAGGACATCATATATTGTTGATTTTAAAATTCTATTGTAAGGAATATATTTTTCTTTATTATTTGAATCTATTATATCCACAAGAGAATAATAAAGAGGATTAAGTGATTGATAATGTATATACAATGGCATTTTTATTATATTTTCCATAAAAACAGTCAACTTTGTAGACTTTAATATTTCAAGAAAACTTCCATTAGCAATATGTTTTAATTTAACTTCTTTTGCTGATTTTTGAAGTGGTATATTTGAGAAAATTAAACTTTCATCTATATTGATAGATAAGTCATGACATAGCCCACCCAAAACAAAATTATTTTCTATATTTACATTAAAATCAGTTCTATCTTTTATATGCAATTTTTTAAAATTATTTGTTTCGTCATAATAAAATATCCAATCAGTATCAAAATTCAAATTAGGGTTCATATATGAATATAACAGGATTGAACTTTCTCTTAAACTTGTGTAATCTATAGCAATCTTTTCTTTCTTGCTTGCAAAAGAATTGACTTTTATTTTGTCTCTCTTTCTTTTACATTTAGGTTTGTTTATGTAGACTTTCCTTTTCTGTTGTCTTCTGTTTTTCTTTTTATACGAAAATACACTTTTTCTATTTCTTCGCTTCCGTTTATTTTTTCTATGAGGGCTATGCCAGTTCATGTTATTACTTAATATTTATATTGATGGATAGTTTAAAGTCTTTTCTTCAAATGACTTTAAATTTATTTTGTATGTAAATAATGGAGAAAGTGTATTTTGCAAATCTGATAAATAGGGAATAGGTTTTAGTTTGCATCCAAAATAACCTTTAGGGGAAGATGTTACTAAACACCATCCTTTCTCTTTATCCATAATTATTTCAATGAGATAATCTTTAAAATATTGAGAATAAATAGTTGTAGGTGATAACCCATATATAGATTTTTCTTCATTGACATATCCTAGCTTGTGTAAAATGATATCGGAAATGGGAATTGGTAAAATGCAATTATTAGAGATATTCATGTCTATTGGAATAATTTCATCTTTACTGTTATGAACAGATATTTTGTTTTCATTAGGGTTTACATCCGAAACGATAACAAATTCATCGAGATTTTCTCCTCTCAATCTAAGACAGTTTCCTATTCTAATATGCGAGATATTCATGTTGAGTTATTATTAAGGTTATACTTAGCAATTTTTCTATGCAAAAATACTCATAAAAAAACACTTAACGATATTTCGTCAAGTGTTTCTTAACACATTCATTCAAAAAGGTTTATTCCTATTTACTGTTGTCATTATTAAATGAAAACGTAAGCTGCTGCAACTGCCCGAAACTATCCTGAAAATACACATCTACCGTTTGTTGGTCGGTCGATGCGGAAGTATAGTAAAGCCGGAATGTTTCACCCGGAAGCGGGTACAGGTCATTCGGCAGTAAAACCGTCCCATCGGACATTTTCAACGTTCCCGTCCCGTCCGGCTGGAAATAACGGATGAAATACTTTGTTTCCTCAAATCGCCCGTCCCGGTGAAGCTGACACCTGATTTCGGCGGTTTCACCCACCTTTAATTTCTTCGGTACAGGCATCGTTTCAATACTGAACGGGTAAGACTGCTGTATATCCACATCGTCATTACACGCACCCACAAATAAGATGGCGGTCATTATATAGCAGCCCATCAAAATACGGCTTAAAATCTTTCTCATATACATTATATATAATAGGTTAGTTTATCACATTATTATCTTTAGACCGATACCGAACTGTGTATGGAACTTTCCGACTGAAGAACCGAACAGGCATCTTTCCCGTGCGTTAATCAGGAACACCACCCGGTCGGTAATATAACTTTCCAGTTCCAGCGTCAGCGCACCGCCATAGACAAAACCGTCCTTATCCGTCAGCATCGAGCCATCGGGCAGCAGCTTGTCACCCCAGTTGCTTGTTTCGTATCCGGCAAGGGCAGACAATCCGAGCGAAAGGAAAAAGGTTTTCTTCCGGTCTGAAAGGAAGTTCATATAGTAACCGCCCTCACCTGTGAACTGGCTTACGGGTATCTGTAAATCCTTATAGGGGTAATGCTTTTCGAGGTATTCCCCGCCGATAACCCACCTGTTCCCGTTTTTGGTATAGGTGGAAAGAGCCGCCCCGAAGTAATAGGCAAAATCACTTTTACCGTTCCAGTGAACACCGTCCGCCATGCCGCCCGTGACCTGCAAACCTTTCATTCCCGGCAGACATCTTTGTGCGTGTGCCTGGTTAAAAGTCAGGCACAGCGCAAAAAGGAACATCATACAGAATATCCTTTTCATGTTCATTTGATTTTAAGTTCATTAATCACTTTGGCTGCCACTATATCCGAATTTTCCACCTGAATAGTTTGGTGTCTGCCCCCGTTCTTTTCCACCAGTTCGATAACCAATATCTTATCGTCAGGGATAGTGAACTGTGGAACGGTGTACACGGTGCGGACAGTACTTTTACTACCGATAACCAGTATCTCGTTATAGCTCCGCACCGGGTCAATGACCGTTTCCTGAATAGCCGTTCTTTTGGCTACTTTCTTATCCACAATCTTGAAACGGATAAAATCGGTATCAAACGGTACGTTTGAACTGTTCCTTGTTTGTGTGTGGAAGTAGAACAGTCCGTTATGCGAATAAATGCCCTTTACCAAGAACTGCACCCCGAAACGCTTGCATCCCAAATGTTTTATTTTCCGGCCATTTTTCTTGTAGATGGACTGCATAATCAGCTTTACCAAAAGCGGGCTTTCGTTACCCAGTTCACGGAAATAGATGTTCATCCGGGTATGGCTGAAATCCGTTGTGTCCTCATTCTCCAAGAAATCTTTCATTTCGATGTTCAGCATTTCCGGTTCATGTGCGTATTTTGCATTGAAACTGTAAAAACTGCCATCTTCACAGATAACGGAAAAGTTTGTTTCACCGGGAAAGCCCTCTGTCGTAGCTTTCACCCTGACAACATTTTCCGCCCCGTCCGCTTTTCCGGCAATAATGTAGTTACTGCCTAAATCCACATACTTCACGGCAGACGGGAAAATGATGTGTACCGTTTTGGCGAATGTCACCTGTACGCCGTAAGGTGTCACCATTTGGCGGTAAGGCAGCTTTTTAGTTATGCCCTGATACAAATCGTTACTTTGTGCTTTTACTGAAACCACGCCCAAAACAAGAGCGAATAAAATCATTAACTTTTTCATTTGGATTGAAATTTTTATGGTTGATAAATATATTACTGTTGTTTGGCGTAAAGCATCACCTGATAGTTCGCTTTCAGGTGTACTTTTACCGTTCTGAACTTCTTAGCGAGGTATTGCGAACCGCCCTGCATCAAGCCCCTTGTAATATCCATTGCGACCTGCTGCCCGGCACTTTGCGCAAAGGAAATACTCGTACCCAGTCCCGCACCGATATTCGCCATCGCTTCTTTTGCCGCTTCCTGTTCCAGTGACGAGGGAACGGAAAGCCCCTTCTGCCCGTCACTGTCGTAAACGGCAAGTTCCACCGGAATAATGTTACCCGCATATTCGAGCGAGGACACCAGTATTTCGAGCCGTTCACCCTGAACTTTGGCACTTCCCGATACAAGGCTGTTTTTCGGAACAATGACATTGCCCGCTTGCAACGGTTCTAACAGCCGCAGTTTGACGGTCTGCCCGTCCATAAGTGTTTGGTCGTTATGAACACACGCCCGGATAGTGTTCTTTCCCATCGAATAGCTACTGCCGACCGCCGTATTAAACCCGTAATTGCGTGGCTTGCCGTATTCAGCGATAAATTCGCTGTTGCTCATGGGCTGTTGCAATCCTGAAACCGTCCTGTCTGATACTGATTTTACAGGTGTGGCATTTCCTTTGCCCTGAACGGGTGCGGACGGTGTGACCTGTGCGACTTGTTCCGATTGTCCGCCATTCATATACTTTGCCGCCAGTTCGTAGGACTTTTCCATAAGAGCCACCTGTTCATCCATGCTGCCCGCACCGCTTTCTTTCGCATCGAGCCGGGCAGTAAGTTCTTCCACCTGACGTTTGAGTTCCTCTTTTTCCTTATCCTCTTTCGGCGTTTCGTAGAAACTGCCTAACTGTCGGTTCATGTCCCGGTAAGCTGCCGCCGAAGACTGGATAGAGGAACGGCTATTGTTCGGCGCACCCGCCCCGAAGTCTATTACATTGGTTTTCGGTTTTTCCGCCGGAACATCATCTATCAGGGTCAAATCTTCCCCGTTCCCGTTTCCCTCTCCCAGCGAAAAGGCAAAATCCTGTAAGGAGCGCATCTTGTCCGCCTGTTTGTTCTCCATTTGTTCCTGTTCGTAGGCTGTTTTTTTATCGCTGATTATCCCGTCCCCTTTGGGTTGCGGAATATCGGCGTTAAATCCGCCCACGTTTTCCACCTTTGCTTCATCCTTGTCGGACGGTGCAAAAATCAGGTACATAGACCCCAAGAAAACCAGTCCCATAAGTGGGTAAACCAGCATCTTCTTTCGCTGCTGTATCTGCTGCGGGGTTAGTTCCTTTTTCTCCTTTTCCTGTTTTTCAGGTTCCTTGCCCCTTGCCGTTTCCGGTGCGGGAACTTCATTCTTCACTTCTTTTTCTTCCATTGTCTGACTGATTAAAAATGTTCGTACTGTCTTTACCTTGTAGCTGCAACTGCCTGATGTGTTCTATCCGTAGGATTTCGCCGTCCTCTTTGCCTATCCGGTAAATGGATGATACCGTAAAGTAGATGGATAGCCCGCCGAAGAACAGGAGCATAAGCAGGATTACCGCCAGCCTTATTTCCGGTGTCATGCGCCCGCACAGGTAGCGGAGTTTTTCATCCGCCCAGTCCTGCATATGGGTAATCGCCTGATTCACCGGAGAGAGTATTTTCCGTATCATGGCTTACCGCTTTATGGTGTTCAAGTCCTTGTTTTCCGTTATCTCGAAACTTTCCATGATAAAGCCGTGCGGGTTGTTGTCACTCCTTACGGCGTTCAGCAACCGGCAACGGGTGACAAGGCTTCTTTCCGTCACGCTACTTTCACGGATAATCATTTGCCGGGCATAGGTAGCCACCGCATACGGGTACACATCGAAATTGCAAGAAACACTGTCTATCCGTATGGTCTGGCTGATATTGCCCGAAATGATACGGTTATAATATCCCTTTTCCGAGAGGTCACGGTAATAATTAAATGCGCTCTTGTCGGCAAGGAACAGCGACCGTTTGATATTGCTTTCGATAGCGTTCTTATCCGGGGACAATGTAAAAAAGAGTTCGTGAAAACGCTTCACGTGTTCCCTTGCTTCAACCGGACGGTTTTGCGAGAGGTCTTGCGAAAGCGCAAGCATCAACGATTTACCGCCATCCAAGACGTAAATCTTCTGCCGTTGCGCTTCGGCAAACGTATAGGAGTTCCAAACGGCATAACCCGTTATCAGGGTACACATGACGACAAATACAATCCCGAAAAGCCGTATCTGTTTGAAACTGGTTTCAATGTTCTTTAAACTTTTAAATTCCATCTTGATTTTTATTTATTGGTTACTTTTGATTAGTTTACCGCCGACCCTGCCGCCAGCGTTCCCGGTGGCTGCCCCTGCCACTGCCCCGACACCGCTACCTGTCTTGTTAGCCGCATTGTTTATATTCCGGCTCATGTTACCCATTCCGCCCGCCTGAATAATCCAGTTCGATACGGTGGGGATGGTGAAGTAACCGATGATACCGATTATCATAAAAATGATGTACACACTGTTGCTTCCGTCCGGTATGAAATTGGGGTCTGATAGTTCCTGAATATCCTTTTGTAACATAAGCACCTGTATTCGGGCAAGAATGGAACTGAACAGGTCTGAAACGGGAAGCCACAGGTAAACGGAAATGTACCTTGTTATCCATTGGGTCAGTGTCGCCTGAAAGCCATCATACACGCTGATGGCAAAGGCTATCGGACCCAATATCGCCAGTACAATAAGGAAAAAGGTTCGGATAGTGTCTATCACAAGGGCTGCCGATTGAAAGAGCAGTTCCAAAAGTTCCCTGAACCAGTCCCGGACGGATTGCTTGATATTGTGGGCTGCTCTATCCATGTACATACCGCCCATTGTGGCAATATCTTTGGCAGACCATCCCAATTCGTCAATCTGCTTATCAAATGCTTCATCCGAAACAAGGTAAGCCGTTTCTGGGTTGCGTACCATCGCTTCATATTCCAGCTTGTCCTTTTGCTCCCGGTAGGCGTTCATGTCGAAAGTCTGCGTTTCGAGCATATTGTTACACCCCTTGACTACGGGTGACATCACGCTGTTAATCGTACCCAGTACGAATGTGGGGAAGAACATAATACAAAAGCCAATCACAAAGGGACGGAGCAAAGGGTAAACGTCTATCGGTTCGGCATTGGATAGCGACTGCCATACTTTGGCAGCCACATAGAACAAAGCCCCCAGTCCCGCTATTCCTTTGGCTACCCCCGCCATGTTCCCGCATAACGGCATCATGTCCGTGTACAGACTTCGTAAAATCTGATGCAGGTTATCAAATTCGATTGCTAATAACATACTTATCTGTTTTTAGAAGTTACCAGTAACGTTCATCCGCCGAACCATACAAAGCCATTACCCGGTCGGTGTCCTTTTTCTTTTTCGCCCGCAGGTAGGAAACGGAAATGTTTTTCCGGGTATAGTAGCTCACCAAATCCCGGTAGTTTCTGATGGCGTTATACGTCCTGTCGATAACATCCATCCGTTCCTTGTCCGACATGGAAAGCCCGTTGATGTTCACCACGCTTTTCATTTCTTCCAGCACATCGGAACTTTCCTGCAACAGTTGGGTATAGCCGTAGGCAATGGCGGAAAGTTCATCCGGCGTATAGTTTTCATCCGAAAGCATCTTCTGAAAACTGTTCACATAGATGTCGGAAATCTCACCGATAAGCAGGATAGACTTCTGTACTTTCCGTGCATCTTTGACAAGGTTATGCACTGATTTTAAGGCATCATAATAATCTTTTCCCTGTTGATAAATCTTTACCGTTTCCTGAAAATTCTTTATCATATTCTGTGCAGTCGAAGAAGTCTGAATGATGTTCTTTGACGCATTGATAATCCCTTGTGCCAAATTGCCGGGGTCACTCACTACCCACTGTGCATTTACCTTTCCGGCAAACAGGCTGCATACTATGAGCAGCATTATAATCTTTGTTCTCATACGCTTACTTCTTTATTGGTTGGTTACTCCGTTTATATTCTCCGCCGGGTGAAAGCAGAATCCGGTCGTTCTCCTTGTCGTAGGTCAGCAGGACGGAAAGCCCCGTTTCGATGAACAGGTTTCCGTCCTTTTCCGAAATCTGATAGGTTTCCGTTTGGATCGTCCCCCGGTAGGTCATTTTGCGGGTCGTTACCCTGTAATGCCCGTTTTCCTCAAAGAGGGTAAACGCCGGACGGTTTTTCACGCTTTCCCAGTCGCCACGCATCGCCCTAAGACGGTCGGCGTTTGTTTCCTTACAGGAAGAAAGCCCCAGTAACAAGGTGCATAACAGCACCGGAAACAAGAATTTTAAATGGTTCATACTGATTGATTATTAAATTGTTAATTGATTATTTTTAAGGATTGCGCTTACTTTCAGCAAGCCGTTTGATAGCCAGTTCGAGATTTCCGCCCAACTTTTCGGACAAGGCGAAAAGTTCCATCTTTTCCGTTTCTTCCGTTGTGAACGTGTAATATTCTTCCAAACTCACTTCTGTGGCATATACGGCGGATTGTGTACCGCCTAAGCCTATCCAAACTTCCTTATATTTCCGGTTCGGATGATTGGCAAGGTTGATGGAAAGCACCTGCGAACGTTCCTTGTCGGTCAGCCCTAAAAGGTTCTGTATGCTATCGAACTTGTTCAGGTACTTCCGTTGGTCGAGCAGTATCTTACAATCTGAATTGTTTATAATACTCTCTTTTACAATGGGAGAAGATATAATATCCTCGACCTCTTGGGTAACTACAATCGCTTCACCGAAATACTTTCTAACGGTTTTGTACAAATATTTTATGTAATCCGCCATATTCGCCGATGCAATCGCTTTCCACGCTTCTTCTATTAATATTAATTTCCTGATACCCTTTAGTTTACGCATTTTGTTAATGAACACTTCCATGATGATAATCGTAGTAATCGGGAACAGGATTTTGTGGTCTTTGATATTATCCAACTCAAAGACAATGAAGCGTTTATGTAACAAATCAAGCTCTTTGTCGGAGTTCAGCAGGTAATCGTATTCGCCCCCTTTGTAGTAAGGTTCTAATACATTCAGGAAGTTATCTATATCAAAATCCTTTTCCCGGACGTTCTTTTCTTGCAGGTGTTCCCGGTAATCGGTTTTCACATACTCGTAGAACGTATTAAAGCAGGGAGTAACCGAACTGTCTTTGGTAATCAGTTCGATATAGGAACTTACAGCGTTTGACAAAGCCACTTCTTCCGCCCGTGTGGGTGCTTCATCATCTCTTTTCCACAGGGTCAGGATAAGCGTTTTGATACTTTCCTTTTTCTCGATGTCAAATATCCCATCTTCAACGTAGAAAGGATTAAACGCTATCGGGTTTTCAGTGGTATAGGTAAAGTAAATCCCATCTTCCCCGTGCGTTTTCCTATTTATCATTTCACACAACCCCAAATAACTGTTTCCGGTATCGACCAATAGCACGTGCGCATTTTGTTCGTAATACTGGCGCACCATGTGGTTGGTGAAGAATGACTTGCCGCTACCACTCGGCCCAAGTATGAACTTGTTGCGATTGGTAATAATACCTTTTTTCATGGGTAGGTCTGAAATATCAATGTGTAACGGCTTTCCTGTGACCCTATCCACCATCTTGATACCAAAGGGAGAAAGCGAACTTTTGTAGTTCGTTTCTTCGGTAAACAGGCAAAGAGCCTGTTCGATGAATGTGTAGAAACTTTCTTCCGCCGGGAAGTCCGCCTGATTGCCGGGTATGCCCGCCCAAAACAGGGTCGGCGTGTCTGTAGTGTTATGGCGTGGCTTGCACTCCATAAGTGCGAGCTGTGCCCCCACATCATTTTTAATGTGCTTCAATTCGTCCCGGTCGTCACTCCACGCCATGATATTGCAATGGCAACGGACGGAGATAAGCCCCAGTGAATGTGCTTCGTTCAAATATTCCTCTATCCAAGACTTGTTAATCTGATTGGCACGGCTGTATTTGGAAAGGGAGTGCATATTGCGAGCTATCTTTTCAAACTGTTTCAGGTTCTCCGTATGGTCGTCAATGAAGATGTACTGGTTATAGAGATGGTTACAGGAAAGCAACACGCCCACCGGAGAAGCAAAAGATAACCTGCAATCGCTCCGGTCAGTGGATAGCTTCTCATAGCGGGTATCAGTTCCCACTTTTCCCGGCATATCTTCCGCATCCGAAAGGGTATGCAGGCAAAGGATATTGTCGCCAATCTTCATTTCGTCAGCACCCAGTGAAATATCTTTCAGTGTGGTGGTGTCGGTCTGCGAGAGAGAAAAGTATTTTTCCACGATACCCGCCGTTTCCCTTGTTCCGGTTATCTCGTCCGAAGTCAGGCGGGTAAGGGTAATGAAACCGCTATCGTTCATAATGCTTTCAAACTGCCCCACCGCTTCGAGGAACTTTGTAACCGTTTCCCTGTCCTTTATCTCTTTGGGGACAAGGAAGCCCCGGCAAAGGGTGGAGAAATTACTCTGCATCCGGCTACGTTCTTTTGTGGTTTTCGTCAGGAACAAATAGCAGGTATGGTTTAAGAACGGTCGTTCATTGAAATGCCGTTCAAAGGAACGGGAAAGGAAACTCAAATCATCCTTTTGGATGTCAGGCGCATAGTTCTCTTTGATGAACCAGTCCTGTTTGTGTACGATGCTGTAATCGGGCAGCACCTTTACCGCTTTGTTCCAAGCGGAATGTATCGCTTCGTATTCGGTTGCCGTAACGGTGAACAGTTCCGGCAGTTCCACCCGGAACGCCACCGTTATATCGGCATCTTTGGAAACGATGCAGCCGTTTTCCACCGTGAACAGTGGAAACTTGTTTTCCAGCGTGGTAGCTTTTAATATATTTCTCATTTCGATGCTTGTTTCTGATTTTTAGTGAATAATCGGGATATGGCTTTTCGGTTGATGATATGGAAAGGGTGGCTTTTGCGGGCAGATAATTTCATTAACCCGTGTGTCCCGTACTTTTCATTTAACCGGAATGTCCCCCATACAAGCAGCGTTGCCGAAGTAACGCCGAAGATGATGCACACCCACTGGTTAATACCTACCATGTACATGATGATGAAAAGCACGAACAGGGCTAACAGCCCGCCCGCAAAAATGAAAAGATACTGGCTTTTCAACCCTTTAAACTCAACTGGCTTGCCTATCCCCCTGTTAATCGGATAGTCTGCCATAGCCCGTTCTTTTAGAGGAAGAATGAACGTAGGATAGTGGCAGCCACAATCAGGAAGATACACGCACCGAACCACGAAGCCGCCGTTTTTGAGGTATCAGGGTCGCCCGAAGAAAACTTGCCATAGACTTTCACGCCGCCAATCAAGCCCACCACCGCACCGATGGCGTAAATTAATTTTGTCGCCGGGTCGAAATAACTCGTTACCATGTTGGTAGCTTCTGTAATGCCCGCCATGCCGTTACCTTGCGCAAAAGCGGAGGATGCAGCCATAAGAACGACTGCCGAAAAGAGAACTTTCTTTTTCATTATAAATACATTGTTTTTAAATTGCCGGACGGTTGGATAGTCCGCCCGGCGGAGTGATTAATAATTGAATTTTTGTGGTTGCGGGGAGTGTTCCCCAGTGTTCGGAAAGGTTTGTCTTAACCGTAATCTCTTTGTTTCATCATCTTATTATTTAAAGTTTACCATTAAAGAAAATCGTTCATGTCAAAGGCTGCCATTTCATCATTTCCGGCAGCCGGGACAGCAGCGGGTACGGGTATCTCATGCTTTTGTAAAAGTTCCGCTACCCGTGACCTGCCCCCGTTTATCTGCTCCACCAGTGAATGAAACAGGTTTGTTTCCGTCCGGCAGATAGTCTGTACCGCTTGCCGTTCTTCCGCTTCGGATGCTTGTTTAACCTGAATGACTTGTACCATTTGCCCCAGTTCCCCCAGCGTGATACCCTGTGCCATTTCCGGTTCACCCTCACCCATGTAACAGGCGATTTCTTCCGCTTCGATTTCATCCGGTGAAATATCCGGTTCTTCCGTATCTTCCGTTTCAAACTCCATTTCAAACTCGGTATCAATCGCTTGCGGGATAGACGTTTCAATCACCGTTTCATCACTTTGCGGGACAAATATAGAAGCATTATCAACCCCTTTTGAAAGGTGTCCTAAGATGTCCCCGTTTGTCCTCATTTGTCCCATCCGGTAACGGCTTGCCCCTACAAGAGAATCCCCGTTTCCGGTTTTCACAGTCGGTTTGCTTTCCGGTTGTTCCGGCTCTCTTTTCCCACCCGTGAACCATGTTCCCAAGCTATCCCGGTATCGCCATAAGAGGATGGCGTAATACAAGAGTGTTCCGATAATAAACCATTTCAACATATCAGAACGGCTTTTCAAATTTGCTTTCGTACAGTTCGTTTATCTCGTCCTGAAACTGGTCGAAATGCCGGAGCAGGATATTTTCTACATAGCTGCTCACGGTCGCCTTGCGCCCGCCGATAACGGTTACTATCTTCATCAGCTTTTCGTGCGTGGCACGGCTAACGTATAACGGCTGGCGGTCGGTCAAGTCCACCCGCATGAAATAGCTTTCCCGGTAATCGCCCGGAGCGTTCTTTTTCCGGCGGGCAGGTTCTTTCACCGGCTTTTCTTCCTTTACGTTTTCTGTTTCCCGTTTCGGTTCTTGTTCAGGTACGTTTGCCGGGATGTCGGGTGTTTCCGCTTTAGTTTTCACTTCCGTTGGTATTGCCACCATTGGCGTTTCCTGTTTCTTCACGGGTAAGCCCTGTGAAATAATCTCTTTCATAAAATCCTCGTCAATTTGCGGTTTCCCGCCGTTTTGCTTTGCCATATCGTTACAGTTTTATAAGGTATGCGATTTCGGTTATCAGTTCTTCCATATTGCTGCCCTTTACCAGCCGTTTGTCCGCCGGGAACAGCGTGGAACGGAACACAGTTTTACGCTGTGCGTCCAGTTCCTTTTTAAACCTTTTGGTGTCCGGGATAAATACTTTCATAAGGGGTAGTTCCAGTTCCCCGATGGTCTGTTCATACAGGGTGTACAGGTCTGTCTTTTCCCGTCCATCTACCATGTTCCAAAACAGGTACAGCCCTTTCAGGCGGCACGCTTCATTTTTCACCAGCAGTTTATGGATAGCCACTGCAAACGAAAGGCTGCTTTCCAATACCACCCGGTCGGCGGCTATGGGAGTGAAAATATAATCCACCCCTGAAAGGGAGTTGATAACGCCCTCACTGTTCACCGTTCCGGGCAGGTCGAAAAAGACCACATCATAGTCCATCCCGGCAGACGCAAGGTATTTATCCGCCGTTTGTATCGCTTCGTCCGGTGAACTGCATAGCACCGGGTACGCTTTCTTTCCCAGTGTTTTGAACTGGCTGAAAGCAAGCCGTTTGTAATACTCATCACTGTTCACCTGTTCGGCATCCCGTTTGCGCATGGCGGAAATAGAATGTTGCGGGTAGTCGCAATCCACGACTGCCACATTATACCCTTTGAGATAATACAGGTAACTTGCCACCAAGACGGTGAACGTTGTTTTGCCGACCCCGCCCTTTTGGGTGGAAAAAGCCACATACAAGGTTTCTTTCTTCATTGTCATTTTGAATTATTGTGATACATCTTTATTTCATTACGTCCGTACAGATTGACGGATGGTTTTCTTTCGTTCCATGTTGAAAGCTCGAAAGAGAGAATGATTGTTTCCTTTCTGCAAAGACAGATTGTTTTTTTTCTTGCTTCTTTGTTTTCATTCATTCCACAAAGACAGCTTGTTTTCTTTGCAGACAGTTTGCTTTCCCGATTGAATGACTGTTTCCTTTCAATCATCCCATCCGGTTTGCTTTCCTGCTTTCTTGAAAGATTGCTATCTTGAAATCTTGTTTTCAAGTTTTCAAAACCGCTTTCTTTCCGTCCGCTTGCCGATACATATTTCCATCCGTCCATATTGCTTTCTTTCTTAAATCCGGCACAAATAAACATAGAAAAACACCCCCTTTTGAAAGGTGTCCTCAAATGTCCCCGTTTGTCCTCATTTGTCCTATAACCCGCTATTTCACAGCATTTTTAATACCCGTTACTTTGCAACCGAAAGGTATCGGTCAGGCTAACCAAGCCCCCGGTGTCGGGAGCGTTCCAATATCCGCTAACTCCAATCCGTCCGTAGGCGGATTTTTATTTGCACTGGCAAATAGCAAGGTGTGTTCTGCGCTGCTTGAAATTCTTTCAGCAGCTTTGAACGCCTTGCCCGGACGAAGCCGGATAGGGTCACTCCAAAGTCGTAACCCTTTAAAAAAAATGTAGCATGAAACAGAAAAATGAAAATGCGCCCCGTCCGGGTGGCGCAGGACGCAAGCCCAAAGCAGACCCGGCAGTGTTCAGGTACTCTATCAGCTTCAATGCGATAGACCACGCCCGCTTTTTGGCATTGTTCGACCAGTCCGGTATGCGCACCAAAGCGCATTTTATCACCGCCCGCATCTTCGGCGAACCGTTCAAAGTGATTAAAATCGACAAGGCGGCAGTAGAATATTATACCCGGCTGACCGCTTTATATTCCCAGTACAGGGGTATTGCCGTGAATTATAATCAGGTGGTAAAGGCTCTCCATACCAATTTTTCAGAGAAGAAAGCTCTTGCATTTCTCTATAAACTGGAAAAGGCAACGATAGAACTTGCCGACCTGAACCGCCAAATTATTGAACTGACCCGTGAGTTTGAAACAAGATGGTTGCAAAGATAAGCGTAGGCAGTTCCCTGTTCGGTGCGCTTTCCTACAACCAAAACAAGGTGGATGAACAGCAGGGAAAGGTACTTTTAAGCAACCGTATGTTTGAAAGCGAGGACGGAAATTTCAGCATCCGGCGTTGTATGGAATGTTTCGATATGCACCTGCCCGCAGACCTGAAAACGGAAAAACCGATTATCCATATCTCCCTGAACCCGCACCCGGACGATGTACTTTCCGATAGCCAGTTGGCGGATATTGCCAAAGAGTATATGGATAAGTTGGGGTACGGCAACCAGCCGTATATGGTTTACAAGCACGAAGATATTGCAAGGCATCATATCCATATCGTTTCCATCCGGGTGGATGATACGGGCAAAAAGATAAACGACAAGTTCGAGCATATCCGCAGCAAACAAATCACCCGTGAACTGGAACAGAAGTACGGGCTGCATCCGGCGGAGAAGAAACAGGCAGCCGAACGCCCCGAACTTAAAAAGGTGGACTACCGGGCAGGGGACGTAAAGCACCAGTTATCCAATACGGTGAAAGCCCTTGCCGGAAGTTACCGTTTCCAAAGTTTCACGGAGTACAAAGCGTTGCTATCTATATATAATGTACAGGCGGAGGAAGTGAAAGGGGAAGTGAACGGTAAACCTTATAACGGCATTGTCTATTCGGCGACCAATGACAAGGGAGAAAAGCAGGGAAACCCGTTCAAATCTTCCTCTTTGGGTAAGTCGGTAGGTTACGAAGCCATCCAGCGACACATCAAGAAATCCACAAAGGACATTCAGGACAAGAACCTGAAAGAGCGTACCCGCCGGACAGTCGGCGCAGTGATGCAATCCGCCCATAACCGTAAGGAACTGGAGCAAGAACTGAAAAAGAAAGGCATAGATGTACTTTTCCGTCAGAACGATACAGGCAGGATATACGGTGTAACATTCATCGACCACGAAAACCGTACCGTCCTGAACGGTTCTCGGTTGGGAAAGGACTTTTCCGCCAATGTGTTCAATGACCTGTTTTCCGGCTCCCGTACTTTGTCGGGAAACAGCAAACAGGAAATGCAGGAACACACGCCGGAATTTAACCCGACCGGACACCTTGAAAATACAGGAAAAACCATTGCGGGACTGTTCAGCCTGTTATCCGGTGGGGACGATGCGCCACCCGACAACAGCCAAGTCCCGCCACCCAAGAAGAAAAAGAAGAAGAAACAAAGACGTATTTAATAACTATAAAATTTCAATTATGCAGAATGAAGATGATTTAAGAGGTCTTGCAAAGGTCATGGACTTTATGCGGGCAATCAGTATTTTATTTGTAGTGATAAACATTTACTGGTTTTGTTACCAGTCGTTCCGGCAGTGGGGTATCAATATCGGGGTAGTCGATAAAATCCTGCTGAACTTCCAACGTACCGCCGGGCTGTTCTCCAATATCCTGTACACCAAACTTTTTTCAGTGGTGTTCCTTGCGCTTTCCTGTTTGGGTACAAAGGGAGTGAAAGAGGAAAAAATCACATGGAACAGGATTTATGTGTTCCTGACAATCGGTTTTATCCTGTTTTTCCTGAACTGGTGGCTGTTGGTTCTGCCGTTGCCACTGGCTGCAAACACGGCATTGTATATCTTTACCATGACAGCCGGGTATCTTTCGCTACTTGCTGCCGGAGTATGGATTTCCCGCCTGTTGAAAAACAACCTGATGGATGATGTGTTTAATTTGGAAAATGAAAGTTTCGCACAGGAAACACGCCTGATAGAAAACGAGTATTCCATCAACCTGCCGACACGGTTCTACTACAAAAAGAAATGGAATGACGGATGGATAAACGTTGTAAACCCGTTCAGGGCAAGCATGGTTTTAGGCACACCCGGTTCGGGAAAATCGTATGCGATAGTCAATAATTACATCAAACAGCAAATCGAGAAAGGCTTTGCTGTTTATATTTATGACTACAAATTTCCTGACCTTTCGGAGATAGCTTACAATCACTTAATCAACCATTTAGACGGGTATAAGGTACAGCCTAAATTCTACATGATTAACTTTGACGACCCACGTAAAAGTCACCGATGCAACCCGATAAATCCGGCATTTATGACGGACATATCGGACGCATACGAAGCCAGTTATACCATCATGTTAAACCTTAACCGCAGTTGGATAACCAAGCAGGGAGATTTCTTTGTAGAAAGCCCGATTATCCTGCTCGCTTCTATAATATGGTTTTTGAAAATCTATCAGGGTGGCAAGTATTGTACATTCCCGCACGCCATTGAATTTCTGAACAAGAAATATGCCGATACGTTCACTATTTTAACCAGCTATCCCGAACTGGAAAACTATCTTTCACCGTTCATGGACGCATGGGAAAGTAATGCGCAAGACCAGCTTCAAGGACAGCTTGCAAGTGCTAAAATCCCACTTTCCCGTATGATAAGCCCAGCTTTATATTGGGTAATGACAGGTGATGATTTTTCACTGGATATAAACAACCCGGAAGAACCTAAGATTTTGGTAGTAGGCAATAATCCCGACCGTCAGAATATCTATTCCTGTGCTTTAGGATTGTATAATTCCCGTATCGTGAAGCTGATAAACAAGAAGCACCAACTGAAAAGTTCCGTAATCATTGACGAATTACCGACCATCTATTTTCGGGGACTGGATAACCTGATAGCAACGGCACGAAGCAACAAGGTGGCTGTTTGTTTGGGCTTTCAGGATTTCAGCCAGTTACGCCGGGATTATGGGGATAAAGAAAGCAAAGTAATCGAAAATACGGTGGGTAACATCTTTTCCGGTCAGGTGGTTTCTGAAACGGCTAAAACGCTTTCAGACCGTTTCGGAAAGGTCTTACAAAAACGCCAAAGCATGACTATCAACCGGAATGACAAATCAACCTCTATCAGTACGCAGATGGATAGCTTGATACCACCCAGTAAAATATCCAACTTAACACAGGGTATGTTTGTGGGTGCGGTCAGTGATAATTTCGATGAACGCATCGAGCAGAAAATATTTCATGCGGAAATTGTGGTGGATAACGAGCAAGTGAAACGGGAAACAGCCAACTACAAAAAGCTGCCCCAAATTATAGATTTCCGGGACGAGGACGGGAACGACCGGATGGAGAAAGAGATACAGGCTAATTACAACCGGGTCAAACAGGAAGTCCAGCAGATTGTAGAGGATGAAATCACCCGTATAAAAAATGACCCTGAATTACGGTATTTGATAAAGGACGAGAACTAAAATATATACCCCAATTTTCCAACTAATAACTGGAAAACTGGGGTACTTTTAGTATGTTGATTATTTCTGCAACTGATGATTGTAGATTATGTCAAACTTTATTCCTCTTTATTAGGAAGAATTGAAGCTAATTCCTCTTCCACATTAATTCCATAAGCAACCGCTATTTGAGCTATCATAATTCCAAATGTACCTCTTAACTCACCTAAAGCTGAATTGAATTTCCAGCTACTTATACAATCGTAATTATTTATATATAAACGAACATCTTTATCCTTGTCTGAAAATTGATTTAAGAATTTCCGGGAGGCTTTTCGCATTGCGCTAACAAACCCATAAAGTTGAGTATCAGGCGAAATTTCCTGAATTTTATCTGTCAAATAATGCCTAATTTCAATAATAGAGCGAACACAATGGTCGGGACACTCTTGTTCATACGGATTATATAATACTCTTCTATCCTCTAAAAAGCGAATGATTCTATTTGCTTTCGTTCGGTCAATTTCGGTTGGATTCCATGATATGCCAAAAAATGGACAACTAATCCCAGTAAGACGTTCTCTTATATCTGTAAAGTTCATATCGGTTATTTACCAAGTTTCTAATTTCCTGACATTATCCACTATTCTATCTGCTGCCACACGATTATTAGCATATATTTTTATTTCTTCTTCAATCGTTTTTTTGTCGAAGTCTAATTTATCCAATAAAAAGTTATGCTTTATTTCAAAAAGTTGAAATATATCATCCCAAGTCATTGCATAAATCTCAAATTGCTCTTTGATATGGACTAAAAATCTTTTATTTTTATCTTGAAACGCTTTATATTGGTCTTTTATAAAGTCATCCACTTTATTACTTACAACAAAAAATTTCCATGAACGCATTTGACTATTAAAACGTTCTTCCCCTTTTATCAAATCTAAATAGTCTTCAATTTGTCGGAATTGTTTTTTTCCAATCGTAACAGTCGGTCGTTTTAATTCGACGATTACATTTTCTTCCAACATATTTGAAAAATCAGTTGTATCAGCTACCTTATGCTTTCTACACATAAAAATATCGGGTCGCCTATTATGTTCAGGAGAATTAATTTGTTCTTTCTTTTCTTCTCCATCCAGTACATACAGATAATTGGATAATGCTTTTTCAAATGTTTCATCCGCTGAAACTAAGTGAAATTGTTCTCCAAAAAGCCAATAATTATCTTCTATTGCTAATTGGATATGCTCTCGTTCAGTAGAAAACTTCTTTAAGTCAAAAACAAGATTCCTTAATTGCTCAACAACCTCACACCTGTTTTTTATCATTTTTATTGTCCGCAATATGCGGCTTAATGAAGTTGTTCTTAATGTTTGGGCTAACTGTACTCTTTCTTCTGTTGAGATAGAAACAATACTATTCAATATCGAGAGTATATTTTCTCTTTCGTCTGTATCTAAAAGAAGATTCAAAAAACCAACGCAAGTTTGCGATTGTTCTCTCTTGAGCCCTTTAAAAATTTTAGGCTGTATGCAATAGATTTCTTTGATTACATTAAGTAAATCTTGTTTGCGTTCTTTCTCATATTTATTATCTCTGAATACAGGTAATATGCCGTTCCTGTCATAATCTGCAATTAATTTATTGGCGGCATCTTCTTTTACAAATCTTTTTTCTCTTTCCCTTAATAAAGTAAGAAGTCTCTTTTTTAGGATTTTATATGTTTCATCAGATTGGTTTTTTACTCCGTCCAATCTTGGATAAGGTTTTTCTTCAAAAATAAAATTGTCAAAATAGGGGGAAACTATGTACAAACTATGAAAGAAGTTAATTGCATTGTTATTAAATGATGTCAGTTCCTTACCTAATTCAAATTTATCACTTTTCAAATAATAGTAATAAAATTTATCTCCGATGTTCTTTTCCCATCTAATATAGGAGATTTCAAAATCATAATCAGAAATTGTTTCATTAATAGTTTCGGATTCTGCAATTAAATATTCATAATCAATTGCATTCCCATTCATGGTTAGTGTATAACCTTTCTCTTTATTCAGATACAAAAACCAACCAAATTCCTGTGCAAGAAATTCACTAAAAGATGGAGCATAAAAATGTCCGGCTGAAAAATCTTTTAAATCATGGAAAAACACGTCTGTACCAGTAGTTCCAGATGTTATCTTTTGCTTGTTATCAGTTTCGTAATGGTCTTTATCCCCTGCACTGATTGTTATTTCATATTGGAGAATTGAATCATCTTCCGCTTTATATCGTGTTTTCCAAATAGCTTTGGAACAAAAATTAATAAAAGAAAAACGTCCTTTTCCTTTTTTCCCTCTAACATCAGAAGTTCTTTGATACGATTGTTGTTTCTGTGAATCAAGAAATGCTCCAAAGGTTGATGCAATCGTAGATAAGTTTATACCCTCTCCATTATCTGATATGACAAAATAGGAAATATGTCCTAATTCGTTGGCTTCAAACTGAATATCAACATTGGATGCTTTAGCATCAAAACTATTCCAAATATATTCCGCAATAGCTAACTTATAATCGGATGGGATTCCGGCATTATCAATGCTCTTATCACTTGTTGTAACTTTGCTTCTCATATTTTATTTTTTCTAAAAATTTCAAATTTGATTAATCTTCCATGTATGCTTTCCACTGTGCTAATAGCTTTTTCTATTGATGGCATTTTTTGTTTGTCGAAAGCCAGTTTCTTCAAATCGGAAGTGTACGCCACCATAATTTCAGGCTTTGCCATCATTTCTTTTGCTGACTTAAAAATAGGAGCATCAGCCAGCGATAAATGCGACTTAGAATTTTTGTTCAGCCCATCTTCAACCGTTACCCAGTACATGGCTTCCAAAAATTCCTCCGATTGCAAATACTGGTTATATTCAGAAGTGTGGAACAACTGGCATAAATCGTAAATATCTCGGATATGCTTTGCCAGTAAATTTACAGCATCTTCGTTGTAAGACAATTTAACAAGTCTTGAAATTTTATCGCAGATGGTTTTTCTTGGATTGATACATTGTATCTTGAAACCATCCAGTTCATATTCCTGAATCAAATCCTGTCGTTCTATATTTTCCAAAAAAGCGGTGATAATTGCTTTGATAATACGAGTATCAGCCGGATAATACATTTGCTTTTTATCGGATAAATCACAGGATTTTATTTCTACTTCCAAATTTTCTTTCAGTCCAACACCCTTAAAAACATTCTCATAAGAAAAAAGCAATTTACGGAAGTTTCCACCTGTTTCGGATAATTCTTCACGGTATATGCCAGCGTTTTGTTCTATTATGAATTTGGATAGCTTCTTATTCAATGTTTTTTCCGCTTGTTTGGATGCTGCTGTATTTCCGGTAAAAACGAATAAATCCAAATCTTCCGAAAAGCGTTCTATCAAGCCATAAGCTTTTGATAAAGATGTTCCACCTTTGAAGAATACCTTTTCCTTATATTCGGACAAAGCAATCTCTTTGAGTATTTTGCATACCCAATAATCCTTTTCTATATGTGACTGTTCGTAACCGAAATGGTCTGCTGCCAATGCGATTAACTCTTTGAATATTTCTTTATCCGAATGTAAATCCATACAGTATTACGTTGTTTTATAATTCAAATTAAACCTTGTGGTAGGTAGAACGGTATTAGCAATTTTCCGCTGCAAGTCGTACTGCCCCATCTCACCCAGTATATCCGCTACTATCTTTCGTACACGAGGTGGGTAATCTTTCGCCAAAGATACTACTTTTATAAGTTCCTGTATTGAAAAGCTATTGAAATATTGGTTCTTAATACGCTCATATATATCTTTTTGCGTGCTTCCGGGAATATGTTTTATATCTTTGACGGCATCCAATAACCGCAAATAAGGGATATTCGTTTCATCGTGGTAGGCAGCAGTATAGGATTTTACACATTCCACATCCAAATTCTTAAACCGAAAGCGACGTACAGGATTGAGGGTTGCCACCGTAATGGTAGTTGCCACTTGTTCGGTCAAACCCATTTTATTATAAATATATGCTCCAGTGATATAGCCATCCAGTTTTTGGGTAATATAGCGGAATTGTTCATCCTGATATACCGGTAATGTTCCTAATCCCAAAGCCGATTTACGAGGACGGAAATAAGCCCCTTTCTCAACCCGCATCAGTATGCCTTTTTTACTCTGTTCCGAAAGGAAGACAGCCACATTCGCCAATTTGTCATTGGGAAACGATAAATCCCGGAATGTAAATATACGTCCGACATCTATTTGCTCAATTTGCTGCAATATTTCTTTTCTAAATGAAGCCATAGCTTTTATTTTTCTGCAAAGTTAATATATTATGTTTTTACATGCAAATACATAACAGATAATTCACTAAAAATATTTTATACGAGACAAATGAAGCCAAACAGGGACTAATGAAGCCACCTATTCCCAAATCCTTAAATATACTCTATTTCATCCTTACTTTTACTTCCGAAAATTTTATTTACTCACTAAAATTCAAAACATTATGGATGTAAACACAGCCAACCAATCCACCACTGACGAACAGATGATGGATATTCTTCTTGTACTGGATAAGGAGAAAAAGACAATCAGCGCAGTAAAAGGCGTGGATGAAAACGGGGAACTTCAAACCGTACCGCCGGAGAACAACAGCGAAATCCTGAAATTCGACCGTCACGGTGATTTCTTTTCCAACTTCTTTTCCAACATGATGAACCAGTTGAAGAACCCGACCCGCTTCAACTTCTTCAAAATCCCGAAGTTGGAACTTCCCAAAATCGAGCCGATAATCAGGGATAACTTCAATCATCCGACACCTGAAAATGAAGCGGGCATAGAGCGTTACCGGGTAACACCTGAAACCGTGAAGCAGGAAGTGAAGAAAGAGCAGCAGGAAACCCAACAACCACAGGTACAACAGCCAGCCAAAGAAGCGGGAGCAACGGCACAAGCACCGCAGCAACCCGACAAAAGCAAGTATGTGATTGACCCGGATAAAGTGGACTGGGAAGCCTTGAAGAATTTCGGTCTATCCAAAGAACAGCTTGAAAAGGCAAAGGCTTTAGAACCCATGTTAAGGGGCTACAAGTCACCCGGAGCGTTCACCATTTCGGGAAACTACAATTCCGCCATTATGAAGATGGATGCACGCCTATCTTTCCGGCACGACAAGGACGGCAATGTGGTTTTAGCGATACACGGCATCCGCCAAAAGCCGGAACTCGAACGTACGTTCTTCGGACATGAATTTTCCAAAGATGATAAAGCTAATCTTCTTGAAACGGGAAACATGGGACGGATAGTGAACCTGAAAAACTATATCACTGGAGAAATGATACCCTCTTTCGTCAGTGTGGATAAAGTGACAAACGAACTGGTTTCCATGCGTGCAAGCAGCGTCCAAATCCCTGATGAAATAAAGGGTGTCAAACTGAACAAGGAGCAACAGCAAGCCTTACGGGAGGGAAAAGGAGTATTCCTTGAAAATATGATTTCCAACCGTAAAAACCCCTTTTCCGCAACCGTTCAGGTCAATGCCGATAAAAAAAGTCTGGAATTTATCTATCCCAATGCCAAACAGTCACAGGAACAGCAACAGATACGGACACGGACGCAGCAGAACAACCTTGTCACCAGCGACGGTGTAACCATTCCCAAAAGCATTTCAGGAATAGAGCTATCCCGCCAGCAACAGCAGGATTTAGTCAATGACAAGACCATTTTTGTTGCCGGGCTGAAAGACAAGCGAGGGGTCGAATACGATGCTTACATTCAGGTGAACCATGATAAGAAGAAGTTAGGCTTTTACAGTGACAATCCCAGCTTTGACCGTTCCGCCGTGAAAGAAATTACTCCGGCAAGCAAAAACCGCACACAGGTAGCGGTCAATTCGGAGGGCAAGACCAACGAAGCCACCAAGAAAGTAAAAGAACCCTTGAAAAAGGGGCAGGACAAGCCCACTGAAAAACAAAAGACCAAGCAGGATAAAAAGGAGAAGCAGGAACAAGCGGACAAACCCAAACAAAGCAGGGGACGCAAAAGATGATAACGGTATTCATCCTTATCCCGGTTATCGGTTTCGCTCTGTTTTTCTTCTCCTGTTACAAAACGGACTGGAAAACCATAGACGAGCAGAACCGACAATTTTATGTAGATGGCTATCACATCTACTATGACCGGAAAATCCTAAGACAAAAAGAAGTGGAACAATTAAAATCGAAATTAGAATGATTGCAGTAATCGGAGAAAAACCAAGCGTGGCAAGGGACATTGCCCGCATTTTAGGAGCGAATGAAAAACAGGATGGCTACCTTTCGGGTAACGGGTATCTCGTTACATGGGCTTTCGGGCATCTTGTCGGTTTGGCAATGCCGGAAGCATACGGCATACAGAGTTTCCGCCGGGAAAGTCTGCCTATTATCCCGGATAGTTTTCAACTTACACCCCGGCAAGTGAAAACGGAAAAAGGGTACAAGGCAGACCCCGGCGCATTGAAGCAACTAAAGGTAATCAAAGACGTATTCGACCAGTCGGATAAGATAATTGTCGCCACCGATGCAGGGCGTGAGGGCGAACTTATATTTAGATATATTTACAACTACATCGGATGCAACAAGCCTTTTGTCCGTTTATGGATAAGCAGCCTTACTGACAAGTCAATCCGTGAGGGACTGCAAAACCTGAAAGCCGGTAGCCTGTATGATAACCTTTTCCTTTCGGCACAGGCACGCAGCGAAGCGGATTATTTGATAGGAATAAACGGTACACAGGCTTTAAGTGTGGCAGCCGGACAAGGCATTTTTTCTTTGGGACGGGTACAGTCGCCCACGTTGGCGATGATATGTACCCGCTTTTTAGAGAATAAGAACTTTGTCCCGCAAAAGTATTGGCAACTGAAATTACAGGCGGCAAAAGACAATATTTCCTTTGCTGCACTGTCCGCAGACAAATACGATAAGCAGCAGCCCGCCATCGACACGCTGCAAAGGATAAAGGAAGTGGAAACAGTACAGGTGAAAACCGTAGAACGTAAGGAAGTGAACCAAGAACCGCCGTTGCTCTATGACCTAACTACGCTCCAAAAAGAAGCGAATACGAAACTGAATTTTTCCGCAGACAAAACCCTATCCATCGCACAAAAGTTATACGAGGGTAAACTAATCAGCTACCCCCGAACCGGAAGCCGTTATATCTCACAGGACGTGTTCGAGGAAATCCCGGAACGTCTTGTCAATTTGGAACAGTACGCCCGCTTTGCCGGGTATGCAGCCGGGATGAAAGGCAAAGCCTTAAATTCCCGTTCCGTGAACGATGGCAAGGTAACAGACCACCACGCCCTGATAGTAACGGAAAACCTGCCCGGTAAACTGGAAACGGACGAACAGGCAATCTATGAACTGATAGCCGGACGGATGTTGGAAGCCTTTTCTGAAAAATGCGTCAAAGACGTTACCAGTGTAACGCTGGAATGTGCAGGCTCACTTTTCACGGTCAAAGGGTCTGTAATCAAGTCCGCCGGATGGCGTGCCGTATTCGGCGAGAAAGAGGACGGGGAAGATAACGCCACTTTGCCCGCCATGCGGGACGGAGATAGTTTACCGCTTTCCGGCATTGAACTACTGGAGAAACAGACCAAGCCCAAACCGTTGCACACGGAAAGCAGTTTGCTTTCTTCAATGGAAACGGCGGGTAAGGAACTGGAAAACGCCGACCTGAAAGCCAGCATGAAAGATACGGGTATAGGCACGCCTGCAACACGGGCAGCCATCATTGAGACGCTGTTTTCCCGCCAGTATATCGTCCGGGAGAAAAAGAACCTTGTCCCTACCGAGAAAGGTCTTGCCGTTTATAATATCATCCGGGACAAGAAGATAGCAGACGTTGAAATGACGGGAATGTGGGAAAATACGCTTGCCAAAATAGAAAGCGGGGAAATGAACCCCGACACGTTCCGTAAAGGTATCGAAGTGTATGCACGGCAAATCACGGCTGAACTTTTGGATGTTCAGCTTTCTTTCGCTTCGGGTAGTGGTTGCATTTGCCCCAAATGCAAGACCGGGCGCATCCTTTTCTATCCGAAAGTCGCCAAATGTTCCAATGTGGATTGTTCCGTTACCATTTTCCGCAACAAGAGCGACAAGCAATTGACGGACAAACAGATTACAGAACTGGTGACTACCGAGAAAACCGGACTAATCAAAGGATTCAAGAACAGGGACGGTAAAGTCTTTGACGCTTCACTTGCCTTTGACGGGCAGTTTAATGTTACTTTCGTGTTCCCTGAAAAGAAAGGCAAACCGAAGAAATAGAATGAAAATCGTTATATTTGCCACAGAAAGTTTCATTATAGATAGATTTATAATTGAAATTTTTGTGGTTGAAGCACCCGGAGGGACACCGGGTGCTTTTTATAAATCTTCTCTACATCATCCTATAAATATACCATTCCCATCTTTTTTTATTTTTTTTTCGCACGTAACTATCTGATACGCAAAAATAGTTACCCCTTTGTAACTGCCTAACGGTTAAGTAACTTCTTTTTTTATACTAAGTATATTTATAATTTTGCCGTCGAAAAAGAAACTAAATAACAGTTGATATTCTACTGTTTTTGGTCATTGTTTACATAAATAAAAGGAGAAATAATTATGCATTACACAGGAACTATTTGGAGACCGCCTTATGAGGCATACTCCCTTTTAATTCAAGTTACAGCAGGATGTACTCATCATTCATGCAAGTTCTGTACTCTTTATGAAGACTTGCCTTTCAAGTTTCGAATGTCACCGCTCGAAGAAGTTAAATCAGATTTGAAAGAAGCTAATCACTACTATAAAGATGCAGACAGAGTATTCTTTACAGGAGCTAATCCTTTTGTACTTAGTGTGGATAAGCTCAAAACATTGGCGAAGATGGTGCATGAATATTTTCCAAACTGTCAGAGCATCGGTTGTTTTGCAAGAATAACTGATGTTAGCCAGAAATCCGTCAAAGACTTGCAAGAGTTGAAAGACCTCGGTTATGATGGAATTACGTTTGGAATTGAAACGGGAGATGATGAAGCACTTGTTTTTATGAAAAAGGGATATTTGTCTAAAGATATTATCGAACAATGCAAAAAGTTAGAAGAGGTGGATATGAGCTACAATTTCTTTTACTTGACTGGCATTTCCGGTTCAGGGAGAGGGGAAATTGGTGCAAAGGCAACTGCGGAAATCTTCAACCAACTTCACCCACAAATCATAGATGCTTCCATGCTAACCATCTATCCAACCTCTCAGCTATTTCAAGAAATTCAAGCAGGAAATTGGAAAGAGGAAACAGAGATTGAAAAATTGCAGGAGTTAAAAACACTGATTCAGAGCTTGACGGTAAATGCAAGGTTTGCTACTGATGGAGCTTCTAACTTAATCCAAGTCCGTGGTAACTTAAAAACAGATAAGCAAAAGATGGTTCATTTTTTGGAACAACAAATCCATAATCAAGATGAATCTTATTTGCGGCAATACCGTGAGAACTTGCCTCATTTATGAAAAAGGATGTTAGAATAATCGTTCAAAATATTCAACGGTATGACGACTATACGGATAAAATAGTGACTAATGCCATTGGACACTATTCACGTTCCGGTAGTAGTCATTCTGTTTTATACAGAGAATTATGTGCAGGAGGACATGTTGTTGAAAACCGACTGATTATCAACCCGGAAAAAGCTAAATTATATCGTATAGGGTCGATTTTTACTGAAATGTCTTTCCTGAATGGGGAATTAACGGAATCGGATTATATCACCGCTGATGGAGATATTAATATAAAAGTAAGGACATTGCTTTATCAACTTAAAATATATGATGACCGCATTCGTGTTGAATTGAATTATGATTTATTTCTTAATGACAAGTTTACGTCTAATAATGCTCTTATTATAAGTATTAGAGATATTGCATAAAAGAATAATGTTATGAAAATAAGAATCGTAGATTTATTAAAATCAGATATTTATGGAATTGATGTCTATGTGAGAGGTTGGGTTCGGACGCATCGGCAGAGTAAAAATATAAGCTTTATTGCTTTAAATGATGGCTCTACTGTACACAATCTTCAAATTGTGATTGAACATGTAAAGTTTGAAAAGAACATGCTAAAGACTATTACTACAGGAAGTGCAATCGGTATAAAGGGCAAATTTATCCGGTCTGCCGGAGGTAAACAACAAGTAGAAGTAACAGCCGAGAATATTGAAGTATATGGAGTAGCAGCCCCACAGGAATACCCCTTACAGAAAAAGGAACATTCTTTAGAGTACCTACGAGAAATAGCTCATTTACGCTTGCGCACAAATACTTTTGGTGCAATATTTCGTATGCGCCATAATATGGCTTTTGCCATACATCGTTATTTCAATGAAAGAGGATTCTTCTATTTCAATACTCCTATAATAACAACATCTGATAGTGAGGGAGCAGGAGAACTCTTTGAAGTCAAAACGGAATTAAAAGATGATTTTTTCGGTTCTCCAGCCAATTTAACAGTTTCGGGACAATTAGAGGGCGAGCTTGGTGCGTTAGCATTGGGGGCAATTTACACCTTTAGCCCGACCTTTAGGGCAGAAAATTCAAATACATTCCGTCATCTTTCCGAATTTTGGATGATTGAACCGGAAGTTGCCTTTAATGATATTAACGACAATATGGATTTGGCAGAGGACTTTTTGAAATATCTAATCCGTTATGCGCTTGAAAATTGCGAAAGTGATTTAGCTTTTTTAAATGACAACGTAGATAATGGTTTAATGGATAAATTACATTTCGTTGCAAATAATGAATTTATGCGTTTGCCTTATTCTAAAGCTATAGAGATTTTACAAGAATCCGGGCGTCAGTTTGACTACCCTGTAAAGCCGGGAATTGATTTATGTGCTGAACATGAACGTCATTTGGTGGAAGAATATTTTCGCCGCCCTGTGATTGTTACAGATTATCCTAAAGAGATAAAAGCATTCTATATGAAACAAAATGAAGATGGGAAAACAGTTCGTGCAATGGATGTATTATTTCCGAAAATTGGGGAAATCATAGGAGGTTCTGAACGGGAAGCCGACTATACAAAATTGTTGCAGCGAATGAAAGAATTGAATATGAATACCGAAAAACTGTGGTGGTATCTTGAATCACGCAAATTTGGCACTGTTCCCCATTCAGGCTTTGGATTGGGTTTTGAACGGTTGATGCTGTTTATTACAGGCATGACAAACATTCGGGATGTTATTCCGTTTCCACGTACACCCCGAAATGCAAATTTCTGATTATAACGAAATTCAATCATGCAAGATTATATCAATGAAATATTGCATCGAATAAATGAAGAAATGGAGTTGCTTGGCATTGATGAAAATGTCTGCGTGGAGGATGCTTTGCATATGATAGATGTCATACGACCTTTATTCGATAACTTGCGGAGCATGACTGTAAAATATGAATTTCAGAATGAAGAAGAAGAAATTCATTTCTTTAAAGATATAAAGCCTGACATTCTTAGTCGGTATTTATACTTTTACAAAATAACAAGAATTGAGATGAAACGTCCGATTGGCAGTGATGATGTACAACGAGAGTATCTTCATTGCCAATTGGATAATTTGAAATATTTCTTTGACCAAAATCTTGATTTCTACCAATATTATCGTTCGAAAGCAACCCACTTAGATTCTTATTACTTTGTTCGATATAAAGCGAATTTCAGGTTGTGTGTTGATAGCGCATTTTTAGATAAAGACCCAGCCTTTTCTACCGGATATGATTACAAGGTAGCTAAAATTTTGTCGAATGAAATGCTACGAATATATCTCAATAGACAATTACAATTGTTAGACAGGAAAATGCAAATATCTAAAATACGGGCGGCACTTTCTGACTTTAATCTGAAATGGACTGGCTCTAAATCAGATGCAGTAGAGTTTGGATATGGACTTGTTGCTATTGCAACACTCAATAATGGAAATGTGACAATAAAGGAAATCATGGCTTTCATTGAAGCAGCTTTTGATATAGATTTAGGAGATTATTATCGAACATATCTAACTCTCAAAAGCAGAAAGAAAAATCGAACTGCCTTTTTTACATCAGTAATCGAACAACTGTTAAAGCGAATGGAATCGGACGAACTGTAATAAAGATATTTAGTCCACATAAAAACTACCAAGTAATTACCAACTTGGTAGTTTTTGTTTTTATACGATTTAGATATGAAATGCGGCATTTTCGGGTAATAACACCCTGCTTTTGCTACTGAAAAAGAGAAAAATAAATATTCACCAACTTGGTTATACCTTGTAATTTTTATCTTTTGAAACCCGCCATCTTTGCAGCAAATCAATTAGTTAGCGAAATGGAGATAATAACATTTGAGTCAAAAGCCTATAAGGAATTAGACAACAAGATTACCGCTATTGCCGATTATATATTTAATCACACAGAAGCGGAAAGTACCAATGAGGATGAAATTTGGGTGGATAGTTACGAGGTCTGCACATTTCTAAAAATCAGTGACCGGACATTACAACGCTTGCGGGCAGCCGGGACAGTCACTTATTCCAATATCAAGGGACATTATTTCTACAAGATTGGAGAAATAAAACGATTATTGGAAGAACGCCTGATTAAACGAGATAAGGACAGTATTAATGACCTGATAACCAACCACCAGCTATATGTTAAGGAAAGAAGAAATATTAGAAAGGACAAATAACGGGTTATCCGTATTCAAGCACTACATATCCGGTAATTGGCGGATAGGTCGCAATTTCTTGAACCCGCTTTATGAGGATAACAAAGCGTCCTGTAACATCTATTTCGACCGCCGAAGTGGTATCTATAAGATGAAAGATTTCGGCAACGACAGTTATAGCGGTGATTGTTTCTTTTTCGTGGGGCAACTCAAAGGGCTGGACTGCAATAATTCAATGGATTTTGTGGAAATACTGGAAACCATAGACCGGGATTTGGGATTGGGACTGGCAACAGGCAATCCGATACCAGTTACCCGTACTTCTTCCCACATAGTAGATGATATGCCGGAAGAAACACCTGAAAAGGAAAGCAAACCTTACCAGTTCAGGGAACAGAAATTTCCGCTTGCCGAATTGATGTACTGGCAACAGTATGGTATTACACCGGAAGTATTGGAATTTTATAAGGTGTGTTCCTTACGGGACTTTCAGAGCGTAACAGCGGATGGAACACCGTTCACTTATACTTCATCCGTAACAGAACCGATGTACGGGTATAAAAACAAACGGTATATAAAACTGTACCGTCCGTTCTCGAAAGCCCGTTTCCTCTATGGTGGCAATTTCGGGGAAAACTATTGTTTCGGATTAGAGCAGCTACCCGCAAAGGGTGATACACTGTTTATCACAGGCGGAGAAAAGGATGTCATGTCATTGGCGGCACATGGTTTTCATGCTATCTGCTTCAACAGTGAAACGGTGACTATCCCGCCTACGCTGATTTATAAATTGACGTTCCGTTTTAAGCATATCATCTTATTATATGATACTGACAAGACGGGCAAGGAAAGCGCAAGCAAACAGGAAAAACAGTTGGAAGAATTGGGAGTAAAACGCCTACTCTTACCACTTCCCGGAACGAAAGAGGAAAAGGATATTTCCGATTACTTCAAGGCTGGGAATACCCGTGAAGATTTCCTGAAATTGTTTATCGAATTTTTAGATAACCTATATAGTGATACATTGATTATGCTCAAATCGTGCGAAATAGACTTCAATAATCCCCCGGCAAAAGCACAGGTGATAATTTCTGCCGGAGACGTCCCATTGGGGACACAAGGAAACCTGTTCGGTATTACAGGTGGCGAGGGAACAGGAAAGAGTAATTATATAGCTGCCATGTTAGCGGGCTGTATCTGCCAACCGGATAAGGAAATAGATACGCTCGGCATACAGATAGCCGCCAACAGTAAACACAAAGCGGTATTACTCTATGATACGGAACAGTCCGAAGTACAACTGTTCAAAAATGTAAGTAACCTGTTGGCACGTGCTAAACAACCGAATAAACCGGAAGAACTGAAAGCATTCTGCCTGACGGGTATGTCCCGTAAAGAACGTCTGCATGCTATCGTACAAAGTATGGATAAATTCTATTACCAGTATGGCGGCATCCAGTTGGTAGTTATTGACGGCATCGCCGACCTTGTAAAGAGTGCCAATGATGAAGTGGAAAGTGTGGCAGTGATAGATGAACTGTACCGACTGGCAGGAATTTATAATACCTGTATTCTCTGCGTGCTGCATTTCGTACCGAACGGATTAAAACTACGGGGACACTTGGGGAGCGAATTACAGCGTAAGGCGGCTACAATTCTTTCCATCGAAAAAGACGATGAACCTACGCAGTCGGTTGTAAAAGCCCTGAAAGTAAGGGATGGTAGCCCGTTGGATGTTCCTTTGATGCTGTTCGCATGGGATAAAGCAGCCGGGATGCACCTTTACAAAGGAGAAAAGCCACGAGAGGAAAAAGAAAAACGAAAGGAAAAGGAACTGGTCGGGGTTGCCCGTGACGTGTTCGGCAGGCAGGAACATATAACCTATATAGACCTGTGCGAGCAGATACAACAGATTTTGGACGTGAAAGAACGCACCGCCAAAAGCTATATCCGCTTTATGCGGGAACGGGACATTATCATCAAAGACCCGTCCAACCAAAGTTATTTTATGATTGGTTTAATTTAATCAGACAGCCTTATGTATATAGATAAAGATGATTTTATCGCATGGATGGAACGTATCATGGACAGGTTCGATATGCAGGACAAGAAGATAGACAAAGTTATAAAAGGTCGTAACTGTTTGGATGGTGAAGAACTGCTGGATAATCAGGACTTGTGCCTGCTTCTGAAAGTAGCACCCCGAACACTGAGCCGTTACCGGAAAAAGGGAATACTCCCTTTCCTTATGCTGGATGGCAGATGTTATTACCGAGCTACGGATGTACACAAGTTAATCCGGGAGAAAACCGATTGATTTTTTCTTTTCTAATGGCTTTTAATCCTGTTTTGTCGTGAGATAAGACAGGATTTCTTGTTTTGTATATAGGAGTTTTCAGGGATTTGGCTAACTTTGCAAAAGTTACATAGAAGATAATGGCGATTGAACAGTAACCTGTGATGTTGCCTTTATATATATCATATTCGTTCGCCGAATATCTCACTACGAAAACTGGCACTTTTCAAAATGACGGGATTTTCAGCGCAATGTCTATGCTATGTTTTAACATAGCGTGGGCTTGCCTGTTTCGTCATTTAGGTATGCCAGTACCTCGTAGTGGAGCAGTGTGAGTTCACGCTTCTTTTTTGAGATACTGGCGGACAGTTTGAATAAAGATTATAAACGGGTCACCCGTAAAAATATAAACTGTTTAATGCCTAACAATATGAAACAAATTAAAGCGCATATCGCTGTGTCTCTCGATGGTTTTATCGCAACATCGGACAATGAACTGGACTGGATTACTTCAAATGTAAAATCGCTTATTGGAAAAGAATACGAAGCGGCTACTTGCTTGCTGATGGGAGCTGATACTTATACCTATTTATTTGAGCATTGGGGTGGATGGTTATATAAAAGTAAACGTACTTTTGTAGTTTCCCACCACGATGCAAATGTTACACCGGATTGTGGAGTGGAATTTCTTATAGATACTCCACTTCGGAAAGTACATGAAATGAAAAGTGATAATGATATGCTGTTAGTCGGTAGTGGTAAACTTTTGACTACACTTATTCAAGCGGGACTGCTGGATAGTCTGACCCTTTACACTATTCCTGTTATGCTTGGTAAAGGTATCAGTTTCATAGGTGAAACTTTGGGTTCAAATTGGTATTTGGAGAGTTCTAAAATTATAGATAACAATATTTTGTTATCCTCATATAAATATGTGAATGCAAGATGATAAAAAGGGAGAGTATAGAACATTGAAGTTCTATACTTTCTTCTGTTTTTCCGTTTTTTGACGGTGTTCTAAAATTTCATCGGAATGTTCCAAAGCCCATTGAATAATACCATCTAATGGCGACATTAAACTTTTTCCAAGCGATGTAAGACTGTATTCCACTTTTGGTGGTATTTCCGGGTACAGTTTACGATTCACTAACTTATCGGCTTCTAATTTCTTTAATGCTGTAGCCAGCATCTTTTGTGACACATTCGGAGTGTTTCTTAATAGCTCATTGAAGCGCAAGGTTCCCTTCTGATGCAGAAGAAACAATATGCGTAACGACCATTTATCACCGAAACGGTCAATTATTCCACAGGCAGGACAAATAGCTTCTCTATAATGAGTATCATCCATCTTTTTTTCTTATTTAATTCATTATCAATCAATAATAGTTACCTCTACGTTACTATCTTACTTAATGGTAAGTTCTTTTTTTATACTAAGTATCTTAGTAACTTTGTTCGCACAAAAGTAACTAAATATATTGAATATACAAAGTTTTCGGTCTTTCTAAATATTTAGCAAAGACTGAAACTTATAAAAATTAAGAGTATGGAAATAGAGAAAATGCACTTTGACGGTCAAATTTGGCGACCACCCTATGAAGCAAGTTCGCAACTGTTACAGGTAACAGCAGGATGTACATATCATAAATGCAAATTTTGTAGCCTGTATCATGGAACTAAGTTTAGATTATCCCCTGTTTCGGAAGTTGAATCAGACTTGAAAATAATTCAGGAATACCAGCCTAAGGCAAGACGTGTCTTTCTGACTGGTGCCAATCCTTTTGCTTTGAGCTATAACAGATTGTTGGATTTGGGGTTATTGATTCGGAAGTATCTCCCTTATTGCGAAACAATAGGAACATTTTCCCGCATAGCAGACATTAAATCGAAGAGTGTAGAAGAACTGAAGAACTTGCGTCATTTAAAGTTTGACAGTATTAGTATTGGCACGGAATCGGGAGATGATGAAACCTTGTCAAGAATGAATAAGGGTAATACGGCAGCAGATATATTGGAGCAGTGCAGAAAGCTGGAAGAAGCCAATATTCGTTATAATTTGGTTTATCTGACAGGGCTTGCGGGAAAGGGGAAAGGACAGCAGAATGCAATTCATACGGCTGAAATATTTAATCAGCTACATCCTTTTACTATAAACTTTGTTTCTTTGACCGTATTTCCCGAATCGGAACTTTATCAGGAAATACAAGAGGGTAAATTTATTGAGGCATCGGAGCGGGAACGTCTGTTGGAGTTGAGAACCTTTATTTCTGCCCTTAGCATAAGGACAACTTTATTGGGAAATACAGTTTCAAATACAATACCTTTTGTAGGTATGATTCCCGATGATAAAGTCCGAATATTGAATGAACTGGATGCTGCAATCCGACAAAGCAGTGAAATAGAATTAAAGCAGTATAGAAACGGGGGTAATTTCCCTGTTTCTCTCTTTCTATGGCATGATGACGTTATAATATAGTTACTATCTCATCAATGCTCTTGCGGGCTGTTGGATTGTGCTTTGAATCCGCTGGATAACCTATAGGAATTATTGCAACCGGGTGAATATTAGCAGATAATCCCAAGCTATGTTTGCATTCATCTATATCGAAATTGCAAACCCAACAAGTTCCTAACCCTTGTTCCGCTGCTGCCAAACAGATATGTTCCGTAGTGATAGCAGCGTCAATATCTGCATGATTTTTATTATCATACTGACGTGTCCATGCAACCGAATCATTAGCACATACAATGATATATAAGGGGGCTTCCACAAACCATTTGGCAGGGTAAACCTTTTGCAGCTTTTTTTTCTGCAATTCACTTTGTATCACTATAAATTGCCACGGCTGTTTGTTTACGGCAGACGGTGCATACCGGGCGCATTCAAGAATATAATCCAACTTTTCTTTCTCTACTTCTTGGGAAGTATAGCTTCTTACGGAATAACGCTTTTTTGTTAATTCTAAAAAATCCATGATGTATAATATTAATTGAGTTAAAAAATAAATCGCTATGTCTTATAACTGTATTATTTGTCCTGTACTGATATAATTTATTTTTTCGTCAGCAATACCTTTCAATATTCCATAGGCTTCTTCACCAGTACAATGGCAAGTATAAAATGTTGTATTTCGGCATAAAAACGTATTTGCAATATCTTTAATTAGGTTTATGTTTTCGGTTCTTTTCTTCAATGGGTCATAAAGATGAAAACCTGATATGCAATATTTCATTTCCTGTTTTGCAATATCTTCGGCTCTATTTAGAATATTGACTATTCCATTGTGAGCACAACCGCTGAATAAAGTTTTATAATTGCTTTCGGTTATAATCAAATATTGTTCATGCTTAAATGTATCATGCTCATACATCCCATTTTGTTTGACGAATAGACTGTTGTTTGCTGTAGGTAAATAAAGATGTTCGTCTATATTGGAAAATATTTGCAATTCCTCATCTATTACATACTCATCCTCGATAAGAATAATTCTTGGATTATCTTTTAATTTTCTATCGAGACCAATGTACCATTTCATACCTAAGAAATTAGCATAATACTCCTCAAAAGCGTATCGACTAATGTATATGTTCGCTTTGGCATTATTTTCTAAAAAATACTTCAAAGCTCCCCCGTGGTCATTGTGCCCGTGAGAAATAATCACAGAATCAATGTCCGTAATATCCACATTTAATTTAACTGCATTTCCCAAAAACAAACTATTTGAGCCTAAATCAAATAGTAGTTTATGCTTTTTTGTTTCAATATACAAGCATAGTCCATGTTTACTTTTATAGTCTTTGGATATGCTTGTATTTTCAACTAATGCTATTACTCTCATTTCATTTGTTCTATTTTGAAACCAGCTTTGCTTATCAGTTCTACTATTTCACCTGCTGCCAACTTATCGGACGTTACAGTCAGGGGACGATTGGAATCGGACAAATCCAAATTCCATTCTTCTCTGTTCATTTTATCTTGCAATATTTCTTCTATTTTAGCAAGACAGCCCATACATTTGGCATTTGTTTTAAAAGTCATTGTTTCCATTTTAATTGATTATTAAGTTATTCTTTTTCTTTTTAAACGCAAGCTGTTTAACACCACAGATACAGAACTGAATGCCATAGCCGCACTTGCCCACATCGGATTTAAAAGGAATCCGTTTACTGAATAAAATATACCTGCCGCAATGGGAATACCAATCAAGTTATAAATAAACGCCCAAAACAAATTCTGATAAATTGTTTTTATCGTCAATTGTGACAGCCGGATGGTTTCCGGTATTTTCAGCAAATCGGATGAAAGAATGGTTGCCATTGCCGTATCTACAGCAATATCACTGCCTTGCCCCATTGCTATGCTTAAATCCGCTTGTGCTAAAGCCGCACTATCATTAATTCCGTCACCTACCATGCCTACTTTTTTCCCATTCGCTTGCAATTCTTTTATGAATTGAGCTTTTTCGTTCGGCAACACTCCGGCTTTATAATGGTTTATTCCTACCTTTCGAGATATGGCTTGTGCTGAAATTGCATTATCTCCTGTCAGCATATACACTTCAACACCCATTTTCTGTAGTTGTGATATGGCTTGTGCCGAAGTTTGTTTAATTTCATCGGTAAGGGCTATAGCTGCAATAGCTTGTGTGGAATCAGCAAACCATACCAATGTTTTAGCTTCCTGTGTCCATTTGTTTGCCAATTCCTGCAAATGACTGGCTATCGTAATATGGTTATCATTCAATAATGACAGGTTGCCTGCGTAATAAGTCTGACTGCCTACTATACCTTTTACACCTTTTCCCGGAACGTTTTCAAACTTATCAATGGAAATCTCTTTTTCATTCTGCAAAGTATTGACTACGGCATCCGAAAGAGGATGTTCCGATAGCTTCTCTAAACTGTACAGTATTTTTCGGCTATGTTCAAAGCCGTTTTCCCATAGGCTTTCGACGACTACCGGATGCCCTGCTGTGATAGTCCCTGTTTTATCAAGAATTATCGTATCTATCTTTTGGGCAATCTCCAAGCTTTGGGCATCTTTAATTAAAATCCCTTTTTCAGCACCTTTTCCAATGCCTACCATGATGGCAGTGGGAGTAGCCAAGCCTAATGCACAAGGGCAGGCAATTATCAATACAGTGACCATTGCCAACAATCCATTGGTGAAGCCGTTCGTTGGTGCTAAAAATATCCATGCAATAAAAGCTATAATTGAAATACTAATAATAGCCGGGACAAAGAATCGGGCTATTCTATCCACTAACTTTTGAACGGGAGTTTTGCTGCCTTGCGCATCCTGCACCATGCGGATGATTTGTGCCAGCATCGTGTCAGAACCTATTTTATCGGCAATAAACCGGAATGTCCCCTTTTGATTGATGGTTCCGGCAAATACCTTTTCGCCGGATTGCTTGTGCATGGGAACAGGCTCGCCATTCAACATACTTTCATCCACGTATGATTCTCCTGTAACAACCACGCCATCTACTGCAATGCGTTCTCCGGGTTTAACAAGAATTGTATCACCTTTTTGTACGGCTGTTATCGGAACGGTACGTTCATCAGAATCTACGATAATAGTTACCGTCTTAGGTTGCAGCCTGATTAACTTTTTTATGGCAGTTGAAGTGTTTTGCTTCGCGCGCTCTTCGAGTAATCGTCCCAACAGGATGAATGCAATGATAACACTTGCCGCTTCAAAATAAATATGTGGTTCAATCCCTCTTGACAACCAAAAATCAGGAAACAACAGATTAAAAACACTGAATGTATAGGCTATTCCAGTACTAACAGCTACAAGGGTGTCCATATTGGAAGTGCCATGCTTTAATTGCCGCCACGCATTGATATAAAATTCACGTCCCAAACCGAAAACCACAGGCGTGGCGAGAATCCAAAGTACATATTTTAAAGAGGATATATCTTCAAAAAACATACTGATAACCATAATTGGGAGAGATAACAGCAGGGCTGCCACTGTACGCCTTTTTATCTTCCGGTATCTTGTCAACCGAATTTCTTCCGCTTTATCGGCTACGTCTTCACCGGTATCAACCAGTAAATCATATCCTGCATCTTGTACGGCAGATTGTAATATTGCATCCGAACATACTTTCGGATTATATTCTACCTGTGCTACCGCAGTCGCATAATTCACTGTTGCCTGATATACTCCCGGCAAACCATTTAATGTTTTATCCACACGAGCCGCACATGAAGCGCAACTCATACCCAAAACCGGATATGTATTTTTGATATTCTTACCTTTTTCCATATTGATGATTTTTATCGGATGCAAAGGTAAGGTGCTTTTATACTGCGCCTCTTACATAATTATGGATATGACTTATATCTTTCAGACTTCATCCAAAGGTTTTAACTTGTATCCTTTTAAACGCTTAAACTGGCTTGGAGAAATACCAGTCATATTGCGGAACTGCGTACTTAAATGTGCTGCACTTGAGTAATTAAGCTTATCAGCAATTTCGCTAATGGATAATTCATCATACACTAACAGTTCCTTTATACGTTCTATTTTCTGAATAATGTAGTATCTTTCTATACTTATGCCATTCACTTCGGAAAACAACTTGCTAAGGAAACTGTAATCGTGATGGCACTTATCCGTAAGATAATCAGACAGGTTTGTCTTGGACGAATTATCGTTATAATGCACTAATTCAATCACCGCAACTTTTATTTGTTCGATAATTCGCATCCGTTTATCATCTATCAACTCAAATCCGTATGCTTCAAGAACAGGCTTTATGGCAGCACGTTCCTCTGCATTTATCGGTTCTTGCAAAATAGCTGTCCCCAGTTCAACACTAAGTGGAGTAAACCCCATTCTTTTCAGTGCTTCTGTTACAACCATAATGCAACGGTTACAAACCATATTCTTAATGTGAATAATATTGCTTTTCATCATATATCCAGTATTTCTGCAAAGTTAATAACAATACACCGCTTATCGTTTGGCAAGCTCTGAATATTCTCAATATTTAAGGCTTGCAATTTATTGATAGCGTTTATTGTTTCTTCATTTTTTGCAAATTTACGAATCGGGTAGTGCAACCTAATTGCAAAGTTGAGTAACCTGAATTAGGTGTAAGGTGCAAGTATATATCTATATATATAGCTTGCACCTTACACCTAAGCTGAAACATTTATATTCAGACATTTGCGTAATTCAAAAAGAAGCAGTATCTTTGAACCGAAGTTTTAGGCAGACAATGAACAGCCAAAGGACGACAGATAAACGTCTTTTTTGAAACCTAAATTGTACCCCCTAATGCATTGACATATTGATAAAGAGTTGAATTAAAGCGACATAAGGAGATAGGTTCATTACCCTGTCTCTCCGCTGAAAAGCAGCAAGTTAGCTGCTTTTTTATTTTACAGGGAAGCGAATTTTCCCCTTAAGGAGAGGTGCTCGAGTGGTTGAAGAGGCACGCCTGGAAAGCGTGTATACGCCA
>ERZ832317.328-NODE-328-length-70431-cov-9.745211_pt1 | contig 70431 bp, 54 predicted proteins | sample MGYA00519695_ERZ832317 | MGnify/ENA primary metagenome ERZ832317 (study PRJEB31850, sample SAMEA3708726) | human gut metagenome | biome: human gut; feature: human-associated habitat; material: faeces | place: China | collected 2014 ...
TGCGAACCTCCAGCTCGGACACCGTCGAGGTGTCCAACTTTTTGTCCGCAGTCCCAATCTTCGACTTTTGTAACCGTTATGGGGTCGCTGTGCCCATAAATTGGTCCTACAACGTTCAATGTGGAGGGCGTCGTGAGGCGAGGATGCCCGAATTTTGCAGTTTTGTGGGTTGCTTGTCGTATCGCGTTCTTTCGGCTGTCAGCTTTCACCCTCTTGCGGGCTTGATTGGTCACACAAGTGTCGAATTTGACAATCGGGACCCCGGGGCATGTCGAGATGGCGACTTACTAGGCGTTGGGACAGCAGCCGCAGGAGCCGGTCGCGCTTGCGCAGGAGCTGCTCGCGCGTTGGTCGGTGTTGTAGAAGCCCGAGCCCTCGAACTTGATGCCGCTTGCGCTGAACACCTTTTCGGCTGCGCCGCCGCAGGAGGGGCAGGTGACCTCCGGACGTTCCGTCATGCTGTGCTCGACCTCGAAAACCTCGCCGCAAGCCGTGCAGCGATAATCATAACGTGCCATGTCGTATCTGCCTTTCTTCCAGGGAGGGGGCGCCGGGCCCAAGACCCGACGCCCCGTTGTGCGTTTTCGTTATTCCGAGGATAACTGTACCCAAAACAGCGCCACGCGATGTGACGGGTTTATGCCGATGGGCGGCACGCGCCGCAGGCTCGTCGCGTGTCCACAGGAGCTTCGCACTCGTGGGCATGTCACTCGCAGCTATGCCGATGCGCCTGCCCTCGATGTGGCACGTCCCGTCTCGTCGAGCACCCCTGCGATCTTGCGCTCGTAGTCGCAGATCAAGCCCTCATTGGCTTGCCAGCTCCAGTTGCCTTCGGCCACGCCGGGCACGTTCATGCGAGCATCGTCGCCAAGGCAGAGCAGGTCTTGCAGCTGCATCATGACGAGCGTCGCCGGGCTGTCAAGCGCATGGCGCATGATTTCGCCCGCCAGGTAACGCGCGCCCTGCTCGTCGCCATTGGAGCAGAACGACTTCTGACAGAACCCGACGAGCGTCGAGGTGTCGTGCGTCGAGGTGAAGAGGACCTTCTCATTGTGCGGCCAGATTTGCTCGCGGATGTCGTAGTCCGCGAACTCCAGAACGTCCATTCCGGAAAAACCGCAGCTTGCAAGCAGGGCGCGCACGCCGGGAGTGAGAATGCCCAGGTCCTCGGCGATAAGCGGCAGCGGTCCGAATTCCTCGAATGCACGCTGGAACAACTCGATGCCCGGTCCCGGCATCCAGGTGCCATCGGCTCCGGTACCTCCTGCGGGAATCGCAAAATAGTTATGGAAGCCCAGGAAGTGGTCGAGGCGCACGCGGTCGTACAGCTTGAACGAGCGGCGCAGGCGGGCAAGCCACCATACGTATCCGTCTTTGCGCATGTGATCCCAGTTGTAGGTGGGATTGCCCCAAACCTGTCCGGTGGCTGAGAAGCGATCCGGCGGGACTCCCGCGATCTCGTAGGGCATGCCGTCCTTGCCGAGTGAGAACATCTCGGGTTCGCTCCATGCGTCGGCTGAATCGTTCGAGACGTACATCGGGATGTCGCCGACGATCTCAATGCCCCTCTCGTGCGCGTAAGCGAGCATCTCGGTCCATTCGCGCTCAAAGCGGAACTGGACAAAGGCATGGTAGCGGGCGCGATCGGCGAAGCGTTCATCGGCAAAGATGTCTACGTGGTAGCGACGCAGCTCGTCAGGCCAGCTATGTCGGCTGGTGCCGTTCATGGCGTCCTTGACGGCCATGAACGCGCAGTACGGGTCGAGCCAGCTCTCATTCTCACGAGTGAACTCGAAGAACTCTCGGCTGGTAAAGCCGCCTTCCGCCTTGAAGCGCTCGAAGGCGCGTTTGAGCTCGGTGCTCGTCTCCTCCAGCAGATTGGGGTTACCCGCGAAGGCGGACGGTCCGGCGTAGGGGGATCCAAAGGAGTCTGTGGGATTGACCGGCAAGACCTGCCAATAGCGCAGGCCGGTGGCAGCGAGATGATCGATAAAGCGGCGAGCGGGTGCGCCGAGGGTGCCCGCGCGACCTGCGTTGGGAAGTGAGGTGATGTGCGCGATGACGCCGGCGCCGCGCTCGAGCGGCTTTTGAAGGCGCCGCTCCTTACTGGAATACACCACGGCCGATCCGAGTGGCCATAGACGTACCTCCGCGCAGCCATCGGCCCCTCGCTTGAGATCGGTGCCCGAGACGAGATCGAGGGCAAAATCCCCCTCGATGGGAACGCGCACGGAGCGCGCATCGGACAGACTGTGATTGATGAGGACGCTCGCGACCTGGCCATCCGATCCGCGACGGCGGTAGCACAGCACATCGTCGTTGTACGCGAACGCATCGAGTGTCCCGTCAACGAGGAAGGGGAGTGCACGGCGCAACATGATGGTGTTGCGAACCATGTTGAGCATGTCGCGGTCATGCACGGCGTCGGGTGTGGGCAGCGTGCGGCGGTTTCCGGGATCGGAGAGGCCCTCGAGGGCGTATTCGTCGCCGTAATAGATGGAGGGGACGCCAGGAAGCGTCATCTGCATGAGCGTGGCGAGCCAGAAACGTCCCTTGGCCAGGCCCATCGAGTTCTCGTCGAGGCGGAAACGACCGCGCTCCTCCTCGGGCAGCTGGGACTCGTCGGGGCCGCCGCCGAGCACGGAGGCAATGCGCGGCTTGTCGTGGCTGCCGAGCAGGTTGAGGCAGCAGGCCAGCGCCTCGGGCGGGTAGTTTTCACGCAGCGTCTCGATGCGCTCGGCGCACTGGTGGGCGTTCTCCCCGTAAACGAGGAAGCCCAGGATGGCATCGCGCAGCGGGTAGTTCATGGCCGAGTCGAGCTCGTCGCCCAGCAGGTATTTGCGCAGCTTGCCGTAGGCGAGTTTGTTAGATGCATCCTCCCAGACCTCGCCGAGCAACAGGCCGTCGGGGCGTTCCTCAAGCACCGCTGCTTTGATGTCCGCGATAAGCTCATCCGAGAGCTCATCGGCCACGTCGAGACGCCAGCCGTGTGCACCGGCGCGCAGCCAGGTGCGGACCACGCCGTTTTCACCGAGTAGCAGTTCGCGTACACGATCGGACTTCTCGTTGAGGTCGGGCATGTTCTCGATGCCCCACCAGGAGCTGTATGTCCCGTCTTCGTTCCAGCAATACGCGTCATGCCAGGGAGAGTCTTCGCCCTGCCATGCGCCCTTGCCGGGGTAGTTCCCAAAGCGGTTGAAGTAGATGGAGTCGTCTCCCGTGTGGTTGAACACGCCGTCGAGAATGAGCGAGATTCCCAGCTTGTCGGCGTCCTGGGCGAGGCGACGGAAGTCCTCCTCGGTTCCGAGCATGGGGTCGATCGTGAGGTAATCGGCCGTGTCGTAGCGGTGATTACTCTGCGCTTCGAAGATGGGGTTGAGGTAGATCGTCGTTACGCCCATGGCGTGCAGGCGGGGGAGGTCCTGGCGGATTCCCTCGAGCGATCCGCCGTAGAAGTCCCAGCTCTTGATGGATTTGTCCTCGTTGCGCTCGTATACCGGCGGTTTGTCCCAGTCCATCACCAGGTGCTTGCCAGGGCCCTTGCGGGGCTTGTCGACGACGGCCTGGGCGCGCTCGAGCCAGTGCTCGTCGCGCGCGTAACGATCGGGGAAAATCTGGTATACGATGCCGCGCTCGTACCAAGCGGGACGGGTTTTGCGGTGCTTATACACGGTGATTTGGAACGAGGGGACGTCTGCGCGGTCGGTATAGGTGACCGACTCTCCGCCTGTGGCGCCATCGCGCGCGCCGACCTTGAGCATTGATCCGTCGGTGCAAGTCACGCGGAAGCTGTACCATAAGATGCACGGTTCAGAGCAGTCGATGGACGCTACCAGGGCGTTGGATTCACCGAGGGTCATTGGGATGAGCTCTTCGCCGCGATCGTCGACCCATGTGCGAACTTCACCTTTGAGGAATCTGGCATCGGCGTCTTCGACACGCAATGTGAGATGAACGGTGGTTCCGGCCACAACAGCGCCAAACGGCACGCGATATTCCGACCGGCGGGAATTATGAAAAAGTCTCATGAGACAGCTAACCAAACGAACGGATAATGCCTGTTCATTATACAGGTTGCAGTGGGTTGGTTCTCTGCCGGCAATCGGGCGTCCTTTGGGGATTCGGGGCGTCCGTACATGAAAAAGGCCGAGGACATATCGCCCTCGGCCCGTATAGCGCGGCTGGATGTGCACTCGTCTCTTATTTGCGCTTGCCCCTGCGGGTTGCCTTGGGAACGACCTTGGTCGTCGAGGTGGCGGGCTTGGGCTCGATGGCGGGGAGCACGGCATCCAGGTCGATCTTGGCCTGGGCGGGGCTGGCCGTTGCGGGTTTTGCGGCGGCTGCGGGCGCCGAGGTCGCGGTCTTGGCGGCCGTGGTGGTTGCCTTTGTGGTGGCAGTCTTGGGGGCCGTGGCCTTGGCGGCCGTCGTCTTGCGCGCCGTCGCCTTGCGTGCGGTGGGCTTCTTCACGGGCGTCGCTGTGGGCTCGTCAATGGGAGCGACCTCGGCTTCGTCCGGCTTTGCTTCCTTGGCGGGCTTCACCTCTTCGGTCGGCATAACTTCGGTTTCGGGTTGCGGCAGAGGGATGTCGGGGCGCAGGTTGTGATACATCGCCATGTAGACGTCGGCCGAACGAGTCCAGCTGAAGTCTGCGGCCATGGCGTTGTCCACGAGCTTGTTGAATGCGGCGCGATCGTCCCAGAACAGGCGCGCGGCGCGGAAGACGGTGTCGGCCATCTCGTCCCCGTTGAAGTTGGCGAACGAGAAACCGGTGCCCTCGCCTGTGAACTGGTTGTACGGCGCGACGGTGTCCTTCAGGCCGCCGGTTTCGCGCACGATGGGCAGGGTGCCGTAGCGCATGGCAATCATCTGTGACAGGCCGCAGGGCTCGAACAGCGAGGGCATGAGGAACAGGTCGGCGCCCGCGTACATGCGCTGGGACAGCGCAGGGTCGAACTGGATGCGCGCGGCCATGGTTCCGGGGTACTTGCCCTCGAAGTAGCGCAGCGCGTTCTCATAGTCGGTATCGCCGGTGCCGAGCACGGCCACCTGGACACCGCCGGAAAGGATCCGGTCGAGCGCGTACGTGACCAGGTCCATGCCCTTCTGGCGGGTGAGTCGCGTGACCATGACCATGAGGGGACGGTCATCGCGAACCTCCAGGCCGAGCTCCTCCTGCAGGCGGGCCTTGCAAACGGCCTTGCCGGAACGGTCGCTGGCAGTGAACTGCGCAGGGATGCGCTGGTCGGTGGCGGGGTCGAAGCCCACGGTGTCGATGCCGTTGACAATGCCCTGCAGGATCGGCGCGCGGCGGCGCAGAATCCCATCGAGGCCCTCACCGAACTCGCCGGTCTTGATCTCCTCGGCGTACGTGGGGGAGACGGTCGTGATGGCGTCGGTGTAGTTGAGGGCACCCTGCATGTAGTTGACGGCGTCGGGACCGCAGGTGAGCTGGAAGGCAGCTGCGGGAATATGCGCCAGGCCCAGGATGTCGTTCAGCACCTTGGCGCTGTACTGACCCTGGAACGCGATGTTGTGGATGGAGAACACCGTCTTGATGTTCTGGTAGAACGGCGAGGCCTGGTAGAACTCGCGCAGGAACACGGGGGCCATGGCGGTGTGCCAGTCGTTGCAGTGCAGGACGTCGCACGTGAACCCGTTCAGAGCCCTGGGCAGGTACTGGAGGGTCTCGACGATGGCCTTGGAGAAGAAGGCGAAGCGCTCCCCGTCGTCGAAGAACCCGTACGGATAGCCACGGCTGAAGTAGTGCTCGTTGTCGATGAACAGGTAGTCGACGCCGTGGTGGTTGAGGCGCTCGATACCGCAGTACTCATTGCGCCAGCCGAGCGGGACATAGAAGTCGCACAGGTGCTCCATGCGGTCCTTGTACTCCTGAGCGATGGTGTCGTACTTCGGAACGAGCACGACGACCTCGGCGCCCGCGGCTTTGAGGGCCTGGGGCAGGGAGCCCGCCACGTCGCCGAGGCCGCCGGTCTTCACGAAGGGCGCGGCTTCGGCGCTGGCAAATGCGACATGGAGTTTCTGCTGGGGGGATTCGGTCATATGGATGCCAATCTCTTGATGCGCGCGTTGCTTCGCGGCGTCGAGTCCAGTGATTCCGTGAGGATACGCCGCCTGAGGCGTGTGCTCGAGGCGGCGTGTCCATCATATGCGCCTCTGGCGTACCTCAGGCGCGTCGGCTGCGCGTGCGGCCCTAATTCTCGATCGCGACCTTGGGCACCACGAGCACGTTGTCGGGCGTACCGGTGAGGACGGTCCCGGCTTCCACGACGTTGTTCTTGTCCACGATGGCGTTCTCGACGCGCGCGCCGCGCTTGATGACACAACCCTGCATGATGATGGAGTTGGCCACGTAGGCGCCGCTCTCGACGATGACGTCGCGCGAGAGGGTGGAGCCGCGCACGGTGCCGTCGATGCGGCAGCCTGCGGAGATGAACGAGTTGGTGGCGTTTGAGCCGGAGCTGTACTTCGCGGGCGGCGTGTCGTGAGCCTTGGTCATGATCGGGCGGCTGTGCGTGAACAGCTGGTGCATGACGTCGGGGTTGAGCATTTCCATGCTCCGCTGGTAATAGCTCTCCTCGTTGAACATGCCGACGGCGAGGCCCTTGAACTCGTAGGTGCACACGTCGATGCGACCGAAGTCGGGGCGTATGGCATCGAACAGGTCGAGGTAGTCGAGCGTCTCGTACTGCTCGCAAAGCTCGAGGAGCAGGTCGCGGTTGATGATGAAGCAGTCGAGGAACTGGTTATCGCCGTAGGCGCAGCCGCTCTTAAGGTCGGTGACGCGGCCGTTCTCGTTGATGTCGAGCTTGGTGACGTCCTCGAGCTGGCGGTCGGCCTTTTTGTAGATCATCGTCACGCCGGAGCCGCTGCGCTCGTGCGCATCGATGACGGCGGAGAGGTCCATGTTGAAGACGATGTTGGTCGCACTCATGACCACGTAGGGCTCGCTGGCGCGCTGGAACAGTATCTTGTTGGTGTTGATGTCGCGCAGCAGGAAGCGGATGCCCTTTTTGGCGGTGCCGTAAGCGCTGCCCTGGAGTAGGAACAGACCGCCCTTCTTGCGATCGAGCTCCCACTCGCGTCCGCTGCCGAGGTGGTCGACGAGCGAGCGGTAATTGCCCGGAAGCACCACGCCGACGGTGCGGATGCCCGCGTTCATCATGTTGGACAGCGGGAAGTCGATGAGGCGGTAGCGGCCCATGAACGGGATGGAAGCGAGCGGACGGCATTCAAGCAGGTGGCTGTGCTCTTTGCTGGTGTAGTTGGCAGTGATGTAGCCGATGGCCTTGCGGTTGATCATCGGATCATTCCCCCTTCCCGATGACGACGTCGTTTCCAACGACGGCGGTATCCTTGGTCATATCGACGCTTCCGAGCTTGACGCCCTCTTCCACGACGGCGTTCTCGCCCAGGATGGCGCGCACGACGTGCGCCCCGTCCTTCACGATGGCTCCCGGCAGCAACACGGAATCCTCGACGATGGCGCGCTCGCCCACCACGCAGTCCGTGGAGAGAATCGAGTGGCGGGCGGTGCCGTAGACGCGGCAGCCGTTGGAGACGAGGCAGTCGTCAACGCGGCCCTCGGGCCCGATGAAGTGGGGAGGACGGGTCGAGTCGTTGCTCATGACCGGGAAGGACTTGTCGAACAGGTCGAACTCGGGGTTGTCACCGAGCAGGTCCATCGAGGTCTCGTGGAAGCTCGCGATGGTGCCGACGTCCTTCCAGAAGCCATGGAACTCGTACGTGTGCAGGCGCTTTCCCTCGGCGAGCAGCTTGGGGATGATGTCGTTGCCAAAGTCGTGACTGGAGCGCTGGTCGACGGCGTCCTCTTCGAGTGCCTTCACGAGCACGTCGGTGGAGAAGATGTAGATGCCCATGGAGGCGAGGTTCGAATCGGGCTTCTCCGGCTTCTCGGTGAACTTCACGATGCGGCCGTCTTCGGGGTCGGCGGTGATGATGCCGAAGCGGCTGGCCTCCTCCCACGGTACGGGCATGACCGAGACGGTGAGGTCGGCGTTGCGCTGGATGTGGCTCTCGAGCATCTTGCGGTAGTCCATGCGATACAGGTGGTCGCCGGACAGGATGAGCACGTACTTGGGGTCGTGGTTCTTGATGTAATTGAGGTTCTGCGTGATCGCGTCGGCGGTGCCGGCATACCATGCGCCGCCGTCCTGCGTGGCGTAGGGCGGCAGGATGGAAACGCCGCTGCCGTGCTCGGCGAGGTCCCACGCGCGGCCGGAGCCGATGTACTCATGGAGTTGGTACGGACGGTACTGGGTCAGCACGCCCACGGTGTCGATGCCGGAGTTTGCGCAGTTCGACAGCGAGAAGTCGATGATGCGGAACTTGCCGCCGAAGCTGACGGCCGGTTTTGCGATCTTAGAGGTGAGGGCCATCAGTCGGCTACCTTGGCCTCCCGCGAGGAGCATCGCGATGCATTCTTTGCTTGCCATCAATCTCTCCCTTTATCCGTTGGATGGTTGCGGATGTCTTGTGCGGGATATCCGTGTCCGGAGGCGGCGCCCCGTCTTCGCCGCCTCCGTCGCCTTATTGGTGCGCCGGCCGTTTCCCAGCGCGCCGCACCTCCTTTATGCGTGCCAAATCTCGTCGCGGTATTCGCGGATGGTTCGGTCGGAGGAGAACCAGCCGGACATCGCGGTGTTGTGCAGCGCGCGGCGGTTCCAGTCCTGGGTCTCGGGATAGGTCGCGGTGAGCTTTTCCCAAGCGTCCACATAGGAGTGAAAGTCCTTGAGCACCAGGTCGTAGTCGTTGTTGAACATGAGCTCATGATGGATGCTCTCGAAGTTGCCGGATTGAGCGGCGAAGGTGCCATCGACGAGTTGGTCGATGATGCAGCCGAGGCGCGCGCGATCGGAGTTGACGACATCCCAGGCGAAGTACTGGCCGGAGGCGCGCAGGGCGTCGACCTCGGGCGTGGTGAGGCCGAAGATTGCCTCGTTCTCGCGGCCCGCCAGATCGACGATCTCGATGTTCGCGCCGTCCATCGTGCCGAGCGTGAGGGCGCCGTTCATCATGAGCTTCATGTTCGAAGTGCCGGAGGCCTCCTTGCCGGCCGTGGAGATCTGCTCGGAGATTTCGGCGGCAGGGTAGATGAGCTGGGCGTTCGAGACACGGAAGTTCGGGATGAAGCAGACCTTCATGACGTCGTTGACGCGCGGGTCGTTGTTGACGACCTCGGCCACACCGTTGATCAGGCGGATGACTTCCTTGGCGAAGGTGTAGCTCGAGGCGGCTTTGCCGGAGAAGATGAAGGTGGTGGGCTGAATCTTGTAATTCGGATCGGCGAGGCGACGGTTATAGAGGTCCATAACCTTCATGATGTTCAGGAGCTGGCGCTTGTAGGCGTGGAAGCGCTTGACCTGGACGTCGAAGATCGTGTTCGGGTCGATGGTGAGGCCGCACTCGCGCTTGACGTAGTCGGCCAGGCGCTGCTTGTTGGCGAGCTTGGAGGCGCCGACGCGCTCAAGGAAAGAGGCGTCGCCTTCGAAGGCGGTGAGCTTCTCGAGCTCGCGGGCGTCGTCGAGCCAGCCGTCGCCGATGGCCTCGGTCACGAGTTTGGCGTAGGTGGGGTTGGCCTCAGCGAAGAAGCGACGATGGCTGATGCCGTTGGTCTTGTTGTTGAACATTTCCGGGCGCATGGCCGCGAAGTCCTTGAGCGTGCTCGTCTTGAGGATGTCGGAGTGGATCTTTGCGACGCCGTTGACGGAGTGGCTGCAGATTACGGACAGGTTGGCCATACGGACCTCGCCATCCCACAGGACGGCGGTCGCGCGCAGTCGTTCGGCGCTCTCGGGCTTGCTCATGTCGAAGCTCTCGCGCCAGCGACGGTTGATCTCGTCGATGATCTGGTACACGCGGGGCAGCAGGGTGGAGAAGGTGGAGATGGGCCACTTCTCGAGAGCCTCGGGCAGGATGGTGTGGTTGGTGTAGGACACCGTGTTCGTCACGATCTCCCAAGCGTCGTCCCAGGTCAGGCACTCTTCGTCCATGAGGATGCGCATGAGCTCGGGTCCGCACATCGCCGGGTGCGTATCGTTGGTATGGATGGCCACATAGCGGGGCAGCTCGTTCCAGGCCTTGCCGTGCTCACGCACAAAGGTGTCGAGGAGGGTGCGGATGCCCGCGGCAACGAATAGGTACTCCTGCTTGAGGCGAAGCAGGCGGCCGTGCTCGCCGGCGTCGTTGGGATACAAGATGGCGGAGATGGCCTCGGCATTTGCACGGTCGCGGTCGGCGCCGGTGTAGTCGCCGGCGTTGAAGGCGTCGAGATCGAAATGGTCGTCGATGGGCTCGGCGCTCCAGCAGCGCAGCTTGTTGACGGTCTCGCCGCCGTAACCGACGATCGGAATGTCGTAAGGCACGGCCAGGACGTCATCGGTCCCCTCAACGGAGTAGAAGGTGCGGTCGCCCTCCTGGCGTGAGACGACGTAGCCGCCGAAGCCGATGCGAACGGCCTTGTCGGGGCGCTTGACCTCCCAGGGATAGCCCTTGGAGAGCCATTCATCGGCTACTTCGACCTGACGGCCATCGACGATTTCCTGCTTGAAGAGGCCGTAGCGATAGCGCATGCCGTTGCCGTAGCCCGCGATGCCCTCGTGGGCCATCGAGTCGAGGAAGCATGCGGCGAGGCGACCGAGGCCGCCGTTGCCCAGGGCCGGATCGGGCTCCTGGCGCTCGATCTCGTCGAGATCGCCGCCCATGTCGGCGATGGCGTCGGCCACGAGGTCACGAATGCCGAGGTTCAGCAGGTAGTTGTCGAGCAGGCGACCGATGAGGAACTCGATGGAGAAGTAGTAGACACGCTTCTTGCCCTCGGTGCGGTTGCGCTCGTCGGTTTTGGCGGCAATGACGCGAGCATCGCCGGCGACCATGTTGGCCAGCGCGGTGAAGCGGTCGATATCGCTCGTATCCTCGAACTCCTTGCCGGACAGTGCGCGCACGTGCTGGCGGTACTGCTCGATGAACTGCTCTTTGTTCTCGTAGATCTTATCCATGGTTTCCTTTCGAGAAGGGGTCGGGTTGGTGATAGTCGCAAGCGCGCACGATCGGCCCGGCGTGCGGTTGCGTCATCGTGGGCGCGAGGCGCTCCGAAGTCGGTGCTTACTTCGCGCGGGATGTCCTGGTTTTGGACGCGGCCTTTGTCTTTGGCGTCTTTGCCTTGGGAGGCTTGGCCGTGGCGGCGGGTTTGGGCTCGTCCTTGGCCGTGCGACTCGCCGTTGGCTTCTTCTTTGCCGCCTTGGGAGGCTTGTAGGAGGAGGCGCGGCGACGGCGGTAGACCAGGCCGGCGAGGCCGGGAACGGCGATCTCGATTGAGTTGTCTCGCATGTTCCAGGGCTCGGGTTTGGAGGGGGCCATGTCGACCACCGGAAAGCCGGATCCGCCAAAGGTCGGTTCGTCCGTATTGAAGACGAGCTCCCAATCGCCCTCGCGCGGGGTTCCCACGCGATAGGTCTCGTAGGATGCCGGGTCGAAGTTGATCAGGATGAGCAGGTCGTCGGCCGGCTTATCGCCGTGGCGCACGAAGCTCACAATGGACTGCTCGGAGTTGTTGGCGTCGATCCATTCGAAGCCCTGCTCGGTATAGGCGTTTTGCCACAGTCCGCGCTGCTTGGTGTAGAAGTGGTTGAGTGCCTCGATAAAGCGCTGTTGAGCGCCGTGGGTGGCGTCGAAATCCTTGGCGAGGAACCACTCGATGGACTCGTAGTAGCGCCATTCGATCTGCTGGCCGATCTCGTCACCCATGAAGGTGAGCTTGGCGCCGGGGTGGGTCATCTGGTAGAAGGCGAGCGTACGCAGACCGGCGAAGCGGCGCCAGCCGTCGCCCGGCATGCGTCCGATCAGGGAGCACTTGCCGTTCACGACCTCATCGTGCGACAGCGGCAGGATAAAGTTCTCTGAGAAGGCGTACATGATGGAGAAGGTGAGCAGGCTGTGGTTGCCCGGGCGCCAAGGGAAGTCGCACTGCATGTAGTGCAGGGTGTCGTTCATCCAGCCCATATCCCATTTGAGGTGGAATCCCAGGCCGCCGTCCTCTGCGGGATAGGTGACCAGGGGCCATGCGGTGGACTCCTCGGCGATCATCATGACATCGGGGAATTCCTTGCTCACAGCGCAGTTGACCTGGCGGATAAACGCGGAGGCGTCGAGGTCCTCCTCGGTGCCGTATTTGTTGAACTTCTTGTCCGCTGGGTTGCCCACGCCGAAGTTGAGATAGAGCATGCTCGATACGCCATCCATGCGGATGCCGTCGACATGGAACTGTTCGATCCAGAAGAGGGCGTTGGACACGAGGAAGCTGCGAACCTCGGGGCGGGAGAAATCGAACTTGTGCGTGCCCCAGTTGGGGTGAATCTCGCGTTCGAAGAGCATGCGGCCGTTGAAGGTCGCAAGTCCCTCGGCGTTGGCGCAAAAGCCCCCGGGAACCCAGTCCAGAATCACTCCGATACCGGCCTTGTGGCAGGCGTCGACGAAGTGCATGAGCTGTTGGGGGGTGCCGTAACGAGAGGTTGCTGCGAAGTATCCCGTAGCCTGATATCCCCAAGATCCGTCGAAGGGGTGCTCGGAGAGGGGCATGACCTCGATATGGGTATAGCCCATCTTCTTGACGTAAGCCACGAGCTCATCAGAGAGGTCGTCGTAGGTGTAGTACGTTCCGCGTTGCGCCGGGAACGGATCGCCGGGGCCGGGCCAGGTGCCGTCTTCGCGTGGCTCGCCCTGCGGTTCGTTGCCATGGCGCTTCCAGGAGCCAAGGTGCACCTCATAAATGTTGAGCGGGCTCTTCATGATGTCGCGCTCGGCGCGGCGATTCAGCCATGTGGCATCTTTCCAGGTGTATCCACCGAGGTCCCAGAGCTTGGATGCTGTTCCAGGGCAAGTCTCAGCGTAGAAACCGAACGGGTCGGCCTTCCAGAGGAGCTCCCCCGCATCGGTTTCGATCACGTATTTGTAAAGCGATCCCTGCTCAAGGCCGGGGACGAAGGTCTCCCATATATCGCTATTGGCGGCACGTGTGAGCGGCATTGCCTTGGGGTCCCAGCCGTTGAAATCGCCGACGACGTGCACGCTTGAGACCTGAGGGGCCCAAACGCGGAAAAGCCAGCCTTCGGAGTTGCCTTGAACGTCTTTGTGGGCGCCCATCTTTTCCCACGCTCGCTGCCACATACCGGTTCCGAACAGGTGGATGTCGTCATCCGTGAGCATGAGGTTGGGTTGTGCAGCGGCAACGGGCCCCTTGGCGAGTCCTTGGGCCTTGCGCTCTGTCTTATTGGCGGTCTTCGATGTGATGGCCATCTCAACCTTCCGATCGTATGCGCGGCGTTCTGCCGTAAACCAACGAAACGTCTCGGGCTCGGCATGCGTACTTAGACGGAAGGGGACGCAGATGTGCTGCGTTCGTTCCACTCGCATCGACGCATGTGGAACCAGTGACGATACTTACCGTATCACTCGTTCATCACAAAATAGACAAGAATGCGGCAATCGGTATAAATCGCCCCATGGGTGAAACAATCACATTTTAGCTTGACATGCTGGGCTTTTTGGTAAATACCCCGTAAGCAAGGGGTTTGATAAGCAACCTACTGTAAGGGCCTGTTTTGAGCTGCGTTTGCCGCGCGCATGATCGCGAAATATTGGGTAAGATGGCAATTTGTCCGTAATTGTGCTATGCGTCAGGTGGTCTTATATGAAAGGCATGAGCAGCGTCCTCGAAACCCAAGCGGATGCGTTGCGCGTCCTTCTTGTCGGAGGCTCACCGCAGACCTGCGATGCCGTGTTTCTCAAGCGCCTGTATGCCGACTGCGATTTGGTCGTGGCAGTGGATCGGGGTCTCGATACGGTGCTTGATGCCGGACTGCCATGTGACTTGTTCTGCGGCGACGCGGACTCGGTGGGCGCTCGCGGCCTGTTGGCGGTTCGTCGTTGCGAAGAGGGAGAGCCCTCTGAAGTTTTGGCCGTCGAACGTTATGACCCGTATAAGGATTTTACCGACCTTTCGCTCGCCCTTCGCGCGATCGATTCGCGTTGGGGGAGCGTCGAGCTGGTGTGCACGTGCCTGACGGGGGGACGGCCCGATCACGCCCTCGCAGCACTTGGCTGCATCTTGAGATGGGACGGCCCGGTTTGCCTCGAGGAACAGGGCTTTTCCGGTCGCCTGCTCAGGGCGGGCGCGTCATGGCAGATGAAGGGCTTTCAGGGTTCGACGTTCTCGTTCGTATGCCTGAGTCCCGTCGGGGTCGTATCCGAGCGGGGGATGGAGTGGGAGCTCGATCACAAACGCGTCGAGCTGTTGAGTGATTTGGGCATCTCGAATATCGTCACGGATGATGCCGAAGTGACTTGCCATGAAGGCGCCATTGCGGCGTATCTCATTCGCTGACGCGTGCAAGCAGTTTTGAAAAGCTAACGGCCCCGGAGATCGTCTGTCTCCGGAGCCGTTGCCATGAACGCGTTCTCGCGTGGATTGCCAGGCTGTTAGCCCATGTAGTCCACGACGTCGATCCAGCTCATGAGGAATTCATCGTTGACGTCGGTGCGCTTACGGGAGAGCTCGGCGGCGGCGACGATGGACATCCACTGGCGGACGACCTGCATCGGGACGTCGGCGCGGTCGCAGTACAGCTCGAGATAGGCATCGGCCTGCTGCTTGTCGTTAAGGGCGAACAGCAGGTAGGTCATGGCTGCGTCGGCGGCAGGGGAGCCCTGAGTCGCGTGGGCCCAGTCGCAGACGTAGAGCTGGCCGTCCTCGGCCACGATGACGTTACTCGGGTTGAAGTCGCCGTGGCAGATCTGGAACTCCTTCTTCATGCCGTCCAGACGCTCCATGAGGTTGTAGCGGGTGGTGGCGTTGATGTGCTGGAGGCCGTTGATCATACGGGCGTACTTGTCACGCTGACGGTTGAGCAGCGGGGAGCGCTCGGCGTGAATCTCGACCTGCAGGTCGACGAACTGCTCGAGGTACTCGTAGAACTTGGCGGGTTCGGCTGCCATCTTGTCGGCGAGCGTCACACCCGGGACCTTCTCGGTGAGCAGGCCCCAACCCTCACCGGCGACCTCGGAGACCTCGAGGGCCTTCGGGGCGCGGATGCCGGACTCGGAGATGCGGGCGAGGTTCAGGGCCTCGTTGAAGACATCGGAAGCCGGCTTGTTGGAGTTAAAGACCTTGGCGATCTTGTCGCCCAGGTCATAGACCTTCTTGTTGGAGTGCTCGACGATAACGGTCTTGGACTCGGGCAGATTCATGGTGTGCCTTCCTTTCTGAATGGGTCTACGCCATCAATGGATCTACACCATCTTAGGACGCCCGCGCCGCCGCTCGCGATGAGTTGGGTGAGCGGCGGCAAACGGGCGGGAAGCGGATGCGCTTACAGGACGGCGTAGTCCTGGGGCTCACGGCCGTAGTAGGCGTCGAGGTAGAGCTCCTTGATCTCGCTCATCAGCGGGTAGCGCGGGTTGGCGCCGGTGCACTGGTCGTTGAACGCCTGCTCGACCATCTCGTCGAGGGACTCGAGGAAGTAGGCCTCGTCCACGCCGTAGTCGGCGATGGTCTCCTTAATGCCGATGGTGGCCTTGAGCTCCTCGAGCTTGGCGCAGAAGTTCTCAAAGACCTCACGGTCGTCCTTGCCCTCGACGCCGCAGTAGCGGGCCATCTCGGCGTACGCGGCGAGCGCGTTGGGGTAGGGGTACTGGGAGAAGGTGCCCATCTTGACCGGGGCCTCGGCGGCGTTGTAGCGCATGACGCGGGTCAGGATGACGGCGTTGGCGATGCCGTGAGGCAGGTGGTGGAAGGCGCCGAGCTTGTGGGCCATGGAGTGGTTGAGGCCCAGGAAGGCGTTGGCGAAGGCCATGCCGGCCATGCAGGAGGCGTTGTGCATCTCCTCACGGGCGTGCGGGTCGTTGGCGCCGTTCTCGTAGGAGCTGGGGAGGTTCTCGAAGACGAGCTTCGCGGCCTTCATGGACAGGCCCTTGGTGTAGTCGGACGCCATGATGGAGACGTAGGACTCGATGGCGTGGGTCATCACGTCGATGCCGGAGGCGCTCGTGAGGCCCTTGGGGGCGGTCATGGCGTTGTCGACGTCGACGATGGCCATGTTCGGCAGCAGCGCGTAGTCGGCGAGCGGCCACTTGATGCCGGTGTCCTTGTCGGTGATGATCGCGAACGGGGTCACCTCGGAGCCGGTACCGGAGGAGGTGGGGACGGCCACGAAGTAGGCCTTCTTGCCCATCTCGGGGAAGGTGAAAATGCGCTTGCGGATGTCCATGAAGTCCATGGCCATATCCTCGAAGTTGCACTCCGGGTGCTCGTACATCATCCACATGATCTTGCCGGCGTCCATGGCGGAGCCGCCGCCGACGGCGATGATGACGTCAGGCTCGAAGAGGGCCATCTGGGCGGCACCGCGGCGAGCGCACTGCAGGGACGGATCGGGCTCGACGTCGTAGAAGCAGTCGTGCGCGATGCCCATGGAGTCGAGCTTGGCCTCGATGGCGCGGGTGTTGCCGTTCTTGAAGAGGAACTGGTCGGTGACGATGAAGGCGCGCTTCTTGCCCATCACGGTGCCGAGCTCGTCGAGGGCGACCGGCGTGGAGCCCTTCTTGAAGTAGACCTTCTCGGGAGCGCGGAACCACAGCATGTTCTCGCGGCGCTCGGCCACGGTCTTGACGTTGATCAAGTGCTTCACCCCAACATTCTCGGAGACGGAGTTGCCACCCCAGGAGCCGCAGCCCAGGGTGAGGGAGGGCTTCATGCCGAAGTTGTACAGGTCACCGATGCCGCCCTGGGAGGAGGGGGTGTTGATGACGATACGGCAGGCCTTCATGGTGTGTTCGAAGAGGGAGATCTTCTCGGCCTGGGCCGGATGCACGTAGAGGGAGGCGGTGTGACCGGGGCCACCGGCGAGCACCAGGTGCTCGGCCATGTCGACGGCGGTCTGGAAATCGGGGGCCTTGTACATGGCCAGGACGGGGGAGAGCTTCTCGTGAGCGAACTCCTCCTTCTCCAGATCGACGGAAGTGACCTCGGCGATCAGGATCTTGGTCTTGGCAGGGACCTCGATGCCGGCGAGCTCGGCGATCTTGGCGGCGGGCATGCCGGGGATGCGGTGGTCGAGCGCGCCGTTCTTGAACATGGCGGAGCGCAGGGCCTCCATTTCGGCGCCCTTCTTCACGAAGTAGCAACCGCGGTGGGCGAACTCGGACTTGACCTCGTCATACACGGACTCGAGGACGGTCACGGACTGCTCGGAGGCGCAGATCATGCCGTTGTCGAAGGTCTTGGAGTGGATGATGGAGTTGACCGAGAGCTTGATGTCGGCGGTATCGTCGATGATGACGGGGGTGTTGCCGGCACCGACGCCCAGGGCGGGCTTGCCGGAGGAGTAGGCGGCCTTGACCATGCCGGGGCCACCGGTGGCCAGGATGATGTCGACGTCGGCCATGACCTTGTTGGTGAGGTCGATGGAGGGGACGTCCACCCAGCCGATGATGCCCTCGGGAGCGCCGGCCTTGACGGCGGCGTCGAGCACGAGCTTGGCGGCAGCGATGGTGCACTTGGCGGCAGCCGGGTGCGGGGAGATGATGATGGCGTTGCGGGTCTTCAGAGAGATGAGGCACTTGAAGATCGCGGTGGAGGTGGGGTTGGTGGTCGGGATGACCGCGCCCACGATGCCGATGGGCTCGGCGATCTTGGTGATGCCGTAGGCATCGTCGCGCTCGATCACGCCGCAGGTCTTGGTGTCCTTATACGCGTTGTAGATGTACTCGGCGGCATAGTGGTTCTTGATGACCTTGTCCTCGAGCACGCCGCGGCCGGTCTCCTCGACGGCCATCTTGGCCAGGGGGATGCGGGCCTTGTTGGCTGCCATGGCGGCCTCGTAGAAGATCTTGTCGACCTGCTCCTGGGAGTAGGTAGCAAAAATCCCCTGGGCCTCACGCATGTGCGCGAGCTTGGCCTCAAGGGATTCGATCGAATCTACGATTTCGGGGGCGGCGGCAACGGTAGGTTTCTTCGCCATTCTGCTCTCCTTTGCGAGAAGCGGGTTTTCCCAACAAGTCGTACTCTATAGTAATGAAACGCTTCACTATGGCGAATGGCGGATATTCAGCCGTAAACGGTCGAATGGAGCGCTTCAATAGCATGAAACATCACTATTTGTGTTCAAACCGTGGCGTATTCCCATCAGCTGAAATGTTTCACTCATTTCATTGGAGGTCTCAAAATGGGATCTCAATTGGGGACAGGTACAAATTGAGACGCTGATGTCTGTATTCCACAGAGCTTCCTTCAATCACATCTATATCTTGCTTCGTTCTGGCCATGTCGGTCAGATTTGAATCAGATGCATGCGCAGATGGGTGGTCATGAAATTGTATTCTCGGCGCCATCGAGCCTATGTCAGCAAGAATGAAGTTGACCTTGTCGTCGCCATCGATGGCGCCAGGCGGTTTAGTTCGACGGGAGCGGTAGACATATGGCGAGGACGGGAAGAGTTCGATGTGAAACCGATCTATACCATGTGACGATTCGCGGTTGCGGTCGTCAGATCATTTTTGAGGATGCGGTGGATAGAAACTTCTTTCTCGATCGCTTGGAGCTGCTTGCTGAGCAAGAGCGTGTCGATGTGATTGCGTATTGTCTTATGGACAATCACGTGCACATCGTTCTGTTCGATCCCGAAGGAGACCTTGGTGTGTTCATGCAGCGACTCTGCTGCGTGTACGCAAGGTACTTCAACGAGAGGCACGGTCGGTCTGGCCACTTGTTCCAGGGAAGATACTCGAGCGCTGCAATTGAAGACGTGCGCTACCTACTTACGGTCGTACGGTATGTTCACGATAATCCCGTCAAGGCGGGGGTCTCAGGGCGTGAGTGTTATCAATGGAGCAGTTATCGTGGGTATGTCGAGGACAGGGGCTTTGTTTCACGCAGTCTGGTGTACGAGCTTATCGGCGGCGCGGTGAGGTTCGTTGAGTTTTCCTCTTCTGAAGACAGCAGGCGTGATTTGGCCCGAGTGATGCACTCCGATGGGGTTGGAGTTCTGGAGGTCGCCCGTACTGCCCTGGGAGGCAGGGACCCACTTGTAATTGGGGCGAGTCCGAGGCCGGAGCGAGACGCTTGTATACGGATCCTCTCCGAGTGCGGATTGAATGCGTCTGAGATTTCTCGCATCACGGGCGTGTCACGCAAGGTGATTTCGCGTGTGGCTGGTCAGAATTAGCCTGCATTGCGATCGTGGTCGACCATGTGCCTGCCTGGCGTCCTTCCCAACGCCCTCGCGGACGGAAGCTAGTTTACCCTGTTTCGGTTGACGCACCTCGATTGCATGTCTCAATTTATACCTGTCCCCAATTGATACCGACGGGAGCGGTACATTGATACAAAAAAACGCCCCGGCGATGCCGGGGCGCTGCGTATGCAAGCAAACGTTTGTCCAAAGAGGGGAGTGCTTAGGAGCGGGCCACCTTCTGGGCCTTGAGGCAGCTGGTGCACACGTTCATCTTGCGACGGACGCCGTTCACGACGACGTACACGCGCTGGATGTTCGGACGGAACTTACGGTTGGAGACGCGGTGGGAGTGGCTGATGGAGCGACCAGCAACGGGGTGCTTACCGCAGATTTCGCAAACTTTGGACATGTCAGTGACCCTTCTTAGGCGACCGAAAATGAGGTCGCGTGAACAAACAGCAATGAACTATACCATAGAAGCCCATTCATGTGCGGAATCTCCACAATGAACGAGAAGTGTGCGCTCCGCGGCGTGGGATGCAGCGCGCGGACCACATTATACGGCCGTCATGTGCGTGCGCAAGAGGTTTGACCTCCACCTTTGACAGATAGTTATGAGGTACCTAAATTATTGAGCTTTTATGGAATGGGGCTCTTACGGTTTCAGGGCGCATGAGATGGAGAAAATACCGTTCGCAAATTTCGTCGTTTGAGTTGTAAGTGCGTTTGGGGGAGGCACCGGTGAAGATATTCAGGTTCCTGAGACATCACAAGGCCAATCTCGCGTTGGCGCTCGCGCTACTTATGGTGCAAGCATATTGCGAGCTCACGTTACCTTCGGTTATGAGTGAGATCGTCGACACCGGCATCAGCCGGGGAGGCATCGAGGATGTGGTGCCCAACCGCATCACCTCCGACGACCTTGGCGATGTCGAACTCTTGCTGACGCCCGGTGAGGTCAATCGCGTCGAGGCGCTCTATTCGAGTCCCGATGCCGATGGCGTCCGCATATTCGAAGGGGATCTTCGGGACCGTGATGAGATCAAGGGCTTTTTGGGAGAGGCCGAGATGATCGCATTCATGCTCGAGCGCGGTGTGCCGGTCGACTCCGTGGTCGAAGATGCACGCGAGGCGGCCGCGCTTAAGGCCGCGGTGGGCGATACCATAACCATCGATACGGTCAGGGCGCTTGCTAGGGCACAGGCAGATGGGTCGCCTGATTCCACGCTGTTCAATCCGTCGGCCATTCGGGCTGGCCTGCATCGCGCACTCGGCGCGGACGGCGGGGCCGTTGTCGCCTCCCAGGCCATCGAGTTCGTCAAATTCGCTTATGAACACGCCGGCGTCGATCTTGCCGGCGTTCAGACCGATTTTCTCGTTCGCGAGGGTGCGCGCATGTTGACGTACGCGGTCGTCGCGGCGCTGTGCGCCATCGCGGCCGCGTATAACGCATCGCGTACCGCGGCTCGCATCGCTCGCGATCTTCGCCATGATGTGTACGAGCGCGTCCTGTCCTTCTCGCCCGCGGAGATGGGGCGTTTTTCGGAGGCCTCGCTCATCACGCGCGCCACGAATGATATTCAGCAGGTGCAGATGGTGTTGGTCATGTGCATGCGCATGGTGCTGTTCGCCCCCTGCATGGGCGTCGGTGCGATCGTGAAGGTCATAGGGTTCGGCAGCACGGGGCTTCAGTGGATCATCTTAGTCGGTCTTGCCGTCATCATGGTGGTCATCGGCGTTCTCATGGGCCTCACCATGCCGCGTTTTCGCAGGATGCAAGAGCTCGTGGACCGCAACAACCTCATCGCGCGCGAAATCATCACCGGTGTCATGCCGATCCGGGCTTTTGGACGCAGCGATAGCGAGCGCAAGCGTTACGACGAGGCCAATCGCGAGCTCACCGGTACTTATATATTTACGAATCGAGCGATGTCCTTCATGATGCCCGTGCTGATGATGCTCATGAACATCATCTCGGTGGCCATCGTCTGGTTCGGCGGCCAGGCCGTGGACGCGGGCGGTATGCAGGTTGGCGACCTCATGGCGTATATGAATTACACGATGCAGGTGATTATGTCCTTCATGATCATCACGATGGTCGCCGTTATGCTGCCGCGCGCCGACATTGCCTCTGAACGCATCATGGAAGTGCTTTCAACCGAATCGAGCATCGTGGATCCCGCACATACGCTCGAGGGCCCGCAGGGTCATATAACCGCCGACGGTGAGCGCGTCGACTGGAGCGGCGTGCTGAGCTTCGATGACGTCTCGTTCACCTATCCGGACGCCGAGGCTCCGACGCTGGAGCATGTCAGCTTCACCGTGAAACCGGGGCAGACGCTCGGCATCATCGGATCAACGGGGTCGGGCAAGACCACGCTCGTCCAGATGATCCCTCGTTTGTATGATGCGACCGCGGGGTCCATCACGGTCGACGGGGTCGATGTGCGTCGTATGTCTCTGCATGAACTTCGCTCGCTCATCGGCTATGTCCCGCAGAAGGGCATGCTCTTCTCGGGCGATATCGGGGGCAACATCGCCTACGGCGACCCCGATATGACTCATGCGGATGTCGAGCGCGCCGCGCGGATCGCCCAGGCCTCCGAGTTCATCGATGCCAAACCGGATGGCTATGGCTCCGCGATCGCTCAGGGCGGCTCAAACGTTTCCGGGGGTCAGCGGCAGCGCCTATCGATTGCGCGTGCGCTTGCGATCGATCCGAAGATCCTCGTCTTTGATGACAGTTTCTCCGCGCTCGATTACAAGACCGATGCCGCGCTGCGCGCGGGACTGTCCCATGAGCTGCACGACGCCTCCGTCGTGATCGTCGCCCAGCGCATCGCGACCATCATGCACGCCGATCAGATCTTGGTGCTCGATGATGGTCGCGTCGTGGGGCAGGGCACCCATGAGGAGCTACTCCGTGCATGTGAGTCGTATCGCGAGATCGCGATGAGCCAGCTTTCCTCAGAAGAGCTCGGCCTGGATGAAGGGGAGGTGCGCTAGCATGCCCGCACATATGCGTCACGGCCACGGTCCCACGACCGAAAAGGCTAAAGATTTCAAGGGCGCCGTTGTAAAGGTCGTGCGCTATATCGCGCACGATAAGCTGGCGTTGTTCGTCGCCATTGCGTGCGCGGTGGGCTCGGTTGCGTTCAATGTCATGGGGCCGCGCGTGCTCGGTGAGGCGACTACGGAGCTGTTCCGCGGCATCGCCGCGAAGGTCGGCGGTACGGGCGGGGTCGATTTTGTGCTTATCGCCCGCATCTTGGCCACTGTTCTGTGCATCTACATCACCTCCTCCGCCCTCAGCTTGGTGCAGGGCTGGCTCATGACGGGCGTCACGCAGCGCGTTTGCTATCGCTTGCGCCGCCAGATCATCGAGAAAATCGATCGCATGCCCTTGGCCTATTTCGAGCGGGTCAGCACGGGCGACGTGATGAGCCGCGTGACGAATGACGTCGATACGCTCGGCCAGTCGCTCAACCAAAGTGTCACGCAGCTGATCACCTCGGTGGCGCAGCTGATCGGCGTGAGTGTTCAGATGCTCTCCATCTCCGTCGCCTTGGCGGGCGTCACGTTCCTGACCATACCGCTGTCGCTGCTCGGCGTTGTGTTGGTCGTCCGCGCGTCGCAGCGCCATTTCCGCCGCCAGCAGGTGTTCCTCGGTTCGGCGAACGGCATTATCGAGGAGAGCTTCGCTGGCCAGACCCTTATCCAGGCTTACAACAGGGCCGAGCGAGCGCTCGGGGAGTTTGATGAGGTGAACGAAAAGCTGTACGAGTCGGGTTGGCGTGCACAGTTCCTCTCTGGTGTCATGCAGCCGATCATGGGCCTCGTCGGCAACCTCGGCTATGTCGCCGTGGTCATGATGAGCGCCTTCCTCATGATCTCCGGCCGCATCACGGTCGGCAATGCGCAGGCGTTCTTCCAGTACATCCGCAACTTCACGCAGCCCATCACACAGCTTTCCCAGGTATCCAATATGCTGCAGATGCTGGCCGCCGCCGCTGAGCGTATCTTTGAGTTCCTGGACGAGGACGAGGAAGATGACCCCGCGCCCCTTTCCGAGTCTCTTCGCGCCACGGGTTCTGTTGAGTTCGATCATGTAAGGTTCGGCTACATCCCGGAAAAGACCGTCATTCATGATTTCAACTGCTCGGTTGAGCCCGGGCAGACGGTCGCCATCGTCGGTCCCACGGGTGCCGGAAAGACGACGCTCATGAAGCTCCTCATGCGCTTTTACGATGTGAACGCCGGCTCGATTCGCGTGAACGGCGCCGATGTCCGTTCGCTGCCGCGCGAGGACCTGCGATCGAATTTCGCGATGGTCTTGCAGGACACGTGGCTGTTCAAGGGCAGCATCCGGGAGAACATTCGCTACGGCAACATCGAGGCCGATGACGCCATGGTCGAGGCGGCGGCCCGCACTGCGCTCGCAGACCATTTCATCCGCACCCTTCCCGGAGGGTATGACTTCGAGCTGAACGAGGACGCCTCCAATGTCAGCCAGGGGCAGCGCCAGTTGATCACCATCGCCCGCGCCCTGCTTGCAGACCGCCCGATCCTCATTCTCGACGAGGCGACCTCCAACGTCGACACGCGTACCGAGGAGCGCATTCAGCGCGCCATGGACATCCTCATGGCCGGCCGCACGAGCTTCGTCATCGCACACCGCCTTTCCACCATCCGCTCGGCGGACGTGATCTTGGTGCTGCGCGACGGCGATATCGTCGAATCCGGCTCGCATGAGGAGCTGCTCGCGAGGGGTGGTTTTTACGCCGAGCTGTATAACAGCCAGTTCGATGAGGGGGCGGATGAGTAGGCGTTCCTCGTGTGCGCCGTCTGTTTTGTCTGTGCCGGAGCGCGCGGAGTTGTAGAATACTCGGATGTATGCTCGATACGCCGACGCGCTCGCGCGGAAGGAGAACCTCATGACTGAACCGATCGCCGGGACCCTGAGCGTCTCGAACGAGGTCATCGCCGATATCGCCGGCTACGCCGCCATGTCTTGCTATGGCGTCGTCGGCATGGCCGAGCAGATGCAGGGTGCTGAGAGCGTCCGCCTGCTTCCCGGGCAGCGCCTGCGCAAGGGCGTGCTCGTCACCACCACCGAGTCCGGCCTGACTGTCGACCTGCACGTCGTGCTCGAGGCGGGCGTCAACATGCGCTCCGTGTCCGACAACCTCTCCAGCTCCGTGGCATTCACGCTTTCCGAGATCGCCCAGATCGATCCTGCGAGCCTCAAGATCGCCATCCACATCGACGGGATGAAGTCCCGCTTCTAGGCGCCCCGCGCCCTCCTGCATTCACGAGACGAAAGTGCCAGAACAGATGATTGCAAAGACCATTCGAACCTGTTTTCCCATCGCCGTCGCGGCCGTTGCCGACAAGGCTGAGGAGATCAACAAGCTCAACGTGTTCCCGGTTCCCGATGGAGACACCGGCACCAATATGTCCCTCACGCTCCAGTCCGTCGTGAAGGAGCTCGCCGCACTTTCGGTCGATGCGGACATGGACGGTATTGCCGCCGCCATCACCCACGGTTCCCTTATGGGCGCCCGCGGAAACTCCGGTGTCATTACCTCGCAGATTCTGCGCGGTGTAGCCGAGGGCCTGCGTGAGGCCGGGGAGCCCATCTCATCCGCCGATATCGCCTCTGCGTTCCGTCGAGCCGTCAAGGTCGCCTTCCAGGCGGTCCGTAAGCCCATCGAGGGCACCATCCTGACCGTCCTGCGCGACGTGTCCACCAAGGCCGACGAGTGTGAGAAGCGCCGCATGAGCGTTGAGGAGACGCTGGACGCCCTTGTGGTCGAGGCATATCAGTCCGTCGCCCGCACGCCCGACCTGCTGCCCGTCCTTAAGGAGAACGGCGTCGTCGATTCGGGCGCTTTCGGCTTCGCCATCTTCCTCGAGAATTTCGTGGCTGCCGCTCTCGGCCGTACCTCCAAGGTCGAGAACTTCTCCGCCACCTTCGAGGCCGACACCAACTCCGCCAAGGCCGGCGCGCTCGACCGCGTGAAGATCGAGGCGAACGACGACTGGGAGGGCTCCGAGTTCCGTTACTGCAACGAGTTCCTCTTCAAGGCTGAGAAGCCCTTCGACGAGGACGAGGCCCTGAAGTTCCTCGGCTCTATGGGCGATTGCGAGCTGCTCGTAGGCGCGTATCCCGACTACAAGGTTCACGTTCACTCCAACACTCCCAACCTGGTGCTCGAGCACATGCTTCAGTTCGGTCAGGTCTACGAGGTGTTCATCCACAACATGGATCTTGAGGTCGCCGAGCGCACCGCCAAGATTCACGCCGATCAGGAGGCTTCCGCCGAGCCCGCCAAGTCCCTGGGCTTCGTGGCCGTCGCCGCCGGTTCCGGTGAGGCCGAGATCCTCGAGTCCCTTGGGGTCGACGTCGTCGTTTCCGGCGGTCAGACCATGAACCCCTCCACCGCCGACCTTCTCGAGGCCGTTTCTCGCGTGAACGCCGAGTCCGTTATCATCCTGCCCAACAACGGCAATATCCGCATGGCAGCCGAGGCCGCTGCGAGCGCGTGTGAGGACAAGCATGTTTACGTTGTGCCCACCAAGACCGTTCCGCAGGCGTTCTCTGCGCTCTTCGCCGTCATGCCCGACATGCCCGTCGAGGATCTCGTCGAGGCGATGACCGAGGCCAAGGCCTCCGTCCGCGACGGCGAGGTCACCCGCGCCGTCCGCGATTCCCAGGCTTCCGATGGCACCCCCATCCATGACGGTGACGTTATGGGCATCATCTGCGATTCGATTGATATCGTGGGCTCCGACGTGCATCAGGTCACACTCGATTGCATCAATCGCATGATGGATGAGGAGGAGGGCGATGCTCTCACCATTCTCGCCGGCCAGGACATGTCCGACGAGGATTTCGAGAAGCTCATCGAGGCCATTGAGGAGGCCCAGCCCGATCTGGAGATCGACGCCCATCGTGGTGAGCAGCCCCTGTATCCTGTCATCTTCTCCATCGAATAGGTTTTCGATCGCATGGCCGCAGACCTGAGTGTCCCGCGCGCTTCTGCCCGCCTGTCGCGGGCCTGCGCGCTGTATGAGGATGTAGCGCGGCTCAAATATGTGTCAGGCACACGTGAGGAGGCCCTCCGCCGGCTCGGTATCGAGCGGGTGGGGGACCTCCTTTCCCATATCCCGTTTCGCTATCTCGATTTCACGCGGGCGTATACGATTGAGAGCGCTCCGTTGGGAGAGGTCTGCACCATCGTCGGTACGGTCGATAAGGTTTCAAACCGTCCGACTTCTAAGCCCGGCATGACACTCACCGAGGTGTTTCTCGTCGACGAATCGGGTGTGCTGAAAGTTGCCTTTTTCAAGCAGCCCTGGTTGGCTCGCGAGTTTGCACGCGGCGACCGCCTTGCGTTGATTGGCAAGATGGAGTTTGCCTATGGGTTCAAGCAAATGGCATCACCTCACTTCGAGAAGCTCGATGGTGGGGGGGCGCGTGCGGGTATCCAGCCGGTTCACCGGGTGACAGACGGCATATCCCAGGCTTGGATGCGTCGCATAGCGTCGGTTGCTCTGGAACAGGTCGGTGTGTTCTGTGATCCCGTGCCCGCCCCACTGCGCGCCCGCAGGCAGCTTATGAGCCTTTCGCGGGCCCTGCGTACCATCCACTTCCCGCGACTTATGAACGAGGTGCAACTCGCTCGTCGTCGCTTGGCATATGACGAGCTCATGTACCTGCAGCTCGCGCTGCGCCTTCGAAACGACGGCGACCTTCTCGACGTCGCGCCGTTTGCGCACAGAGTGGGCGCTCGCGTGCGTGCCATGCGCGAGGCGCTGCCTTTTGCGCTCTCGGATGAGCAGGAGGCCGCGGTCTCCGATATTCTCGGCGATATGTGCGATGCCGGGCATGTGATGAACCGACTGCTCCTCGGCGATGTTGGCACGGGCAAGACCGCCGTGGCCTGCGTCGCGCTCGCCTGTGCGGCGGATTCGGGTAATCAGGCGTGCGTTATGGCGCCCACCGGCGTCCTTGCGCGTCAATATGCCGTCAAGAGCGGCCCGCTCCTCGATGCCGCAGGGATATCGTGGGCACTGCTCACCGGCTCGACGGCCGCCTCGGAGCGCTCGTCCATACTCGAGCGCGTCGCATCCGGTGCGCTCGACGTGGTGTTCGGCACCCATGCCGTCCTCAACGACGACTTGCGCTTCAGGCGCCTATCGCTCGTGGTCATTGACGAGCAACATCGCTTTGGAGTGGGTCAACGCAATGTCCTGCGAGGTAAGGGGCCTGGTGCTGACCTACTTGTCATGACGGCCACGCCGATTCCGCGTACGCTGGCGCTGTCGGTCTACGGTGACCTTGATACGAGCATCATTCGCCATCGTCCCGTGCCGGGTGCGGGCGTTTCGACGGTCGCACTCGAGAGCGGCAGTCGCGACATCGCGTATGGGGCAGTTCGAGATGCCCTGGCCCAGGGCCGGCAGGCCTACATCATCTGCCCGATGGTCTCCCCGCAAGATGCGCCCGAGCAGCTCGACGACGTTCCCGGGCTCGACATCGACGAGAGCGGCCGCGCACGACAGGCCGTAACCCTGCACGATGTCGAGACGGAGGCGATCGATATTCGCCGCCTCATACCCGGCGCACGCGTCGAGGTGCTGCATGGCAAGATGGCGCCAAAGGCGAAGGACGATGTCATCGACAGATTTGGAAAAGGCGAGATCGATATTCTCGTCTCGACGACCGTCGTCGAGGTCGGCGTCGACGTGCCCAACGCCACCGTCATGCTCATCGAGAACGGCGAGCGGTTTGGTTTGGCCACCTTGCATCAGCTGCGCGGTCGCGTAGGACGAGGGTCGAATCCCGGCACCTGCTATGTCTTGACCGAGGTTAGGCCCAAACGCGGATCTAAGTCGCCCGCGTGGGAGCGCCTCCAGGCGCTGGCAAAGACCGATGACGGGTTCGAGCTCGCCGAGATGGATCTCAGGCTCAGGCATGAGGGCGAGATCCTCGGCCTGCGCCAGCACGGCGGCGTCGCGCTGCGCTTCGTTGACCTCGATGCCGACACCGACCTTATCGAAGCCGCCCATGAGGACGCTGAGGAATTGTTGCGATACTCCCGCGATTTGACTGCTTGCGCTACCATGCCCATGCGCCATGAAGTCATTGCGCGCTATGGAGATGTTTTCAAGGAGGTAAGCGGCGGATGAGGATCGTTGGAGGGGAGTGGCGCGGTCGTCCCATCGATAGCCCCAAGGGGCGCGATGTGAGCCGCCCCACGACCGATCGCGTGCGCGAGGCCATCGCCTCGATGCTCGAGAGTGCGCTGTCCGAAGGTATCGAGGGCTCCCGCGTGCTCGATGCGTTTGCCGGTTCGGGTGCGCTCGGCCTTGAGGTGCTTTCTCGCGGTGCAGAGCATGCCGTCTTTTTCGATCTCGATCGGTCGGCCGCTGCTCTTGTGAAGCGAAACCTTGCCAAGCTCTCATGTGCCCCCGCTCGCTTTCAGGTAATGTGCGGTGACGTGATTGCATCTGCCCGCCGCGGGCGCGTCCCAGGCGGGCCGTTCGATGCAGTTCTCATCGACCCGCCGTATGCACTCGGTTCGCAGCCGGCCATCGATCTTGTCGAGGCCTTGCGTGAACATGGCCTGCTCGCCGATGGAGCAGTTGTGATGTTCGAGCGCACCTCCTCGACCCCCGCCCTATCGATCGTAGGGTTCGAGACGGTCAAGGAGAAGCGCTACGGGCAGACGTGCATCGACCTGCTGCGCATGGAATAGGAAAAGGTATGACCAAGAAGATTTCGCACGTGTTGGTGCCCGGCACCTTCGACCCGATTACTTTCGGCCATATGGATGTGGTTCGCAGGGCCCTGCGCATTTGCCCGCGAGTGACGGTTGCCGTGGCCGAGAGCCTGGGGAAGAACGGCGTGGGCACGACGTTCACGCTCGATGAGCGCGTCGAGCTCGCGCGTCGCGCCCTGGACGGCATGGACGGCGTCGACGTGATGCCGTTTACGGGGCTGTTGGTCGATTTTGCGCGGGAGGTGCAAGCCGACGCGGTGGTCAAGGGCCTGCGCGCTATGACCGACTTCGAGTACGAGCTGCAGCAGGCCGACCTCAACTATCGACTGGATGCCGGCCTCGAGTCCATTTTCGTCATGAGCTCGCCTGAGTACGGGTATCTGTCCAGTTCGGTGGTCCGTCAGATCGCCTCGTTCGGGGGAGAGGTGGACACGTTCGTCCCGCCCTGCGTGGCGGCGGCCCTCAAAGAGCGATTTTGTGGTCTACCAGCCGCAATCTGAAATTTACACAGATGTGGTACCATGAATCGTTAGAGTAATCAGCAGAAAGGAGACCCTCATGCCGGTCGATAACCTCCCGGGTGAGCGCATCGAGAGCTTGGTCGATGAGCTCGAGGGCATTATCGAGGAGGCACGTCCGCCGTTCGGCAAGGGCGCGCAGCAGAAGATCATCGAGACAGACGTGTTCTTCAACATCCTCGATGAGATTCGCATGAGCTATCCGGAGGAGTGGCAGAAGTCTCGCCGCATCATCAAGGAGCGCGAGGAGCTGCTCGCAAGCGCCGCCGCCCAGGCGGACTCCATCATCGCCGATGCCCAGCAGCAGGCGCTCACCATCGCCTCTGAGCAGGAGATTGTGCGTCTTGCCCAGCAGCAGGCCGACGATATCCGCGATCGTGCCAACCAGTATGAGCGCGAGACCCGTTACGCTGCCGAGGACTATGCCGAGCAGGTCTTCACGCATCTGGAGGAGAATCTCAAGAGCTTGACGGGCACCGTTTCCCGCTGCCGTCAGCAGCTCAACGATAGCGCCGCCCAGAACCAGGGTCAGGGCTGGTAGCCATGAGTTGCCTGGGTTCCGTGACGGTCGACCTGTCTGACAAGCTCGAAAACCCCGGTGAGTCGTTGCCGGTTTCCGGTCACATCGATGTCGATGCGTATATGGTGGGCGATAAGGAGCTCGCTCTGCCCCACGGTGCGAACTATGATGTCGTTTTGACCAACGCCGGCGATGGCATCCTCGTCACCGGTATCGTGCGTGCGGATGTGACGGGGGAGTGCGACCGCTGCCTCGAGACCGCCGCGTTCGAAGTCTCCGGTGAGATCGAGGAATACTACCTCTTCGAGGAGCCCTCGGATCCGGAGGAATATGAGGACGGCTTCGAGCTCGTGAGCCCCGACCGCGTGATCGATCTTGGCGAGGCTATCTCGGATGCCGTTGTGATGGACACGCCGTTCGTCGTTCTGTGTCGTCCCGATTGCGAGGGTCTGTGCCCGACGTGCGGTGCAAACCTCAATGACGGCGACTGCGGGTGCGAGAAGCAGTCCGAGCAGGCTTGGGTCGATTCCGAAGAGAATCCCTTCGCGGCCCTTAAGGCCCTGAAGTTCGATGACTCGAATGATGAGTAACCGTAATTTCTAGGGATTGTTTTTAATATTTTGTGTGTAACGGTGATTTCTGCTACTATCAATGCTTGCGCGTAATCGCCGCCAGTTATGAGTTGTAAGGAAGGTCAACATGCCAGTACCTAAGCAAAAAAAGGGTCGCGCTAAGACGCACTCTCGTCGTTCGACGAACATGAAGATCAACGCTGCTTCCCAGTCCACCTGCCCTCGTTGCGGTGCCGTGAAGCTCCCGCACCACGTGTGCGGCAACTGCGGTTTCTACAAGGACCGCGAGGTCATCGTCGTCGAGTAAACTCGACTGGCGGTTACGTTGAGTTTCATAATGGCCGGCTCGTTGAGTCGGCCATTTCTGTTTAGAGAGGCTACGTATGAGCGATGTTCGCATCTGCGTTGACGCCATGGGCGGAGATGAGCCGGCAGAGGTTGTTCTCGCGGGTATCGAGGCCGCCCTTGAGGCTGATCGTTCCTTGACGGTACTCGTCGCGGGCCCCGAGGATGTCGTTGTTCCGTTCTGTGATTCCCATGAACGCGCCGAGTCCCTCGTCGCGCCCGATGTGATCACCATGGAGGACGATCCGATCAACGCGGTCATGACAAAGCGCAAATCGTCTATCGTTCTGGGGTGCCGCGCGGTCAAGAAGGGCGCGGCCGACGGCTTCTTCTCCGCCGGGTCCACCGGCGCTATCACCGCGGCGGGCACCGCCTACGTCACCCCGTTCAAGGCCGAGCGCGACGGCAAGAAGACCGCCATTCGCCCCTGCCTCACAAACGCTCTACCCAACCGCCGCGGCGGTTTGACTGTCATGTGCGACATGGGCGCCAATCCGGATGTCGAGCCGTGGGATATGGTTCGGTTCGCCCAGATGGGCGCTGCCTATGCGGCCTGTGTCCTCGGCGTCGATGAGCCGAGCGTCGGTTTGCTGTCCAATGGCACGGAGGAGCACAAGGGCAGTGCCTTCACACAGTCCTGTTATCCGCTCATGGCGAAGCACGTTCCCGGTTTTGCCGGCAACTGCGAGGGCGGGGACATCACCAGCGGTTCGGTCGATGTTGTCGTATGCAACGGTTTCGACGGTAATATCGCCCTCAAGTCCATTGAGGGTGCGGCCAAGTTCATGATGGGCGAGCTCAAGGCCGGCATGACCGCGAATCTCAAGGGAAAGGTCGCGGCCTTGCTCATGAGGGACATGCTGCGCGCTCTCAAGCACAAGCTCTCCGGCGATGCCAAGGGTGGGGCGATCCTGCTCGGTCTGCGCGGCGTGGTCATGATCGGCCATGGCGCAACGAGCGCCGAGGCGGTAAAGAACGGCACGCTCGCCTGCGCGGAGGCGGTGCGCGCACGCCTTGTCGAACGCGTCCGGGAGTCCATGGGGCTCGAGGCGTAGCGTCAATACACCCAACGTACATTCCCCGGCTCTTCGCATGTTCGAGGGCCGGGGTTTTCATACGCCGCTCTTGTGGCTGCGCACGTTTTGTTGAAATGCGAACCTTGCGACGCCTTCCGTGTGCGCGGGTCGAGGGCGTTGCTTGGGGTAGAATGAGCACCATATGTGCAAGGTCGGCACTGCGCCGGCCAATCGGAAGGGAGCTATTCATGGCACTCGATCGTAATGATATTTTCGCCAAGGTGTGCGATATCGCGTCCGATGTCCTCGGCGTTGAGACGGACGAGCTGTCCGAGGCGACCACCTTCGATGACCTCGATGCGAATTCCCTCGATCGCCTGCAGCTCGTCACCGCTATGGAGGATGAGTTCGACATCGAGATCGACGACGACAAACTGATGTCCATCAACTCCGTGGCCGAGGCCATCGACGCCATCGCTCAGACCCTGGGGGAGTAGGTTTTGTCCATCGCGGATAAGCTCACGCTCGCGCAGGAGATCTGCGGTCACGAGTTCACTGACGTACAACTGCTTCGCAGCGCCATCACGCACCCCTCGGCTGTTGAGGGGGAGCCCGTCTCGGCCTCTTACGAGCGCCTTGAGTTCTTGGGCGACTCGATTCTCGGTTCGATCGTCGCGCTCTCGCTCTTCAAGACCTACGGGGCGTTCGACGAGGGTAAGCTCACCCGTCTCAAGGTATCGCTCGTCTCGGGCGCCACGCTTTCCGAAGTCGGACTCGAGCTGGGGATCGACAAGATCATCATCCTGGGCGCCTCCGAGCAGGGGACTGGTGCTCGCGGCATGCACTCCGCCCTCGAGAACGTCTATGAGGCCCTGGTAGGCGCCCTGTATCTGGACGGCGGTTGGGATGTCGCCGAGGCCTTCATCACGCGCACGCTCAAACCCCATCTGGCCGATGAGCGCGCCGAGCACCCGTCCAATCCCAAGAGCTATCTGCAAGAGTGCGTCCAGTCCGACCGCATGGACCCTCCTGCTTACAAGGTGATCGGCGAGGACGGACCGGCGCATCAGCCGACCTTCACCGCCGTCGCGCTCGTGGACGGCATCCGTCGCGGACGCGGCACCGGTTCCTCCAAGAAGGAGGCCGAGGCGGCCGCCGCCCTTGATGCCCTCGAGCGGATGGGCTACACCACCAACGGTGTCATCTTGAAAAAGAAACTCGGGTAACAGGGGGTCGCGTGTATCTGAAGTCGCTGACCCTCAAGGGGTTCAAATCCTTCGCGGACCGCGCTCACATGACGTTCGAGCCGGGCCTGACGGTCATCGTCGGCCCTAACGGCTCGGGTAAATCCAATGTTTCCGATGCCATCCTGTGGGTCTTGGGCGAGCAGAGTGCCAAGCAGCTGCGCGGTCAGGCCATGGAGGACGTTATCTTCTCCGGGTCTTCCGCGCGCAAGCCGGTCGGCGTCGCGGAGGTCACGCTCGTACTCGACAATTCCGATCACATGCTGCCCGTCGATTTCGACGAGGTCGCGATCACGCGTCGCATGTACCGTTCGGGCGAAAGCGAGTACCTCATCAACTCGAGCCCCTGCCGCCTGATGGACATTCAGGACATCCTGCATGATTCGGGCCTGGGCAAGGACACGCACTCCATCATCTCCCAGGGCAAGCTCGATGCGATCCTTCAGAGCCGCCCCGAGGAACGACGCAGCCTCATCGAGGAAGCCGCCGGCATCTCCAAGCATAAGCGCCGCAAGGAGCGTGCGCTGCGCAAGATCAAGAGCATGGACGAGCACCTTACCCGTGCCCGTGACATCAATCGCGAGATTTCGCGTCAGCTCAAGCCCCTCGAGCGCCAGGTCGATCGTGCGCGCAAGTACAAGGACCTGTCCACGCGCGCCAACGAGTTGACCCAGATTCTCGCCGTCGATGAGCTCCGTCAGCTGCAGGCCCAATGGGTCGACCTCGAATCCGCCTCGCGTGAGAGCGCGGCGGCGCTCGAGCTTGCGCGCTACCGCCTCTCCGAAAAGGAGCGAGAGCTTGAGAAGCTCCAGGTCATGCTTGAGGAGAAGGGCCTGTTCGTAGGCGATCTGGGTGAGCAGCGCCGCCATATGCAGGACGTCGTCGGGCGCATCGGCTCCGATATGCGCCTGCTCGAGGAGAAGGGCCGCAACATGGTCGCGCGCCTTTCCGAGATGCGCGGCACCCTTTCGGCCTCAGAGCATCAGCGCAAGCGCACGCTTGAGGAACTATCCGATATCAATCGTCAGCTCGATGAGGAGCGCGCCGCGGCAGAGGTCGCTGGGGCCGACGTCTCCTCCCTCGAGCCCGCCGCCGACGAGTTGCATGCTCGCCGCGTCGAACTCGATGAGCTCATCTCCACGCTCACGCGTTCCGTGCGCGACGCCCAGCGCAATGCCGATAACGCCGCGCTCGAACTCGTGAAGGTTCGGGAGACCCTTTCCAACGCCGAGATCGAGGACGGCATGTATGCCAAGCGCCTCGAACAAGTTGACGACGAGGCCGATGAGCTCCGAGCCTCTCTCGAGCATCGTCGCGATCGCTCTGTCGAGCTCGAGGCGGAGTTGGAAGATGCCCGCAAGGGCCGCCGGGAAGCCAAAGACGCGCTCGATGTCGCGATCTCGGCACTCGCCCAGCTCCGCGAACAGGAGGGCAATGCCCGCACCAAACTGGCGGACGTCCGCTCCGAGCTTTCCGGTCTGCGCAAGCTCGACGCAAGCCTCGCCGATTCTTCGCCGCTCGCCGCGCGTGTGGTGAGCAATCGGCCCCAGGCGATCGCTGCCCGATTGGGCGACCTCATCGAAGCTCCGCGCGAGCTCGAGGCCCTCGTCGAGCAGCTCCTGGCCGAGGACATCGATGCCCTGGTGTGCATGGACTCCGCCGCGCTCGCGTCCGCCGCGCAGTTCGCGCTTTCCATGGACGACGCCTCCGGGGAAACGCTGATGGTCTCTCGCGACATCGCCCCCGCTGCCAGTCTGCCCGAAGCCGCGGGCCGTCGCTTGGTTGAACTCTTGCAGGTGCGTGACGGGTACGCGCCCGTTGTTTGCGCCTTGCTTGGCGGCATCTACCTCGTGGATTCCCTCGAAGAGGCTCTTCAGGCGCCGGTTTGCCCGGGTGTTTTGTATGTCACGTCCGACGGCGCCCGCGTCCGCGATGGCGGCGTCGTGCGCGTCGGTCGCTCTTCCGGCGCGGCTTCCGGCGCGCTCGAGCGTAAGCGCCGCATTCGCGAACTCGAAGGGCTCGAGCCCGACTTGTGCGCCGTGTTCGATGCCGCCGAGCGCCGTGTGGTCGAGGCAAACGAGGCCATCGAGGATGCGCGAAGCCGTGATGGTGAGATTGCGGGGGAGATCTCGCGCCTTGAGGGCGAGCGCACGTCCCTGCTTTCCGAAATCGGCCGTATGGAGCACTCTCTTTCCACGAAGCTCGCGGAGCGCGCCAATTTGGCTCGCCGACGCGAGGACGCCGCTGCGGCAGTTCGGGCCGCCCAGCCGCGTGTGGACGAGCTCGAGATCCAGCGCGATGAGGCCCGCGGTGTCGTCGATGAGGCGACCCGTCGCCTGGCCGATGCCCAGGACGACCTCGAGCGCGTCCGCCGCGATGATTCCGAGGCCGGTTCAAAGCTCGCCGACGCTAAGGTCCGGCTCGCTCGTGCGAACGAGCGCGTGCGCAGTCTTTCCGCTCGCGTTCCCGAGCTCGAGAAGCGCCTTGACGGCATCGATCGCCGCATTCGCGGCACCGAGCAGTCCGCCCGCTCCCTCGAGGTTCTTCGCCTGCGCGTGGATCCGCTGCATGATCGCTATCAGGCCCTGTCCGAGCGCGCGCTTGATTGGGCCGCTCGCTTGAGGGACCGCGCATCGCTCGAGGAGGCCGACTCGGCTTCGCTCAAGCGCACCATCGAGGACGCAAAGGCCGAGGTCGCCCGTGCCAAAGTCGAGGTGGATATGGCCTCGTCGTCGGTCAACGAGCACAAGATCACCCGCGGCAAGCTTGAGGTTCAGGTGGATGCCGCCGTCAAGGCGATCGCCGCCGACGGCTCGACCGTTCTCGAGGACGCGCTCAGGCTCCCCGCGCCGACCGATCGCGCCGCCGCCGAGCGTGAGCTCAACAGCCTCGTCCGCCAGATCAACAACCTGGGCCCCGTGAACCAGGTTGCCATGGAGGAGTACGAGACGCTCAAGAACCGCGCGGACTATATCGCAGGGCAGCTGGCCGACCTCGAGAACGCGCGTAAGGCGCTCACCAAGATCACTGCCGCCATCGACCGCAAGATGCGCGCAAGCTTCCTCTCCACCCTTGAGAAGGTCGACGAGAACTTCCGTGAGGTGTTCCAGATGCTGTTCCCGGGCGGTCAGGCCCATCTCGAGATGACCGACCCCGAGCATCCGGCGGACACCGGCATCGAGGTCGTGGCGCAGCCGCGTGGCAAGCGCATCACCAAGATGATGCTCATGAGCGGCGGCGAGAAGAGCCTCACGGCGCTCGCGTTGCTGTTCGCGGTGTATCGCACGCGCACGGTGCCCTTCTACGTGCTCGACGAGGTCGAGGCGGCGCTCGACGACTCGAACCTGTCCAAGCTCATCGGGGCCATCGATTACCTGCGTCAGTCGACGCAGCTTCTCGTTATCTCCCATCAGCGCCGCACCATGGAGGATGCGGACGTTTTGTACGGCGTATCTATGCAGGCCGACGGAGTCAGCCGCGTGGTCAGCCAGAAACTCGATCGTGAAACCGGAAAGGTCGTGAATGCCTAATGGGTCTGTTTGATTCCCTTAAGCGCGGACTGGAGCGCAGCCGCGAGGCCCTGAACGAGGTCTTCTACTTCGGTGGTGAGGTGGATGAGAGCTTCTGGGAGGACCTGGAGGACACTCTCGTCATGGGAGACATGGGTGGCGAGATCGCCATGCGCGTCACCGACGACCTGCGTGAAACTGCGGCCCGTAAGAACCTAAAGACCGCCGATCAGCTGCGTGGCGCCCTTGCCGAGCGCCTGTGCGAGTTCTTCGTTGAGCCCGAGTCCGACATCTTCGATGATACGCCGAGCTGCGTGCTGTTCGTGGGTATCAACGGCGCCGGCAAGACCACCACGGTCGGCAAGATCGCGAGCGCCGAGGCGGGCGCCGGCAAGAACGTCGTGATCGGCAGCGCTGATACGTTCCGCGCCGCGGCCATCGAGCAGCTCGATGTGTGGGGTGAGCGCGCCGGTGTTCCCGTCATCAAGCGCGATCGCGGGTCCGATCCCGCGAGCGTTTGCTACGACGTTCTCGACCAGGCCGACAAGCTGGGCAGCGACCTCGTTCTCATTGACACGGCGGGTCGTTTGCATTCGAGCCCCGAGCTCATGCGCGAGCTTGCCAAGGTCGTGAAGGTCACCCGCAAGCGCGCCGAGTCGTGCGCCTCGGGCCCCATGCCCGTGCACGTCGTGCTCGTCATCGATTCCGCCACCGGTCAAAACGGCCTGGCCCAGGCCCAGGAGTTCAACGAGGCGCTCGGCTTGGACGGCATCATCATGACCAAGCTCGACGGCACGGCCAAGGGCGGTATCGCGTTGGCGGTGGCCGAGCAGCTCAAATTGCCGATTTACCGCATCGGTGTCGGTGAGCAAGTCGAGGACCTGCAGCGTTTCGACGCCTCGTCCTTCTGCCGCGCGCTCGTCGGTCTGAATTAACTCGCATCGGCATACACCTCGGCCCGAAGGCAGGTTTCACGTCGAGGCTTCATCAGTCCTGTTCCGTTCTCAGTTCGCGCCTGCCCCGATTTGAGACGCATCTGATTGTTGGGAGAATCCATGGCAGCTTTCGGTTCGCTTTCCGATCGCCTGAACGATACCTTCGACCGCCTGCGCGGCAAGGGCAAGCTCACCGAGGCGGACATCAACGCCGCTATGCGCGAGATTCGCATGGCCCTGCTCGAGGCGGACGTCAACTACCGCGTCGTGAAGGACTTCGTCACGCGCACCAAGGAGCGCTGCCTCACCTCCGAGGTTATGGAGTCCCTCACTCCGGCGCAAAACGTTGTCAAGATCGTCCTCGACGAGCTCACCGAGCTGCTCGGCGGAACCGAGAGCAAGCTCGTTCTCTCAAGCCGCATTCCCAATGTGATCATGCTCGTGGGCCTGCAGGGTTCCGGTAAGACCACGGCAGCCGTCAAGCTCGCCTATATGCTCAAGAAACAGGGCAAAAGCCCGCTTCTCGCCGCGTGCGACGTCTATCGTCCCGCCGCTGCCGATCAGCTCGCCACCCTCGGCGGCGAGATCGGCGTGCCGGTGTTCCGCGGCGATGGCGCGCATCCGGTCGATATCGCCCGCGCATCCATCCGCGAGGCAGTCGACAACATGCGCGACGTGGTCATCGTCGACACCGCCGGTCGTTTGCAGATCGATGAGCAGATGATGCAGGAGGCCGTCGACATCAAGAAGGCCGTCAAGCCCGATCAGGTCCTCATGGTCGTCGACGCGATGACCGGTCAGGATATCGTCAACGTGGTGTCCACCTTCGCCGAGCGCACCGACTTCGACGGTGTGATCATCTCCAAGCTCGACGGCGACGCCCGCGGTGGCGGCGCGCTGTCCGTCCGCGAGGTCACGGGTAAGCCCATCAAGTTCGTCTCCATGGGTGAGAAGCCCGATTCCCTCGAGGTCTTCAATCCCGAGCGCATGGCCAAACGCATCCTCGGCATGGGCGATGTCATCGGCATCATCGAGAAGGCCCAGGAGGCCGCGACCGCCGAGCAGCTCGCCTCTGCCGAGCGCATGCTGCGCGATGGCTTCACGATGGATGACATGCTCGAGCAGATGAAGGCCGTCAAGAAGATGGGCGGAATGAAGGGCATCCTCGGCATGCTCCCCGGTGGCCAGCGCGCTCTCAACCAGATGGGCGGCAACCTCGATGAGAAGATCTTCGATCGCAACGAGGCCATTATCCTGTCCATGACGGCCGAGGAGCGCCGCCGTCCTTCCATCATCAACGGTCAGCGCCGCGCCCGTATCGCTCGCGGCTGCGGTCTCACGCCGACCGACGTGAACGCCCTGATGAAGCAGTGGGGCGAGATGAACAAGATGATGGGCAAGATGCGCGCCATGACCCAGCAGCAGATGTCCGGCAAAAAGGGCAAGAAGGGGAAGAAGGGCAAGAAGATGCGCATGCCCGGTATCCCCGGTATGGGTGGCGTGAATATGAACCAGCTCATGAATCAGATGGGCGGCATGGGCGGAGGCATGTCCGATATGGACAAGCTCATGCAGATGAACGATCAGTTCAAGCGGAAGTAGGATCTTGTGAGCAAGGCAGACAAGCTATTCGTGTCCATGTGCCGAGACATTCTCGATCACGGTACGACCACGGAGGGGGAGAAGGTCCGCCCGGTTTGGGAGGACGGCACCCCTGCCTACACCATCAAGAACTTCGGTGTCACCAACCGCTACGACCTGCGCGAGGAGTTCCCTGCGCTGACGCTGCGCCGCACCGCTCTCAAGTCCGCGATGGACGAGATCTTGTGGATCTACCAGAAGAAGTCCAACAACATCAACGACCTCAATTCTCATATCTGGGATCAGTGGGCCGATGAAACGGGTTCGATCGGCAAGGCGTACGGGTATCAGATCGCGCAGAAGTCGCACTACAAGGAGGGTGACTTCGACCAGATGGACCGTGTCCTGTACGATCTCACCCACACGCCGTACTCGCGTCGCATCATGACGAATATGTATACCTTCTCCGATCTTTCGGAGATGCACCTGTATCCGTGTGCCTACAGCGTCACGTACAACGTGACCTCCGAGCCCGGTTGCGACAAGCCTGTGCTCAATATGGTCCTCATGCAGCGCAGCCAGGACATTCTCGCTGCGAACAACTGGAACGTTTGCCAGTACGCCATCCTGCTCATGATGGTCGCGCGTCACTGCGACATGATTGCAGGCGAGCTTCTGCACGTGATCGTCGATGCGCACATCTACGACCGCCATGTCGACATCGTGCGCGAGCTCATCGAGCGTCCGCAGTATCCGGCGCCCAAGGTCTCGCTTAACCCCGAGGTCACGAATTTCTATGATTTCACGACGGATGATTTGATCGTCGAGGACTATAACCATGGTCCTCAGGTCAAGAACATTCCGATTGCGGTGTAGCGCTCGGTGCCGCCCCGAATACGCTTGTAGGATGTGAGTAGGTATAACTTCCAATTGAAGGCTCTCGTCGCGCCGTAAGGCCGGTGTGGTAGTGTTTTGTCCACACGATGCCGTATGGTGTGTATCGACGGCATATGCGCTGAAGGGGGATGTGTGGCACAGGAGCTGACATCAATTGAGTTGTTCGCGGGCGGTGGAGGTCTCCTCCTCGGTTGTTCTTTGGCCGGCTTTTCCCATGATCTGGCTGTTGAATGGAACGGACCTTCGTGTGATACCCTGCGCGCGAATGTCGATGCGGGGTATCCGCTCATTGAGGGGACCTCTGTCTATGAGGGTGACGTGCGCTCTGTTGATTGGACGTCGGCGCCATCGGGCGTGGATCTCCTTGCTGGGGGTCCTCCTTGTCAGCCCTTCTCGCTCGGCGGCCTCGCGCGGGCGGCGCTCGATGAGCGCGATATGTTTCCCGCGTTGACGCATGTTCTGTCTTTCGTTCGGCCCAGGGCGTTCATCGTCGAGAACGTCAAGGGGCTCACGCGCCCGTCGTTTTCCGATTACTATCAGTACATCCTCCTGCGCTTGCAGCATCCACGTCTCTTTGCCCGTGAAGGCGAGACGTGGCGGGAGCATCTCGAGCGCTTGAGCAGGGAGCATACGTCCGGTGTGCATGACGATCTGCGGTACGAGGTTGTGCCGACGGTGGTTGACGCGGCGGACTACGGGGTACCCCAGCATCGAGAGCGCGTCGTGATCGTTGGTTTTCGCTCAGATGTGAATGCGGACTGGTCGTTTCCCGTGAAGACTCACTCAGGCGCCGCGCTTGCGCGCTCCAAATCCGACGGTACGTATTGGGATCGACACGGTGTTCCTCTGTCACAAAGGACATCCTCATCGATGCGCGCCCATGGAGACCCGGCCCTTTTGCCGTGGCGCACTGTTCGCGATGCGCTTGAGGGCATGCCAGAGCCTCAAGAAGGTGGGGTGCCCGGTTGGTTCAACCATGAGCTTCGCCTCGGCGCCAAGGTGTATCCCGGACATACCGGTTCCTATATCGACGAGCCCTCCAAAGCCATCAAGGCGGGAGTCCATGGCGTGCCGGGCGGCGAGAACATGATCAGGTTCTCCGATGGTTCCGTTCGCTATTACTCGGTGCGCGAGGCCGCACGGATTCAAGGGTTCCCCGACCGTTACCGCTTTGCTGCGTCTTGGGGTGAGGCTATGCGTCAGATCGGCAACGCTGTGCCCGTGACGCTCGCTCGCATCGTCGCGTCCTCTGTTGCGGATGCCCTTCGGCTGGATGATGCCCGCCGCGCGTTCGATACGGATTTGATGAATGAGATGAGGTGCGCTTCCGGTGCTTCAGCCTGTCGAATTTAACCCTCTCGCCTATGGGTCGATCCAAGATTCCTTGTTTCAAGCACTCATGTCTTCTGAGGCGATTCCCCTTTCCGAGGTGACCCAGTTTGAGGGAAACGGGGTGTATGCCCTGTTCTACCGAGGTGATTTTCCCGCCTATCGGCCCTTAGCCTGTGCTGACGGACGCGAAGTCCCGATTTACGTCGGCAAGGCCGCTCCTTCTGCGCGGAAAGGCGAGGAGCTGACCGAGGTCCAGTTGCTTGGGGCATATGGCGGAACGGCCCTCTTCACTCGCATGAAAAATCATCGCGCCTCGATCGAGGCGGCTTCGAACCTTGCGGTTGAGGACTTTTTCGTGAGGCTTCTTGTTCTCTCCTATATTTGGGTTCCTCTTGCCGAGACTTCCGTAATTTCCCGATGCCAGCCGCTGTGGAACACCGTCGTCGATGGTTTTGGCAACCATGATCCGGGCAAGGGGCGTAGAAACAGCGTTCGTCCCCGATGGGATACGCTTCATCCCGGCAGGGCGTGGGCGGCTAAGCTCGCAGAACGGGGGGAGTCTCAAGAGGACATCATGCAGGATATAGAAGGGTTTTTCTTGCAGCGCGCTCAGCTTGCGGGATTGGATTGCGAGGTACGCGACGATGTTTAGCCTCAAAGCCATCGTCGCAGTGTGCGACGACTGGGGGATTGGGCGCTGTGGGGACATGGTGGTGTCCAACCGCGCTGACATGCGGCACTTCGTCGCATGCACCAAGGGGCACGCCGTCATTATGGGGCGCAAGACCCTGGAGAGCTTTCCCGGCGGCCACCCGCTCAAGGACCGACGTAACATCGTTCTGACGCGCGATGTCGATTTCGCCCGCGAGGGCGTCGAGGTCGTCCATTCGGTCGATGAGGCCCTCACTGCGGTTGCGGGCGAGGTCGTTGCCTGGGTCATTGGTGGGGGAGCGGTGTATGAGCAGTTCTTGCCGTATTGCTCCGAAGTTGAGGTGACGCGCAATCACGTCATCCACGACGTCGATACCTACTTCCCCGATTTGGATGCCGACCCGGCATGGCGCCTCGACCGTTGTTCGGAAACCCGTCTTATCGTGGCGGGGGAGGGTGACGCTGGCGTCGCCTACGAGTTCACGACCTATGTTCGCGAGGTGCGCTGACGATGCCATGCCATGTCATCCACATCGATACGCTTGACGACCCGCGCCTCGATGCGTACACGAAGCTGACCGAGCGCCAGCTGCGCTCGGTGCTGGAGCCCGAGAAAGGCATCTTCATCGCTGAGAGCGGCAAGGTCATCGAGCGCGCTGTCGAGGCTGGTCTGGAACCCGTGAGCTTCCTGCTGGGTGAGCGTTGGCTCGACCAGATGGCGCCGCTGTTCGACATCGTCTCCACGGACGATCCCGACTTGGACGTGCCAGTGTTCGTGGGCGAGATGGGGTTATTGGAGCAGCTGACGGGCTTTGCGGTCACGCGCGGCGCCCTTGCGGCGTTTCGCAGGCCGCAGCTCGCCGACCCTGGCTCGTTTCTCAATGGGCTCGTAAGTCGCGCGGAGGGGCGTCCGGTACGTGTCTGCGTTCTGGAGGGCATTGTCGACCATTCCAACGTCGGGGCGATCTTTCGCTCTGCCGCAGCGCTCAACGTCGACGGCATCCTCGTGAGCCCCACCTGCGTCGACCCGCTGTACCGTCGCTCGGCCCGCGTCTCCATGGGTACGGTCTTCCAGGTCCCATGGACGCGCATCGGCTCCGAGGCGAGAACCTGGCCCGCCGACGGTCTGTCGGTCCTGCGCAACATGGGCTTCACCTGCGCCGCCATGGCGCTTTCTGACGATTCGGTCTCGTTGGACGATCCCGCGCTGCAGGGCATCGATCGCCTCGCGGTGCTCATGGGCACCGAGGGCGCCGGACTTCAGGAGGGGACGATAGCGGGGTGCGACAAGACGATCCGCATCCCCATGGCCCACGGGGTTGACTCCTTGAATGTCGCCGCCGCGAGCGCCGTGGCGTTCTGGCAGCTCTGTCCGCATGTGGACAACGGCTACACGTACAAACCCGGTATGTTCGCTTAGACTCGAATCCGGGCATCTCTTTAACCCGGTTGGCGGGGCGTCGGCATATTCTCGCAGGGCGCTTCTGTGAAGCGCAGCGAAACCACGCCCGAAGAGATTATGCCGACGACTGGCCAACCCGCAGGTTGCTTTAGACTGACAAGAGGCTCAAGAACAACGGGAGGGGCGCATGGCGAAACGTGCCGGGAATGGTTCGATCGACGTAACGCAGGGTGTCATTTGGCGTCAGCTTCTTGCCCTATGCGTACCCATTTTCTTCAGTTCCTTCTTCCAGCAGGCCTATGCCCTCATCAACACGTATATCGTCGGGCAGTTCGGTGGCAAGATCGCGCTTGGTGGCATTCAGTCCACGCTGTCCCTTTCTGAGCTCGCAATTGGTTTTTGCGTCGGCCTTGGTGCCGGTTGTGCTGTGATTACCGGTCAGTTTTTCGGCCAGCGTGACGACGACCGGCTCTCTCGTTCCGTCCACACCGCTATGGCGCTCGCGCTCATCATCGGCGCTTGTATATCGGTGTTCGGAGTCATCTTCTTGCCGAGCATCCTCACGCTTATGGGGACGCCGGGCGAGCTCATGTGGGAGGCCGTGGCTTATTCTCGCTGCTATTTTGGGGCCATGGTGTTCTCGCTCGTCCTCAACATGGGCACCGCTCTTCTGCGCGCCGTGGGTGATACGCGCGCGCCTGCGCTCATCATCGCGAGCGGCTGCATTTTCAACGTGGTCCTCGACCTGATTTTCGTCGCCTGGTTTAAGATGGAGGCTCTGGGCTGCGGTATCGCGACGGCTCTCACTATTGCGATCAACGCCTCTATGGTGCTTTTGCGCCTCATGCGCGCCGATGGCCCGTGGCGCCTCGAGCTCTCTCGACTGCGCATCGACCCCGTCATCTGCAAGAGCATGGTCGCCACCGGCTTGCCGTTGGGGATCCAGGCCTCACTCTATTCGATCTCTAACATCATCGTGCAGTCCACGGTGAATTCCTTCGGTGCGGACGCCGTGACCGGCTGGGGCCTTGCCGCCCGCCTGGACGGCATCGTGTGGATGGTCACCGAGGCGCTCGGCGTCGCCATGACCACGTTCACCGCTCAGAACTTCGGCGCGCGGAATTACGATCGCATGCGCCGCGGTTACCACACTTCGCTCGTCATCACGGTGACCCTCATCGGCTCGATGGCGCTGTTCCTCATCACGTTCGTCGACCCCCTGGCCCGATTCTTCATTGATGATTCCACGGTGGTTGGTTACACCTCGACCATGATTCATTTCATCGCGCCGTTCTATCTGTTCTATTCGATTGTCGACAACACATCGGGTGCCATCCGCGGCTCCGGCGAGAGCCTGCGCCCCATGTTGCTGACGGTCGTGGGCACCGTGGTGTTCCGTGTCATCTGGCTGCTCGTCGTGGTGCCGATGCACCATATGCTTCAGACCATGCTGATGGTGTATCCGGTCACATGGATTCTTACGGCCTGCCTGTTCGTCGCTTACCATCACTTCGGTCATTGGCTCAGCCATGCCGAGCGCCGCCGGGATAAGCTCGAGCTCTCCATCTAGCGCTTCGCTCATCCGTTTAGATTGCCGCCCGCGGGGTATCCTGAACCAGATACTGAACGTACGGACGGAGTCTTTCCATGGAAATGGACGATCACAAGCGTAGACGCAACATGATCCTCTACGTGCTCATCGCCTTCGCGGTGTACCTCGTTCTCAGCAATGTGCTGTTCCCGAGCTTCCAAAACGGCGGCATGCAGGTCGAGGATGTCACGTATTCCCAGCTGCTCGATGACCTCAAGGATAAAAAGGTCAAGGAGATCAGCTATACAACCGATGACGCGCAGGCCATGTACACGCGTAAGGGCGAGAAGGACAAGGCCTATCGCACCACCACCATGCCTACCGACGTCGATCTGACGAACCGCATCGAGGAGGCAGGTGCAGAGCTTAAGGTCACCATTCCTAAGCAGGATTCCGGTATGTGGACCTACCTGATGGTAACCGTGTTCGGGCCCATGCTCATCTTCTTCCTGCTCGGCTGGTGGCTCAACCGCCGTATGAAGAAGGCCATGGGAGACGACAACCCCTCCATGGACTTTTCCGGCGGCGGCTTCGGCGGCCTGGGCGGCGGCAACCTCGGTAAGTCCGGTGCGCGCATCGTCGCATCCAAGGATGTCGGTGTGACCTTCAAGGATGTTGCCGGCCAGGAGGAGGCAAAGGAATCTCTCAAGGAGGTCGTGGACTTCCTCGAGAACCCGCAGCGCTACGAGGAGATCGGTGCCAAGTTGCCGCGCGGTGCCCTGCTCGTGGGTCCTCCCGGCACGGGTAAGACTCTGCTCGCCAAGGCCGTTGCCGGCGAGGCCGGTGTACCGTTCTTCTCCATTTCGGGTTCCGAGTTCGTCGAGATGTTCGTTGGCCGCGGCGCCGCCAAGGTTCGCGACCTGTTCAAGCAGGCCAAGGAAAAGGCCCCCTGCATCGTCTTCATCGATGAGATCGATACCATCGGCAAGAAGCGCGACGGTGGCGGTTTCTCTGGAAACGACGAGCGCGAGCAGACGCTCAACCAGCTCCTTACCGAGATGGACGGCTTCGACAACCAGAAGGGCATCGTCGTACTTGCCGCCACCAACCGTCCCGACTCGCTTGACGCCGCATTGCTGCGTCCTGGTCGCTTCGACCGCCGCGTGCCGGTCGAGCTGCCCGACCTGGCCGGTCGTAAGGCCATCCTCGAGCTTCACTCCAAGGATGTGAAGACCGAGCCCGGCATCGACTTGACCACGATCGCCCGCGCCACACCCGGTGCCTCCGGTGCCGATCTGGCCAATATCATTAACGAGGGCGCCCTTCGCGCCGTCCGCCTCGGGCGCAAGCGTGCGACCCAGGAGGACTTCGAGGAGAGCGTCGAGGTGGTCATAGCCGGCCAGCAGCGCAAGTCCACCGTTTTGTCCGATCACGAGAAGCAGGTCGTCGCGTACCACGAGATCGGCCACGCCATCGTAGCGGCTCGTCAGAAGGGCTCGGCTCCGGTCACCAAGATCACCATCGTGCCCCGCACGTCGGGCGCCCTCGGCTATACCATGCAGGTGGAGGAGGACGAGCGCTTCCTCACCACCAAGCAAGAGGTTTTGGACAAGCTCGCCGTCTATTGCGGCGGCCGCGCCGCCGAGGAGCTCATCTTCGGCGAGATGACCACCGGTGCCGCGAACGATATCGAGCAGGCGACCAAGCTCGCGCGCAACATGATTACGCGGTTCGGTATGTCCGAGGAGTTTGGCATGATGGCGCTCGGCACCGTTCAGAACGCCTACCTCAACCAGGACACGTCGCTTACTTGCGCTCCCGGCACCGCGGAGCGCGTTGACGCGGCCGTCCTCAAGCTCATTACCGAGGCGCATGAGCGCGCCATGCAGATTCTGAAGGAAAACAAGTTCAAGCTGCATGAGCTCGCCCATTACCTCTACAAGAAGGAGACCATCACGGGCGATGAGTTCATGAGCCTTCTCACTCGCGAGAACCCGCTCATGCCCAAGAGCCCGCAGGAGTAACAGTGGTTATCGCTCGCAGCTGACATCCGACCCCGCCCGCCTATGTGCGAGCGGGGTCGCTGCGTGCGAACGGCCTGAAAGGAAAAGATGTTTGAGACGACTTCCGAACTGAGATTCGCCGTCTTGATCGATGCCGACAACGTTAGCGAGAAGTACATCAAGGTCATCCTTGATGAGATTTCCAACGCGGGCGTTGCGACGTACAAGCGCATCTATGGCGATTGGACGAGTCCGCGATTGGCGAGCTGGAAGAGTTGCCTGCTCGACCATTCGATCATTCCCATGCAGCAGTACAGCTACACGTATGGCAAGAATGCCACCGACTCCGCGATGATCATCGACGCGATGGACATCCTGTATTCGGGAACGGTCGACGGATTCGCCATCGTCAGTTCCGATTCCGATTTCACGCGACTCGTCGCCCGTTTGCGCGAAAGCGGCATGATCGTTATCGGCATGGGCGAACAAAAGACCCCCAAGCCGTTCATCTCTGCCTGCAACCAGTTCAAATACCTTGATCTGCTCTATGCCCAGCGACAGGACGAGGAATCTGAAGACGCGCAGGATGCCCGTGATGACACCGATATGGTGGCCTCGTCGGGAAAGACGCCCTCCCGTCGACGTCGCCGTCGACCTGGCGATGCCGGCGGCAATACGTCCGAGTCTTGCGATTGCGCCTGCGAGGATGTCGATGATGAGCTTGAGGGGGAAGTGACGTTCGGCGAGATGAGCCGAGCCGATAAGCGCCGCCATCTGCGTGCGATTCGCTGCGCCATCAACGCCGTCATCGATTCCTTCGGCGATGAAGACGGCTGGATCTCCCTGGGGCTGCTTGGCGATCAGCTTGGGAAGCGTCTTCCCGATTTCGACGTTCGCAACTACGGGTATAAGCGCCTGCGCCCGTTTTTGAAGTCCTTGGGTGTCTACGAGTTTGATGAGCCGGTGGGCGAGCAGGGAAAGCGCCAGATCAACCTTCGCCAACGTGATGTGTGATGACCTGCTGGTCTTCGTTTCGTCCCGGTGGAGGCATCGTGGGGGAGCACTGGTGATTCCAAGGGTTCTCGGTGCGGGGATTCCCGTGGAGGAGTTGAGGTTTTCCTTGGGTTCGACCTGCATCTTGTGTATACTACCAAGCTGTTTGTTCAACCTATGTGCCGGCGTACGCGTGCGGCACCTCTAGAAGAGTAAGGAATCTGTCATGGATTACATCCGCGCAATCGAGCGTCAGCAGATCCGCGAGGACATGCCTCGCATCCTGGTCGGCGACAACGTCAAGGTGCACTACCGCATCAAGGAGGGTGACCGCGAGCGCGTCCAGGTCTTCCAGGGCGACGTCATCCGTCTCCAGGGTGCCGGTTCTCGCGAGACCTTCACGGTCCGCAAGGTCTCCTATGGCGTCGGCGTCGAGCGTACCTTCCCGGTTCACTCCCCGAAGATCGCCAAGCTCGAGGTCGTGCGTCACGGTAAGGTCCGTCGCGCCAAGCTCTACTACCTGCGCGACAAGGTGGGCAAGGCTGCCCGCATCCCCGAGAAGCGCTAAGTCGCTTTTCGCGGAGTACAGATCCGCAACAGGAAACGGGCCGCTCTTTGGGCGGCCCGTTTTCGTGTACATCGAAGGTGCGCCCAAGCGTTGAGAGGGAGAGCCGGTATGGCCAATATGACGAGTTCCGCGTCGGCAGCCCAGGTCGCCGCCGAGTTGAGCAGTGCGTCCATCGACCAGATCGAGGCTTTGGTCGATCGGTATTCGGAGGACCCGCGGGCGCAGGTTCAAAAGGCATGCGAACGCGCCCTGAAGCGGCTTTCAAAGGAGCGTGCGGAGCGCGAGCGTGTCGATGCGATGTACGAAACCATGGCACAGCTTGGCGGCGAGGGGATCGTCGTCGGTGTTGATGAGGTGGGGCGCGGGTCAGTTGCCGGCCCTCTGACCGTTTGCGCCGTATGCCTTCCCTCCGAGCCGCGCATTTGGGGAATCAATGATTCCAAGCAGTTGACTCCCGCAAAGCGCGAGATACTCGCCGTTCGAATCTCGGAGGTTGCGACGGCTGTCGGCATCTGCCATATCGCCCCTGCCCGCATCGACGAGATCGGCATGGCCCGCGCCCTTCGTGAAGCGGTCGCCGGAGCCGTTGCCGACACGGGCCTGGAGCCCGACTGCGTGCTCATGGACGGCAATCCGTTGGGTGCCGTTCCCAATGAGCGCGATGTTGTGAAGGGTGACGCCAAGGTCGCCTGCATTGCCGCTGCCTCCATCGTCGCCAAGGTGACTCGTGACGAGCTTATGGTTGAGCTCGATACGGAATATCCCGAATATCATCTCGCGCAATCGAAGGGCTATGCCTCGGCCGAACACATCCAGGCAATCAAGGATCACGGTCTGTCTCCCGTCCATCGCGTGAGCTTTTGCGGTAATTTCCTGGAGACCGCCCGTCTTTTTTAACGTTTTCCATTCCCTCTCGACAAAACCACCGCACGGTCTCTCGTGTTTTCTCTTTTGGGCAGATTGGTTCCAAAGTGCTTTGGAATCGCGTTCGTATTGCCCTGAGGCCATTCAAAAGCTCGGGTCCATACTTCGACTCACCCGATGTGAGGAGGCGCTATGGGAACGAACAGGCAAAGGGATCTCGCGCGAGAACTGGTCGACCGCATGCTTTCGGGCGATGATATCGTGTTTGGACATCAGGATGCCGATGGCATGTCGAACAAGCTCCTGGGGTCCCTGGGTGAAGAGCTCGCTGCGCGATATCTTGAGCAACGAGGCTATGACATCATCGATCGGAATTATCGTTGCCCTGAGGGGGAGGCCGATCTTGTCGCCTATGATCAGGATGACGACGGAGTCGTGTTGGTTGAGGTTAAGACGAGACGTTCACGTTCTGAGCGAGGCGGCGCGTATCCCGAAGAAGCGGTTACCCCTGAGAAGCAGCGTAGGTATCGTCGGATCGCCCTGTGCTACGCGGCGGATCATTATCCGGTTCCATCCATCCGATTTGATGTCATAGGGGTGACCCTCAGGCCCGCCAACATCGGTGAGATAAGGCATCTATGCGGCGCGTTTGATTGGTCGGGTCGCTGATGCCCGGGTCTCGCAGGGTGTACGCCGTCCACGCTGCATGCATTCGCGGCGTGGAGGCGTTTCCCGTAACAGTGGAAGTATCCGCATCGGGCACGATTCCCGGTCTTACTATCGTTGGCATGGCCGATGCGGCGGTGCAGGAGGCGCGGGTTCGCATCCGCTGCGCCTTGCGTGCGAGCGATTTTGAGATTCCGCGATGTGCGTTAACGGTGAGCTTGGCGCCTGGAGACGTGAGGAAGACGGGTTCGGGATTTGACCTTCCCATTGCGGTGGCCATTCTGGCTTTAACCAATCAAATCCCAGTTTCCGGACTCGATGACTATCTTTTTGCGGGAGAACTCGGGCTCGATGGTTCGGTCAACGCCGTCAGTGGGGAAGTCGCATATCAGCTCCTCGCGCGGGACAACGCCCTTTCCTTCGCCGGCGGACAGGGTGGCACCCATGTTCCGGTTCAGGGCGTGGCCTGTGGCATCTTGTCTCATATCGGCCATTTGAGACTCGGTATCGAAGCGGCGCTTGGTATGCCTGTTTCGACTGAGGCCCCTGCCGATCCTTTTGTTCCGCCGCTAGATTACGGCGATGTGGTTGGGCAGGAGTTCGCGAAGAGGGGGATTGCCGTTGCGGCCGCTGGCGGTCTCGGAATGCTCATGGTCGGGTCTCCCGGATCGGGTAAGACAATGCTCGCGAAGAGGATGACGACCATTCTGCCGCCCCTTGATGAGGATGAGCGCCAGGAGGCACTATGTATCCACTCGGTATTGGGAGAGCCGGTAGATTCCTTGCTCAGGGGTGAGAGACCTTTTAGGAGCCCGCACCACTCGGTTTCCGTAGCCGGTTTGGTTGGCGGTGGCAGGCCCGTGCATCCGGGTGAGATCAGCTTGGCGCATGGCGGCGTTCTGTATCTGGATGAGCTCGGCGAGTTTCCCTCGACCTCGCTTCAGATGTTGCGGCAGCCAATTGAGGAGGGAAGTATCCGCGTTGTACGCGTCGATGGCGCCTTCACGTTCCCCGCGCGGTTTCAGCTCATAGCCGCGAGCAATCCTTGTCCGTGTGGATACCTCGGCGATCGTGATATCGCTTGTCGTTGCTCGGATGCCGCAATCGAGCGATATCGGACGAAGCTCGGAGGTCCGCTCGCCGATCGAATCGACTTGATTGTGGACGTTGCACGACCGGATCCCGACCTGATTGTCCGGGGTGCGGAGGGGAAAACAAGCTCGGAATTGCTCGAAGACGTGATGCGTGGCCGAGAGTTTCGTTCGTGGAGGGTCGCCAGCCGAAGGGACGGCGATGGCCACGATGGGCTGACAAGTATCGATGCGGCTATCGCCTCGCAGGCTCTTAGCAACGAGGGAAAAACCGCCCTTCTAGAAATCGCGAGAAGAAAGCACCTGACTGGTCGCGGGATCGTGCGACTTTCAAGGGTTGCCCGAGCCATTGCCGACATGGCCGAGTCGCAGACCATTGAGCCTGCCCATCTTATGGAGGCATCGCTGCTGCAAGGAAGGAGGGGAGATGGGGAAGCCTGCTGACGGTATCGAGCTTCATAGAGGCGATGAACGCTACCCAAAGACTGTCGAGGAGCTTGCAAATCCGCCACAGACCCTTTACGTGAGGGGTGATCCCAGCATTTTGAATGCACCGTCTCTGTCGATCATCGGCGCACGCAAATCAACTCCTTATGGTCGGGCCATCGCGGAGATGGCCGGTCGAATCGCAGCAGAGTCTGGGATCGTTGTGGTTTCGGGCGGGGCTCGAGGATGCGATCAGGCTGGAGGGATGGGCGCGCTGAATGCCGGCGGACGGCATGTCGTGGTTTTGGGTACGGGTGCAGACGTCGTGTATCCGTCGAGTGCCGGCCGATTGATCGATCGTTCATTGCTTCAGGGAGGATGTGTGCTGTCGCTCGAGCCGTGGGGTACGCAGCCCATGAAATGGGCCTTTCCCAAAAGGAACCAGGTGATAGCGGCTCTTTCCGGGGCGACGTTCGTTGCAGAGGCCGGCATGCCCTCGGGCACGTTTAGCACCGCCGAGGCGGCGAATGCGCTGGGTCGTGAGCTATTGGCCGCCCCAGGTTCGATATTCTCCCCCGAGTCTCGGGGTGCGAATTACCTCATAGCCAACGGGGCGTGTTGTATTGCGGATGAGGAGGCCCTCGAGGTCGCCATTTCGAGAATATACGGGACTCTGCGGTTTTCTCGTCCCGATGCACGTGGGTTGGACGGTTTGGATACGAATGGTCGTCGCATGGTGGACATGCTGCTGGCCAATCCGATGCGCGTCGATGATCTTGCGTCCGCCCTTGGGGTCGATCCTCTTGCGTGCTTGCAGCTTATTGGAGACCTCGAGGTTCATGGCGTCGTTGAGCGATTGGTTGATGGAAGGTTGGCGCTGAGCAGCATTGCGCTTCACGCGCTTACGCGCTTGGGGCAGAATGGTTGATATGCATTCGACGTAAGGGAGATGAATATGAGCTTTGAACGCGTGACGGTTATCGGCGGAGGTCTATCGGGCAGCGAGTGCGCCTGCCAGCTCGCCGATCGCGGCGTACCCGTTCGCCTGTATGAGATGCGGCCCGATCATTCTTCTCCTGCGCATCATACCGGCTCGCTTGCTGAGCTCGTTTGCTCTAATTCGTTCAAGTCGACCCGCGTGGACTCCGCCGCCGGGCTTCTCAAGGAGGAGCTCCGTAGGATGGGATCAGTTCTCATTGATTGCGCTGAGCGCGCTTCGGTCCCCGCTGGAGGGGCGCTCGCCGTCGATCGCGAGCGCTTCTCCGCCCTCGTTGAGGAAGAGGTGGCTCGCCGTTCCCTTATCGAGGTCATTCGCGAGGAGGTTGTGGATATCCCTGAGGGTCCCTGCGTCATCGCCGCGGGTCCGTTGTGCTCTCCCGCCCTTTCCGACAAGGTGCTCGAGCTCGTGGGCGGGGATGCCCTGTCATTCTTTGATGCCGCCGCTCCGATTGTCGATGCGACGACGATCGACAGGTCAATTGTGTTCACCCAGTCTCGCTATGACGAGCAGGGGGGCGGGGATTATCTCAATGCCCCCTTCACTAAGGATGAATACGACGCATTCATCGATGCGCTCGTTGGTGCGGAACGTGTTGTGTTGAAAGATTTCGAGCGCCGTGATTTGTTCCAGGCCTGTCAGCCGGCCGAGGAAGTTGCGCGAACCGGCCACGATGCCATCAGATTCGGCGCTATGAAGCCCGTGGGTTTGACGGATCCGCGTACGGGCGGGCGTCCTTGGGCCGCCGTTCAGCTGCGTTCTGAAAATGCGGAAGGCACCGCATACAATCTTGTCGGGTTCCAGACGAACCTCACGTTCGGCGAGCAAAAGCGGGTGTTCCGCATGATTCCCGGTCTGGAGAATGCCGAGTTCTTCCGTTACGGTGTCATGCACCGAAACACGTTCGTCGATGCACCGCGCGTGCTGGATGGGTCTTTTGCCGTTCCGGGAACTCGGGTTCGTCTTGCCGGTCAGATCACCGGCACTGAGGGTTATACCGAGGCGGTTGCGTCTGGCCTGTTCGCCGCGCTCAACACGTTTGCAGATTTGAGCTCCACCGACCGCGTGTCGCTTCCGCTCACGGGCGCCTTTGGTTCACTTGTCGCGTACGCGACCTCGAAGGATACGGTCGACTACCAGCCAATGCACGTCAACTTCGGTGTGGTTCCCCCGCTTGAGGACGGCAAGCGCCGCAGTAAGCGCGATCGCTATGCCGCTTATTCGGCTCGCGCACTCGCTGATCTCGACGCTTACATCTCAACTCGACCGGATTTGTTCGGCGAGCGCGGGCGGGCTTAGGTGGCGCCCTCCAGTCTTCAAAGTGAGCTGGTTGCCCAGGTCGATGATTTCATCGTATTCATCTCGTGTGTTGAAGGGTTGTCTCCTGAGACGGTCAGGGCCTACGGTCAGCATTTGGAAGCGTACGCCGATTGGTGCGAATCGCGCGCGGTCGATGGACTCGATCCTTCATCTCGGGACTTGAGATCTTATCTTGCCGAATTTCGTCGCGATGGTCGTGCTTCGACTACGGTTGCCGCGCACCTTTCCGCGCTCCGATCGTTCTTTCGCTGGTTGGAATATTCGGGACATAGGGCGGGAGCGGTCCCTCTTGCGACGGTTGCCCCGAAGCAGCGTAGGGAACTTCCTCATGTGCTGACTGCTGAGGAGCTGGCGGCTTTGTTCGATGCCCCCGATCTTTCATGTCCTGCCGGCTTGAGGGATGCCGCCATGCTCGAGCTATTTATCGCCACAGGCGCTCGCATCTCCGAGCTTTCCCGGCTCGAGCTCGGTGATGTCTGCGTGGCTGAGAGACAAGTGCGCCTTCTGGGCAAAGGCTCCAAGGAGCGAATCGTCCCTCTCTACGCGAGGGCGATCGAGGTATACGAGAGGTATCTTGAAAACGGAAGGCCCATTCTGCTACGGCCGCCCGCGCTCGGCGGCGACGCGTGCCGTGCGGTGTTCGTCTCCGACCGGGGAAGGGCGATGAACAGCGATGCGCTGCGATATCGTTTTGACGTATTAAAAAGAAGGGCCGGTATCTCCTCTGACATAACGCCCCATGCGATGCGCCATACGTTTGCGACCGAATTGCTCGGCGGGGGAGCGGACCTCCGCAGCGTGCAGGAACTCCTCGGGCATGCAAGTCTCTCTACGACGCAGATTTACACGCATTTGACGCCGGATCGACTTAAATCTGCCGTCGCGCGGGCGCATCCTCGTGGATAGAGTTTGTGGGCCCTTGGCAATGGCGGTCGGACCTGCTACCATGCATCAGGTTGCGAGTACGCAACGTTCCATCACACACGCACGGCTACACGCCGGCCGCGGTGCTCGGGCTAAGGTAGCACAGGCTCGAGTGGTCGGAGTGGTCGACACCGTGCGAAAGAAAAACCGGGAGGTAAACATGGCTACCAAGATTAACATCCGTACCCTGCTCGAGGCTGGCTGCCACTTCGGTCACCAGACCCGTCGTTGGAACCCCAAGATGAAGCCGTTCATCTTCGGTGAGCGCAACAACATCTACATCCTCGACCTCAAGCAGACCATCGTCGAGGCCGACAAGGCTTACACCTTCCTGAAGGAGACCGCTGCCAAGGGTGGCAAGGTCCTCTTCGTCGGCACCAAGAAGCAGGCTCAGGAGGCCGTGAAGGCCGCCGCCGAGCGCGCCAACATGCCTTACATCAACCAGCGCTGGCTCGGCGGTATGCTCACCAACTTCGTGACCATCCGCTCCCGCATCAACCGCCTCGAGGAGCTCGAGGGCATGGTCGCCGACGGCTCCATGGCCCTGCGCGGCAAGAAGGAGCAGGCCGTCCTGGGTAAGGAGCTCGCCAAGCTGCAGGCCAACCTCGGTGGCGCCCGTGAGCTCAAGAGCACCCCGGCTGCTCTCTTCGTCATCGACACCAAGCGCGAGGAGAACGCCATCAAGGAGGCCAAGCGCCTCGGCATCCCGGTGGTCGCCCTCATCGACACCAACTCCGATCCCGACGTCGTCGACTACGGCATTCCCTGCAACGACGACGCCATCTCCGCGATCCAGCTCATGAGCGAGCTGTTCGCCGACGCTTGCCTCGCCGGTTCCGGCAAGGAGCAGATCTCCGAGGCCGAGATGGCCGCTGAGGCTCCTGCCACCGAGGCCGCTGCCGAGTAGGCAACCGTACCCCGTTAGGTAACTTCCTTCGAAAGGAACGAACATGGCTCAGATCACCGCCGCTATGGTCAAGGAGCTCCGCGAGATGACCGACTCTCCGATGATGGAGTGCAAGAAGGCCCTCGTTCAGGCTGAGGGCGATATGGACGCCGCTGTCGATATCCTCCGCAAGAACGGCCTCGCCGCTGCCGCCAAGAAGGCTGGTCGCGACACCAACGAGGGCGCTGTCGCCGCTTACATCTCCGAGGATGGCACCAAGGGCGCTCTCGCCGAGATTGCTTGCGAGACCGACTTCGTCGCTTCCAACCCCAAGTTCACCGGCTTTGCCGCTGAGGTCGCCAAGGTCGTTTGCGACAACGAGCTCGCTGATGTCGAAGCCCTCATGGCCTGCGACATGAACGGCGAGACCGTCGAGGCCGCCCTCACCGAGATGATTCACGTCATCGGTGAGAACATGAAGGTCTCCCGCACCACCGTTCGCAAGCCCGCTGCCGGTGGCGTTGCCTCTTACATTCACATGGGTGGCAAGATCGGCGTTCTCGTCGAGTTCTCCTTCGACAAGCCCGAGACCGCTACCGCCGAGGCCTTCAAGGCCTTCGCTCATGACGTGGCCATGCAGGTCGCCGCTACCGCTCCTATCGCCGCTGTCCGCGAGGACGTGGCCCAGGACGTCATCGATCACGAGGTCGAGATCTACAAGGCTCAGGCTGCCGAGTCCGGCAAGCCTGAGGCCATCCAGGAGAAGATGGCCATTGGCCGTCTCGAGAAGTTCTTCAAGGGCATCGTCCTGAACGAGCAGGAGTTCATCAAGGATTCCAGCCTCACCATCAAGGCCTATGCCGAGAAGGTCTCCAAGGAGCTCGGTGACACCGTCAAGGTCGTCGCCTTCGATCGTCTGGTTTGCGGCGAGTAATTTCGCAATGAGCTAGTTTATGCAGGTCGTGGGAGCACTCCCGCGGCCTGCTTTTTCATGTGCCGCCAAGCGAAGGCGACGCGTGTTCTTCATCCCTGCTAGAATGGGAACAATTCCGTACTAAGGAGGCATCCTTGTCCGATTACCAGTACAAACGCGTTCTTCTCAAGATTTCCGGCGAGGCGCTGATGGGCAGCGCCGATTACGGCATCGATCCCGCTATCGTCGAGCGCATGGCCGCCCAGGTCAAGCAGCTGCATGACGAGGGCATTGAGGTCGCCGTCGTCGTCGGCGGCGGCAACATCTTCCGTGGTGTCGCAGGTTCCGCCAAGGGTATGGAGCGCGCCCAGGCCGATTACATGGGCATGCTCGCCACGGTCATGAACGCTCTCGCCCTGCAGGACGCCATCGAGCGTATCGACTGCCCCTGCCGTGTCATGAGCGGCATCCAGATGAACGAGGTCTGCGAGCCCTACATCCGTCGTCGCGCGATGCGCAGCCTTGAGAAGGGCGACGTCGTCATCTTCGCCGCCGGTTCGGGTAACCCCTATTTCACCACCGATACTGCGGCCGCTCTGCGCGCCTGCGAGATCGGCGCGGACTGTCTGCTCAAGGCCACCAAGGTCGACGGCGTGTATGATATGGACCCCGTCAAGAACGAGGATGCCGTTCGCTTCGATAGCATCAGCTATCATGAGGTGCTCGTTCGAGGCCTTCAGGTCATGGACGCCACCGCGACCGCCCTGTGCCAGGACAACCACATGCCGATTATCGTCCTCAACATCGATGGGGATGACAACATCAAGCGCGCGCTGGCGGGCGAGCCCGTCGGTACCGTCGTCATGGAAGAGGAGTAAGTCATGTCCGATATCCGCGAGAACATGGACAAGGCCATCGATAGCCTGAAGCACAACTTTGCCAAGATCCGCACCGGCCGCGCTAACGCCAACGTGCTGTCCGATATCACGGTCGACTACTACGGCGTGGCCACCCCGATCACCCAAGTCGCCGCTATCAAGGTCCCCGAGGCCCACATGCTTGTCATCGAGCCCTGGGACAAGGCCCTCGTCAACGCGATCGTCAAGGCGGTCACCGCCTCCGATCTCGGCATTACCCCGAACTCCGACGGCATTGTCGTTCGCCTGCCTTTCCCGGCCCCCACGGAGGAGCGCCGTCGCGAGCTCGTCAAGGAGTGCCGCGAGCTCGCTGAGCACGCCAAGATCGCCATTCGCAACATCCGTCGCGACGCTAATAACAAGCTCGAGCGCGATGAGGAGCTCACCGAGGACGACGTCCGTCGCGAGCAGGCGAAGGTCCAGAAGGCGACCGATGAATATGTCGCTCGTGTCGAGGAGCTTCTGAAGGCCAAAGAGGCCGAGGTCATGGAGATTTAGTCATGAACTATGACATCGAAAAGCTCAACGAGTTCTTCGCCGAGCATCCCGATGACATCTCGATCGCAGATATCGATATGGCGCGTATTCCGCGCCATATCTCCTGCATCATGGACGGCAACGGCCGATGGGCGACCTCCCGTGGTCTCGGTAGGGGAGAGGGCCATAAGGCCGGTATCGTGGCGCTGCAAGACGTCATCACCGCTTGCGTTCGTCTGGGCGTTGACGTTTTGTCCGCTTACGCCTTTTCCACGGAGAATTGGAATCGCCCTCAGGCTGAGGTCGATCTGCTCATGTACCTCTTCGCCAAGACGTTCGTCGATGAGCTGCCTTTGCTCAAACGCGAGAACGTGCGCGTCGAGTTTCTCGGTGACATCTCCGCGCTCCCCAAGAAGACCCGCGACGTCTTTGAGCGCGGTCTTGCCGAGACGTGCGACCATACGGGCATGACGCTCGCCCTCGCCGTCAATTACGGCGGGCGGGCCGAGATCACCCGTGCCGTCAGGCATATCGCTGAGGCCGTTTCGACAGGCGATATTGCCGTCGAACGGATCGACGACGCCCTCGTTGCCGATCACCTCTATACGGCGGGTCTGCCCGACCCCGAGCTCGTCATCCGCACGTCGGGTGAGCTGCGTGTCTCGAACTACCTGTTGTGGCAGATCGCCTATTCCGAGTTTTATATCACCGATACGTATTGGCCCGATTTCGATCGATGGGGGCTTGTCCGCGCCATTGCCTCGTTCCAGGGCCGTGACCGCCGATTCGGCGGTCTTTCCCAGGCTTAAGGCCGGGGGAGTCTCAAGGAGTTCATCTTGGATTCTAAGGAAGCTACCTCTAAAGCTGCGGCGACCGAGAAATCCGGCGGTCGCCTTCATTCGTTTATGGTGCGAGCCGGGGCCGGCATCGTGTATGCGGCGCTTTTCATCGGGTCTTTGTTGTTCGGTGTCGTACCCACTGCCGTTTTTGCCTCGGTTATGTCGGTGCTTTGCTGCTATGAGTTTTATCGCATAATGCGACTGGACGGTAAGGTTCCCAATGAATTCGTGGGACTCGTCGCATCGGTGCTTTTCCCACTGTCCGTCCTGGTCGACCCCGTGTGGCTCACGGTCATCAATTTCCTGCTCGTGTTGCTCTTAGGCCTGTGGTATGTGAAGAACCCCCGCACGCGCATCGCCGATGTGGCGGTGACGGCTTTCGGCGCCATCTACACCGGCTACATGCTATCCGCCATCGTTTTGCTTCGCGAGGCCATCCCCGGCTGGGAGGGCGCCTTGCTGTCCATCGGCGTCTGTGCTTCCCTGTGGCTCTCGGATTCCTTTGCCTACATGGTCGGTAGTCGCTTTGGTAAGCACAAGATGGTTCCCAAGATCTCTCCCAAGAAAAGCTGGGAGGGTTTCTTCGGCGGACTTTTTGGTTCCGTCGTCGTTTGGATCATCATCTGGTGGACGGGCCTGTATGAGATCAACCTCTGGTTCTCCATTCTCTGCGGCGTGGTGGTATCCATCATGGGCGTGTTCGGCGATCTGCTCGAGAGTCGTATCAAACGAGGTGTCGGCGTCAAGGATTCGGGCAATCTCATTCCCGGGCATGGCGGCATGCTCGATCGGTCCGACTCTTTGATCGTCGGAGTCATCACAGCCTATCTTATGCTTCACCTTGGGGGTGTCCTGTAATGTCTGTCGTCTACACCCCTTCACGTACGCGCGTTGCCATCCTCGGCTGTACGGGCTCTATCGGCACGCAGGCGCTCGATGTTTGCAAGCAGCACTCTGACAAGCTTGAGGTCGTCGCGCTGAGCGCACATTCGCGCACCGAGGACCTGGTTCATTTTGCACGCGAGTTTGCTGTGCGACATGTGGCGGTCACGTCTGAGGCGCATCGTGGCGATGCGGTCCTCTCGGAGCTGCCCTCCGCGTGCGAACTGCATACCGGCTCTCGTTGTGCCGAGGAGCTCGTCGAGCTCGAGGATGTAGACGTGGTGCTCGTCGCAATCGTGGGAGCCGCGGGTCTTTCCGCCAGTCATGCCGTTCTCAAGAGCGGCAAGCGACTGGCGCTTGCCAACAAGGAGTCCCTGGTCGTGGGTGGCGATTTGCTGATGCCCATGGTCCAGCCGGGTCAGATGCTTCCCGTTGATTCGGAACACGGGGCCATTTTCCAATGCCTGCTCGGTGAGAATCCGCGCGAAGCGCATTGCATCTGGCTCACGTGTTCGGGCGGCCCGTTCTATGGGCGTACTCTCGATGAACTTGCCGATGTTACTCGTCATGATGCCTTGGCCCATCCAACGTGGAACATGGGTGCGAAGATCACCATCGATTCCGCCACCCTCATGAACAAGGGTCTTGAGCGCATCGAGGCTATGCATCTGTTCGGTATGGATATCGATCGCATCAAGGTGCTCATCCAGCGTGAGTCCAAGATTCATTCCATGGTTGAATTCGAGGACGGCTCGGTCATGGCGCATCTCGGTGCCTCCGATATGCGCATTCCCATCCAGTATGCGTTTTCGTATCCCGAGCGCTGGTCCACTCCCGCCCCGCGTGTCGATTTCCGCGAAATTGCGCAACTTACATTTGGTGCGCCGGATATGGAATCCTTCCGCTGCCTCAAGCTCGCCGAAATCGCCGGCAAGCAAGGGGGTACGCTTCCCTGCGTGCTTAACGCCGCTAACGAGGTGGCCGTCGACGCATTCTTGCATGACGCCTGCACGTTTACCGGCATCGCCGATGTCGTTGAGGCGTGCATGGACGAGCACGACTGTCAGAAGGTCGTTTCCTTCGAGCAGCTGGCCGATGTCGACGCATGGGCTCGTGAGCAGGCGCGAGGTATCATCTCGTCCCGTTTCTGATGAGTTTGGATTATATGGACGCTCTATTTGGAATTCTCGGCCCCATCTTTTGGGGCCTTCTGCTTCTGTCGGTCCTCGTGTTCGTGCACGAGGGTGGACATTTTCTCGCCGCGCGGGCGTGCGGCGTTCGCGTGCTCGAGTTTTTCCTCGGCATGCCCTGTCGTTTCAACATCCACCACGTTTCCAAGCGCATCGGCACGAAGTTCGGCGTGACCCCGATTCTTCTCGGCGGGTACGCTGAGATTTGCGGTATGGATCCGACCGAAGTCCCCTGCGCCCCGCAGGTCCTCGCTTGCATTCATCGTCATGGTACGGTCGAGCTCGAGATTGTTGCCGAGGAGCTTGGTCTGTCGTTGGATGACGTCCAGGATGCCTGCTCGCTGCTCTATGGCTGGGGCTCCATCATCCCCGTCGAGGTTGAGGTCGAGGATGTCGAGAAATCCCACGGCGACGACTTTCCGCAGGCGTTTGCCGCGGTCTCTCGCGATCGGTCCGGTAATACGGTTTATGACGGTCGCTCGTTCGATCGCGAGCATGCCACTGTTGAGGGCGATGCCTGGGTCCCTCCCATGACCGATGCCGAATTCTTCGAGCTCGAGCGTTCTCATACGTACATTGGCAAGGGATTTTGGAGGCGTGCCTTCATGCTGGTTGCGGGTATCGCCGTCAATATCCTGACTGGTTTTCTGCTCGTGATCGCGGTCTATTCCGCGCTCGGTGTTTCAACACCCATGGATCTCAACGTCCTGGGCGATATCGTCGTTGATTCTCCCGCTCAGGAAGCTGGTCTTCAGAAGGGCGACCGTGTGATTGCCGTCAATGGGGAGCAGGTCGCCTCTTGGATCGAAATGACTGATGCCTTGAACGCCACCGGCAAGAAGGACCCGGTCGAGCTTGAGCTGTGGCGTCCCAACAACCAGCGCGATGCGTTCGAGCATCTTCCCTTTGACGAGAATTCGGGAGACGATTCCTGGGCTCGCGAGAACGGCTCGTTCATGAGTGTCGAGGTGTCGTTCGACCCCGACGGGATGTTGGGAATCAATGCACCTGTAAAGGTGATTCGCCTCAACCCGTTGCAGTCTTGCCAGATCGCCATCGACAACATCGTCACTACTGCGCAGTCTGTCGCCAGCCTTCTCAATCCGCGTCACACGATGGAGGTACTCGACAACTCAACTTCTGTCGTCGGCATTTCCGTGATGTCGGCTCAGGCAGCTGCGGCCGGTCCTGCCACGTTCCTCAACTGGGCGGCGCTCATCTCGTTCTCCCTTGGTTTCATGAACCTGCTGCCCATCCCGCCTCTCGACGGAGGCAAACTGTTGATCGAGGCGATCCAGGCCGTTACGCGTCGAAAAGTTCCGGTCAAAGTTCAGACGGTTATTTCCATGATCGGTATTGGACTGTTCGGCCTGCTGTTCGTCTACATGTTGGGCTCGGATATCCTTCGCTTCTTCTAGCGGTGGCAATGAAAGGGGAGTGCCATGCAAGGTCTCGCTCGTGAGCGCACGCGTCGTGTGATGGTGGGTTCCGTGCCCTTAGGTGGCGGGTCTCCGGTCGTGGTGCAATCCATGACCTGCACCCCCACCGTGAATGCCGATGCAACGCTTGCCCAGGTCAATGCATTGGTTGACGCCGGATGCGATCTTGTTCGGGTCACCGTGCCCTCACGGGAGGCGCTGGGGCCCTTCGAACGCATCTGTCACGAGTCGCCTGTGCCGATCGTGGCTGACATTCATTTCGATTACCGCCTTGCAATCGGGGCTGTTCGGGCTGGAGCGGCCAAGCTGCGCATCAACCCTGGCAACATCGGTGACTGGGAGCGCGTCGACGCCGTGATCGATGCGGCTGGTGAGGCGGGTGCGGCCATTCGCATCGGTGTCAATGCCGGTTCGCTCGACAAGCGTATCGCCGAGCGTGACGGCCTGACGCAGCCGGAGAAGCTCGTCGCCTCGTCGCTCGAGTTTGTAGAGCATTTCGAGAAGCGCGGATTCGACGACATCGTGCTTTCTGCTAAGGCGCATAGCGTGCCCACCACGATCGAGACGTATCGCGCGCTTTCACGCGAACTGCCCCATGTCCCGTTGCATCTCGGCGTGACTGAGGCGGGCACCGTGCAGCAAGGTACGATCAAGAGCGCCGTGGGTCTCGGCGTGTTACTCGCCGAGGGCATCGGTGACACGATGCGCGTGAGCCTTACGGCCGATCCCGTTGAGGAGCCGCCGGTGTGCTGGGGGATCCTGCAATCGCTTGGTCTGCGCCGCCGCGGTCCGGAGCTCGTGAGCTGCCCCACGTGCGGCCGTACTCAGGTGGATCTCATCGGCCTGGCGGAAGAGGTGGGGGAGCGGTTGAAGGGTTGCTCCAAGCCTATCTCCGTCGCCGTCATGGGTTGCGTGGTCAACGGACCCGGAGAGGCGAGCGATGCCGACGTGGGCGTTGCCTGTGGGCGCGGTGTCGGCATGGTGTTTCGCCATGGCGAGGTTATCCGCAAGGTGCCAGAGGACCAGATCGTGGATGCGCTCATGGAGGAAATCGACAGGCTTTGATCAATTCCACCGCTCTGGTCCAGACATAATTCCTTCAGGCGTGGTTCGCCTTCGGCATCACAAAAACGCCTTGCGGAAATATGTCTGGACCGGAGCTGTGATTACTCTTCAGCCAGACAAGATTTCGGCGCATTAGCTGGTATTATCGAAGCGTTTGACGCAATTGATATAAGGAGGTCGCTGTGTCTAAGACCCGAGCGATGAAGATGTCCAATCTGTATGCCCCCACGCTTAAAGAGGACCCCGCGGAGGCCGAGCTCGCGAGTCACCGCCTCATGTTGCGTGCGGGTATGATCCGCAAGCAGGCGGCGGGTCTTTACAGCTACCTGCCCCTCGCATGGCGTTCTCTGCGCAAGATCGAGGATATCGTCCGCGATGAGATGGACGCCGCCGGCGCCCAGGAGCTGCTCATGCCCATTATGGTCGATGCCCAGGTGTGGCGCGAGTCCGGTCGCTACAACGTGTACGGCCCCGAGCTCATGCGTATCTCCGATCGTCATGAGCGCGAGTTCGTTCTCGGCCCCACCCATGAGGAGACTGTCACCGACCTCATCAAGAACGAGCTCAAGAGCTACAAGCAGCTTCCTGTGAACCTGTACCAGATTCAGGACAAGTTCCGCGACGAGATGCGCCCCCGCTTTGGCCTCATGCGCGGTCGCGAGTTCATCATGAAGGACGGCTACTCCTTCAACGCCACGCAGGAGTCCTTGCAGGAGACCTACGACGACATGAAGCAGGCCTATGCGAACATCTGCGAGCGCTGCGGTCTCAAGGCGCTGCCCGTCGTGGCCGATTCCGGTCAGATCGGTGGCGACACCTCCGTCGAGTTCATGGCTCTCGCCGACGCCGGTGAGGCTGCGCTCGTGTACTGCGACGCTTGCGGTTACGCTGCGGACGACGAGGCCGCTTCCACCCAGGTCGTAGTTACTGAGGGTCCCGGCGACGGCATCCTGCAGAAGGTTCACACCCCCGGACTCACGACCATCAAGGAGGTCGCGGAGTTCTTCGAGTTCCCCGAGAACGGCACGCGCAAGGCGCTCGCCCTCATCGACGTCGAGGGCAATCCGGTTGTCGCCATCGTTCCCGGGGATCATGAGCTCAACGATTGCAAGGCCGAGCATCTCTTTGGCGAGGGCTTCCACCTCATGACCGACGAGGAGCTTGAGCAGTACGGCCTTTGCAAGGGCTTTATCGGGCCGGTCAACCTGCCCGAGGGCATTCGCCTTGTCTGCGATATCACCCTGCGCGATTCCAAGCAGTGGGCCTGCGGTGCCAACGAGGTCGATTACCACTTCACCGGCGCCTGCCCCGGTCGCGATTTCGAGCCAGACGCATGGGAGGATCTCATCACGGTCGTTGCCGGCGACCCCTGCCCGCATTGCGGCGCCCCGCTCGCCGGTGCCCGTGGCATCGAGGTGTCCCAGGTCTTCCAGCTCGGCACCAAGTACTCCGAGGCCATGGGGGCGACCTTCGCCGATGAGAACGGCGAGGAGAAGCCTTTCCTGATGGGTTGCTACGGTGTTGGCGTTTCGCGCACCCTCGCTGCGTCCGTCGAGCAGCATCACGACGAGAACGGCATTATCTGGCCCGTGTCGATTGCCCCGTACGAGGTTTCCATCATGCCGCTTGATCCGACGATCCCGGAGTGCGCCGAGGTTTGCGACCGCCTGACTGCGGAGCTCTGTGAGGCGGGCATCGAGGTCATCGTCGATGATCGCGACATTCGTCCCGGCGTCAAGTTCGCCGACAATGACCTTATGGGCTTCCCGTACCAGATCGTGCTGGGTAAGCGCGGTCTCAAGAACGGCACGGTCGAGCTTAAGGATCGCGCTACGGGCGAGCGCGAGGACGTTGCGATCGATGAGGTTGCCTCCAAGGTCGCAGATCTTGTGATCTCGCAGCGTCGTTAGAGTTTGTCCTTCATGGGCGCACGTGCTCAAAGCATCGTGCGCCCATGTTGTTGTGCAGCGTTTACCTGGGAGAACCTCCAATATCAGACTTCTTTTCAAAAAAGTCTGAAAAAGTGCTTGCACAGCCTTCGAGGTTCCCGTATAGTACTTCTTCGTTGCAAGGGGGCGTAGCTCAGCTGGGAGAGCGCTTGACTGGCAGTCAAGAGGTCAGGGGTTCGATCCCCCTCGTCTCCACCATGAGATTTAAGGCCAGGGCTTTCTGCCCTGGCCTTTTTACTTGAGATTTTACTAGATTCTGTATATATCTCATTTCGAATCGCATATCGTGATTAATCACCAGCTGCATGCGAATTAATCACCGATTAATCACCGGAATATTGGACGGATGATTCTGAGATGTCCACTTTCGGTCCGGCTGTTCGGTAAGGACCCATAAGGGGTCGATCCGAGGGCCCAAATGCATGATCTGGCCAGTTCCGCGTTTGAAAATGTATAAGTGTCGTTTTAGTGGTGAGGACTGCGACGATTCCGCCGTCCCGTCCGTTTTTGCCGCCCAGCGGTCGCCGCCTTGGCCCCTCGCCGATTCGCAATTATATGCGCATATGCGTCTACCTGGGCCATTCGCGCCGATTTGCCGTTAGCTCTTTGTCTTGATTCGCGAAATCTGATCCGATTGCGCGTTTTTGGGGGCCCTGTCCCCGCCTGGGGGAGGTCCGTCACCAGTTCATTTTAATAAACCGGGTGTCGCGTAATTCGCGGGACACGGTGTCTCGTTAACCGGGCGCTCGAACCGTCCGCCAACGGGACGCCCGCCGGGAATTCAGAAGGCCGAGAGCTCCCTCCGTCCCGATAGGGCGAACGGCGGATGGGAACATCGATGAGCTGCCATCGCTCGTGTATCTCGACGGTTATGGCATTAACGCATTTGCTTTAAATTGCTCTAAGAGGGGTAGGTGGGGTGCGGCCAATAGGAGGTCTCGGCCTTTTCGAACATGCTCGCCAGACATTGATGGGGGCGTGCACGGCTATACCCCGTAATGGTGTAACATCTATTTCGAACCTTGGGAGGGGATTTCTATGTACCTAGAGATCGGCGAGCTCCAGATTGGAGCCGCTCCCCGCGCATCCTGGCAGGAGATCGCGAGGAGCTGATGACCCACATCCTGCGCGTGGCCCGCACCGGCTCTACCGGTCGTGTCTTGTGCGTTGAATTGAGCTCGGCACCGCTTCTCTGCCAGATAATTCAGGCACTCTAACGCAAGGGTTCAGATATGAAAGAAATAGATTTCACGCGCGGCCGACCGGCCGCCAATCTCGTGCGGTTCGGACTCCCGGTCCTCGCTGCCAACTCACTTCAGTCGGTTGATCAGCTTGTCGACATGCTCGTCGTCGGCGTGTTCGTCGGCGAGACGGGGGTCGTGTCCTTATCCAACGCGACCATGGTCGGGTTTGTGGTCAACTCGTTTGCGCTCGGGCTCTCGGTCGCTGCGACCGTCTTGGTCTCCCGTGCTCTTGGTTCTCGCGATCCGAGCGGCGCTTCCCGGGCAGAGTTCGCGGCCCTCCTGTCGGCGGCGGCTGTCGCCTCGGCTGCGGGTGCGCTTCTCTTCGTGTTTCCCGTGCCCCTGTATTCGTTCCTGGGTGTGCCGGGAGAGGCGGTGACCAGCTCGGTGGCCTACACTCGAGTCTGGGCGCTGGGGCTTCCTGCTTCCTTCTTGGTCTCGACGGCGGGCGCCTCGTTGAGGGCGCGGGGAGACGCGCGGACGCCGACAGCCCTATCGATGGTGGTCGCCGTCATTAACTGCATGGGCGGAATTGCGCTCGTCCCGGTTTGCGGGGTCGCGGGGACCGCGTGGTCGTCCACCGTCGCCTCGCTTGCGGCGGCCTGTCTCTCCGTCGTGGCCCTCCAGCGGTCTCGAGGGGGCCAATATCCAGTGGTGCCCTTGAGGAGGGATTTCCGCGACTTATGGTCGATTGCCGTCCCCGCTGCATTCCAGTAGGCGCTGGTCAACTTATCCTTCCTTGCGATTACGTCGATGACGAACGCCTTCGGTTTTAAGGTCGCTGCTGGCGCTGGCGCTGCGACCAAGGCGAACACCCTCGCGGGGATGCCCGTGTGGTCCATTGGGCAGGCCGTCTCCGCAGCGGCCTCGAGGTGCGATGCCGCAGGTGACCGCGTTCGTGCGGAGGCGTATGTGAGGGCGGGGACGGTGATATCCCTGGTCGCGACTGCGTTCGTTGTTGTCCCGGTGCAACTTTTCGCATCGGACCTGGTGGCACTTTTCGCCCGCGATCCGGATTCAATCTCTGCTGGAGTCGCATACCTGCGAGTATGCTGCTCCGTGAATGCCTTCGCTTACGCCGTCGCCTATGTTTTGGGGTCCTTCGAACGGGCGACGGGTGCTGCGAGGCTGTCGGCCGCGTGTTCGGTCATGGAATCCGTTGTCGTGCGGTTGGGGCTCTCCGCTGCGCTCGTCCCCGTCTCGGGCTTCTACGGCATCTTGGTCGGTCAGGCCCTCTCGCCTTTCCCTCCGCTTGCCGTGGGGATTGCCTATCTGTTTGGGTATCATGCCGCGCGACGAACGGGCGGGTCACGCCATCGCGCGGACTAGAGTGGTGCGTGAGCTTAATATGTAGAAACCGTGTGCGGGCGCTCATCGGGGGCGCCCGCCCGTTAACTATGGCGAGAGGGGGTGGTGCGCGTGGCGCACGAATATCGCGGGCTGGCACCCGCAGGGGTCAGGCGGCTCGTCGAGGCTCATTATTCCGACGTCTACGCGTACTGCCGCAGGCACACCGAGTCGGTCGACGAGGCGGAAGATGCCGCCCAGGAGGTGTTCCTCAGGTTCGTCGGGGCATCCGGGCGCTATCGGGACGACGGCAGGCCGCTGGCCTACCTGCTCACGATCGCGCGCAACGTCTGCACCGACTCGCACCGCCGTGGCGCGATGCGCGCCGACGAGCTGCCCTGCGACGAGGTCCTCGCCGACCCGTCGCCCGGGCCCGGCGCGGCTGACAGGCTGTCCGCCGTTCGTCGCGCGGTCCGGGCCCTGCCAGACGAGGCCCGCGAGATCGTGGAGCTCAAGTTCGACCAGGGGCTCACTGCGATGGAGATCGCGCGCGTCACGGGCCTCAGCCGCTTCGCGGTGGCGCGCCGGATCCGCTCCGCCCTGTCGGACATCAGGGAGGCCCTGGCCTCCGAGGAAGGGGACGCATGATGGATCACATTCCTGACCGATCGCCGGAGCGGGAGCTCGCCCGCCTGTTCCGGGAGGAGCGCGAGGGCTGGGACCGGGAGGCGGACCGCGCCCGTCTCGTCGAGGCCTGTGTCGCCGCTTGCGAGGCCGAGGCGGCCGCCCTCGAGAGGAGGGGGGCGGGGGCGTCGCTCCCGGCGTTCCTGGCCGCCCAGGCCCGCTTCACGCCGCCCGGCGTCTGGATTGCCATCGCCTCCGTGGGGGTACTTGCGGGCGCGGGCGCGGGGGCGGGGGCTGACGGCCCCGCCGCCTTTCAGGCGCTCTCTTCCGCGGGCGGGCTGCTCGCCCTGGTGTGCCTCGTCGGCGTGACGCGGTCCAAGCCGTTCGGCATGGGCGAGCTCGAGTCGTCGTGCCCGTTCAACGCCGTGTCGGTGTCCTTCGCCCGCCTGCTGCTCTTCGGGGTCCCCAGCGCGCTCGTGCTCGCGCTCGGGTCGGCCTCGGCGGGGGCCCAGGGACTGGGTGCCGCCAGGGCCCTGGCCCTCATGGCCGCCCCCTACTTGACGGCCTGCGCCGGGGGCCTCATGTGCGCCAGGCGCGCCGCGGGGCCGGACGCCGGGGGCGCCGCGGTCGCATGGGCCTCCTCGGTCACCGCCGCGTCGGCGCTGTTGTTCTACGCCGCCCCCGCCGCGTACGCGGCGGCGAGCGCCTGGGCTTGGTGCCTCGCTTGCCTGGCCTCTGGGTTCTGGTGTGCCGCGGAGGTCCGCGCGTGGCTGGGCGAGGGAGCCCGGGGCTTCGCGCCCCGGCGCGGGGACGTCCGGTCCCCGCTCAACATCTGATTTCGATAGAAGGGAGAATGCGATGGAACTCGAGCTCGATAGGCTCACCAAGCAGTACGGCCCGAAGATCGCGGTCGACCGGGTCAGCGCCCGGCTGGGGGCCGGCGTCTACGGGCTGCTCGGCGCCAACGGCGCGGGGAAGACGACGATCATGCGCATGATATGCGGCATCTTGCGCCCGACCTCGGGCGAGGTCCGCCTTGACGGGCGCCCGACCGCGGAGATGGGGGGCGAGTTCCGGGCGCGCCTCGGCTACCTCCCCCAGGACTTCGGGTACTACCCAGAGTTCACGGCGCTCGACTTCATGGAGTACATGGCCGCCCTGAAGGGCCTGGACTCCCGCGCGGCACGCACGCGCTCGCTCGAGCTGCTCGACCGGGTCGGGCTCGCCGGCGAGGAGCGCCGCCTCATCCGGACGTTTTCCGGTGGCATGAAGCAGCGCCTCGGTATCGCCCAGGCGGTGCTCAACGACCCGAACGTCCTCGTGCTCGACGAGCCCACCGCCGGCCTCGACCCGAAGGAGCGGGTGCGGTTCCGCAACCTCATCGCGAGCTTCGCCGCCGACAAGGTCGTCCTGCTGTCCACGCACATCGTCTCCGACGTCGAGTACATAGCCGACAGCATCCTGATGATGCGGGCGGGGTCCTTGATAATGCGGGGCACCCCGTCGGAGGTCGTGTCGCGCGTCGACGGCATGGTCTGGGAGGCCCGCGTCCCGGCTCGGGAGGCGGATGATCTGTCGACCGCGTCGCGCGTGGTCAATGTCCACCACATGGGGGACGGAACGGCCCTCGTCCGGTTCCTCTCCGGAGACGGCCCCTCCCGCGTGCCCGGCGCCGTCAGGGCCGAGCCCACGCTTGAGGACCTGTACCTGCACGTGTTCGACGAGAGCGGGGCGGGGGGCGGCCCCGCGCCGCTCGCCGGGCCC
>ERZ832317.349-NODE-349-length-67536-cov-18.210118_pt1 | contig 67536 bp, 62 predicted proteins | sample MGYA00519695_ERZ832317 | MGnify/ENA primary metagenome ERZ832317 (study PRJEB31850, sample SAMEA3708726) | human gut metagenome | biome: human gut; feature: human-associated habitat; material: faeces | place: China | collected 2014 ...
TACCGGATGATCCCAAATAGCTAAAAAGCGCCTGGCAGCTGCCAAGCCCCGCCTTGCAAGGCGGGGTTTTTTTGTATAAAGAAAACCACGCGATAGTCGCGTGGTTCAAAAGAGCTTAAGCAATGAAGGAGATAAAAAAACTCCTAATGTGTTAAAGTAAAAGCGTGACCTGCCAGTTACGCCAAAAGAACATATTAGGAGGACATTAAAATGCCAGAACAAAATAACGTCACGAACAGTTTAGCACATACAAAGTGGAATTGTAAATACCATGTAGTATTATCTATAGCAACTAAACAAATCAGGTCAGTGGATTTATCAGAAGAGAAAAAGTAAACTCTACATGACTTTTTCGGTCCGGATCGGTGAAGCGTGTAATTCAGGTCAGCGCCGTATTTGCTGCCAAAGGACAGAAGACAGGTAGTCCATGTTCGGATAAAAAGATATAGGGTGAATTTTAAGAAATTTGTATGAAGAGAAAGGTATAGAAAATATAGTGACGAAAGCATTTTTTGACTATATAGATGTGTGGATAAGCTTTTTTTAAGGTGCGGTAGAGTTTATGTCATAAGAAGCTGAAAGGACGAAAAAACACAAAATTTATATTAATACTCCAAAAAATTTAAAAAATTAAAAAATATTTTTAATTTTGAAAAAAGAATTGAAAAAAATATTGACATTATTTTTCAAAAACGTATAATAAATATGAAAGTTCTAGTCAAACGAACTGGATTATAACAAGGGGGATTACAAATGAAAAAGAGCAAAAAATTGATGGCGTTGTTACTAGCTACCGGTATGGCGCTCAGCGTGGCAGGCTGTAGCTCCAGCGACACTGGAAGCTCGTCTTCTGCCGCAGACTCAGCCGGTGAGGACGCGTCGTCTGCGCTTACCAGCGAAGAGGTTGTCTTTTGGGGACCTTGGGATGGTGAAGTCGGCGGACAGATCGAAGCAATCATCGATGAATACAATACTGAAAAAGGAACGAACGTCAGCTATGTATGCCAGGCAGACTTGGTGAATGCGTACCAGGCGGCCGCACTTGCGGGAGACGTACCGGACATTATGCTCTGGGATGCCAATGAAGTACGCCGCTATGCGAAGATGGGACAGCTCAAATCCATTGACGAAGAGCTCAAGGCCGATGGCATTGATACCGCGGATTTTAACGACGAATCCATCAAGGAATTGACTTACGAAGATCATCTGTATGGCTTGCCCATGAATATCGATATTTGGGGCCTTTACGTCAATATGGATATTTTGAATGAGGCTGGCATTGATAAAGCGCCCGCCACATGGGACGAGCTGAAAGAAGCAGCCGTAGCCTCTATGGATGTAGAGGGCGTAAAAGTAGGCCTAAATATGAAGATGGCTCCCACGCTGTTCAACAGCTTTTTGGTTGCCAATAACGGCCAGCCTCTGAGCGACGACGGCATGACGGTAAACTTAGACGATCGTGCTCTGGAGGTTCTTGAATTCTTCCAGGAGCTGATCGACGCCGGTGTATATACCACACAGTATACTGCATCAAATGGCAGCGATGGCTTCCTGACAGGAGAAGAGGCTATGACCTTCTGGCCTACCTCAATGCTGCGCACCTATAAAGCCTACGGCGATGAGATGAACTTTACATTTGTACCGATTCCAGCGGGTCGTGCAGAAGGCGCGCAGGCAGGCGGTGTACAGACAAGCTTTAGCCTGATGGTTCCCAGCAAGGCAAAACATCCGGAAGTTGCGGTAGACTTTATGGAATACACCTTGCATGACGATGAATACAGCTTGAAGTGGTGCGATATCCTGGGTGGGTTCTCTCCGCTTAAAAGTGTGCAAAATGATGAGAAATTTGCCAATGATCCCTATTTGAAAAGTGTACTGGCTGACCTTGACAACCACCAGGTGCGCTCTGATGTACCGGGATTTGTAAATTTAGAGGGTACCTGCTATGGACCGGAAATTGAAAAGATGTTTGAAGGCGGACAGACCCCGGAGCAGGCCTTAGAAGTCATGGAAACTGAGGGTAACAAGCTGCTGGAACAGTACCGTAACGCATAACGAGGCAAAAGATGGAACATACCAAGAAGATTTCAAGAAAAACCAAAAGAGAACATAAGACGCTGACAGGATGGCTGTTTATTGCACCGGCATTTATTTGCTTTTTGCTTTTTCTTCTTATTCCTGCCATTATGGCCGTGGTAATGAGCTTTACCTCCTATAATGGTTTTACAGCGATGAAATTTATTGGTATAGACAACTATACCCGTTTGTTTCAGGATACTTATTTTTTGCAGTCGCTGTGGAATATCTGTCTGTATGTTTTAATGTACGTCCCAAGCGTCGTGATTCTTTCCTTCCTTCTGGCTGTATTGCTGAATCAGAAGGTTCGGGGTATTCGCGTTTTCCGCGTGCTGTTTTATCTGCCGTGCCTCACGTCTACAGTGGCGTCTTCCATGGTGTGGAAATGGCTGATGAATCCGCAGGGAGGGTTGCTCAACATGCTGCTTTCAGCTGTTGGGCTTCCCACCTCCGCTTGGCTCAATGAAAGTAAAACAGCCATGGTATCTATTGTCATTATCTGCGTGTGGTCTACTCTGGCGTCAAACATTATGATCTATTTGGCCGCGCTTCAGAATATTCCCGGATCTGTGTATGAATCCGCAAGCATTGACGGCGTCGGCCGTTGGCGCAGGATTTGGAAAATTACACTGCCGTTGGTGGCACCAACCACATTCTTTGTGCTCACGATGGCGTTGATTGGCGCGTTTCAGGTGTTCGACCAGATTTATGTGCTTACTTCTGGAGGCCCGGCTCATGCAACAACAGTGCCTATGTATTCCATTTATACAAACGCATTTCAAGAGTCACAGCTAGGGTATGCTTGTTCGCAGGCGATGATTTTGTTTTTGATGATCCTGGTGGTTACTCTCGTTCAGCAGAAATTCAACAAAGAGAGCTTGATTTGAGGAGGTCTGAAAAATGAGATGCTATCAAAACAAGCGAAAATTAGACGGGGCGAGAGTACGCCTAAAAACAGGAAGGGCATTGTCCAAAACAGGAATTTTCGCGCTTTTAATCCTTTTTTCCTTGATTTTTGTCATTCCATTTTATTGGTCGCTGTTGACGTCGGTGCGCCCAAATGATGAAATTTTTTCAAGCGGGCTGCAGTTTTGGCCCGAGCATATCACATGGGAGCATTATGAAAAGGCGTTCAGCATTATTCCTTTTTTCCAGTATTCTTTAAATACTCTTCTGATTACAGCTTGCATTATCGTCAGCAATCTGCTGTTTTGTTCGATGGCGGGATATGCTTTTGCAAAGATACAATTCCGTGGTGGTAAGCTGGTATACAGATTAATGCTGTTCAGTGTGATGATTCCGAGCACAGTTCTTCTCATTCCGCAGTTTTTGGTGTTAGCCCGTTTTCCTTTGGTAGGAGGCAATAACCTGTTTGGGCAGGGAGGATATGGTTTTTCCGGTAATTTTCTTGGCGTAGTGTTGCCAACGGCGATCAGCGTGTTTAACATTTTATTTATGCGATCGTTTTTTATTTCTTTGCCCAATGAATTGGGAGAGGCCGGCCGTATTGACGGCTCTGGAGAAGCTAGAATATTTTTTCAGCTTTATCTGCCGCTTGCAAAACCGGCTATGGCGACGTTATCCGTATTTTGTTTTCAAGCCGGCTGGAACTCCTTTTTATGGCCCAACGTCATCCTGCGCAGCGGAAACTTTAAAGTGTTGACACAGGGGCTAGCTTCCTTCACGGTGAATAACAGCGTGGACTATGGACCAATGATGGCTGCCACTGTTTGCGCCACAATTCCCGTATTGATCGTATTCCTATTTGCTCAGAAATATTTCATACAAGGAATTGCGTTTTCAGGCACAAAATCTTAACTTACTGAAGGATTATTGGAAAGGAAAAGTTTATGAAGCCATTCACATTGTATCTGCTCCATTCCTCTCATACAGATGTAGGATATACGGATACGCAGGAGAAAATGAAATTCCATCATGTTGCCTTTATCCGGGAAGTGCTGGAATTAATAGAACACGAACCGCGTTTCAAATGGAACTGCGAAAGCTATTGGTGTGTGGAACAGTTTTTAAAAGAAGCCACACCGGAAGAGACGCAGGCGTTTGTCCGTGCGGTGAAAAAGGGAAATATCGGGCTTTCTGCCAGCTATTTGAATCTGACTGACCTTGTGCCGGAATATGTGCATCAGGGTATTATGGATGCTTGTACTGCGCAGAGAGCAGCCCTGGGAATTCCCGCCAGAAGCGCAATGACGGCTGATGTTAACGGATACAGCTGGGGATTTGCTGATATTCTGGCACAGCAGGGAGTAACACGGCTGATGTCCAGTATACATACGCATCACGGATATCATCCGTTATTCCGCAAGCAGACGCCGTTTTATTGGGAATCTCCCAAAGGCCATCGTATTCTGTGCTGGAACGGCGATCATTATAACCTTGGTAATGAGCTGGGTATTGCGCAGGCCGCGTGGTTTGAATATACGCTTCAGGATGGCATGTCTTTTGAACCTTTGCCCGACTTTGAAAAGGCGGTTCGCCGTATTGACGCTTATGCTGAAACGCTGCAAGCGCAGGGATATTCCTTGGATTTTGCTCCTGTTTGCTTAAGCGGAAACATGACGGACAATTCACCGCCATCGCTCCGTATTCTGGATTTCATAGATCGGTATCAGTCTTTGGGAAAAGCAGTTACTTTGAAAATGGCTACCTTAGATGAGTTTTTTGATGCGCTTGAAAAAAGCGGCGCGTCTATTCCAGCTTATCGAGGAGACTGGACTGATTGGTGGGCAGACGGCGTGGGTTCTACTCCTGCAGACGTTATGCAGTACCGGGCTTCTGCACGCAGCTATCATATCGTGCAGAAGCTTGACCCGGAAGGTAGCATCACCCCTGCATCCGCGCGTCAGGCTGCTTTATACAACCTGATGTTCTACGGAGAACATACGTGGGGATACTCTTCCTCTATCACTGAGCCGTTTCATCCGCAGGTGAATAATCTGGATCAGTGGAAACGTCTGTATGCGCTTAAGGCATGCGAATCAGCTACTATTGCCAGAGAGGCCTTGCAGCGGGCTATGGGTGAAACAGCTATATCGCTGCATCGGGAACTGACCTTCTGTGCGGTTAATCCGCATGATGAACCTGTGCAGGAGATATTCCGACAGGACTTAGAGCATTTTTACGGACACGAACACTTTACTGTAGTGGACGAAGCTACTGGAAAAGAAGTACCGTTCCAGCTCAGCCGTTATTCCCGCGGCCCGGAAATATGTATTGAATTGACGCTCGCCCCCAAAGAAAAGAAAAAATTCCGGTTGCAGGAGCAGCCTCGTCCAGCACTGCCCTCAGCCGGATTAAAAGCTCCCACAGGCATTGAAGGTGTGGATGATCTTAATTGGCATGTTGAACAGCAGCTTGCAGAGGGCGGATGCGCAACCTGCGACTGGCTGGAAAACCAATTTTATAAAATCACCTTTACCCCGGAACAGGGAATTACTTCCGTGTTTGATAAGCTGCATGGACGGGAATTGATTGCTGAGGGGCGCCCATATGGAGCCTTTACCCCTATCTATGAGGTAACAGAGCGAGATATAGGTGAGGATTACCTTTTTGTACGGCGCAATATGGGGCGTAACCGAAAGGCCGCCCGCACTCATCGCTGCCCCGGTGTGCTTTATGACGTGCGCGTACTGGAAAACGGTGCGTTATATACCCGTGTGGAGCTTAAATACCGGATTGACGGCGCAAAGGAATGTTCCGTGATTTTAACCGCATTTAAGTTTTGCCCAAGACTTGACGTGGATTTCCGTATCCATAAACAAAGCGTTTGGGAGCCTGAAAATCTGTACCTGTCTTTGCCGTTTGAAGGAGAGGTTTGGTTAGATAAAACCGCGGCTCAGATGCGCCCAAGAGTAGATCAGCTGCCAGGTACCTGCATTGATTTTTATGCGGTTCAGAACGGTTTGGTTTTCCGCAAAGAGGAGTCCAGCCTGATAGTTACCACTCCTGATGTGCCTCTGGTATGGATGGGCACACTGCGGCCTCATCCCATCCGTCTGATGGGAGAGGGTGCGCCTAATGCTGATGAAACCTATTCATGGGTCATGAATAATTTTTGGGAAACAAACTTCAAAGCCAGCTTGGGCGGATTTTATCAGTTCCATTACAGTCTGGAACTATCTGATACGCAGGATGTGCAGGCAGCGTTTCGAAAGGCTGAGGCGCTTTGTGAGGGCGTGCTGAGTTTTTATCGCTTTGAAGAAAAGAAAGAAGGATAAGCGATGATTTCATTGGGAATTGATCTCGGGGGCACGCAGATTAAATATGGCTTGGTAGAGGACGGAAAAATTTTAGATTGTGGAATTTGTGACACAAGATTGGAAGAGGGATACCAGGCAGTTGTACACAGGATGGCTGACTGTGCCAAAAGCTTTTTGCGGGGTGCGGAGGCTGAGTTTGTAGGGATCGCTTCCCCTGGGCTTGTTGATACCTATCAGGGGGTAGTGCGGTATTCTAACAATTTTGGCTGGCATAATGTGCCGCTTGCCAAGGATCTTTCTGACTGTTTGGAACTTCCAGCACGTATCGCCAACGACGCCCAGTGCGCAGCACTGGGCGAAGCGCTATACGGTGCCGGAAAAGGGATTCCGCGGATGGCGATGCTTACGATTGGAACAGGCGTCGGCGGCGGATTTGTACGAGATGGACAATTGGAAACAGATGGCTATGGTTCTATGGCCTATATATTTGGTCATTGTGTTATTGCACATGATGGAAAGCTTTGCAACTGCGGACAAAGGGGTTGTCTAGAAACATATGCCTCGGCTACTGCGATTGCACGACGGGGTGAGCAGGTATTTGGAGGTTCAAAAAACGTACGGCAAATTTTTGAATTGGCACGTGCGGGGGATAAGGTAGCGCAAGGAGTTCTCCGCGAATTTTTGGAGTATCTGACGGTAGGCGTAGTTAACGTTGCAAATATTCTGCGGCCTCAGGTCATTGTGATTGGCGGAGGGGTTTCGGCCTCCGGCGATTTAATTTTATCCGCAGTTAACCAAGGATTGGAAAATGGCGTATATGGATACGAATACGCGCCAGTTAGAGCGGTGTGCGCCCGGCTTGGAAACCAGGCGGGTATTGTAGGCGCAGCAAATCTGACAGATCGACAAAAATGAGAGGAGTATCATTTTCATGCCTCAGCAAATTAAATTTGACAAATATCCGGAAAAAACGGTGCAGGGATATAAAGCAGTACAGGGCTGGGAGGACGTTCGGGAGTGCCTGGATAAAGCCGCAAAAGAAAACGGTGTTTTGACAGCGGAATTTTACCCGGGTGTTTATCGCGAAGAGCTGGTAAATGAGCTTGCCAAGCTGGGATTTGCCATGTTCGATGCAGAGAGCTGTACCATTTCAGACGAAGAATATCAAGAATTAGTTGCGCCGTTTGTAACGGATGACAGAGTATTTGGGGTGATGAATACCCTGCGTCTGGAGGATATCTATCGGGAGGAAAAAATAGAAGCTTTGCGCCGGCAGATTCAGTCCTGCAACGGCCCTGCAATTGTTTATGGGACAGGCGCCGCTTTGGTAGCGCCTCAGGGCAAAATTGTCTATTTCGATATGCCGCGCTGGGAAATTCAATGCCGTTTTCAAAAAGGGCTTACCAACTGGAAAACAGACAATGCGGCGGAGGAAAAGCTGCGAAAGTTTAAGCGGGGCTTTTTTGTGGAATGGCGCATGGCTGACCGCAAAAAGAAAGAGCTTTTTGAAAAGATGGATTATGTTTTGGATACCGTTATCCCTGGCAGCCCTAAAATGGTAAGCGGAGACGGCTTCCGCGCCGGCTTAGATATGCTTTCCCATGAGCCGTTTCGTCTGGTGCCTTATTATGCACCGGAGGTTTGGGGCGGACAGTGGATGAAACGCGTTTGTGGCCTGGATCCAAAAGAAAAAAATTATGCGTGGGCGTTTGATGGCGTACCGGAGGAAAACAGTGTGTTTTTGCGGTTCGGTGATGTCCGTATGGAGTTTCCGTCGATCAATGTGGTCTTTTATCGTCCGCGCCCGTTATTGGGAGAACGTGTGCATGCACGTTTCGGAGATGAATTCCCAATCCGTTTTGATTTCTTGGATACCATGGGCGGGCAAAATTTGTCGTTGCAGGTGCACCCCCTGACGGAATATATACAGAATACATTTGGCATGCACTACACACAGGATGAAAGCTACTATATTCTTGACTGTGACGAAGATGCGGTTGTGTATCTTGGACTGAAGGAAGGCGTGGATAAGGAAGAAATGCTCGCTGCACTTCACGAGGCACAGGATAAAGGCACTACTTTTGATGCAGAGCGGTATGTAAACTGCTGGCCAGCTAAAAAACACGACCATTTTTTGATACCGGCAGGGACAATTCACTGTTCCGGCAAAAATTCTATGGTTTTGGAAGTAAGCGCGACGCCCTATATATTTACCTTCAAGCTTTGGGACTGGGGACGTTTAGGCTTAGACGGACGTCCGCGTCCTGTGCATTTAAAGCATGGTGAGAAGGTAATTCAATGGGATCGTACGACTGGCTGGGTTCAGGAGAATTTGCTGAATCAGTTTTCTGTCCTAGAGCAAGAGGACGGATATTGTGTGGAGCATACTGGACTGCACGAGCGGGAGTTTATAGAAACAAAGCGCGACACACTGCAGAAGGAGCATCTTTTTGCAGGCGTAGGCAGTGTGCAAATGTGTAATCTTATAGACGGTGAAGGCGCTGTAATTTCATCTCCTAAGGGCGCTTTTTCTCCGTTTACAGTACACTATGCAGAGACCTTTATTTTACCGGCGGCAATTACTGAATTCACAGTTAAACCGCTGGGGGATGAATGTAAAATTTTGCGCGCATATGTGCGCTGACAGGGAGTTTTTAGATGAAACAGGCGTATGCTCGGCGGCTTTATGACGCTGTAATGAAAAATTTTTTAGTTTCAGAATCTACTATGGCCTTTTTGGAGTTTTTCCCCCGCCGGCCGGAGGACAGGGATACCTGCTATCTTTTTTCTTATTTCGGTGTGGCTGGCATGATGTACCGTGCAATCAAAGCGGGTCAAGAGGATGTGCGTGAGCCCTATCGCAAATTAATAGAAAATTTTGTTTATTATCAGGATGGACAAATGCCGCAGGGACAAAGCAAATACCATTCTGAACGCGGCAGCAGCCCCAAGAGTGGCCACGGCCCCTGCTTTTTTGACGATAATATCTGGGTTGCCCGTAATTTATTATGCGCGTATGAGGTATTTGGTGATTCTTCTTATATAGAAGAAGCAAAAAAATTGTGGCCTATACTTATACAGCATGGGACTGGGATTTGGGCGGCTTAGTGTGGTGCGAACAGGGACTGACGGATCAGGCCACCGAGCAGGAGCTGGAACGGGGCCTTTCTGCTAATGCATGCTGTATTCTTGTCAACGCGTGGCTGTACCAGTTGACAGGAGAAAAAAGTTATCTTGAATGGGCGGATCACTTTTATCAATTCTGCAAGCAGATGCAGGATCCGGTGACCAAAATTTATTACAATGGTGTTCATACACTGCTTCAAAACGGTCATCGCCAAGCGGGTGATGTGAACAAGGATTTGTATAGCTACAACTCCGGCAGCATGATATTGGCCGACCTGCTTCTGTTTGATATTACAAAGGATTCTTCTTATGAGCAAGACGCATGGCAGGCCGCCCATGCTACGCATGAAGCCTTTTTGCAAAAGAATTCAAACGGTACAAGGGAATATAAGGATTTTATCTGGTTTACGGCAATTTGGGCTGAAGGCTTTGCGGAATTGGAAAAAAGAGATGCCTCCAGAACCACAGAATATCGTGAGGTATTTGAGGAAATGCTGACGCATGGTATTCAAAACTGCGAACGCTTCGACGGACTGATACCGCACGACTGCGCACGGGACTGGCGTCCGGATGAGGACGTTTATGATCGTCTTCTGTTAACGCACTGCGCCAATGCCGAAATGGCGTTTTTACTCTCCTGAATTTTTTGATAAAATGCTCGTCCGGAATTTTCAGACGGGCATTTTTATATGCGGAAAAAACAAGGTATTCTCCCGGCTTGCTCCAGGGGAAGGCCTTTGCTGGGAAAGGCAAAAGGAAAAGCCCCGTTATTGAAACAACCGCTAATTAAAGACTGAAAAAGGCAATAAAGGCGTTTGAGGTATAGAATTTAGTATTTTTTCAATTGCCGTTGGCCAAGCACCGACTTTTGATATGGCGGCGATCATTGTCAGCATGGAAATAGCAGAGGATACCGCTGCCGGTCAATGAAGTATGAGGTGGGGTGCATCTGAAAACTGGAGGCTGTTTAGAGGTTTACGAAAGGCAGGCAAAAATTTCATGAATCTGGCAGAAAATTTTTTACAGGGAGGAAAAGGTTGCATCAGATTCAGCATCGCTGGTTGACAATATCTGTAAAACTAATATATCATAAAAAGCAGAAGCTGCTGTACAGGAAAACATCCCGTTAGGGGAAGTTTTTGAGGAAGGGAAGTAATCTAAGTGAATGAAACTGTATTTGATCGAATTGAATTGATAGAACGTTACGCAACCAAGCAGGAAAAGGTAATCATTGAATTTCTGCGTACACATCCGATAAAAGACCTTCTGCTTTTTTCCATCACAGAGTTTTCGGAAAAAGTGGGAGTAGGCGATGCTACCATGCTGCGATTTTGCCGGAAGTTAGGTTTGAGAGGCTATTCAGAGTTTCGTTTTCTGCTTTCGCAGAGCACTGAGGATCAGGATGGGACTGCTGGTAACGATGCAGATGAAATACTGAGCGGCATGATAACCGCACTGCATTCCACACACGAACTGCTGAATCAGGAAACAATACAAAAAGCGGCGGAAATGATTTTAAAAGCTCGGCGGCTCTATGCGCTGGGAAGTGGAAATTCCGGGCTGGCTGCACAGGAATTTTGCAACAAGGTGCTGCGGTATGGCCTTTGCTGCGAATATTGGGCTGACACACATTTTCAGACGATAGCGGCCTCGCTGTTGGAAGAACAGGATGTGATGATTCTGTTCTCGGTCAGCGGTGGTACAAAAGATATGCTTGACATAGCTAAGCAGGCATCTCAGCAAGGGGTAAAGCTTGTAATCGTGACAAACCATTTAAAATCACCATTGGCAAAATATGCCGACGCTTTGCTGTATGTTGTGGCAAAAAGTGCCCCGCTGAACAGCGGCTCCCTGATTTCAAAAATTTCGCAGCTGTATGTTATTGATGTGCTCAGCCGGGAAATTAGGAGAGAAATGGGGAGCAAGGCGGAGAATAGCCTGAAGAAAACGGCTTTGGCTGTGATGGATAAAGAAGTTTAACTATGAAAAAATAATTTCTTAATACTTGGATAGTTCCAAGGAGAGCAGACGGAAAATGCACCGGAAGACGGAAGGACAGCGTTTCTCAGAAGAAGTAAGATTAGAAATGAATTGGATATTTCAAAAATCTCAAAATCACTGAAGCAGTCGATTAACATCTGGTTCTGCGACTGGCTAAGCTTCTGAAAGAGCGAATAGATTCCGAACTTAGAATGAAAAAAGGGCTTTCGGATATATCGCAGCCTTGAGACTTGCTGCTTTTAACAAAGAAAATGTAATGCAGTATTTTTGAAGCATAATAAAATAGCTTTGGAAATCCTGCTGAAATTTTAGTACTGCAGAGAGGCGCTTCCCGCGAAGCGCCTCTTTTTGTAGCGTAAAACCACTGGCTAGGCCAGTAGTTCAAAAAAGCTTAAGGCGATGATATAGACAGAAAAACTCCCTTTGCTTAAAATGAGAATGTGGTCTGGCAACTGCATTCGAAAGCAAAGGGAGGACATTCAGAATGAGCCTGAATGATATAAATGTTTATCTCATACGAAGTGGAATTGCAAATACCATATAGTATTTGCAACACTTATCTGAATCACACAAAGGCAATTTGTGTGTGATAGTAACTGTTTCTCTCGCACCGGATATGTAACCGGTTGCCCGGAAGAACTCATCATAGTCCTCTTTGGTGCAACCTTTAATAAAGATATGACAGTAACGCTCGTCGTTTTCATCAACGATATAGATACGCTCCACAAAGGATTGTATCAGCGTTACTAACACATCCGGCTGTGCGTCCTTTGCGTATTTCTCAAAGGATAACAGCCTTTCTTTGATTTCTTCAATATCTCTCACAGCATACATCTGACTTTGCCTGCTATCCTCTAATTTTTGTAACAGTTTTTCCGTTTCAGAAAGATCGTCTGTCAGTCCCTTTACATCCTCCTGAATAAACCGTTTTAGATTATCGTCTGCTTCCCGCAGATTTTTCACCTGATTCGAAATAGCAGCTTCAAGCTGTGTTTTCTTTTTCTTTAGTTCGATTAGTTCCTGTTCGTTATGAGTATTCTTAAAAATATCCGAAGCCTTTTGATTGAGTAATTTGACAAAGTATTCGCTGTCCTCATCGGATAGATTGGATAACTGTTTGACCACAAATTCATCAAGCAGTACACCGTCAACAGCACGGAAAGTACATTCGCCCAAACGATAGCCGGGACAGACATATTTGAATCTCGGTTTGCCGTTTGTCCATCGATTTGATTCGGAGATAACTCGCAGGCGTTTCCCACAATGCGGACAGTATACCAGCCCTGCCAGCAGAGCATTAGTCTTTCGGTGCGGGCGATTGTACTTTTCTGCAATGGAATCAAGCATATTTTGTGTATCAATCCATTGCTGACTTGGAATAAAACCTTCGTGCCTGCCAACCGAGATAATCCATTCCGAAACAGGCTTTGCAGACATTAACTGTACGAATTTCGGAGAAATGAAGGTGCTGTCAGCGTCCTCAAATTTCTCTTGGTCGGTTTTGTTGTATGCAGATAGTCCGTGTTGACCGTCAAACTCTGACAGCTCAGCGCATACTCCGCCGCCGTTTTCGTAGAAATAGTTGTATGCAATTTCATCAGCAACGCAGTAAACAGGATTTTTTAATAATAATCTTGTAGTGGAAGTGTTGAACTTGCTTCCTATCTTTGTGCGATAGCCGAGTTCATTCATCTTGTCTGCCGTTTTTTTGATAGAACGGGTTGAAGCCAATATTTCATAGAGCTTTTGTATCATTGCTTTTTCTTCAGGAATGCTCTCCAAATAACTGTAAGCTGATTTATTTTTGCCGCTGCCGGTCTTTACACGCTTTACCGTGAAACCGGTAGGCGTATTTCCGCCCAGCCAGCGCCCGTCTTTAGCAAGCTCCATCATATTATCTGTAATACGCTCGGTCAGTGTATCACGCTCAAATTCCGCAACCACAGCAAAGATTTGAATGAATATTTTGGATACGCCGGAAGCGGTGTTGATATTGTTGGAGCAGATCAGCAAATCCACCTTGTGCTTTTCAAGAAAATCAAGCAAGCGTAAAAGGTCGCTTGTCTTTCTACCGATACGGTCTAATTTGTAGCAGACAATGGCACGGATTTTACCCATTTCAATATCGTGAAGCATACGCTGGAAACTGGGACGGTCGGAATAGTAACCGGAGAGTCCTTTATCCTCATACTCCATAAAACTGTAATCGTCGTCAAGCTGAAGTTCTCTTTTGGCATATTCGGCGCATTGCTTAAACTGTACGCCGATACTGTCGCCTTTATTTGTAATGCGGGACTTTCGGGCGTAGATAGCGACGCCACGATTGTCCTCATTGTTTCGTTTTTGTTTTTTCATCATAGTTGTCCTCCTTACTGTCTGATTATACCGCCATCCCTGTAAGTGTTTCTATTGTGCGGCCTCGTTTTTGAAGGTCGTATAGAAGTAATCGTAAGGTTTCGACATCAAAGGCACGGATTTCCTGCTCAAGATATCCAAATCTCTTGTTCTGGAAAGTGCGCAATGAATTTTCATAATCGTTTCCTCTGTGAATCACAGCGTTCATCTTAAAACCCATAGGCACACCTCCTTATCTTGAATCTCTGTCCCGCAGCCGTTTTCGATGGTAGGCTTCACAGAGTTTTACAATGGTTTCTTCCATTTGAGTAGTGGTATAGTCTTTCGGAAAATATTTGCGAATACGCTCAACAGGAATTTTTACACGCTCTTTCTGATTGGCTTTTTCCTCGCTCATAATGGCGGATAACTGTTCTTTCGTGAATAACCCCTGTATACTGAGAGCCTTTAAACGCTGTGCCTGAGATAAATTAGGCGTACAATCGCTGTATTCCATTTCCGACAGCAGCATTCTCTGTTCTTCGGGGAGCAGATAGGATAGCTCGACAGCAGGAGTGAAAGCAATTCTTTTCTCATCAACCATATCCAAAATAGGCGGGATAAGGTTAGTGAGACGGATATAGCGTTTAACTGTGTCTTTGCTTGTGTTATCACTCTCAGCAATAATTTCAGTTGCCAACTTCGGTGCAACTTGCTCCGAAGTTAAGTCAGAGCGTTTCCCTTGATGTCGTAATGCTTCGGCTTTCAGCTTGTAAGCGAAGGCTTTCTCCGATGGTAAAATATGTTCTCGGTGCAGATTGCTGTCTACCACTGCGATGGCAGCGGCGTCACGATCAAGGGGAACAATTAAGGCAGGGACTTCTTTTATCCCTGCCTTTACTGCTGCACGGAACCGTCTGTGTCCCGATACAATTTCATATTCATCTGCGGTGTTTTCTTTTGGTCGGACAATTAACGGAGACAAAATACCTTGCTCCTGAATACTCTCGATCAAAGTATTCATTTCTTCGTTGTCCTGAACCTTAAACGGATGTCCCTCAAAGGGGAAAAGTTTTTCTATTGCAATATTTTTTGGTGTGTTTTTCATCGTTCATAATTCCTTTCTCTGTTTTGGGTTTTTACTTGTATTTCCATAGCACGCTCGGTTTCAAGTAGTTCCAAGATATGCGGATACCGCTCGGTGATGGATTGTGCAGTTTTGAGATCTTCACGCAAAGGTTTTAACTTTGCAGAGATTTTTCTTGCCGCCGTTTTGTTCTGTTCTTTTTCATCTTCTGATTTCGGGCGGCGGATACGGTTATAAATTTTCTGCCGCTCTGATTCCAAAGCAGAAATATCTGCGGATTTCTTCTCGATAAATGAAACAAGCTCCTGTGCGGAATCAATTTGATTCTCAAAAAGAAGCTTGTATTCCTTCAGGGTTTGATCTAATTTTCTGATTTCCTGTCGTAGCGCCGGGGATAGAGGTTTTGGGGATGACGGCACTATATTGTTGCCTGTAATCAGCTTCCAAAGCTCAATAATCAATGCAAACGCAAGCTGTATCCCGTCCATACGCTGCGCTTTCTTAAATTCAAGCTGAAGTTCCATTAATGGCGTAAACCGTTTAGGTATGCGGACAGCATACAGTGTAATATCTTTTTGATTTGAAATGAGGCATTCCCGTATCTTTTCCTGCGTATATTGCTCTCCGAGAGAATCGATACGCACAGAGCGTTTCCAACCAGGAGCAATAATGGAGGGATGACGGTAATCGCTGTTCTTTGCATAGCTGTAGCCGAGATTTTTCAGGTATAAATCAAAGGCTTTCCAGTTGGTTGTATTTGAAATTGCTTCATCAATATCCCGTTTTAAAATATCTCGGTGAGTTAAACCGCCGCTTTTGTGAATCCAATAGTCTTTCTTTCGATTACCTGTGAATTTACTCGGTGGCAGTACGCTTTTCCCACGCTCCAAGCAAACTGCATCGGAAATCTCTCTCAGCCTGTAATGGTCGGAAATATGGTTCTCAAATTTTCGACCGGTGCGAAAAGATACCGAATTAACCACAATATGATTGTGAAGATTATCTGTGTTCAGGTGGGTGGTGACTACTATCTCATAATCCTTGCCCCACATACGCCTTGCAGTTTCCAGTCCAATTTGATGTGCTTCTTCGGGTGTAACCTCGCCGCTTACAAAACTCTGATAACCGTGATAGGCAACATTCCCGCCGAGCTTGCCGTAACGACGCTTAGTAGCCATCATATATTCGTATGCTCTTTGTTTCGGACAGTTGATACCCGAAACATATATCGTTTGATCTGTCTTTTTATCATCCTCAACATAACGGAGTGCTGCATATAAATCTTCATCCAAGAATTTCTTGTCGGTGGTTTTGTCAGGGTTACGGGTATATTCAATTACTTCTTTCAGCCTGTTTTTGACAGGCCAGAATCCGGTGGTTGCCATTTACGCATATCCTCCTTCCGTGGTAATAAAAGTTCCGAATGAATTTCATCAATCAGTGAAAGCAGTTTGTTTTCTGTTTCGGGCGTAAATCCCGCTGTGTTGTCAAGCTGACACAATTTGTTATAGAAATCAAAAAAGACATCAGGAAGAACCATTATCGGTTCATATTCCAATGCCCTTTGCACCAGATATTCACTAATAGATAAATTGCATTTTTCGGCAAATCGTTTGATTTTGTCTTTATCTTTTTGATTTACCCGAATGTCAATTCGGGCAAATTTTTCTTTTGGGTTTCTGTTCATAAATTTATCAGTCCTTTCAAAATGTGGTTTTAGGGAACCGAGTAGCGACCGCCGCCTGTGGCGGATAAAGGGAGCACGGAGGGCTGTGCCGCAACACGGTGAAACAAGCCGCCGCAAGTGCGGCGCAGTTGAAGCGCTTGTTGCAAACGGACGGGACTTTCCCGTGACAATGAGGTTTTAGGGGACTCCCTAAGATTTTGAGTTGGAACTTGCTGTACAAGTTCCCTGCTTGTTACAGTATGAGACATGCATTATTGTCCCTCGTTTTTCTCAATCTTTCTCAAATAGGAAATGCCGTTCTTTGCTCTTTCAAAAGTCAGCGTTAGCCTTGCTCCTTCTTCAATCTCAGGGATACCGAGATACCCGGTGTTCTGCCAAGCAGAAGCCATAATCTTACTTCCATCTTCAAATGTGAAGTAGGCAAGGATATTTCTTTTCTTGCCCCAACGCTTGCAGTCAAGCTGTGCCTTAAATACGCCGTCTCTCTCATTGGTCAGGTATTCGTCAACACAAATACTTTTTTCTTCAAGTTGTCTTAATGATGAATAAGCTCTCATAATAAACATCCTCCTTAATTTTGATTTGATGCCAAAATGATGCCACAGTGAATTACAGAGCATAAAAAAGCGGCACCACTCTGATGCCGTCATTCACCGAGAAACATATCGAGGCAATCCATAAGTTCGTTTTCTTCTTCGGACAGTGCTTCGGTGGGCTGTGCTGATTCCATCTGTATTACAGAAAGATTTTGCAAGCACTCACGAATAGTTTTTCGGATAACCTCGGTTATTTCTGTGTGTGGCTCATAAAATTGATTGATAGCAGTAATAACTGCCTTGTTTTTTGAATTCGCAGTATTTTTTAAATGCTCCCAAGCCTTGCGGTCAGCTTCGTTATCCAAGTTAAACCTAAGGCTCATTCGTTTGATACTCATAACGCACCGCCGTTTTTAATCAATTTCATTTCCAGCATTCGTTCATACCCTTTGGCAGTAGCACAAATATCATCGTTTACAGTAATACGCCCTTCGTCATATTCGGCAAAGTTGCGGATCATACAACCGCCTCCACCCACAATATACAGCTTCATCAGCTTCGAGTTATAGCCGTGTTCACGCAGTCTACGGAAAATACCTGCTACATATTCTCTTGCGGTTTGGATAATGGTCTTCAGATATTCACCGTCAATATCTGCTGTGCCGAAACGAAGCACACGGGTAATCATTTCTTCAGGTGGCTCTGCGTGATGAACTCTCATCAGATTTTCACGGATTTGGAGCATACACTGGTGTGTTCCGAATTTCTCGGTAAAACAGCGGTTGGGGTTCGGCTTTTTATCATTGACGAACATAATATTCATCGTGCCGTTGCCAATATCGCAGAGCATATTTACACCTGAAAAATCGGATAAGTGATTGACAATAGCGGCAAATCCCTGTGGATAAACATCTGCACCGACAATGTGGATATGATAATCCTTGCCTTTGAAATTGAAGTCAACTGTTTCGTGCTTCAGTAAATATCTTTTAAATTCTTCTCGCTGTTCGCTTACCCAAGTCAGCGGAAGTCCGGCGGCAATCAATACATCAGCAGAATAGATTTTTGCAATATTCAGCTCTCGTGCGATTGCCGCAAGCGTCAGAACATAATAATCTTCATCCAGCATTTTATCTGCCGAAAACTCCTTATGTTCTGCGCCGATAAGATAATACTTGTTATTCCAAACAAGCAGGTTATCTTTGAAAATTGGTTCTTTTTCATATACGGTCACACCTGTCTGAAAACAGCAATTAGCCGTTTTCATATTTCCATAGCCGTGGTCAACACCGATGATATATGTTTCTTTATATTTTTTCATTGTGATTGTCCTCCTTAATTTTAATGATTTTGGGGTTGGTGTTTGCGAAAACAGGACAGACATTGTCTGTTAATATCAAACAGCTGTTCTGTCCGCATTGCATACATAGGGTGTTCTTAATTTTGATTTGCTGTGATTTTATCAGATTGTACTGCATCCAAAAGACCTCCTTTCTGCTTTTGCGCATAAAAAGAACACCTATCGATTTATACATCAATAGGTGTTGTCAGATAATTTTCTTATTGCTGAATCCCAAATCTTCACCGCTGAACTTTTCGTAAGCTAAGCCAATCTTTCGGATCCTTTTGTGAATAGCACTGTGAGTTTTGAAGCCTAATTCTTCTGCGATTTTTTCGAGTGTCACATCATCCATTCGCATTGTGAGTATTTTCCTGTCTGTTTCAGAAAGCGTGTCTAAAAATTTGCTGACCGCAATCGGCTCTAATACGGTACTCTCAACATTAACACTGTCGTCGGGAATGTCCCACTCCATTCCGTCTGTATTCTCTGCATACTTTTCTTTTATTTCATCAAGAGATTCAACGGATATTTTTGCACGGGTGTGATACCACTTGCGGTAAAAATCAATTTTTTGTCGACTCTTTCGGTAATCAAAATCTTCAAAGCAGCGATATTCAGCCGCTACAGCAATGACCTCATTCATATTGTGTTTTGCCATTATTTTAGGAACGAGCCAAGTGAATGTTTCTGAGATTTCTTCTTCGGATATATATCCGAGGTCTTCGTCTACATTGCTGCTTTTTAATATCTCCTGTAACTTAGGGATAACCCCTTCATCTTCCATTCCTTTAATCCAAATAGAAGCTGCGTGCGCATATCTCCAAGACGGTTCATATCCTGAATAAATTTCCCTTTTTGCGCTAAGCCCCATAAAAGGCCATACCATAAAGGCGTAAGCGTCGATTATTACCAGCTTAAACAAATCACTCTCTACTATTTCTATGGCACGACGATCTTGAAGCAATTTTCTTGGATTTCTTGGAATACTGCTTATTTCTTCTCCGCACTTATCCAAAATGCTTTTGGGAATGAAATAGAATGCAGAAATGTATTCTGCATTGCGAAACGGCGTGATCTCGCCGTTTTTTCTTTTTATTAATATCGGCATATTTTGTGCCTCCTTTCCAGAGAGTATGCTCTCTATATATTAAACGACATAAAAATCTTATTTTGTTCCTGAATTATAAAAATATTATAGCAAATAAATTTGATTTTGATAAGCACCTTGATTTAATTGGCAATATAATATATAATAGCAGTATGTAAGCTAACTAACTTACAATGGAGGTGATAAAGGTGGATGATTTGAATTTGAAAACGGAAAATGCTGAATTTGGTCAATATTTGCGTTCTGTCAGACAAGCAAAAAAAATATCAATTCGTCAACTTGCAAAAGCGGTGAGTAAAACACCTACATATATCAGTGATATTGAAAAGGGTAATAATAAACCTCCCGAAAGAGAGTTATTGGATAGAATAATTGCAGAATTGCATTTAGAAGAATTTCCAGACATAAGGAATAGGCTATATGATTTAGCTGCAAAAGAAAGAAAAGATGTTCCGGCAGATATTAAAGAATACCTAATGGAAAATGAATCAATATTAAAAATTATTAGAACGGCAAAAGAAAGCCCAAATGAAAAGCAAATCTGGGCAAAAGTATCGCAGATTATTTAATGGTGGAGGAATAAAAATGGCTGAATTAAGAAAAGAAGATTTGTGGGTAATGGCAGATAAACTCCGTAATAATATGGATTCTGCAGAATATAAGCATGTATGCCTTGGCCTTATATTCTTGAAATATATTTCTGATAGTTTTGAAAGAGCTTATCAAGAAATTTCTCAAGATGAATACGCCGACCCAGAAGATAGAGATGAATATCTTGCAAAAAATGTGTTTTGGGTGCCGCAGGAAGCACGTTGGGAAACAATTAAAAACAGTGCTAAAGATCCAACAATTGGTCAGGTTATCGATAATGCCATGTATGTGATTGAAAAAGAAAACTCTTCTCTTCGTGGCGTACTTCCTAAAGATTTTGCAAGAGCATCTTTAGATAAACGTTCTTTGGGTGAATTGGTTGATCTATTATCTGAACTTGAGATTGGAAACGATAAGAACAAAGACACTTTAGGCTCTGTATATGAATATTTTCTTGGAAAGTTTGCACGTGCTGAGGGAAAATTGGGTGGAGAGTTCTATACTCCACGCAGTGTAGTTGAGTTGATTGTAGCTATGATCGAACCTCACGATGGTCGAGTTTATGACCCTTGCTGCGGTTCTGGCGGTATGTTTGTCCAGAGTGAACGTTTTGTAGAAGACAGAGAGGGACGAATTGACGGTCAATTAGCTATTTATGGGCAGGAATCCAATTATAATACTTGGAAACTTTGTAAAATGAATCTTGCTATCCGTGGAATAGAAGCAAACCTTGGTCAGCAAAATGCGGATTCTTTCCATAACGATCAGCATAAGAGTTTAAAGGCAGATTATATTATGGCAAACCCGCCTTTTAATATTAGTGACTGGGGCGGCGAGCGTTTAATAGATGATCCAAGATGGAGTAAATACGGTATTCCGCCTACGGGTAATGCCAACTATGCTTGGATTTTGCACATGCTTTATCACTTAGCACCAAGCGGAACAGCAGGTTTTGTATTGGCGAATGGTTCTCTTTCATCTTCTACAATCAGTGAATACAACATTCGTAAAAACTTGATTGAAGATGACAAAATCGATTGTATTGTTACTTTGCCGGGTGGACTGTTCTCAACAACATCAATTCCTGTTTGTCTGTGGTTTATGGCTCGCAACAAGCTGAAAAACGGACACCGTGATCGCCATGGAGAAATTCTGTTTATTGATGCCAGAAATATGGAAACAGAACCTTATGAGGACAGCCGTACGCAGAGACAGCTGACTGCAAAAACTATTGATGAAATCACCTCCGCATACCATTCTTTCCGTAACCATGAAAAGAAAGCAACAAAGTCAGATGGTACAGAGATTGAATATGCTGATAAACAGGGATTTTGGAAGATAGCAACATTGGAAGAAATTCGTGAAAAAGATTATAATTTGACACCGGCGAGTTATGTAGGTGTTGTTCCTATAGAAGAAGACACGGAACCTTTCGATGAAAAAATGAAAAGATTGACAAAGAAATTATATAATGTAATAGATGAATCTCAAAAGCTTGATGAAGAAATTAAGCATCAATTAAATGAAATGGGATGGAACCAAGATTTCAAGGAGGAATAAGATGCTTTTAGGTGATTTAATTATTAATCATGACAATAAACGTATCCCATTATCAGCTAAGCAAAGGGAAAATATTGAAAAAAATTATCCATATTATGGTGCACAGGGTATTATTGATTATGTCGATGACTATCTTTTTGAAGGTAAATATTTGTTGATAGCTGAAGATGGGGAAAATTTAAGGTCTCGCAAACAACCAATTGCAACCATTGTAGAAGGAAAGTTTTGGGTTAATAATCATGCGCATATAGTTACATCAAATGAATTATCAAATCTTGAGTTTTTGTGTTTTTGGTTAAATTCAAATGATATATCAGAATATATAACTGGTTCGGCTCAACCAAAGTTGAATCAAAACAATATGAACTTGATTGCGTTGCCTGATTTTTCTAGAGAGGAGCAGGATAGAATTGCAGAAAAGCTATGCGTGTATGAAAAGAAAATTAAAAATAATTTAGTTAACATAGCGCTATTGGTGAATGTAGCAAACGAAATATATAAAGAAACATTTATACAAAAGTCCAAATTAGCAGATGGGCAATATGCAGAATCAACTGTATTTGAGAACATTATAGAACTTAAGGAAAAAAACAAAGAAGAAAAAGATTACCCTGTACTTTCGGTCGTAAAAGAAGGCGAATTTAAAGCATCCGAAGATGTATTTACAAAACAAGTTTATAGTAAGAGCACTAAAAACTATAAAATTGTTCGCCGCAATCAAGTAGCATATAATCCGGCAAGAGCAAATATCGGTTCTATTGCCATGCTCAAGGAGTATGATGTTGGACTTGTTAGCCCGATTTATACTGTTTTTGAGATGAAGGATACGATTACTCCTACTTTCTTTTATTACTATATGAAGCAACCGATATTTCAGGAAATGATCAAACACCATGCCATTGGCACAACAAGGCAGAACTTCCCTTTCGAAGCGTTTAAAATGTTTCCTATGGTTGTACCGCCGATGGAACTTCAATTGAAATTTGAAGAAATCGCAAAACCTATTGAGCAGAAAATCGCAAAGCTCAAAGAAGAAAATGAAGTGTTGGCAGAGATTAGAGATACCCTACTCCCCAAATTGATGAGTGGAGAACTGCCAGTGGAAGTGGGTGAGAAATAATGTATGAAAACTGTATTGGTGTAATAGGTTCTGTACAAGATTTTATTTGGGAAATTAAACTTTTAAATATGGGTACAGATACAGAACATCAATTATTTTATCGTGGACAAAATGACACATCTTTCGGTTTAGCACCGAGCATTTTTAGGGATGGACGGTTAGATTATGAAAGCAAGATTTTTTCTGAAATTCTTGTGAATTGTCCAGAGGAATTTGTTTCGCATAAAACTCCTTTTGAAAAGCTGACAAAAATGCAGCATTATGAATTACCTACTCGTTTGTTGGATATTACATCAAATCCATTAGTGGCATTATATTTTGCATGCCAACCTCGAAGCATACAGGTGAAATTAAAGGATATTATTGAGCAGGATGAAGAATGGTATAGAGAAAATACAGATCTAGAAGAGCTGAAAAATCGCTTGGAGGAGTGCAGTAAGCTTGAAGATGCTGATGGGGAAGTATTTGTATGGATCGATACTCCACTATCGCCTGATGATCCAAAAGTAAATGTATTATCAGAATTAGCTAGAAGCTGCAAGAAAGGCTCACAGCTTGATTCTTTTACAAATGAAATTAATCGCTTCACAATTGAAAATCTCACTGAAGAAGAAGTAAAATCTATTTTACAAGATTTTAGTTATGTTACCGTGGTGGCCAGTCTGGATAATAACAGAATAAAGAGGCAATCAGGAGCATTTATTCTTTTTGGTATGGTATACAATAACTTTGAAAGCGACCTGTATTCTAATAAGAATGTTCCATTCCATATTAAGCAAAAGAATATTGAATTAACGATAAATGCAAGAAATGTTTTGCTGGAAAAACTTAAATTCCAAATAGCAGAGGAAAATGATGAAGACATTGATGAAGGAATGAAGGAATATATTAATAAACAGAATAAATTGCTTACCGATAAAGCATATTCTTATGTCATTCCAAAAGAAAGAAAAAAGTACATTCTGGCAGAACTTGACAAACTTGGGGTTAGCCAGAAAACTCTGTTTCCAGAGATTGATCACCAAGCAAAATATATAATTAATTCTCTTGATAAAAAATCCGTTATTGCTAAAGAGTATGATGTGTTAAAATCAGAGATCGAGGAAATAAAAGAAAATAAAGAAAAGAATGCTGAAGAGCAAATTAGCAATCTTGAACAGAAAAAAGAACTTGATAAAACAATACGACCTAGCGTTACTAAGTATGATACCGTTATCGAAAAAGTTTGTATTTCTCTCGGCTTTAACAAATCAAAAACTAAACAAGTACAGAAGGATTTTGCTAACGCATCAGAACTTTTTTCTGCGCCAGATTGGTATATTTTTGATTCTCAAAAAGCTACATACAGATTATTTGTTAAGAAGTATTTTATCAATAATGGTGTTTCAGCTAATGAAGCAGAAAAAGCTGCTACTCAAATAGTAGAAAAACTATCAGAATTAAAATATGATAAAAATGCGAGGTGAATAAAATGTCCAAATTTATAGAAAATGATCTTGAACAAGCAGTAATGGAGTGGTTTCAAGATTTAGGCTATCAAACTCAATATGGACCAGACATTTCGCCGGGAGGAAGCTTTTCAGAGAGAGAAAGTTTTGGAGATGTTGTTCTGTACGACAGGTTACATAGTGCATTAAAACGTATTAACAAACAATATTCCAATGATACGATTTCAGAACTGGTTAAAAAGATTACTCGTCAGCAGAGCTTATCTATTGTCCAAAACAATGTTGCGTTTCAAAAATTATTAACCGATGGTATTGATGTAGAGGTTAAGCAGAAGGACGGAAGCATAAAAACCGAAAAAGCTTATATTTTTGATGCCAAAGATATTGAAAATAATGAGTTCTTAGCAATCAATCAATACACTGTAATTGAAAACGGAAAAGAACGTAGACCTGATATTGTTGCGTTCTTAAATGGTATTCCTGTTGTTGTAATAGAACTGAAAAATGCGACAAACGAAGAAGTAGATATTGTTGATGGGTTTAATCAGCTTCAGACTTATAAAAGAGATATTCCTTCTTTGTTTTATTACAATGCCTTTATGATCACAAGTGATGGTATCAATGCAAAAGTTGGTACAATTACTTCTGATTTGGATCGCTTTATGTTCTGGAGGACAATTGACGGAGAAAAAGAATCAGGACTTTCTTTTCCGCAATTGCAAGTTATGCTGTATGGAATGATGAATAAAAAGAGATTTTTGGACATTGTTTCAAAGTATAGCTTCTTTGTTCATGAGGAAGATAAGTCTTTCAAAATTTTGCCTGGTTATCATCAATTTTTTGCTGTAAATAAAGCATTGTATACCACTCACTTGGCAGCTTCTGAAAATGGAAGCAGAAAAGCGGGTGTAATTTGGCATACACAGGGTAGCGGAAAAAGTTATTCTATGCTCATGTATACTCGTCAATTGGTTTTAGAACTGAATAACCCGACCATTGTTGTTATTACTGACAGAAATGACTTGGATGATCAGCTATTTACTACTTTTTCAAAAAGTGCCGATTATTTGCGTCAAACGCCCAAACAGGCAGACACAAGAAAAAAATTACGAGAACTATTGAGCGTTCAAGCTGGCGGCATTGTATTTACGACGATCCAAAAGTTTTCGCCAGATGAGAGTGACCAATCGATGGAAGCACTGACTACCAGACGAAATGTGGTTGTTATAGCAGATGAAGCACATCGCAGTCAATACGGGTTAGAAGCAAAAGAAAAAGATGGAAAAGTTTCTTTTGGTTTTGCGAAACATATGCGAGACGCATTGCCGAATGCTTCTTTTATCGGATTTACTGGAACTCCTGTTGAGTTGAGCGATAAGAACACCCCTGCCCTGTTTGGTGATTATATTGATATTTACGATTTGACGCAAGCGGTTAAAGATAAAACTACTGTTCCGATTTATTATGAAAGCAGAATTGCAAAGTTAGATCTTCCGCAGGAATTAAAGCCAAAGATTGATGATGAGTATGACAGCATTGTTGAGGGACAGGAGGAAACTTACGCCGAAAGTCAAAAGCGTAAATGGGCAAGGTTAGAAGCCATTGTTGGAACAGATAGTCGTATTGATGTAGTAGTGAAGGATTTCATTGCTCATTACGACCTTAGACAACAAGCGATTAATGGTAAAGTTATGTTTGTGGCTATGTCCAGAAAGATTGCAGTAAAACTTTACTCAAAGATTATAGAATACCGTCCGGAATGGCATAGTGACGACATTGATAAAGGTACAATTAAGGTTATTATGACTTCTGCAGCATCTGATCCGCCTGAATTTCAGCCGCATTCAACTACTGCATCTCAGAAAAAGCTACTTGCAAAGAGAATGAAAGATGTTGAAGATGAATTAAAAATTGTTATTGTTTGCGATATGTGGTTGACAGGGTTTGATGTACCTTGCCTTCACACAATGTATGTCGATAAACCGATGAGTGGTCATAATCTTATGCAAGCCATAGCACGAGTTAATCGTGTGTTTAAAGACAAGCCCGGCGGCTTAATTGTAGACTATATTGGCATTGCAGATAATTTAAGAAGTGCATTAGCACAATATACACCGTCTGACCGAAAAACAACAGGTATTGATCCACAAGTAGCAATAGATCTCATGCTTGAGAAGTATGAGCAAATTCAAGGAATATTGCATGGATTGGATTACTCTTCTTACATAAGCGGCTCGGCAAGTGAACGAATGGCGTGTATTGTTTCTGGTGTGGATTTTGTTTTGGGTAAACCGGAAGATGAGAAAAAAGAATTTCTTAACTTGGTTGCAGAAATTGGTAAGGCATACGCATTATGTTCGACCTCTGAGCAAGCTCAGGCAATCAATGTAGAGATTAGTTATTTTAAAGCCATCAAATCAGGTATTATAAAAATACTACCAAGAGACAAACAGAAGAAAACGAAAGATCAAATAGAATATGAAATTGGTCAATTGGTTTCCAAATCAGTTATTTCTGAAGAAGTCGTTGACATATTTGCTTCCGTTGGATTGAATAAACCGGATATTTCAATTTTATCTGATGAATTTCTTGAAGAAGTAAAAGGACTGCCACAAAAAAATTTAGCTCTGGAACTTTTACGACGTTTGCTTGACGGCAAGATTAAGGCGATAGCTAAAAAGAATGTTGTACAAGCAAAGAAATTTTCTGAAATGCTTGAAGCCTCAGTAATTCAATATGAAAAACGTTCTTTAGAGACGGTAGAGGTTATAAAGGCTCTGGTTGATATGGCAAAAGATATGAATGAGCTTCATAAAAGAGGCGAAAAGCTGGGATTATCAGACGATGAACTGGCATTTTATGATGCAATTTCGTCCAATGAATCTGCCAGAGATTTCTATGAAAATGATGTCCTAAAACAAATTGCTAAAGAACTAACAATCAGCATTAAAAATAATATTAAAGTTGATTGGGATGTGCGAGAAAGTGTTAGGGCACAGATGAGAATTACTGTAAAAAGGTTGCTCAGAAAATATAAATATCCACCGGATAAACAGGCAACGGCGGTGGATTTGATAATAGAGCAAGCTGAAAAAATGTGTGAAAATGAAATTTATTAAAAATAGTCCGCTCCATTGAGCGGACTATTTTTAATAAATCAACTTAGAATTTACAATTTCTCTTGCTCTGTTGCAAACATTGTTCATTTGTGCAACCCATTCCATCTGATCTTTCGCTTTAAGTTCTTCTGTTATGTTTTCGCTTTCTGCCAGTTGCTTTACGAGTTGAAGAAACAAATTTTCAGCTTGGTTTTCAATATCGACAAGATAGTCATTTAGTTTCCCGCTTGTCAACAAGTTCATATAAATAATTTTATGGTGCTGTTTTAAATATCTTGCGTGTCGCTGTCCCCATACTCCGAGCGGTTGATCTTGTTGTTCGGGCAAAATGAGATTTGGCAGCAGATAATCTCCTACCTGAGTGTATGTACCACCCATTTGTTCAAATAATGACTTTTCCATAGTATTTTCCTCCTGTATTTTAGTGTACTTTTATTTTACAGAAAGATGGGTAATGAAACCAATGTGCCGATAAAAAAATATAGCGTACCTGTTTTATCGCAGATACGCTGTATTTTCATATGTTTATTTCAGGATATGTGGTTACCAATTGCTCATACATCTTTCTTGACGGCTGTCGTGAACCGCCCTCCCACTTAGAATAGATGCTCAAACTAATACCTACTTTTTCAGCAAAAGCTGCTTGATTTAATCTGTGTGCTTTTCTGACTTCACGAAGTCTATCACTGTAAGGATAATCCATAAATTGAGCAAACTCATCGAAGAGCAGATTTCTATCAATTTCAAGGACTTCAGCCATAGCAACGGCTGTTTGATATGGTATCGGGAATCGTTCACGCTCATACATTAACACTGTTGCGGGTACAACTCCTATACTTTCGGCTAACTGCCGTGTGGTTAGACCCTTTCGCTGCCGGTAGTATTTTAGCATTGCCGCAGGAGTTTGTTCTGTAGGAAAACCTTCAAAACAAAAGTTTAAATGTATTAATATCTTTCCGTGCTTGTATTCATATAAGTCTGTGTGATTGAGAATAGTGTCGTATTGTCTATAGTAATCTAAAAGAAATCAGTTGCGTGGATTTATCAAAAGGAAAGATCCTGTTTCATATGACTTTTCCGTATCGTGAAGTGTGTGATTTAGAACAGTAATAGCATTTGCCCCAAAATACAGAAGACGAGTATTTTATAACGAGAAAAGAACAGCAATAAGGGGAATAATACGAACACTATGTCAATGGAAGGGAGTAGAAATCATAGAAGGGGAAGTGTGTCCAGACCATATTCACCTTCTTCTTAGTATATCACCAAAGATGAGTATATCAGGATTCATGGGATATCTCAAAGGAAAAAGCAGTTTAATGATATTTCAGAGGTTCGGAGATATGAAATTTGCATATCGGAATCGAGAATTTTGGTGCAAAGGATATTATGTGGATACGGTAGGAAAAAACACAAAGGCAATAAAAGAGTACATCGAGAATCAGTTAAAGGCAGATCGTGAAAGTGACCAGATAAGTCTTTACGATCCCAGAGACCCGTTTACGGGTAGCAAGTAATCCTATGCGTGGCTGGCAGGCCAATAAAAAACGCACTTTGTGTGTTGCCTGTAATTTTAGGGCTTTGCCCGAAACGGAAATCCCCCCGCTTTGCGGGGGGGATATTTATTGCGTTTTAAGCGGTTTTTCGGCATTGTTGGTTGTGACGTTTGTGAAGGCTTTTTCCCCTGAATGTTCATTGGTGTTGGTGATAGCTTTCCAGGATGGTTTGGAGTATGCTTGTGCTGCCCAAAAGGGGAAACCCAATGAAAAAGGAGCGAGAAAAGAATGGAACAAAAAGGCATCACCTGCAGAATCCCGCTGGAACTGCATAACCGGATCAGCGAGGAAATCAAAGCAACGGGAAGCGCTATGGGCCAATTCATCGAGATGATTATCCAAGAGCATTATGAGACCTGCTAACAAATGTCAAGAACTAAATTGAGAGGAATCGCAATTTTTTAGGGACCGCAAAAAGGGTATGAAAAACCAAGTCACCGCCATTGAAAAATTCTGGCGCTGGCCTGAAACAAACAGATTAGGGTAGAGATCAGGCTTCAAGGCTGTCGAGGTATTGCTTCACAGTGGCGTAGTAGATGCGCAGGAACTTGTTGGCGGAGGCCATCATGTAAACACGGTAGGGCTTGCCCTCGATACGTTTTCTGTCCATAAACTGGTACACCGGCTCATCGGCAGGAGAACACCGGAGAACGGCGCTCATCACCAGAAACAGTGTCCTGCGCAGAACGGCAGAGCCACGCTTAGAGATACTGCGGCTGCGGATTTCCATCTGGCCGGACTGGTACGGCGGGGCGTCAATGCCCGCAAAAGCCACCAGCGCCTTTTTAGAGTGGAAGCGGCGCACGTCGCCAATCTCCGCCATAAGCTGGGGGCCGAGTGCGGGGCCAACTCCGAACATCCCCATCACAATGGGGTGCTCCGGCAGCGATGCCGCCAGGGACTGCATTTCATTCCTGAGCGCGGCCAGCGCAGCGGAAGTGGCCTGGAGCTGGGATACCGCCTGTTCCACCAGAATCTTTGTAGTATCGTTCTTTGGCATGACGCTGAAGTGCCCGCAGGCAGAGGCGTAAATGTCCAGCGCCTTGTCCTGACTGAAGTTATAGCCATGCCTCTTACACCATTTCTGGTATTTGGCTGTAAATGCCTTTTCGGACAGCTCGCAAACACACTCACAATGCCAAAAGGCAGAAATGAAATCCACCCACTTCTCGCTACCGTCCGCTCTGGTGGGACTGGTAAACAAGCGGTTTGCGTCCAGGAAAGCGGTGTCAAGCAAGGAGATTAAGTTGTTTTTGAGCATGGTCTGTACTTTGGTGCATTGCTGGTATTGCCGGCAAGTGGTTTTCAGCATAAGCCGTACCTCGTCTTCTGATGTATCTGGGCAGCGTCAGCCAGTGGTCAAGGCCGTAGTTGGCTAGTTTGACTGCGTCCTTCTTGTCGGTCTTTACCCTCCGCAGACTGTTGTTCCCGTAGCCATGTACCAGCATGGCATTTACAACGGAGACGTAAAAACCGGAATCGTAAAGGAAGCTGGCAACCGGCAAATGGTAGTTCCCTGTAGCCTCCGTCACTACGCGGGTCTCGCCCTCCAAGCCCCCTAGCCGTCTGGACAACTCGCACAACTCAGCATCAGTGTGTCCCACCTCAAAGGGCGGGATCACCATCTCTCCCAAAGGCCGCATGACGGCAATCATGCTCTTGCCTTTGGAAACATCAATGCCTACACAGTTCACGTTCATTCCTCCAACACAAAATTTGCAACCGGAACCCATCTTTTTCTCGCTGCCGATTCAATCTATTGGATGACGCGAACTCAAGGCTCAACCTGCTTAAACCGAACGCTGCAACAAGAGGATGGCTGACAGTCTCATCAACGGGCATGCAAGTCCAAGAAAGGGGCGTCAGCCAGTTGCTCCTCTTATTGTAGCTTAGGCACGAGATGGAAAGAAGCCCAGCCGGATGCTGGGCTTCCAACCAAATTATATTGTAATAGAAAGGGGAAAAGAAAATGATGGAAAAAGGAAGGACCTTAGCGTTTCAGGTAAGCGAGGAGTTGTTTCAAAAGGTAAAGGAGTACCTGGCATGGTATAAATTTGAAGAATGATAGAGGTAAAAATTTTGAAGAGAGGCCGAAATTTGGAACTCAAAAATGAAACAATCCAGATTCCGGCCTCTTTTTCTATGTTAAAAGCCAGCGCTTAAGCCATTTTTCGAGGCTTATCTCATTTTATAGAAATGGGACATCGAAAAGCAAAAAGCAGAAAACGTAAAAAACAGGCGATTCGAACCAGAATGTCTCATTTCGTATCGACAATGAAATTTTCCTCCATTTGACATTGTGTCAGATTTTTCAATGTACAATGAGGCCTTTTAGTATCCAAAAAATTGATATATGAAGCAACACTGGCTTGAAACGCTCTATCGGAAGGAAGAGCCTTTCGGTAGAGTTCTTCTTTTTTCAGTGATGCGAAAAATGACTCTGCTACTGCATTGTCATGCGGTTTGCCGGGGTGCGAAAAGGATTGCTTCGCATGGTGCTCATGTAAGAGCTGCTGGAAACGATGAGAGGTATATTGCGCCCCACGGTCGCTATGAAAGATGAGGCCGGATGGGGGGGGGACTGCGCTCCTTATGCGCCATTTTGAATGTGGTCGTGATGAGTTGTGTGTTGTTCTTTTTTGAAATCTTATATTTAATTACTCTGCGAGAGAAGAGGTCGGTAATCATGCAAATATAGAAATAGTGGTCTCCGAGCTTGAAACAGGTGACATCACTAATCCATCTTTGGTTCGGCCGCTCGGCACTGGATTGCTGCCGAAGAATGTTTTTCTTGCGCTCTGGCTCACACATTTTCAGATATTCCTGCTTCGCTGTCGTTCGAACACTGCTGAGTTCATCTCGCGCATGAGACGTGCAATATACGCAGCACTGACGTAGTATCTGCGTTGAGTAAGGATCGTCCGGATTTTCTCTGCGCCGAGCACCCGATGATATTCGTCAAATACATCACGGATGAGCCGACAGTATTCTTTACGGCGCTTTTCAAACCAAGCATTTTCACGCTTGCTGCGAAGCATATGGTTGTAAAATGTACTGCGGTCAACATCCAACACTTCGCATATTATATGCACCTCGTATTTTCCGTAAAACGATTCCAGAGCGTATAGGCGTTCCTTGAGTGGAGTGGATACCAGATAATCAGCAGATTTCAGAATTGTGATGATATTCTGCAATTTTTCGACTTTGCGCTGGAGCAATGCGTAGTCACGGAAGGAGAATGTCGATGGGCTTCCATCACTATCAGTTGGAAAAGATTTGAGCCATCGATATAAGGTGCTGCAAGGGATATTAAGCTCATCAAAAAGTGCGGTAATGCTTTCACCCTGCTGATATCATGCAATAAGGGATCGTTTTCATCATTTGAATATTTTCCTTGAGACAATAGCCGCTTTATTATTTAACAATTTAAAAAAATCAGATATAATTCGGTGAATCAAAAAATAATGCTAATAATACACAAGCTAATATATAGTTGTTATATTAATGTCTGTTATAATAAAGAAAAAGAAGCGAATTATACACAAATATTCTGTACTCTTTAAAATATTTATAATAAATATCAGTAAAAATTCCGTGTCAAGCATGCAAGGAATTCATCTCTAAAAAGCAATAGTATAATAATCTGGATTTGAGTATGGGGTGTTTTAAAATGAAACAAAAATGCGAACCAAAAAAAATTGCCAGTGCGGCTTATTTCTTAGTAACGCTTTATTGGGGATTCACAGCGGTTCTAATGAGGGATGCATTGGTATATATGGATTCGCCCTCATATGTTTTTCTTCGATTTGGATTTGCCGGGATTGTGATGCTACCCTTTTTATGGAAACTGCGAAGGAAAATAAAAAAGCCTGCGGTTATAAAAGGCTGTGTCGTTGGCTGTGTAATCGGGATTTCTATGCAGTTCACAGTCTATTCTCTTGAATTCACTAAGGTCTCTAATTCAGTGTTTTTTGCGAATCTGTCAGTGATCATTGTTCCCTTGATTCAGGCCGTTTTACATAAAAGAAGTCCTGGGAAATACTGGTTTATAAGCGCGGCGCCTATTGTACTCGGATTGTATTTTCTAGGAGGCGGAACATCCTTCCAGTTGAATTTTGGCGATGCGCTTTGCTTGGTCTCATCCTTGCTGTTATCGGTTCAAATACTGGTTATCAGCCGATTTGTTACAGATGATGACCCAATGGTGATTAGCATTTTTCAAGTGCTGACCGCGTCGGCAATTGGTTTTGCGGGCTGGGGATTCAGCGGTTTTTCTGGTTTTACTTTAAATGCACATAGTCTGATGATTTTATTTCTTACAGGAGTATTGGGGACGGCTGCTGCCTATACTTGTCAGATTCATGCCCAAAAATATGCTGGCCCTACGGATATTTCGATGATCGGTTCTTTATACCCTCTATTTGGCGCGGTGGGAGCCGTGCTGTTTCCTGATATTAATGGAATACGGGAGCCGATCACAATATCGCTGGTATTGGGAACCGTATTAGTTGTTGCCGGTCTATTGTTTTACGCCTGGAAAGGCGAAGCTAAGAAGCAATAACTCTGGGTAATAAATGTGGTCCGCGGCCATGTTTTTATATTAAAAATTATCGAAAGAAAGGACTTGTGTGCTGTGCCTTGTCGTGAATTGTTAAACTTTAATACCAAATGGCTGTATATCCCTGAAGATTGTGGGAATTATTCACAGGTTTCTATTGATGAATCTTCCTTCGAGAAAGTGTCTGTACCTCATACAAACAAGCTGCATCCCCACAACTACTTTTGCGAACATGATTATCAGTTCGTATCCTGGTACCGCCGGCATTTTACTGCAAAAGAAGAATGGAAAGACCGCCGGGTCGCGGTGGAATTTGAAGGCGCTATGATTGTGGCCGAGATATTCCTTAACGGAGAAAAGCTCTTTGAGCATAAAGGCGGCTATACCCCCTTTACGGTAGAACTAACAGATAAATTACTTTGGGGAAAAGACAATGTTCTAGCAGTGCGATTGGATAGCTGCTGCCATCCGGATGTACCTCCGGAGGGTGAGATCGTTGATTATATGCTGTTTGGCGGAATTTACAGAAATGTAAATTTGGTCGTTTCTGACCGTTTGTATCTGGAGCATGTCTTTATTTCTTCTCATGATGTAACAGAAGAAAAAGCTGTGGTAAAGGCAATAGCATCGGTCAATAACAAAATGGGCAGCGAGCAAGATTTTGTGGTAACCCACCGATTGCTGGATCAAGATGGAAAAGTGATCCGAGAAATATCCAGCCGTGAGGAACAAATCGCAGCAGGAGAGACCAAACAGGTTCTGTGCGAGTTCGAAGTGAATCATCCTCATTTGTGGAATTTAAATGATCCTTTCCTCTACACGGTAAAGACAGAAATTAGTGGGCAGGATAACGTTGAGTCTAGAATAGGAATCCGTAGCATCCGGTTTAATGAAAACAGCCTGTTCGAACTGAACGGAAAGGTTGTTAAACTGACCGGCCATAACCGTCATCAAAATTTTCCCTATTTGGGCGGCGCTATGTGCGACAGATACCAGCGTGAGGATGCAGATATCCTAAAGTATCAACTGGGCTGCAATTTTATGAGAACATCTCACTACCCCCAGGCTAAAAGCTTTTTAGACCGCTGCGACGAGATTGGGCTGCTTGTGTTTGAAGAATTACCCGGATGGCAGTTTATTGGCGATGAATCTTGGAAACAATTATGTTATCAGAATATTACCGATATGATTTACCGGGATTACAATCACCCCAGCATTATCATGTGGGGCGTGCGCATCAATGAATCTTTGGATGATGATGATTTCTATACGAAAACCAACGCCCTGGCTCATGAGCTTGATCCCACACGGCCGACTACAGGTGTGCGCTATCTGCGCGAAAGCTCGTTCCTGGAAGATGTATATGGCTTTAATGATTATCATTTGGCTCCTAAGGGAGAATTGCGCAGGCCTAACTATCATCCTTATTTTGTCAGCGAGTATCTAGGCGTTATGTTCCCGACAAAAAGCTATGATAATATCGGCCGGCAGGTTGAGTTTGCCCGCCGTCATGCCTCCTCGTTAAACGCGTTTTATCGATCCAGTGATATGGCAGGGGCGACTGGCTGGAGCGCCTTTGACTATAACACGCATATCCCTTTCGGACACGGAGACAGGGTGTGCTATCATGGCTTAACAGATATCTTTAGAATTCCCAAATTAGCGGCCTATGTGCATCAGAGCCAAGTAGACGCAAAAGAAAGCAAACCCATGGTATTCATTGCAAAATATTTAGTGCCGGCCTATTTTGAAGATCACGAGGAATTGGATCAGGGATATCGCGGGCGGACTTATGTATTCAGCAACTGTGAGGAAGTGGAGCTGTTTTTCGAGGGAGAGTCTATGGGGCGTTTAAAGCCGGATGATGAAGCGTTTCCCTATCTGCCTCATCCGCCTTTTGTTTTTGAAGTTCCATACACGTTCCAGGGGATGAGAGAAACCACCCATATGGAAGCGGTAGGATATATTGATGGAAAAGAGGCTGCCCGGTTTGAGCGGAAGATCAGCGTAAGGGCGCGCGCCGTTAAGCTGGAGGCGGATTACAGCACCATTGAGGCTAACGGCTATGACTTGACCAGAGTGGTAGTGTCTGTTGTCGACGAGCACGGACAATATCTACCGTTCTGCCAGCTGCCCGTCACCTTTACTCTGGAAGGCCCGGGCGAACTGATTGGAGAAAATCCGTTGGGTATGGAAGGCGGCCGCGCCGCGGTTTATGTGCGGAGCACAATGGAAACCGGCGTAGTTAAGCTAACCGGTAAATGCAGAGATCTTGATTCCTGCGAGATTCAAATCAACTTTGTGAAACCTAATGGCACCTTTGTTTCCTGAGTGGTTTTGGAAACATTCACAAAAATAAGTTAGTATGAAAGAGAGGAAATGAAAATGAAAAAAGTGTTCGCGAGCCTTTTAGCAGCGGTTATGGCGGCGTCAGTGTTTAGCGGCTGCCAGCCGAGCACGCCCGGAGGAGCCTCCTCAGAGGGTCCCTCTAATGCAGGAAGCGCAAGCAGTACCGAGGCCTCTGCAGAGCCTGCTGGCGATGGCCAAACTCTTACGATTTGGTGCTGGGATGCGGCGCTGAATGTAGCGGCAATTAAACTGGCTTCTGAAAACTATCAGAAGGATAATCCGGATGTTAATTTCAACATTATGGAGATTGCTTCTTCCGATGTGCGCACAAAGCTGACTACCGCTTTGGCCAGCGGCGCTATGGACTCTCTTCCGAATATTACGTTGATGGAGGATTATGCCGCTTATACCTATTTGTCCAAATATCACACTGTGTTTGCGGATCTGACCGATATTATGCCTTACGACGATTTTGCGCCGTATAAGGTGGCGGCTTGTTCTTATGACGGCAAGACTTATGGTGTTCCTTTTGATTCCGGCGTCGCGGCGTTCTTCTATCGCTCGGATGTGTTTGAGGAGTGCGGGATCAAAGAAGAAGATTTGCAGGATTTGACCCTGGATCAGCTTTTGGAATACGGCAAGCAGATTAAAGAGCAGACTGGAAAAAATTTGATTTCTTTTGATATCACTTGGGTGGGCGATATTATCCAGCCTTATATGCAAGGTTCCGGACGTTATCTGATTGACGAAAACGGCGAGCCGGATATCATTGATAATCCGGCGTTGAAAGAAACCTTAGAATTCTTGAAGGCCACCATGGATAACGATATCGCGTCTGTTGTAGATGTTTGGGGCGATATGCCCGCGCGTTTGAACGACGGCTCTACTGTGGCTGCGATCAATGCCGCCTGGTATTTGTCCAGCTTAAAGGCGGCTGAAGACCAGAAGGGGCTTTGGAGAATGGCGCCTGCGCCCCGCATCACTAGTGTGGAGGGTGCTGTCCACGCATCTAATAACGGGGGAAGCAGTTGGTATGTATTTGACAACATGGATGGAACGGAAGAATCTATTAACTTCTTAAAGGCAAGCTTGGTAGATAACAGTGACGAATTTTATTCCAGCATTCTTGTGAATCAGGGGGTTATCGGAACTTATTTGCCCGCCCAGCAGATTGACGCTTATGACGAAGGCGACGAATATTTTGGCGGACAGAAGATCTACAGTGCTTTCCGCGAATGGATTCCGGAGATTCCCGCTGTTAATTACGGCGAATATACTGCCCAGACTAGAGACGTTATTTCTGCCGTTGCGCCTGAATATCTGAACGGCAGTCTGTCTATTGAGGATGCTTTAGCGCAAATAGACAGCCAGATTCGCGCTCAGATGCAGTAACTACAGTTGTTTGCTCACGGAATATGCTAAGGCGTTTCGCTTGAGCCCCGGTTCATCGAGATCAGGGCTGCGCTTCAGATTTTTAAATCCTGAAGCGCAGCCTACACAAGGGGAAAGACTATGAAAAATAAAAATGGAAAGAGTCCTTCAAAACAATATGCTGTTGCGGGCTGGGTGTTTATCATTCCGTTTATCATCATGTTCGCAATATTTATGGTTTATCCTATTTTTGATTCGTTTTATATGACCTTTTTTAAGATCGATGGATTTGAGACTTCTTTTGTAGGGTTGAACAATTATAAAAGACTGTTTACGGATTCCTTGGTATGGAAAAGTTTAGGGAATACTTTCTTATATACCATAGTACAGGTACCCGTCATGCTTCTTTTAGCTATGATTCTGTCTACATTGGTTAATTCCCATTGGCTTAAACTCAGAGGAGGTTTCCGCACGGCGTTGTTTCTGCCTTGCGTTATTTCCCTGGTCTCTTATTCGCTGATTTTTAGAATGATGTTTTCCAATGATGGAATTATCAATCAGGCGTTGATTTCTTTGGGACTTACCAGCGAGCCGATCGGATGGCTTCAGACTGCAGGGCCAGCCAGAATTCTCATTATCATCGCTTTAATCTGGCGATGGACTGGCTATAATATGATGTTTTTCTTGTCTTACTTACAGAATATTGATCAGGCAACTATGGAAGCGGCTGAAGTAGACGGCGCCAACGCGTTTCAAAAATTTATCCGGATTACATTCCCGCAAATGAAGCCTATCTTTTTGTTCTGTGCCATAATGACAACAATCGGAACATTACAGGTGTTTGACGAAACCTTTAATATAACAAGAGGAAATCCCAATTACTCTACAATTTCAATCTCGCATTATATTTACAACAAATCATTCGTCAGTACTCCTGATTTTTCCTACTCCGCTACAATTTCTTATCTGGTAGTAATAATTCTGGTAATTCTTTCTATCATAGAATTCCGGGTTATGAAGGAGGATAACACATGAACGAGAAAAAGACTGATATGAAAAAGGTTATCCGCAATAAATCGGGACGATTGCTATGTTACCTGTTTCTGATTACCGCAGTATTTGCCAGCCTGTTTCCTTTTTATTGGATGATTGTGTGTTCTACCAATTCAAACCCGGATATTCTGCAAAAAAGACTGACTTTTGGCACTTACTTTGTAGAGAATTTCAAAAATCTTGTGAACAGCGTTACCATTGCCCAAGGTTTTTGGAATTCCCTGATTACTTCGGTTTGCGGATGCTTATTAATGCTCATCGTATGCTCTATGGCTGGGTATGGCTTTGCCAAGTATAAATCACCTGGTAAAGAGCGGGTGTATAAAATTTTAATGGTGTCCATGATGATCCCGTTTTCCTCGATCATGATTCCGCTGTTCCGAATGATGTCATCAATGAGTCTGATCAATTCCCTGGTAGCGCTGGTGATACCCAGCATAGCGTCGGTGTTTCTGACGTTTTTCTTCCGTCAGAATTTTTCGGGATTCCCTTATGAAACTCTGGAGGCGGCTCGGATCGACGGAGCCAATGAGTATAGGATATTTTTCAATATAGTTGTGCCGTCTATGAAGTCTACCTATGCCGCAGGCGCGATTTGGGCATTTATGCGCATCTGGAACGACTTTTTATGGCCTTTGCTGGTAATCCAGACGCCTCCGAAGCAGACGCTGCCTTTGATTATTTCAGGAATGAACGCCGCTTATTATATTGACTATGGGCCGATTATGGTTGCTATTCTAATCGCTACGCTGCCCTTAATCGTAATCTTTTTAACCTTACAGGAACAATTCGTTTCTGGTATTGTCGGTGCCAGCAAATAACAGGAGAGAAAAGACGGAAACAAGTTGACCGTCTTTTCTCTCTTTGCGGCAAAATTGCAGTGATCCATAGAATAGCGGCATCGGCATTCTGCTTTTTGTCTACCGGTCAGGAAGAAAATATATCTGCAAATTGCGCCCACGTTCTATTTCTTCCCAGTGCTCTCGGTAATAACGGGGAGTAACATGCATAAATTCTTTAAATAATCTGGTGAAATAATTTTGATCGTTTAGCCCTACTTCCAAAGAAATTTCAGAGATGTTTTTTGCGCTATTGCGAAGCAGATAACACGCGAAAGAAATCCGCTTTTTTTGAATGCTTTTGAATAAAGACATTTGCGTTCTTTTTTTGTAAATTGTACTCAAATAAGTCGGGGAAAGGTTTACCTGCTGCGCAATCCCTTCCAGAGTCAAATGTTCCGCTAAGTGCTGGTTCAGATAATCGTCTACTCTTTTTACCGTAGACTTGTCATCCAATAAAATATGGGTATGATTGATAATGTAATATTCGCACAACTGAAAAATAACGGAAAAATCCATAAGGCTTGGTTCAGGCAGAATACAAAGCTGCTCAAAAGCCTGCTCCATTTTTTGGTAATCCATTTTCTGTTCATTACATGTGGACTTCAGGGCTTGATAACCTACGGCTAAAGGCGCTTCCGTTAAAAATTGTCCAGCAAAAAACACGCCTAAGCTTTGATCATTTTTTACAACCGGAAAGACAAATTCGGTAATTCCCATGTGGCATTTATAGCAAAGGGGCCTGAGGGAGGACATTGCTATTTCCATTCCGCGATGGTCGCAGACGCTGCATTTAGCGCTTAGCTTCCGGTTGGAATGAACCAAAGTACAAAAGGGTGTATTAAAAGAAACGCTGTCTACGATCCATTCATAAGAGGAAGTACAAAATTTAAAGGAGAGATTTGGGTATAAATGCGAGATGGAATCCAAAATCTCTTGTATGGTAAGCATGGACTCATTGCTCAAAGCGATCCTCTCCTTATCGAATAGTGCCAGCTGTTACGTATAAAATAAATAGATATCTTAGAGATCTTCGGCCTATCAATTTATCCGGCATGGGTACACCTTATAAAATACTGGACAAACCAATTATATCGAAAATAAGTTATTTGTCAAACTGCAATCCTATCGGAAGGGTATTTCCCGTTCCCGAGAATAAAAAGAGATCACGCCGGTTATGAAGTCTAGGGCGTCGTGTTGACGGCATTTAAGGACTTTGCGGGCAGTGCCTGAAAAAGTTGTTTGAAAAAGGCAGGAAAGGGCTTTAAAAATGAAAAAACAATGGGCGGCGGTTGTTTTGGCGGGCGGCGCCGGAAGGAGGCTGGGCGGTAGGGATAAAACAAAACTGGCCTATCGTGAGCAGGAATCCTTTTTGGAGCATATTTTAAAGGAATTACAGGACTTTTCTCCAATCTACTTATCCGGTCATCCGGGCCCAAGCCCTCAGAGAACATGGCCTATTGCGGATAAACTCTCCGGAATGGGACCAATGGTAGGGCTTTGGTCCGTGTTTTTGGCCTGCGGGGAGGACGCCCTGTTGTCGGTCCCTTGCGATATGCCCTATTTTTCCAGGGGTTTGGCGAGTTGGCTTGCATCCGCTGCTGAAGCTTTTAAGGCGGATTGCCTGGTTTGCCGGGACAACGTTGGCAGGATACATCCTCTGTGTGGAGTCTATCGGCGCTCCTGTGTCCCCCATATGGAGGCGTGTATTCGTGAGGGTAAACTTTCTATGAGAGAATTGCTGTCGAGAACAGAAACAATCCTATTAGAGCCGCAGAAACATGGTTTCCCGGAATATTTATTTATGAATATTAACACGGCGGAGGATCTGCGGCTTTTTTATGCTCATGATCCCAGAAATCCGTAATGCTGATTGATTTTTGGGAAACATATAATGAAATAGCATACTTGTGCTTTTAAGAGAAATGAAATCGCAGGTTTTTATGCGGATGATGCTGAAGCCTTATTTTTATTGGAGGCGTTGACCATGAAAATGATTGAAACACGCAGTGCGGCAGGACATATCCTGGCTCACGATCTTACGCAGATTATACCAGGCGCAGCAAAAGGCGCAAGATTCAAAAAAGGACATATTGTTACAAAAGAAGATATTCCGGTTCTGCTGTCTATGGGGAAACAGCACCTTTTTGTATGGGAACAACGCAACGGCTTTCTTCATGAGAACGAAGCAGCCCAACGCTTGGCAGCCTTGTGTCAAAATAAAGATATTGTCATGAGCCAGGTTTCAGAGGGGAAAATTGAGCTATTCGCCTCGCGCGATGGATTATTCCAAGTTGACGTTAAGCGGCTGAATATCGTCAACAGCATAGATAACCTCATCGTTGCTACCAGGCATACCAATACAGCGGTAAGAAAAGGCGATAAATTAGCGGGGGTCCGCGTTGTCCCATTAGTTATTGAAGAAAAGACTATTAAACAAGCGGAGCGCTTTATCCCCAAGAGCACCTTGCTGTCACTTTCCCCATGGAAAAGAAAAACGTGCGGCCTGATTATTACGGGGTCAGAGGTAGCGCAAGGTTTGGTCAGGGATGCGTTTGCTCCGGCGCTCGAAGAAAAGCTGTCTGGCTACGGAATGCGTATTGCGGAACGATGTTTCCCGGGTGACGATCAGCAGGCAATCGCGAAAGCGGCCGTAAGCTATTGGAAAAAAGGCTTGGATATGGTGATCTGCACAGGCGGAATGAGTGTGGATCCGGATGACAAAACCCCTGGTGCTATCCAGAAAACCGGAGCATCGGTTGTCAGCTATGGCGCGCCGGTTCTGCCGGGGGCCATGTTCCTGCTGGCGTATTTTGATGACGGCACGCCGATTGTAGGGCTGCCGGGCTGTACTATGTATGCTAAGGCCACTGTTTTTGATTTGGTGCTGCCCCGGCTTCTGTGTGACGAATTGGTGCGGAAAAGGGATCTTGCTGCCTTAGGACATGGCGGACTTTGCCTGGGCTGTGCGACTTGTAGCTTCCCAAACTGTTCCTTTGGGAAAGGTGGGTAGAATATGCTGATCAATATTACTCTGGAAAAAGCTGTTGATGCGATTATCAAAAGAATCCTTCCCCTTGGAACCGAGTGGGTTAAGGCGGAAAATGCTTTAGGGCGCACCTTGGCGCAAGATGTGATAGCGCCTATGGATCAGCCGCCGTTTGACCGGTCTCCCCTTGACGGCTACGCCCTACGCTCTCAGGACCTTTTATCGGCAGATAAAAATCACGGGGTGACTTTAAAAGTAATCGGTACGGTTTATGCGGGAGATGCTGCGAAAACGCCCGTGGAGCCGGGGAAAACAGTGCGTGTGGCAACGGGCGCAATGCTTCCGGCGGGCTGCGACTGCGTTTTGAGAAAAGAGGATAGCGATGAGGGGTTCCCCTTGGTTTCCTGCTTCCGTTCGTTAAAGGCTTGGGAAAACTACAGCTGCAAAGGCGAAGATTATAGCAAAGGAAGTTGCCTGCTGACCAAAGGGACACGGCTTAACAGTGCCTGTTTAGGGCTTTTGGCAGGCGCGGGGATTTTTGAACTCTGTGTCCAAAGGCGTCCTAAGGTAGGGGTGCTGTGCACCGGAGACGAGGTAGTAAGCGCGGGGACATATCCTCTACCGCCTGGGAAAATCTATAATTCTAATCTACAGCTGATCCTTTCACGATTGCAGGAGCTGGGCATTTGGAGTATGGTAGGGAAACAGGTGGGGGACAGCAGCAAAGCTATCTGTGATTCCATAGATCAGCTGGCGCAAGGATGTGATTTGCTGGTTACAACCGGAGGCGTATCGGTAGGGGATAAGGATCTGTTGCTGGAGGCCCTGTCAAAGTTAAAAGCCGAAACCATCTTCCGGCGGATCAAAATGAAACCGGGAAGCCCGGCTGCTTTTTCTATATACAGAAAGAAACCTGTTTTGTCGCTCTCTGGAAATCCATTTGCGGCGGCAGCTACCTTTGAATTGCTGGTGCGTCCGGCGATTCAGGCACTTACACAGGAAAATCACTTTGCAATGAAGTCTAAAGCGGCGTGCTTGGAGAATGATTTTTCTAAAAGCAGCCTGCAGCGCCGCTTGATTCGTGGTGTGCTGAAAAATGGCCGGGTATGGCTTCCGGAAGGACATTCTTCCGGAGTGCTGTCATCCTTTGCGGGATGTAACTGTTTCGTGGATATTCCAGCAGGCTCGGACTGTCTCAAAGCGGGAGAAAGGGTAACGGTATTGCTGCTATAGAGTAGCTGAGACTCATCTTAAGGAGGATATGATGGGACCAAAATTAAATCACTTTAACGAAAATGGAAATGCTGTTATGGTAGATGTTTCAGGAAAAGAAGCGACTGACCGCACTGCGCTGGCGAGAGGAAAAATCAGGGTTTCCCCACAGGTGCTTTCGGCAATTCTTGACCATGCCGTTGGAAAGGGGGATGTGTTAGGAGTCGCTAGAATTGCAGGAATTATGGCGGTGAAGCGCACCTGGGAATTCATCCCGCTGTGTCACCCGCTGATGGTGAGCAAGGTTGACCTGAATTTTATTATACCAGAGGATGAAAACTCTGTGGTGGCGGAATGTTCCGTTGGCTTTTGCGGCAGAACGGGGGTGGAAATGGAGGCACTTACCGGAGTTGCCGCAGCGCTGCTTACAATCTATGATATGTGCAAAGGCTTCGGGAAAGAGATGGAAATATCCGACATCCATTTGGTTCATAAGGAAGGCGGCAAGTCAGGGGTGTATCATAATGAAAGATAGGCCGGCGGTAGTGGCGGTTTCAGGAGTGAAAAATTCTGGGAAAACAACGTTAATCACCGAAATGCTTCCTTATTTGACCGAGAAAGGGCTTCGTGTGGCCGTCATTAAGCACGATGGGCATTCTTTTGAGCCGGATCCCGTTTGTACGGATACAGGACGCTATTTAGCAGGCGGGGCCTGCGGCAGCGCGATTTATGACCAAGAAAAATTTCAGATTATTAAAGAACAGTCAATAGCTGTAGAAAATCTAATTGACCAGTTTTCCGACGTGGATCTCATTTTAATAGAGGGCTTGAAGTTTTCAGCCTGGCCTAAATTAGAAGTAGTGCGTTCGGATAATTCTAGTGGCCCTGTATGCGATCCCGCTACTCTTCTGGCTTTGGTGACGGATCTTCCCATAGAATATTTTGGTGTAAAAATGATCCCTCTCGGCAATGCAGAAGCGGCCGCCCGGATATTGCTGAGATATATGGAGGAGGAATTTCCTGTTGATTGATCAGTTTGGACGAAATATTAACTATTTGCGAATATCGGTGACAGACAAATGCAATCTTCGGTGCGGTTATTGTATTCCACCTGGCCAAACGGGCTTACTCCTTCCTGAGAATATACTTACCAATCGCCAATTGTTAAGGCTCGTAAGCCTGTTTGCGGAAGCCGGGATCAATAGGATTAGGCTGACAGGGGGAGAACCTCTTCTGCGCGAGGATTTACCGGAACTTATTAAAAGCATAAAAAACATCAAAGGAATTGATAACGTATCAGTCACCACCAACGGCTTGCTGTTGCACCGCCGGTTACCAGATCTGCTTCATGCGGGGCTGGATGGTATCAATCTCAGCCTTGATACCCTTGACGCGCGGCAATACGCAAAATTAACGGGCAGCGACACGTTGCTGCAGGTAATCAAAGGATTAAACGAGGCCTTAAATCTTCCGGCGACAGAAATGAAATTGAACTGTGTGATTCAGGAAGACAATATCTCACAAATTGTTCCTTTGGCTCAGTTGGCCTGGGAAAATAGGATTGCGGTAAGGTTTATTGAACTGATGCCGTTTGGGCCGGGACAAAAATTGAAATTTATTTCAAATGATATGGTGCTGACTCAGTTAGAGAAGGCGTTTGGCCCTGCGCAGCCTATTGCGGAAGAATTGGCTGGAGGTCCGGCTGAATATGTGATGTTTCATGGCTTTTGCGGCAAAGTAGGGTTTATCAGCGCGGTATCCCGGCCGTTTTGCCTCCAATGCAATCGAATCCGCATTACCGCCAATGGCCTTTTGAAGCCATGCCTGCAATACCGGTCGGGAAAGGATTTGAAGGCCTTAATGGATTCTGGGGCGGATGATGATTCGCTCCGTACTGCCATTGAGGAGACTGTCAAATTAAAACCGAAAGGCCACCATTTTGGTAAGGAAGCTGGAGCAGAGGATGAGGGACTCTATATGAATCAAATTGGAGGATAGGGGTATGGGAAAGGTCGTTGCTGTTTGCGTCAGCAAAGAAAAAGGCACCCGCAAAACAAACGTGGGCACAGCTAAGCTTTTGAGAGACTGGGGAATTGAGAACGACGCCCATGGAGGGCGGTGGCATAGGCAGGTTTCTCTTTTGTCCTTTGAAAAGACAGAAGAATTCCGCCAAAAAGGCGCGGAGATTCCTTACGGCGCGTTTGGAGAAAATTTATTAGTATCCGGCTATGATTTCAAAAGCTATCCCGTGGGCACTAAGTTCCGGTGCAACGATGCGATTTTGGAACTAACCCAGATTGGAAAGGAGTGCCACAACCACTGTGAGATTTATAAAATCATGGGAGAGTGTATTATGCCCACAGAGGGGGTTTTTGCCAGAGTAATTCACGGGGGCATTATTTCCTCGGGAGATAAATTATGTTTGTTAAAGGAGTAATGTTATGCGAGTTGGGATTATTACGCTCAGCGATTCAGCTTTTCTGGGGCAAAGAGAAGATGAAAGCGGTGCAGCTATTGAAAAAATTATGCAGGAGTCAAAATACCAGGTGGTACATAGATCAGTGCTGCCGGACAGCCGCCGGAAGATTTCTGAAGCGCTTAAGGAACTATGCGACAGCAGACAGCTGGATCTTATCGTTACTACTGGCGGGACGGGACTCTCCCCTTCGGATCAAACCCCGGAAGCGACTATGGATATCTTGGAGCGGATAGTGCCCGGAATTTCTGAGGCGCTGCGTTGGAATTCTATGAGGTTCACACCGAGAGCTATGCTCAGCAGGGGAGTTGCGGGAATCCGGAAAAATACGCTGGTTATTAATCTGCCGGGAAGCCCCCAAGCGGTTGAGGAATGCCTGCGCTTTTTACTCCCGGCACTTTCCCACGGTTTGGAGGTCTTGAAAGGAAATGTAAAGGACTGCGCAAAAGATAGATAAAAAACAGCGAGGTATACCGCATATGTCAGCGCTTTCTTGGCGCGTTGACGCGTACGGCTAAGCAAATATTTCAAGGCAGCATACTTCGAGCCTGACCGGCCTAAGGGAAACTATGGCGGCTGGCCGGGGCATATCTGGAAACGGATATACCTACCGATTTGTAAAGGAGTAATACTATGAAAAAACTATTAATTACTGTTGCCCTGTTGCTGGCGGCTTTTTGTTCTGGCGGATGCGCGGTTGGAAGCGAAGCTCCGGGGGATCATCTATCGGAGTCTCTCCGGCAGGAGCCGGAGAGGCTTGAGGTAGCTGTTTTCGCGGCTGCTTCTATGGAGGCGGCAATGACTCAAATAGCGGAGCTTTATAAGCAGGACGTCCCGAATGTAGACCTGGTATTTACCTTTGATTCTTCCGGGACGCTGAAAACACAGATTCAGGAAGGAGCAGTCTGCGACCTTTTTATTTCTGCCGCGCAAAAACAAATGAATCAATTGGATGCGGCAGACACTACCGGAGCTAATAATGAAAATTTGGATTTTGTTTTTTCGGACACTAGGGTGGATTTATTAGAGAACAAAGTAGTGCTTGCGGTCTCGGAAAAAAATTCAGGAAGGATCAAAAGCTTCCGGGACTTAGGGAATGCGGAACTATTGTGCTTGGGCAATGGAGATGTCCCGGTAGGATCCTACTCTGTAGAAATTCTGAAAAATCTGGGGATTGATCTTCAAAGGCTGGAAGCGGACGGCTCGGTTACCTATGCGTCGAACGTTTCAGAGGTTGCCACCCAAATTAAGGAGGGGATGGTGGACTGCGGAATTATTTATGCCACGGATGCCGCCACATATCAACTAAAGGTTGTAGACCAGGCCGATGAGCAGATGTGCAGCCGTGTGATTTATCCTGCCGCCATAATGAAAAGCGGAACACGGTCATCTGTGGAAGCGGCTCAGGCATTCCTCGACTATATACATATCAATGAAAACGCGGTGAAAATATTGGAAGACATAGGCTTTACTGTGCTCAAATGATATAAGCGTGTTTGTACGATTGAATGGATAAAGGAAAGGAAGATTGAGTTGGATTGGTATCCTTTGCTGAACTCTCTGCGCATCGCGGCGATATCCACAGTCCTTGTGTTCTTCCTCGGAATTTTAACAGCGTATTATGCTGTAAAACTTCCCAGAGTGGTGAAAGGAATTCTGGATGTATTATTTATGCTGCCTCTGGTTCTTCCTCCAACTGTAGTAGGATATTTTCTACTTCGAGCGGCGGGCCCGCAAAGACCGTTGGGCTGTTGGCTTTTGGAGGCGTTCGGGTTAAGGTTGACGATGGTCTGGTATTCTGCGGTCCTTGCCGCTTCAGTGGTAGCTTTTCCAATGATGTATCGAACCGCGCGGGGGGCCTTTGAAAATTTTGACCGTTCCCTGGTCTACGCCGCACAAACCCTAGGCAAAACAAATACATGGATTTTTTGGAAAATACAGATGCCATGCTGTAAGCAGGGGCTGGTAGCGGGTGCGGTTTTATCATTTGCCAGAGCGCTTGGCGAGTATGGGGCAACCTCGATGCTTGCGGGATATATTCCGGGAAAAACCGCAGCCATCTCCACCACGGTATATCAGCTTTGGCGCACCGGCAACGATGAAGAGGCCATGAAATGGGTTATGATCAATTTACTCATTTCCGCTGTCGTGCTGGTAGGTGTAAACATGTTGGAGAAGAAAGAAAAAACTTTTCAAAAAAGGGCGTCTTAAGGGGGGAAGGCTCATGTCTCTGCTGGTGGATATCCGCAAAAACTTCGGGGATTTTTCTCTAGAGGCTTTCTTCGAAGTGAAAAACAGAGAATTTATTGGGCTGCTGGGAGCGTCGGGCAGTGGAAAGAGTGTAACGCTAAAATGTATTTCGGGCGTTGAAACTCCAGATGAAGGGAAGATCATTTTAAATGGAGAGACACTGTTCGATTCTTCTCGAAAAATTAATGTTCCGCCCAGGAAAAGAAAAATTGGCTACCTGCTGCAAAATTATGGACTTTTTCCGAATATGACGGTGGCGCAGAATATTGCTTGCGGGGTGCAAAAGGGAAAAGAAAAAGGGGCTGTCACAACCGGTCTTTTGCAAGCGCTTGATCTGGAAATTTGTAAGGATTTGTACCCTTATCAAATTTCGGGAGGGCAGCAGCAAAGAACGGCTCTTGCCAGAATTTTGGCCGCCGAGCCCCGGTTGCTCCTTTTGGATGAGCCTTTCTCTGCCTTGGATAGTTATCTGAAATGGAAAGTGGAGTTGGAATTCACTAACTTTCTAAAGGAGTTTCGTGGCCCAGCGGTTTTTGTAACTCATAGCAGAGATGAGGTAAGACGCTTATGTGGAAAGGTTTGCGTGATTAACCGAGGAAAAACCCAAACTGTACAAACGGTAACCGCTTTCTTTGATTCTCCGAAAACGTTATCCGCCTGCGCGTTATCCGGGTGTAAGAACATTTCTCGGGCAGAGCGCTTAGAAAACGGAATGCTGAAAGCATTGGACTGGGGAATGGAATTGAGAACTAGTCAGCCTTCTAATAGATGTACACATATAGGGATTCGAGCCCGTTCTATACTTGTTGCAAAGGAGCCAGGGATTAACTGCTTTGAATGTAAAGTGGAACGTGTAATTGAGGAAATGTTTTCTGTCATGGTAATGCTTTGCCCTCCGGGAAAGGAAGAATCAAGATTGCATTTAAGCCTAATATTGCCTAAGGAGACTTGGCTTGCACTTGAGGAGCCTAATTGGATTTTTGTGGAGTTGCCTGCGGAAAGCCTGCTGCTGCTGACAGAAGATTAGAGCCGCCTCGATAGAGACCTCCTGGAAGCAGGCCTGCTTTAAATTGGCTTAAGGGCAAGAAATTCCAATGATTTCAAAAGGGTTTTATCTGTGCTGCATTTGTCATCGATTAATGCGGGAAAGAAAGGGAGCGTTTATGGGTAGATTGGGTGTTTTATACCATATGGATACTTGTATTGCCTGCGGGGCCTGCCAAACAGCCTGCAAGGATGGTCACGGTTTAATAGGCGGGGAATTTTTCCGCCGTGTGGAAATGATAGAAACAGACGAAGGATATTTGCCGTATTCAGGCGCCTGCTGCCATTGTGGGAATCCCATGTGTGTATCGGCCTGCCCCACAGGAGCGATGCATAAAACAGAGGAAGGCGCCGTGGTTCATGACGACGGATTATGTATTGGGTGCGGCGCGTGCGTTTGGAACTGCCCTTATGGCGCGGTCTCCTTCAGCCGTCTTAAGGGAGTTTCGCAAAAATGTGATAGCTGTATAGAACGGCGCCAAAAAGGAGAAAACCCTCTTTGCGTAGACGCTTGCCCTACCGACAGCTTGAAATACGGGGAATGGGATGATTTATTAAAAGATTTCGGACAAGAGATGCTTACCCCTGATTTTCTGCCGTCGCCAAAGATTACCGAGCCGTCTTTACTGATTTTGGGAGGGAAGAAGCATGTATAGAGATTATCTGGTCTTAGGATCCGGCATCGCAGGGCTAAAGGCGGCAGAAGCCATACGGGATTTAGACGCGAACGGTTCTGTTATGATGGTAACCCGCGATTCTGTGTCGCCATATTCGCGGCCAATGCTTACGAAAACCCCTCTGCGGACATTCTGCAAGGCTAGGATATCGCTTTTTCCTGAGATTTGGTATCAAGAGCGCCGTATAGAATTATCACTGAACACTGCGGTGGAAACGATTCATGCTGAAACCCATACTGTTATCGCCGGTGGAAAAGAAATTCGTTACGGGAAATGTATTTACGCCTTAGGCGCTGAAAATTTTATTCCTCCCGTTCCAGGAGCGCAGAAAGACAACGTGGTATCGATTCGCACGGCAGAAGATATTGAGCATATCAAGAAATACGCCGCCAATGCCCGAGAAGCTGTGGTAATCGGCGGAGGAGTGATAGGCCTGGAAGCGGCATTTGAGCTGAGCCGCTATGGATTGTCGGTTACTGTGCTGGAAGCATTGCCGTTTTTAATGCCAAGACTGCTTGATCCTGGAACGGCTCATGATCTAAAGGAAGGCATTCATCGTTTTTCTATTTATACTGATGTTAAAATTTCTGAGATTTGTGGTGAAAAGGCCGCAGAGGCAGTATGCTTAGAAGACGGAAGAATGTTCCCGTGTGGTTTGGTCATTGTTTCCTGTGGAGTAAGGGCAAATATAAAGATTGCCCAAGAGGCGGGAATTGCTTGCGAACGGTCTGTGGTGGTCAACAAATATATGGAGACGAACATTCCTGATATTTACGCCTGCGGCGATTGCGCTCAATTCGGCGGTGTTAACAGCGCCTTATGGTCGCAGGCGGTTGAAGAAGGAAAGACTGCCGGAGCAAACGCGGCGGGCGTAAAACAGGAATTTGCAGGATTTGATACCTCCCTTATTCTAAATAACCCGGAAATCTCTTTGTTTGCCTATGGTGATTTAGGGAAAAATCCCAAAGTCACCTATTGGTGCGAAGCGAAAGAGCATGAGGAAAGCAGAGGTTTCTTTGTTAATCCTGTTTTTGGAGGCATGCGCCAGCGGCTTTTTTATCGGGAACATAAATTGGTAGGTATTTCATTGCTTGGAAACCTTTCGGAAATGGAAGAACTAAAAAAACAGGTGGCCGGGGGAGATGTAAAATGAGGAAGCCTTTGAGTGACGAAATCCAATATGGATGTTTTCATCTGTTGAGAGTTTTTTTTGAAAGCTTACCGAACTGGCGGAAGATCAGCTCGGTTTTAGGGATTTCCTCAACGATCAGCCAGCGGGAATACGATGATTTGTTCAAAGGGACTAACGCGGCTGTTTCTATCCCTTTATGGGCTTCGGCCTGCTTGACAGGAGAACCGATTCTGCTCAATCAGATTACTTTAGATATCATCGCTTTTTATAAAGAATGCGGGTATTCTCCGATCAGGATGGATGGCAATCCGCCGGATTACATCGGTGAACAGTTCCGGTTCTTGGAATATTTAGCGGTATGCGGCATGAAAGAACGGGGAGTATTCAAAAATAAAATACAAGGCTTCCTTCAGCAATATACCATTGATACGGTTCACGAGCTATGCGCCGCCTTATTAAAAGCTACCTCTCATCCGGAAATCCAAAAAGTCGTCTCTTTTATGAGCGATGTCTTGATAGGGCGCTACGAGGGGTTGACTTTCCCAAAAGAGTGGCTCTACTCTTTAGAAAGCTGGCAGTGGCCTGTCGGCTCGGCGATTCCTTTGGAGGCAGAGAAAATAATCAGTCAGGCCAGCTATAATGATTGCGGAAGTAAATGCAAAATGCTTTCCAGAGTAAGAGAGGGTTGCGTTCTTTCTATTGAGCCCGACAGCGGCTGCAAAGGGTATCGTTTTACCGGATGTCCCCGTGGAAGGGCGTATCGCCATACTTTTCTCAACTCTGGCAGGCTGCGATATCCAATGGAGCGTATCGGACAACGGGGAGAAGGGAAATTCCGCCGAATTACATGGAAAGACGCCTGTGAAAAAATAGCATTTGGAATAAAGTCGTCAGGACAGGCCTACGGCCCAGGCTCACGATACGTTATGGCTGCGTCGGGCAACGGCGGACTGATACGAGGCGACCGTTTCATGAAAGAACTCCTGCGCTTAGATGGCGGATATCTTGCGTATTATAATTCCTATAGCGTTGCCTGCGCCTCCTGTGCGCTACCCTATGTGTATGGAACTGATTTGTGCGGCAATGCAGATGAGGATATGCTCAACAGCAAGCTGCTGATTTTATGGGGACATAATCCGGTGGACACCCATTGGGGGTTGACACATATAGATAATCTGATGAAGGCGAAGAAAAAGGGAGTACGGATTGTGGTAGTAGATCCGCGGCAAAGCGATACCGCCGTGATTTTTGCCGATCAATGGGTTCCCATCCGGCCTACCACAGACGGAGCCTTGGCTGACGCTATGGCCTATGTGATACAACAAAAAGGGCTTCAAGACCAAAAATTTCTGGATGACTTCTGTGTGGGATATGATGAGAGTCATATGCCTAAGGGAATTCCTTCCCGAGAAAGTTATCTGTCTTATTTGACGGGACAAAAGGATGGAGTCCCCAAAACGCCCGTATGGGCTGAAAAAATTACTGGAGTACCGGCTGGCGTCATAGAAAATCTAGCAATTGAATATGCGGTTACCAAGCCTGCATGCCTGATGCCAGGGTTAGGTCCCCAAAGAACCATGAACGGCGAACAGACCTGCCGAGCGCTGGCGGCTTTAGCGTGTATGACTGGAAATGTAGGGGTTAAGGGAGGCGGGAGCGGCGGCTTTGCTTATCGGAAAAGCCATATGGCTCCCGGATTCCCGGTTCTGAAAAATCCCTATCCGGGAGAAATACCTGTTTTTCTATGGACAAAAGCCGCCGACCGATTCCAAGATTTTACTCCCGGTCAGGATGGACTGCGGGGAGTTTCGAAGCTGGATACGGGGATCAGGGTGATCTTCAATTTAGCAAGTGGAATGCTGATAAATCAGCATTCCAATATTAACGATACCATACGAATTTTAAAGTCTCCGGAAAAGGTCGATTTAATTGTAGTGTCTGACTTGTTTATGACTCCCTCGGCCAAATTTGCAGATATCATTCTACCGGCCCCCTCGTTTTTTGAATCAGAAAACGTGGTTCCGCCCTGGACAGGGGAGGACTATCTACTTTATAACCACCAAGCGATCGCTCCGCTGTTTGACTGCAAAACCGAATATGACTGGATAAAAGAAATCTCAAAAATAATGGGGCTGGAACCGTCCTTTACCAGGGGAAGGGAAACAGAGTTAGAATGGCTTAGAGACCTTTATGAGCAGCACCGAAAGCTGGAGACAGAACTTCCAGAATTCGAAGAATTCAAGCGAGATTCCTGTTTTTTTTACTCTCACAATACTGATTATGTTGCGTTTCAGAATAATATCCAACAAGGAGTTCCTTTTGGAACCCCGTCTGGAAAAATTGAATTGTTTTCTAAGAGGTTGTTTGATCTGAAGAACCCGAAAGAAATACCAGGGACTCCAAGCTATACGCCGTGCGTCGAAGGCCCTTCTGATCCCCTAATAAAAAAGTATCCTCTTCAGCTGATAGGTTTTCACACAAAACGCCGGTGTCATTCGATGCACGATAATAATATACGCATGGATGAATTAGAATCGCCCGCTGTTTGGATTAATCCGATAGATGCCCAAAAAAGAAAGATTAGCGACGGCGAATTAGTGAATGTATATAACGATCGGGGTGCTATTAAAATTCCGGCAAAGGTTACAGGTAGAATTATGGCTGGAGTGGTGGCTGTAAGTGAGGGGGGATGGTACACTCCCGATTCCCGTGGGGTCGATATGCGGGGCTGCATTAATACGCTTACCATGAGCCATAAAGCGACGCCCTTGGCGAAAGGAAATCCCCAACATACTAATTTAGTACAAATAAAAAAAGCAGATTAAAAGAACAGAGGTCGAAATTTGGAACTCAAAAATGCGACAATCCAGATTCCGGCCTCTTTTTCTATGCTAAAACCCAACTTTTAAGCCATTTTTCGAGGTTTATCCCTTTTTATAGAAATGAGACATCAAAAAGCAAAAAACAGAAAAATAGGTTGCAAAAACAATCAAATGTATCTATTCTTAACCGGGAATTCTCATTTTGTTGAGTGTTCCTTTTGATTTTGGGTTTTAATAAATTCCTTCCAAACGGCATTAGACCAGCGGACAACAATTTCGTCACTCCCTCCCAAGAAGGGGTGGCGAAATTGTTGTCACCCCGATTTTTTTCAGTATTCATGCGGGTTTCCGGGCTTTTTAAGGTCGATTTTTCAAAATCGCCCCACCGTGGATGTCCAACCCCCAAAAGAACAAAAACAGCAAAAAACCGCCTTCTTGTTACTGCTCAGGAAGGCGTTTTTTCATTTTTTAGACACCGGCAGAGAAATGATTTTCGATTGTCCGTCCGGGCTGTCCTGGGGTTTGACAGGGGAAGGAGGCAATAGTTTTTGCCGGCAGCCGGGACAGAAGAAACGATTAAACAGCCATCTTTTTCTTCAATGGAAACAGACATTTTCCCAATTTAAGTGGTGGAGAAGTTCAGCAGGAAGAACAATTCTTCCTAACTCGTCGATCGTGCGAAAATACCGCACAGCCATTACCTCCTGAAGATTAGATTCCCAATTCCCGTCTGGATTGTCCTGAAGGGCCCATAAACAAGGAGGTAATTACGCAGAAATTTATCTGTTTAAAGTTATGAAAACAGGTGTCGATTTAAAAGTAGGCCCGTCGTTAATGTCGAGTGCGGAGTCTCTGTAATCCAACGGGGAATACATCCTCAAGGCGGGCCTACACCTTTTTAGATTTCGTCTTATCGGCTACAGAGTGTCTCCTTTTTAATTCGTTTTAGATATTAACGATTAGAATGTTCAGGTTATCATTGATACACTTAAAAATAATGGAATGATAATAAATGTTGACTTATCATTTATAAATATCTTTTTATGGGAATCACGCAAAATGAACACACTCCTCTAAACTTTTCCATTGGGCTGATCAAATAGGAAATTTTTGCATTGCTTATTTATAGATATGATAGTGAAAAAATCGATATTAGTTTTGTTTTTTTGAAATATACGTTTATTGAGTTTTCAAGAGGAGTGTAACTTAGAGGGAATTATAAACACAAAACTTGCAAGCAATGAAGAGACTGGAGGCGGTCAGAAACCAGATATGAATGGGAACGCTGTTGCAAAGCATAGGAAATACAGCCACGGGTAGGAATCATATCTTGGGGTAATTTCAGCAGCCTGGGGAATAAAACAGGATAATCCGCTGATTAAACATAAAGCGCCTTCCTGCTTTTATAGGAAGGCGCTTTTTTACTTTTAGTTAATAACAAAGGGATTATTTTGAGCCTTTACCAAGGATATTTTCAAGGCTGCTTTAAAGGTTGCTGCTGAAGATTGCCCGCGGGTCTACTAATATTTCAGATTTTAATTGGGAATGCTCTACTAGACAATGGTAGCACTGCATGATAGCTTGCCTGCCCTGTTCTTTAGGATACTGATAAATTACTGCGTTTATGGTGCCGTCTTTGACTAGGGGAATCATGGGTTCTAATAAATCCGTCGCGATTACTTTAATTTCCTGGGAACGGTTTTCCTCCCGCAGTACATTACAAATTGCCAGGGAGTTACCTGTAGCGATATAAAAGCCCTGGATGTTAGGAATTTCATATAGGGCTTTTTTTGTTAAAACAGAGGCGATCTCTGGTTCGTCATGAGTTTCAAAGGTTTTTAATAAATAATGGTGATTAAAAAGTTTATCACAAAACCCTTGCACCTTTTCTCGGTGTTCCAGAATATTGTTGTCACCAAGGAAAATGACAAAGTTTGATTCTGGAGGTGTCATGAAGCACAAAATTTCAGAGGCGAGCTGTCCCGACATATAAGCATTTACTCTCACGCAGCCGGTTTGTCCGGGAGACTTAAAATCATTTCCTATCAGGAATACCGGTATGTGGTGGGAATGTAATTTAAGCAGGCAAGACTCACATGAGATGACTGAGGCAGGGCATAGAATGACCGCGTCAATCTGCTCACGAACCAAATCATCACAAATTCTGTAAAGCTCAAGATCAGAGTAAATATCCGAAAATTGAAAGAATTTTCCGATGACATTATAGTCTCGAAGCTCTTCCAAGGCTTCTCGAATTCCTGTAATAATGTCGTTGAAATATTGCTCCCAAGCATAAGGGTAAACAATAGCGATGTTGATTGGTTTGCGGGCTAGGCATTGTGCGGACCGATTGGCAGTATATCCCATTTCTTTGGCCGTATCAATAATTTTTTTCCGTGTTTCATCACTGATGCCAGGCTTTCCCGTAAGGGCCTTACTGACACTTCCGACCGAGGTGTTAAGTTGTTTGGCGACATCTTTTATTGTCACTTGTCTTGTAGCCATTGTTTTTATGCCTCCGTAGATTGAGATGATCTTTTATCTTAGTTGTTTGATTGGTTGATACATTCAAAACGAGTTATATATAAGAATTTATGAGATGTTTTGCGGCGTGCCCTAGGAAAAATTACAGCTTTTAATTGCGGGTTAGAATTCAGCGTCCGATAAATTTATACTACAAAAACAAAATATATGATTATTATCTTATATAATACTACAGTTGTCAATAATAAAAATCATTGTTTTTTATAAAAATTTACAAGATAAAGAAAAAATGTTTTCTTTAATATATGGGCTAATTGACATATAAATATAGGATATTTTAAAATATTTTATGTTTAAAACAAGAAAAAGGTGTTGACTTTTCTGATTTATACTGTATAATAAAGAAAAACGTTTTTGTAAAACGTTTTTTATGCTCGCTGATAAAACCACAAATTGGTTAGGAATTGTGAAAGTATGAAGGAGAAGGAGATATGGAGAATAGGCATATGAGATTAAAAACGGCGGCAGTCAAGCTGGTAGGAGCAATCTTTATACTGCTTTTATTAGTGATATCACTGTATCCATTTATCTGGATGATATTAAATTCCTTTAAAGAAAACATGGAGATATTTAAACAACCTTTTTCTTTACCGGCCCATTGGGATTTTGCCGTTTTCCGCGAGGCCTGGGAGTTTGGGGAGTTTTCAAATTCCATTTGGGTATCTATTATCGTAACTGTTTCAGTAGTTGTTTTTACGCTTCTGGTTTCTTCTATGGCGGCATTCGCCACATCGCACCTAAGGTTTAAAGGACGGAATTTCTTTCTGGGGACTTTTGTCGGCCTGCAGGTAGTTTCCGGGCAAGTTCTGCTGATTTCTATTTTCAAGCTTTTACAGATGCTTCAGCTGTTTGACACCAGAACAGGTCTGATTTTAGTTTGTATTGCCTTTAGTATTCCTTTCAGCGCCTATATCATGAACAGCTTTTTCAGAAGTCTGCCTTATGAGCTTTATGAATCGGCCCAGATAGATGGATGTTCAAACATCATATATTATTCAAAGATTTTGCTGCCTCTCTCAAAACCCGTATTTGCCAGCGTCGCTATTTTTGTAGCCCTATCTACCTGGAATGAATTTTTGTTCGCTATGACCTTTTTGCGGAAAGAGAGAACGTTGACAGTCCAACTGCGAAATTTCTTTTCCTCATTCGGCTCCAGTTATGATATTGCGTTTGCAGGCTTGACTTTAGTAGTAGTCCCTCTGCTAATCCTGTATCTTTTGATGCAAAAATATTTCATACAAGGCTTGACAAGCGGTGCGGTAAAGGGCTGATGGATGAAAGATATGAGAAAAGAGGTTTGAGATTATGTATCAATCAAAAAAGAAATCAAGGCTTGGAGATGTTTCAGCCTATTTTTTTCTGCTGCCTGCGATTGTCCTTTCTGTTCTTTTTATTGTGGTTCCTTTGATTTTGACATTCCGTTATTCGTTTACTGATTGGTCAGGCTTGGGAGAATACAACAATATTGGCTTTCAAAATTTCCAAAACTTGATGTCGGACTCAGTTTTTTGGGAATCCATAAAAACAACATTTATCTGGGTGCTGCTTTATGTGATATGTTTGCCGATAACCAGCCTGATTTTAGCGCTGGTACTGGAATTTGGTATGCCTTTCAAATCGTTAAAGCCTGTGGGAAGAACCATTTTCTTTATGCCTATGATGATGTCGATGGCTGCGGTGGCCTTGCTTTGGCAATTAATTTTTAACCCTAATTTGGGAATCCTTCCGAAGCTGCTGACCATGCTGGGCGTGACTACGACCTCAGTGGATTTTCTTGGAGATTATAATTTTGCCATTTTTGCGGCTTTTATACCGATTATCTGGCAATCCTCCGGCTTTGGAATGGTAATCTATTCTGCCGCCATCCAAGGAATCCCTTTGGATGTTTTAGAATCGGCTTCTATTGACGGCTGCACAAAATGGAAAGCAATTTGGCATATCGTGGTACCGATGCTGGCTCCTACCGTGGCGCTGTTAGCAACCTTAAACCTTGTGAATGGCTTTAAGGCTTTCGACCTGCTCTATATTCTAACGGCAGGAGGCCCTGGGACCTCGACTCAGGTAACGTCCATTTATATTTTCCAGCAGGCCTTTGTCAGTAACTATTATGGGTATAGTTCAGCGATGTCATTGATCCTCTTTTTCATTACGGTAATCTTTGGAGTCTTATTCTTTAAGACCTCAAATAGATTAGAAAATTATGTTTAAAAAGGAGAGAAAGATTATGAAAACAAAAAGACTGATTGGTCTGGCGCTTGCCGCGCTTTTATGCACAGCGGCTTTCAGCGGCTGTGCATAAAAGCGCGGCGCAGTCCTCTTCAGAGGGCGCCGGCAGTTCTGCCGCGGGCACAGAGACATCTACTCCTCAGGAAAACAGCGGTAAATTCACCGCTTGGGTGTATGCCCTGTCAGCTTCTCCGACTGGCGAATATGTCGATTATCTTAAGGCATTCCCAGAGAAATACCCTGAACTTAATGCGGAAATCACGGTAATGAGCGGCGAGGATATTAAAACGCAGGCTCGTTTGGCGGTAGAGTCTGGAACTGCGCCGGACGCCATGATGGTTAGTGCGGGAGAGGATTTCTGGGAGTATGTGGATAAAGGCGCCGCAATGGATTTAACCGACATTATTAACGACAATGGATTTGATGAGTATGCGGATCAAGCTTATTTTGACACCTTTGCCCAAGACGGAAAAATCTATGGTATGCCTATCGGAGGCGTAACAGTATGGCAGACACTGTATGTGAATAACGACATCTTTAAAGCCAATAATCTAGAATATCCTACCACTATGGAAGAACTGCAGGAGGTCTCTCAGAAACTGCGCGAGGCAGGCATCGAGCCTTTGGCGGTGGGAGATAAAGACGGCTGGCCGGCATTATTGCTGTTAGGCGACCTGTATCTCCAGCAGACCGGATACGACAGCGTAGATAAGCTGAACAGTGGCGAAGTAAAATTTGCAGACGATCCTTATATGAAGAGCGCTATGGAGACCTTGGCTGATTTAGGCTCCAGTAATGTATTTATGTCTGGCTTTGCCAGCTCTGACCAAAACGAAGCGATTCAAAGCTGGGCCGCGGGTCAGGTTGCGATGCTTTATAACGGTTCCTGGTGGACCGGTACGGCCGGCGGAACAGATCTGGGCTTTGAAATTGTTCCCATCAAGCTTCCAATGATGCAAGGCCTCACCGATATCAATACCGTTCAAATGGCTTGCGATAATGCTTTAATCTTTAATCCTGAGTGCACCAATACAGACGCCATTTCTAAATTTATTGATTATTTGTGCAATGAAGAAGCTCAGGTGCTGTACTGCTCCGAGAGTAATGTGTTCAGTATTTATCCAGGCGCTAATGAGAAAGTTACCTTAGACCCAATCTTTGAAGAACCGGCGATTATGGATCAATTTGATTACCCGATTTCTGGCGTGTTCTTTGACCATGCGTTCCCATCTGCGGTGCTCGAGGTTATGAAGACTTCTGTCCAGAATGCCATTGCGGGCCAGATTTCTGTCGACGAAGCGTTGCAGCAGATTGACGCTGAGATGGCAAAAGCTCTTGCTTAATCTAGCGAACGGATAGGCCCTTTGTTATCAATGGAACCCGCCAAGATTTTTCGCGGCGGGTTCTTTTTTAGCAATAATAAAAAGCATGTAAATCAGAAGTCCCTTTGTAGCCTGCTGCGCACCGGTACGTTTCTAAGGCGGTGCTTCGTGGTTTGCCAATAAGTGTGTTTAGTTATTTTAGTCAGGGATTAAGGAGTGGTTTTCTTGCGTATTTCTATTTTATTAGAGCCTGCTATGCCTTCCCGCTTTTTCAATGCGGAAATTAAAAAGCTATTTCTCCCATTTCCCCAAATTGAACTGGTTTTTCAGGATGTAGCCGATATTTTAAGAAACGGCGTTAGAGGAGAGGTGTTCCTTAACAGCCATGGAGAAATTTATCCTTATGTGATCGAAGACGTTTTATATGAGTATTTCAGCAACGGCGGCGGCCTTTTTCATCTCGGCGGAAGCCCTTTTGAGACCGCCGTAATCGAACAAGACGGCGAATGGGTTCCTGTGGTCCGGACCTTTGGAGATTCCAGAGATAACGCCGGATTTGGGCCTTTAGATAAAGAATTTGATTATTTTAGGGCAAAGCTGGGGCTTACAGTTTATACTCCACCTGATTTAGACGATGCAGCTGATTCCTTGAAAATCGTTTTTCAATCTAAGCTTTGCAGCTGCGGGGAACTCCCCCTGACGGTACCGCCCAAAGGATTGGATATTGCTGCGACCGCACAGCTGCGGCTTTTTCAGCCCCAGTTGGATTTAATGGATCACAGGGCTTATATGGCAAGGCCAATTGTAAGAGAAACCATACACACCGCTAGCGTCGTTTCACCGGTGGGGAAAAAGCTTGCGAATATCATGCATTTGGTAAAAGCGTGGGGAAATCCATACCGTAAGGATCAAAGCCAATGGCTGTCCCCCTGGGCGCTGTATTGCGGCGAGATCAATCAGGAATTTCCCGCGCCGGTTTTGAAAACCATGTTGGATTGGCTTGCGTGCAGAACCAATTTAAAAGAGCCCTTGTTGGATTTTGCCAGCCTTCATCCCGGAGAGCAGACCCGGGCGGTCTGCCCGCTGACCCATCCGCTGCCGGAGGGGTGGAAAATCCGCGGATCTCTGGCTCCGGTAACAAAGGAGCAATGGCTTGCAAAAGAGCCGCCGCATTATCAGGAAACTGTATGCGAAACCCAAGGACTATCTGCGGAAATTCGGGTGCGGTACGACTCTTCGGCTGTCCTGATAAAGACGGTGTTTGAATTACTGGATGAGAATGGAAAGATCCGGGACTATACGGAAACCGGTGTGGTTTGCTGGCAGCCGGAAACGCTGCCAGCGCCTAAGGTTTCTCCAAATGGAACTTATTTTGATATTGAACGTCAAGGGGTAAAAGAAAAAAGCAGATGGATCTCAGGAACAAATTGGCAGGATCGGTATCTTTTCGGTTTTTCATTCCACAATCCAAACCCCAGCCGGATTGCCGGCGATGCCTTAGATATGGCGGAAACCGGCCTGTTGTTTGTGCGTCCCCATTTTTTTATGCCAGGATGGTTTCGTGCTGTTCCGGGACAGGTTTATGAGGATGGATTTTCCCAGCTGTATGAGGATTTTGAAACAGGGCCGCTTTTGTCCGAAAAGCATATGCGCGCCTTAGAAGCCCATATTATGCTGTTTTGTTCCGCCGGACTGGTTTTCATGCCTTCGGTATATACAAATCTCGGCTCCAATATGGGCAGCCCCAGCCACTGGATGGGGACCTCAAGACTGTTTGTGGTGCCGGAACTGATTGAAAACCAGAAAAAATTCGCAAGGCAGATCATGGAACGTTTTGGCTCGATACAGGGAATCTCATGGGATTTGGATAACGAGCCTAACGAGGGAATTGATTTAGCTGGAAAGTGGCTTTCAGAGCACAAAAAAATTTGGGGAAAGACAGGGCAAATGGTAGGAGTCGGACTGTTTTTACAGCACAATAATATGTTGCTGGGAGAATCGGCGGACTGGCATTCCCAGCATGGAAAGCCGTTAGATATTTTCCATACCGGTAAGCCTTTTGTCCTTCAGGAAGCGCACTATCCGGTTCCTTGTAGCCGTTCAGGCGAGCAAGAGCTGGAGTACCATCTTAATAACGGAATTGCTTTAACCCTTATGTGGGGCGGAGGCGGCTTTATGCCCTGGAATTGGAATATGAGCCATATGAATTGGCGGTATCGAGGAGGATGGGTCGATTTTTGGGATCTCCATCTAGGAATTTGCGTTCATGCCGACGGAACCCCAAGAACAGGCAGACGGATTCTAAAAAATTGGACCGCGTTTTTAGACGGCGTGGAATTTGACCAGAGCGGCAATGAACAGGTCGTATTTGTATATCCTAAAATTTGTCTGCCAGGGAAAGGAAGCTTTGAATATTTAGACTTGCTTTACCAAAAAAAGATTAAATTCTGCGCGGTGAATGATGAGGATCTAGCAAGCTTTGACCTCAGCGGAACTAAGCTTTTGATTTTTCCTCTGTACGGTTTAGGTTTTCGCGAGAGTTCTTGGGAAAAAGCCAATCAGTTTGTTCAAAACGGCGGCGTGGTATGGGCTCATAACGACAACCTTTCTGTGGATGAACAAGGCAATATCGTAAAAAGCCGAAGTATTCCGGAGAAGACTCAAATGGAACGTAAAGGAAACGGTTACTTTTATTGGTGCTTGGGCTGGAATATTGACAAAGATAAAAACAGCGATTTTGATCCGGATATGGTAGTGTTGGGCTCGGTCCTAGATCAAATGGAATTATCTCATTATATTGAAAATGAAAGGCCTGTGAAAAACGGGGTGATGAGGTTTACCCATTATCTTGATGAGAACGCAGTAATGCTGACTCATGAGTGGAATTCTAAAAATGCGGTTCCTGAAAAAAACACCGTTTCACAAATTCAGATTTTAGACCATGCTGGAAAACTGAAACGGTTTTGGACCAACGGAGAGTGCTGCGCCGATTTAGGCGCTATGCGGCTGGAGGGAACGGGCGAGTTTTTTGTAATCAAAAGAAATACCGGCGAATATCTTGTTTCCGCGCAGAACCTTACCATTACCGGAGAAATTGAGGGATTGAAGATTTCTCTGGTGGAACTAAAGTCTTCTGAAAAATATGAAAAGCTCGATTATTCAGTGGACTGCCATACCGAATCCGGACAGATGAAGATCCGGCTGAAAGGTTGGGAAAAAGCGCACTGGCTATTATTAGAGAAGTAATCGGAGAAACAGCAGAACAATAAAAGGTCATGGAGGAAAAAGTATGAGTATAGAGCTGAATACAAAGAGCATGAGGCTGGAATTTGACGAAGAGACAGGCGCGGTATATCGGATTACGGCCTTGAAAACCGGATGGGATATTATGAACAGCCGGGAAAGCGGGCTGTCCTGGAGGATTATGATTCCGCTGTCTGAGGAGCTGCGGAATAACAACGCCTTAGGGGAGAAGCAGAGATTGTCCTCATACCAGGCCGATGAGGACAGGATCGTTTTTCGGTGGGACCGAATTCATTCAGAACGGGGCGGGGAACACGAAATCTCAGTTGTGCTGACCATCCGCTCGGAGGGGCGCCAGGCGGTATATGAGATGGAAATCGATAACCGCAGCGCGTATATGGTGGAAAATGTATACTGCCCGTATCTTGGCGCACTGACCCCGCCGGAGGGGGCGCCGTGGCTGAAGCTTTTCGCGCCCAAGTACGGGACGGCAGAGGAAAAAATGGTTTGGCCCCAGTTCACCAATACGTTCCATTACTGCGGAGTGGATTACCCGGCGATGATTACAGGAGACGGTGGTTCTCCCGCGGTGCCCTTTATTCTGCTGCGGACGCCTAACCAGGGACTATATATGGGAATCAAATCAAAAAGCTGCGATTATACGGCGTGGTATGGTGAGTTAAGACCAGGCTGGGAATCTTCTATTGATTCCCGGGTCAGCTCAGGGGAGGCCTTAGCGGGAAAACCGGTACAGACCCGCTTCGCGGCTCTTCATGTGCCTTACATAAAGCCCGGAGAAAAGAGGCTTCTGCCCGCGGTGGCCCTTGAGGCCTATACCGGAGGCTGGAATCAGGGCGCGGATATTTATGCCGAGTGGAGAAAAAGCTGGATGTCCTGCGCGGCAGCTCCTCAATGGGCCAGAGAACCCCATTCCTGGCAGCAGCTTCATATCAATTCGCCGGAAGACGAATTACGGCTTAAATTTATCGATCTGCCGGAAGTTGCGGCAGAGTGTAAAAAGCATGGCGTCAAAGCGATACAGCTTGTAGGCTGGAACGACGGCGGTCAGGACCAGGGGAATCCTTCGCACAGCCCTGACCCGCGGCTGGGAACCTACGAGGAGCTGAAGGAAGCGATTAAGGCTTGCCAGGAATTAGGAGTCAAGGTAATTCTGTTCGCTAAGTTTGTCTGGGCCGACCGAGGAACCAAGTGGTTCCGGGAGGAGCTTGTGAATATGGCGGTAAAAGACCCCTATGGGGATTACTATCTGCATCCTGGGTATAAATATCAGACCGGAACACAGCTTTTGGATCTCAATACGAAGCGCCTGATCCCCATGTGCTTTGGGGCGGAGGCTTACATGAAAATCTGTGAGAGGGAATTTTTGAAGATGGTGGAATTAGGAGCGGATGGCATTCTAATCGACGAGTGTATGCACCACGGGCCCGCTCGGCTATGCTTTGACGAGAGCCACGGACACCGGTACGGATGGCCGGTTTACGCGAACGACAGACGTTTGATCGAACGGTTCCGGACGTTAGAAGGCGTGCCGGAGGATTTCCTGATTGCCGGAGAGGCCTGTTATGACTGGGAGATGGAGGCCTATGAACTTTCATATTTCCGGTCGGAGGATAAGGAGTATCTGCCCCTATCCCGCTATTTATGGCCGCAGGCGCAGTATATGACGGCGGTAACGGGATTTAATGACAGAAACATGCTGAATCAATGCTTGATGTACCGTTTTATCATCAGCTATGAGCCATATAACTTTAAAGGGAGGTTAGAGGATTATCCGGAAACGGTGGCATATGGGCAAAAGGTGGATGAGATTAGGCGAGAGTACCGAAAGTGGTTCTGGGATGGGGAATTTCAGGGAACTAAGGGTGTCACGGTGTCGCCGGTAGATGGCGGAATTTTTGAAACCTACGGGGTATTTGCGGCGGAGGATAACAGCGTTGGAGTGGTAATATGCAACTATGAGGATACCACCCGGTGCGTCAACGTGAACGCGGAGTCCGGCAGGGTGAGGAAATACCGTCTGGTGGAAGACGAGGCCTGGAAGCCGATTGAGGGGGGAGTGGTTCTGCCGCCCCGGTCAGCGGCCATCGTTTTATAAAGATAAGAAGGTAAAGGATGAACAGAGGTCGGAATTTGGAACTCAAAAATGAGACAACCCAGATTCCGGCCTCTTTTTCTATGCGAAAACCCAGCGTTAAAGCCATTTTTCGAGGTTTATCCCTTTTTATAGAAATGGGACATCAAAAAGCAAAAACAGAAAAATGGGTTGTAAAAACTATCAAATGTATCTATTCTGAACCCGGAATTCTCATTCTAATGAGGATTCTTTCTTTTTATCCCAGTATTCCTGCTCTTTCTGCACTGGAGTCTTATATTGTAATGTAGAATGAGGACGTTCATTGTTATAAAAGTTAATAAAACGATGGATACCCTGTATCATATCTATTCCAGATTTGTAATGCCTGCGATATAGTTCCTCCTTTTTAAGAATGGAAAAGAATGCTTCTGAAACAGCGTTATCGTGGGGTCGCCCGGTTCGGGAAAGAGATTGCTTAACTCCCAGTGTCTATAATAAACGCACAAACGTATAGGAAATATACTGCGTCCCCCGGTCACTGTGAAACATGAGTTCTGTTTCTGGTTTCCTTTCCGAATAAGCCTGCCTAAAAGTTTTGGTGAGCAGTTGCATACTGCTGCTCTGCGATATCCGATAAGAAATGATCTTTCGTGAGAATAGGTCGATAATAGCACAAAGGTAGTAATATTTATCGCTAAACTTAAAAGTTATGATGTCGCTGACCCAGACTTGATTCGGTCTGTATGAAATTGTTGATGTAAAAAATTTCTGTTCCTTCCTTTTCCCATTTCTTATAGTCTTGCTTTGCTGTGATACCAACACTGCTGATTCCTATTTCTTTCATAATTTCAGAAACGTATTTTTCACTGGCCTTAATTCTTTTCGTGTGAAGTATCGCTGCGATTTTTTCCGCGCCGTGAATTTGTTCGCTATCATTATAAATATTCTGTATCTGCACTTTTAGTTGTTCCAGGCGTTTAGCTGCAAGTGTGTCACTTTGTTTATTCCGAAAAATATGATTGTAAAAGGTACCACGAGGAACCTCCAGTGCTTCGCATAAGGTATGTACGCTGAATTGACCATACAGTGATTCCAAAGCTTTCAACTTTTCTTTTTAAACTCGAAAATTCCTGCGGAGTGATGACTGTACCTGTTTTGGCCACAGTCCGCTGGTAGTTCTGTATCCACCTATAAAAGGTGCTTCTCGGTATCTTATTTTTGTTACAAATTTGGAGTACTGTTTCATCGTTTTGATAGTGCTTGACAAATGCCTGCTTTTCTTCTTTTGTAAATTTCATTGAAACCTCCTTATATGGTTTTATAAGGATATGGTAGCATAGATATGACTAAGCAGGTAGTAATATATCTTCCGACTGTAAAATGATTGGACTTTATGATATAATTAAACCCCTCCAAACTCAAAACGGGATTAGAGGGCAGTGATAATCTTGTTCAGACGTGACAGAGCAACCCACTAAAGCGTCGTTTTTTGTTTGGTGGGTTTATCCAAATACAAAGAGCCGATGGCTGTGATTACTCACAAGCTCGTCGGCTCTGCGTCTGGCCCTTTGAGAACAGTTATATATAAATCCGTTGTTTCAATTAGTGCTTCCCACTTACATTTAGGGCAGTAGAGAGGGAAGTTTCTTAATTCCGTATCTTCCCGTATCATTGTGCGAGTCTTATTACCGCAGATAGGGCATAATATCCATTCTGTTTTATTCAAAACCTTTGTCCTCCGACCTATTTGGATTTTTGCTTGTTCAAAAGTATTGCACATATAATTACTGCCGCACAGAATATAAGAATGAAATACCATAGCTGATCTGATCACTACTACACCTTTTTGAATAGGGTTCGACAAGTGCTCCAAAGTTGCCCGGCCCAATAAAATATAATCCACTGATAATTCAAATCGTACAAGTTATCACAAATTTGAAATAGACAAGAGTTCCGCAAACCATGTCTCCTTTATTTTTGCGAAATTTATTTTATCTTATCAATCTCGATTACAAAGATTTCGCAGCGAAGGCCAGCGACATAAACTTTACACTGCGAAGGCAGATTGCCTTGAGCGGCAATCCGTTTACCGCCAATAGAGGAATGATCCGGGGCGTAATTTTCCCACACACAAAAGAATTGCCGGCCGAAAGCGACGACGGGATTGTCCCAGGCATTGGTCTCGCAGGAACTCTCCGGTGGCTACTGTTAGCATAGTGCTATCCGCCATGACAAATCAGAAAACGCCGCGAAACCGTATGAACACTGGGCGGCGAGTTTTTTCATTTGACAGGACAGAAGAAATTGAATCTCCAGCGCGACTTTCGGAGAACAACGGATTAGGATAAATAAAAGACACGTCTCATACACAAGGCGGCAGATTTTATTCTGCCGCCTTACTGCATGTGCAAAGTGTTTTAAGA
>ERZ832317.354-NODE-354-length-67271-cov-12.006814_pt1 | contig 67271 bp, 53 predicted proteins | sample MGYA00519695_ERZ832317 | MGnify/ENA primary metagenome ERZ832317 (study PRJEB31850, sample SAMEA3708726) | human gut metagenome | biome: human gut; feature: human-associated habitat; material: faeces | place: China | collected 2014 ...
GTCTCTACGCCGGCCGGTGTAGGATGTACAGGAAAACGTCCGCAGTCCCGCTCCAAGCGTGACAAGAAAACCGTTCATAACCTCCAGCTGCTCGCAACCGTAATGGCAACACGACTGCAGCCGAAAGCCTACACCTCGCGAGCGGCGGCGCGCAGCGCCACGTATGCCGCTCCGAAGATGCCGGCGTCGTTGCCGAGCGAGGCGACTTCGATCGCCGTGGCGCGACTCGCGGGGAACGCGCGGGCCTCGTACTTCGCGCGCAGGGAATCCAGGAACATATCGGCCGAAGCGGACGCACCACCGCCAAGCACGTAAACCTCGGGATCCACAACGGCGGAGATAATTTGCAAACCGAGCGAGAGATAATCCATGGCGACATCGATCGCGGCGAGCGCCGTCTCATCGCCCGCACGAGCCGCGTCGAACACCGAACGCGAATCGCTCGGACCCACCAGCTCGACAGGCTCGACACCGCGCTCCTCGCACACGCGCAGGTAGTTGTTGACCACGCCGGAAGCCGAGGCGTACTGCTCCAGGCATCCGTGCAGACCGCAGCCGCACGCGCGCTCCTCGGCCGGATTCACGCAGATGTGCCCGATCTCGCCGCCGGCACCGAACGCACCGTCGATGACATCGCCGTTCACCACCACGCCACCGCCGAGGCCCGTTCCGATGGTCACCATAACCATGCTGCGGTGCCCCTGCGCACTGCCGCGCCAGACCTCGCCCATCGTCGCCGCATTCGCGTCGTTCACATAGCGAACCAACGCATGCGGGCAGCGTACCTCGAGCGCCTCTTTGAGTGCCGGGGCGTCGATCTCGATGTTGGCCGCCATGGTGATCACACCGCTTGCGGGCACCGGACAAGGCACTGCCAAGCCGATACCTCGCACGAACAGCATGGGCTGCTGCACGCCAGCCATAAGCTGTTCGATGCCGCTAATCACGGCGGCGTGGCCCTCACCGCATGCCAGCGAGGGCGTGGGAACGCTCGTCTTGCCGAGCAGGTCGCCCTCCTCATCGAACAAGCCGAGCTTGACCGAGGTCCCGCCCACGTCGATGCCGATGTAGTACTGCTTGTTCTCCGCCATGAGGTCTCCTTTCACACCGCCCAAACCGGGCTGTGGCGACTGTATTGCTTCCGCTCTCGAGCTTCCGCTCTCGACTATACCCAGCATCGCGCGACGTGCGCGCCACAACCCGATAGACGGTCCCGACGCCTATTCGATGGCAGAACGGCGGATGCCCGACATGGCAACGCCGATGACCATGCCCAACAGTGCCGGGAACACCCAATTCATGCCCAAATCGGCGAAGGGCATCGTGTCGAACGGCAGCCACACACCCGCGAAGAACGCATCGCGCAGGGCGGTGGCCACGCTCACCACGCCCGTGAAGCCCACAACCCACGGCCACACGCGAGGAACGAGGTCGCACCCTTTGTGCATCATCCCCATGAGCACGATCACGATCGCCACCGGATACAGCGCGTTCAACAACGGGACCGAGAACGCCAGAATCGCATCGAGGCCCACATTGGAAACGGCACAGGAGAACACGGCGAAACCCAAAGCCCACATGCGATAGGGAACACGCGGGAGCACCTCGGCGAAATACGTGCCGCAGCAGCTGATGAGGCCGATGCACACGTTCAGACAGGCAAGCAGGAAAATCGCAGCGACAACCACCGTTCCCATGGAGCCGAAGTGCAAGGTGGCCGAAGCCGTCAGGATCGCGGCGCCGTTCGTTGCATCCGGCATGGCGGGGGCCATATTCAGGCCCACTACGGCCAGGCCGCAGTAGATGAGACCCATGAGCAGGCCGGCAAACACGCCGGCGCGCGAGACCTCACGCGTGAGGCCCGCATCATCGGTCACGCCGAGCTCGCGGATATTCGTCGCGATGATGATGCCGAAGGTGAGCGACGCAAGCAGATCCATGGTCTGATAGCCCGTCTGGAAACCCGCCATGACCGCATTGCCCTCATACGCGCCTTGCGTCGCACGGACGGCGTCCACGGGATTGAGCAGCGCAGCGCCCACCACAGCCACGATCAGCACGATGAGCGCGGGACCGGTGATGCGCCCCAGCAGCTTGGTGAGCGCACTGGGGTGCATGGCCAGCAAGTAGGCCACGGCAAAGAACGCCACCGAGAACACAAGGCGCGCCACTTCGAGCGAGATGCCGGCAGGAAGCAGCGGCTGCAACATCTCAAAAGAGGTCGACGAGGTGCGCGGAATGGCCAAGCACGGTCCGATCGCGAGATAGATGGCGGCGACGAACACGCTCGAGAACACCGGGTGCACACGCGAGGCGAGGTCGCGAATCGTACCGGCAAGGCCGACGGCGATGATGCCGAGCATGGGCAGGCCGATTCCGGTGATGAGAAAACCGATCATGGCGGGTACGACGGCGCCGCCCGCCTGCAGGCCGAGAAGGGGCGGGATAATGAGGTTGCCCGCCCCGAAGAACATAGAGAACAAGGTGACGCCCACGAACAGGGACTGTCGGGACGTGAGTTTTGCGCTCGTCATGTGCGCCTCCCTCCGGATCGTCGTTTCTGTAATGGGAGAAACTGTATCAGAGTGGAGTGCCTATCCGCTAGACGAGTTTGACGATGGGCGCAAATCCCTTCATGAGCTTCTTCGTCTGGCCGGAACGCTCGAACTGGACCTCGATCATATCTCCGGCGGCGGAGATGACCGTACCGGGGCCGAACGTCTTGTGACTCACGCGATCGCCGGCGACGAACGTCGTTGCCGCCGCCTCGACATCCACCTTGCGCTCGACCGTTGCCGAGACGGCGCTCTTCTTGGGGCGCGGGGCGCCGGAGCCAAACGTTGCCGGCTTGCGCGACGCCGCTCCCCTATCGGAACCCGCCGTGCCCACACGGCCGGCATCTGGGCTGATTGCCGTACGGCGCTGCGTACCCGGCGTGGACCGCGTGTAGGAACCGAACACGCGGCCACCGTACATGTCCGAGCCCTGGCCCGAGCCAAAGGTTCCACGGCGATCGCCGCGCTTCTCCCAGCCGGTACCCTCGAACCCGGAAGAACCGATCCCGGAGAACTCGATGTTCTCGGCGGGAATCTCGTTCACAAAGCGCGAGCGCGGGTTTGCCTGCGTGGAACCGTAGGTACGGCGCGTGGCGGCGTAGGTGAGGAACAGGCGCTTACGCGCGCGCGTGATGGCAACGTAGGCCAGGCGGCGCTCCTCCTCCAGCTTTGCCGGATCGTCGTCGGACCAGCCGGCGACGTGCGGGAAGATGCCCTCCTCCATGCCTGCCACGAACACCGCGGGGAACTCCAGGCCCTTGGCGGAGTGGACCGTCATCATGGTGATGGCGTGGCTCTCCCCCGCCAGGGCGTCCAGGTCGCTGCGCAGGGCCAGCCACTCGAGCAGGGCCGGCAGGGCCTTGCAGGCGAGCGGGCCGTACATGCGCTCGACCTCGACTGCGGCGAGAGCGGCGGCGTTCGGAGCGGGAGTGGGCGCCATGGAAGGGTTCGTCAATGCATCGGACAGCGCGCTCGCGGCAGCGGTCATCGCGGTGCCCATCGGCATCGCGGTGCCGGCAGACATGGGGGCGACCTCCGGCACGTCCGCCACACCGGCGGCGCGCAGCTCCTCGAGGCTCTCGAGCGTGCCCTCGATGTCCTCGTGCGTCTCCTCGAATTCGGCGGCGACGCCCAGGAACTCCTGGATGTTCTCGGCTCGGGACTCGGCCTCCATGGTGCCCTCGGCACGGAACGCCTGCACCAGGCCGCTCTTGTCCACGATCATCTCGACGACGTCCTTGAGCTCGCCATCCATGCGGCGTCCCTCGCGCACGATGTTCACAAAGTCGCCGAGGGCATGACGCACCTTGGCGGAGAACATGCCCGTCTCGGCGATGGCGAGCTCGCACGCCTGGAAGAACGAGCAAGCGTTCATGCGGGCCAGATCCTCGATCTTGCCGATAGAGGTTGAGCCGATGCCGCGACGCGGGGTGTTGATGACGCGCTTGACGCTCATCTCGTCCGCGGGGTTCACGATCATCTTGAGATACGCCATGACATCGCGAATCTCGGCGCGGTCGAAGAATCGCGTGCCGCCCACGATCTTGTAGGGCACGCCGGCGCGCAGGAACATATCTTCCAAGATACGGGACTGCGCGTTCGTACGGTAGAAGACGGCCATGTCGTCATAGCTGGTGCCGGCGGCGCGCAGCTTCTCGATCTCGGAGGCGATCCAGCGCCCCTCGTCACGCTCGTCACTCGCCTGATAGGCCTGAATCTTCTCGCCGTCGCCCAAATCGGTAAACAGGCGCTTCTCCTTGCGCCGCGAGTTGTTGCGCACCACGGCGTTGGCGGCGGCCAGAATATGGCCGGTCGAACGGTAATTCTGCTCGAGCTTGACCACCTTGGCCTGCTTGAAATCCTTCTCGAAGTCGAGGATGTTCGAGATGTCGGCGCCGCGCCAAGAGTAAATCGACTGATCGTCGTCGCCCACGACCATGAGGTTCTGGTACTTGGCGGCGAGTAGGTTGGCGATCTCGTACTGGACATGGTTGGTGTCCTGGTACTCGTCGACGCTGATGTAGCGGAAGCGCTCCTGGTACTTCTCGAGCACCTCGGGGCGGGTTCGCAGCAGCTCGAGCGTGCGCACGAGCAGATCGTCGAAATCCATGGCGTTCGCGGCGCGCAGGCGGCGCTCCAGCTCCAGGTACACCTGGGCAGCCTTCTGCTCCTGCGGCGAGCTCGCCTTCTCGATGAGCTCCTCCGGGCCGATCATGGCGTTTTTGGCCGTGGAGATCTTGGAGCGGATCATGTTGATGGGGTACTGCTTTTGCTCGATGCCCAGGTGGGTCATGATCTCGCGCACCATGCGGCGGGAATCGTCATCGTCGTAAATGGTGAACTGGCCGGTGTAGCCGAGCAGATCGGCATCCTCGCGCAGCATACGCACGCACATGGCATGGAAGGTGCACACCCACATGCCGCGCATACCGCCGTCGGGCAGCATGGCGGAGAGGCGCTCGCGCATCTCAGCAGCAGCCTTGTTGGTGAACGTGATGGCGAGAATCTGCCAGGGGCGAATGCCCAGGTCGCCGATCATGCGGGCGATGCGGAACGTAAGCACGCGCGTCTTGCCCGATCCAGCGCCGGCGAGCACGAGCAGTGGGCCCTCGGTGGTGAGGACCGCCTCGCGCTGTGCGGGGTTGAGCGTGTCGATGTCGACGAGGGGACGCGCCGGGGCGGCGGCGTTCGGGACCGCAGCGTACGCCGGGGCGGCGGGGGCGTACGACGGGGCTGGGGCCGGGACGACGGGGGCCGCTGGTTCGTAGTCCACAGGGATGTAATCGGCGGGAACCTCGACATGGTCGGGCGTTGCGCCATACGCGTCGAGCGGCACGAGGTCGGGCTCGGGGGTCGGAACGGGAGCGGGGGCGTCCCAGAGGCCAGGCTGATTCGACATACACTCTCTCCAAAACACACGAGGGCCGACACAAGGCCGGCCTTCAACTTGATCTCATTCAGTATACCGAGGCATGCGGATAGAAACGCCCCGGGCGCGCGGACGAACCCCTTCTCCGCAAGCGGGGCACGCGCTTACGCGCCGACGCGGGTCACGTCGTAGGGCGTGGTCTGGTACACGTAGTAGTTGAGCCAGTTGGTGTAGAGCAGCTGGGCCTGCGCGCGCCACGAGCACAGGGGCTCGCGCGCGGGGTCGTCGTCGGGGAAGTAGTTCACCGGCACGTCCGGGTCGATTCCGGCGCGGACGTCGCGCTCGTACTCGAGGCGCAGCGTGTCGGCGTCGTACTCGGGGTGTCCGAACACGAAGAACCGTCGGCTGTCCAAGCTCTTCACCAAGTACAGGCCCGCCTCATCGGAGCTCGCGATGACCTCGAGCTCGGGATGCTCGCGCACGGCGTCCTCATCAACGCCGGTATAGCGCGAGTGGACGGCAAAGAAACGATCGTCCAAGCCGCGGACGAGTGGGGAGCTCGGCTTTTCCAAACGGTGCCCGTACACCCCCGAGAGCTTGGCGGGCAGCTCGTGCTTGTCGATCCCGTAATGATGGAACAGGCCCGCCTGCGCGCCCCAGCAGATATGCAGCGTGGAGTGAACGTTGGTGGTGGACCAATCCATGATCTCCACGAGCTCGTCCCAATAGTCGACGTCCGCGAAATCGAGCTTCTCGACCGGGGCGCCGGTGATGATCAGCCCGTCGAAGCGCTCGTCGCGCACCTCGTCGAACGTGCGGTAGAACGTCTCGAGATGCTCTGGCGAGACGTTCTTGGCCTCGTGGCTGCGGGTGCGCAGCAGCTCGACCTCGATCTGCAGGGGCGTATTGGAGAGCTTCCGCATGATCTGCGTCTCGGTGGCGATCTTGGTGGGCATGAGGTTCAAGATCAGCACGCGCAGCGGACGAATGTCCTGATGCAGCGCGCGATACTCGGTCATGACGAAGATGTTCTCGCTCTCGAGCGCCGCGGTAGCGGGCAGGGCGTCGGGGATGCGAATGGGCATGGGGCCTCCTTGGTTCACATCCCCCTATGGTACGACACAAACGTGCGCGCTGGGAGGTTGGCTCGATGCGAACCGGTGCCGGAGCGAACCGCGCGCCACAGACGCCGTACGTGCGTGCCCGCGCTGCCCCGCAACCCCGCCGCGCCCGCAACCCGCTGCACCCGCAGAGCCCATCATGCCCGGAACGTCCGCCCCCACATGCCGCCACCGCAATGTGTCAGAACGAAGTCGTGTCACTTTATCTCGGCACAGTGCTCGGCGCGAATTACAATTTCCCTTACGCGAACTTCGGCCGAAAGGACTCGAATATGTACCAGACTCGAAAGATCGGCGTGATCGGCCAGGGCCACGTGGGCGCGCATGTCGCCAACAGCCTGCTGATGCAGGGTATCACCGACGAGCTCTACCTGTGCGACATCAATGAGACGAAGGTGACCTCCGAGGTCCAGGACCTGCGCGACTCACTCAGCTTCGCGCCGTACAACACCAAGATCGTGAACTGCGGCGACCGCTACGAAGAACTCTCCTGCTGCGACATCGTTGTTAACGCCGCAGGCAAGGTCGCACTCGCCGCGACCAACCGCGACGGCGAGCTATTCTACACCACCGACGCCGCGCGTACCTTCGCCAATCGCGTCGTCGACGCCGGGTTCGACGGCATCTTCGTGAGCATCTCCAACCCCTGCGACGTCGTGTGCACCGAACTCTGGCACCTGACCGGCTATGATCCCAAGAAGATCATCGGCTCGGGCTGCGGTTTGGATTCAGCGCGCCTGCGCACCGAGATCTCCAAGCAGATCGGCATCTCGCCCAAGTCCATCGACGCGTACATGATCGGCGAGCACGGCTTCAGCCAGATCGGCGCGTTCAAGGCGGCGACCATCGCCGGCAAAAAGCTCAGCGAGCTCGAGGCTGAGAACCCCGAGAAGTACGCGTTCGACCACATGCAGATCGAGGAACTCGCACGCAAGGGCGGCTATGTGACATACGCCGGCAAGCAGTGCACCGAGTACGCCGTCGCCAACTCCGCCGCGCGTGTCTGCGCCGCCGTGCTGCACAACGAGCACGCCGTGCTCTCCGCCTCCACGCTCATGACCGGCCAATACGGCGAGGAGGGCATCTTCACCTCACTGCCGTGCGTGATCGGCGCTGAGGGCGTCGAGGAGGTCTACACACTTGATTTGTCCGAGCGCGAGCTCGAAGGCTTCCACAAGAGCTGTCAGCACATCCGCGACAACATCGCCCAGCTTGATTGGTGGGACGAGGCGGCCTGGAACGCCAAGTAGCCGCGAGACGTGCCTCACGCGACGAGCGGCATCATGATGATGATCATCGCGAAGCCCAACAGGTCGGTCGGCGAGAACACCACGCCGATCCACAGGGCGCTCAACACCGTGGCGGAAATGGGTTCGACCGTGGAGAGCATCGCAGTCTTGAGCGATCCGATCTCGTGCACACCCTGCATATAGAAAAGGTACGAGCACCAAGTGCCCAAGACCACAAGCGCGCCGAAGACCACCCAGCACGAGATGTCGAACGAGGCGACAGCCTGCCCCCAATCGGGCACGAACGGAGCGGCGATGAGACCGACCAGCAGCATGGCCCAGCCATTCACCGCCGAAACACCGTAGGTGGAGAGGATCTTGCCGGGAAACACCGCAAGGCCGGCCCCTCCCAAAGCGGCAAGCAGGCCGAACACGAGACCCTCGGGCGGCAGCGCCATCTGCGAGGGGTCCCCGCCGGTGGTGATGAGAAAGGTGCCGGCGAGTGCAAGGACCATGCCGATGACCTCGCGACGCTTGGGCGCTCGTCGGCCGATCACACACGCAACCGCCGCAACGGGCAGAAGCTGCAGGCTCTGCAGGACCGTTGCCGTGGCGGAATTCGTCGCCTGGATGGCCATGAGGTAGGAGAACTGGTTGAGAAACAGCCCCGCGCCCGCGAAAAGCAGCAAATCCCGCACAGCGGACTTGTCGCGCAGCAGCTCAAAGGGACGGCGATCGCCGCGCGCAACGGAAAACAGCAGAAACAGGATGCCCGCGAGGACCATACGCACGCTCATCACCCACATGGGGTCGATTCCGCTCGAGCGGAACAGATAGCTCACGGCCGTACCGGAAAAGCCCCACAGCGCGCCGCCCGCCAGGGCGCAGGCCACACCGCGCAGGTTCATGTGATACGACCCGGCACGCAATGCCGTGCCGGCGTGCGTCTCCGCCATCATCCATCCCTCCGTCTTCGGCAACCGAATCTTTGATCGCCACCCATCATGTCACATCGCCCACCTCGCATGATGTCGAAATGCGCACTCCCCTTGCACTACACGCAATTCCCGCTTTCCCGTGTCGTCCGGTACCCGTGCAGAACAATGAGCCCGGCCCGAACGCATCGTTCAAGCCGGGCGACCCCATGCCCCAGAAGCGCCTGAGGGGAAGCACTCGGGGCGTCATATGGCCTCTCTTAGGCGAGGAATCCGAAGAACGCGCCGACCAGGGCGATCGCAATCGTCATGAGCAGGATGCCCGTCGCCTTCATCCCCTTCTTGAGGCAGCCGTACATGAGGAACACGTACAGCAGCGAGAGCAGGGAGGGGAAGATCTGATCGAGGTACGACTGCATCTCGAAGGTAGTCTCGCCAATGGTCATCGCCAGCGGCGTGGACAGGGCGACCATGCTCGCGCTCATGCCGCTCTGGAGCATGAGGCCGCCGAAGTTCAGGGCATGCAGGCCGCGAATGTTCTGATGCACAGATCGGCTTAAGCAGGGTGCCATCACATGACGGACGCAAATCCGCTCCATTAATCATAAGCATGTTATGATTACCTTAATCGTAACATGCTTAAGGAGATCATCGTGTTTGTCGGACGAGATGCTGAGCTTAAAACCCTCAACAGCCTATACGCGAAAACGGACTTCCAAATGCTCGTTCTCTACGGGCGGAGGCGTGTTGGCAAAACTGCCCTGCTGTCGCATTTCTGCAAAGACAAGCGAACTTTGTTCTTCACCGCCGAACAGAAAAACGATGCCGACAACCTTCGATCTTTCTCACGAGCTATTTGGAGGTTCTTTGGGGAGCGCGAGGATAATCCCGCATTCGAATCATGGGGCACTGCGCTGGGCTACATCGCCGACCACTGCCCGCAAGACGAGCGAACGGTCTTTGTCTTCGATGAATTCCCCTACGCTGCCATGGCAAACCCCTCACTGCCCTCTACGCTTCAAATCGCCATCGACCACTCCTTCAAATCGACCAATCTGATGCTCGCACTTTGCGGCAGCAACGAAGGATTCATGGAAAGCGAGGTGCTGGGATATAAGAGCCCTCTATATGGACGCAGGACCAGCCAGATTAGACTCAAGCCATTCGACTATCGAGATTCCGCTCGCCTACTCGCCGGACATACCGCCGAAGAGCAAGTAACCTATTACGCAGCGTTTGGAGGCACGCCCTATTACCTCGAGCAAATCGACAAATCCCTGACGTTTGCGGAGAATGTACGACGCCTCATGTTCGACATCTCCGGAATCTTGTACGCAGAACCGCAAATGCTCATAAGACAGGAACTTCGAGAGCCCGCAACATACACTTCCGTGCTCGACGCAATCGGGTCGGGCGCGACCAACCCCAAGCAAATCGCCGAGCGTGCTGGCATCGATCCAGCAACAGTGAGCAGCTACCTTGCCGCTCTCACGCGGCTCGGTCTGGTGACACGCGAGGTGCCCTTCGGTGAAGACCCCTCTCGCTCCCGCAAAGGCCTGTACTACTTGAACGACCCATTCTTCGCCTTCTGGTATCGATTCGTCAGCCCGCACATCGGCGCAATCGAAGCGGGCCTTGGCGACGCGGCGGCAAAGATCGCGACGCAGGGAGAGGGCCTTTCAACCTATGTCGGCTCTCAATTTGAGGGAATCTGCCGCCAATGGCTCATCAATCAAGCCCAAGCGGGAAACCTGTCGTTCTTACCGCTTGAAATCGGACACTGGTGGGGTACCGACCCCTCGATTCGAGAACGCGTGGACATCGATGTGGTCGCTGGAAACAAAATGAGCGGAGACCTCTGCGTTGGCGAATGCAAGTATCGATCCCAATTCAACGAGAGCGACGCGATTCAAACCCTCGAGCATCGCGCGACGCTCATCCCCGGTTTCGAGCGAACCCACCACATCCTGTTCATGAAGGGAGAACCAAGCAGAGAGACATGGCGCAAGGCAGACAACCGCCAGGACCTCTCGATTATCACGCTTGCAGATGTCTATACGGACATTGCCGAGCAATAGCCTGCACGCTTACCCCATAACGGACGGGAAGCGGGGTCCTTACCGCACGCCGGCCTCGTAATCGGCGATCGCGGCTAGGAAGGCCGCCCCATATGCGTCGGCCTTCTTCTCGCCGATGCCGGGAACGTCGAGCAGTTCCTCTCGCGTGGCCGGCCTCTTGCGGCACATGCCACGCAACGTGGCATCTGAGCAGATGATGTACGCGGGAACCTGATGCTCGTCGGCGAGCTCCCGACGCAGATCGCGCAGCTCCTCGAACAGCTCGGCATCATCGCCCACGCGCGAGCGGGCATCCAACGCCGCCTCCTCACGCACCAAATCGACAGCGCGCCGCGCACGGCTGGCCGATTTGGTCTTCGAGGCGCGTTTCTTCACGGTGAAGGCAAACTCGCCCGCATGCTGCGGTGCCAGGGCCTCATCGGCGCGAGGGCCGAGGCCCACCACCGGGAAGCGCCCCTGCGACTGCACCAGGTACCCGCAGCCCACCAACTGGTCCACGACCTCCTTGATGCGCTTGAGAGGGACCTCGCCCACGGCGCCGTACCCGGGAGCGTCGAACAAGTTGAACTGCCGGATCTTCTCGGTATTCGCGCCATGCAGCACATCGGCAACGAGCGCCTTGCCAAAGCGCCCACCCGTCGCGGCGACCATCCGCAGGGCGGCGAGCGCGACGTCCGTCACATCCTCGACCTCGTAGCGCGTCAAACAGTTGGAGCAGTTTCCGCACCCCTCAGATGACGAGGCCCCGCCGGTCTCGATGCCAAGAGCCCCCTCGTCGCCGAAATACCGCAGGATGTAGGCGCGCAGGCAACCGGTCGTTTGGCAATAGCCCTCCATCTGGGCGAGCAGGCGATAACGGTTCTGACGCGCAAACTCGCGCTCCTCCAGGCTCAACGTGTCGTCCGGCACATCCTTCTCGATGAAAAAGCGACGCAGGCTGAAATCGTGCCCGTTCCAAAGCAGATAGCACGCCGCAGGGTCACCGTCGCGCCCCGCGCGGCCCGCCTCCTGGTAATACGCCTCGATGCTCTCCGGCACGTTGTGGTGGATCACGTAGCGCACGTTCGGCTTGTCGATGCCCATGCCAAAGGCGTTCGTAGCGACCATGAGCGGCGCGGCGTCGGCGATAAAGGCCGCCTGCTCGGAAGCGCGATCCTGTTGCCCCATACCCGCGTGGTACCGCGCGACCCGGATGCCGTGCGGCCCCAGGACACGGCCGAGCTCGTCGGAGAGTTCGTCCACCGCCTTGCGCGTCGCGCAGTACACGATGCCGCTCTCGTCCTTGTGGGCGAGCGCGTAATCGCGGATCCAGGTCGCCTTGGCCTTGTCTCCCATCTCCTCCACGTTGAAGGAGAGGTTCGCACGGTCGAAGCCAGTCACCACCGACTGCGGCGAATGGAGCCCGAGCATCTCGGAGATGTCGTCGCGTACGCGGTTCGTCGCCGTGGCCGTAAAAGCCGCCACCACGGGGCGCTGGGGCAGCGCGTCGATGAAGTCGGCGATCGCGAGATAGGAGGGCCGGAAATCCTGGCCCCATTGGGATACGCAGTGCGCCTCATCGACCGCGATCAGGGGCAGGCCCAATCCACCGGGCTGAGCCAGGCGCTGGGCGAATTCGACGAATCGAGGATCGGACAGACGCTCGGGCGCCACGTACATGATCTGATACCAACCCTCTGAGGCGCGCTTGAGCACCGTATTCTGCTGGGCGGGCGTGAGCGAGGAATTGAGATAACTCGGTCGGGCGCCGACTTCCTTGAGTGCGCGGACCTGGTCGCCCATGAGCGAGACGAGGGGCGAGATGACCAGGGTGAGCCCCTGCAGCATGAGGGCCGGGACCTGATAGCAAATGGATTTGCCCGCGCCCGTGGGCATAACGCCCAACGCGTCCTCACCGGAGAGGATGGCAGAAACCATCCGCTCCTGACCCGGACGGAAGGAGTCGTAGCCAAAGTACTGTTTGAGTGTCTGCTTTGCCCCGTCTATCACGCGCCGCACCTTTCGCTTTCGATACCGCACACGATGATAGCCGTTCGTGCAGACAGTGTATCGTAGCTTGAATCGTCGATTTGGCAATGATAGACTCACATTATCGTCGATACCGATAGAACCGGGGGTCGCCATGGAGCTGAGGGAATCCGACCGTATCGAATTCAAGCTCGAGGTAAACGAGCGCATCTGCAAGACGGTCGTGGCGTTTGCCAACACGCTCGGCGGCACCATCTACGTCGGCATCGACGATTTCGGCAATCCAATCGGCGTCCCCTCCGAAGAGCTCGACGGTGAGATGCTCAAGCTTAGCAATCTCATCCATGATCTCGTCTGTCCCGAGATCATGCAGTTCGTATCGATAGAACCATATGATCTCAACGGAAAGACGCTCATCAAGATCGGCGTCGACGTCGGAGACGAACGGCCCTACTATCTTGCGAACAAGGGACCCGTACCCGCCGGGACATTCACCCGTGTGGGGCCCGCGAATATCCCCATGTCTCGACGGGACATCCGACGCATGATCCGCCTGGTAGACGGAGATTCATACGAGACGCGTCAGTCTCGCATGCAGGACCTGACCTTCCATGAAGCGAGGCGCGCATTCGATTACCGCGGCATCCCCTTCGACGAGACCCGCTTTCAGGCCCTCGGCCTTTACTCCCGAGAAGGAGTCTTCTCCAACCTCGCGCTACTCATCTCCGACCAAAATCCCCATGAACTCAAGCTCGCCATCTTCAACGACGATGCGGAGACTGAGTTCCTCAACCGCCTGGAATGTACCGGCTCGATCCTCAAGCAGTTCGATGACGCTATGCAGTTCCTCACATTCAACAATAACCTGCGCTCCTACTTCCCAACGGCGCAGCGCATCGACAAGTACGACTACCCTCTCGAAGCCGTGCGAGAAGGACTGCTCAACTGCCTGCTTCACCGCGACTACGATGAAGACACCCCCACCTTGGTGAAAATGAACAGAACGCAACTGCGCTTCATCTCGCGCGGAGACTTGTTCGGCATCAGCCTTGAACAGGCGCTCATGGGTTCCTCGAACAGCAGGAACGGAGCCCTTGTGCAAGTCTTCCACCGCCTGGGAATCGCGGAGGCGTACGGTTCGGGCCTGAGGAAGATCTTCAGGCTCTACGAACGCGAGAAACTCCAGCCAGAGGTAGAGGCCAACGGCTTCTTCTATCTCACACTGCCCAACTGCAACACGACGCGCAACCCGCATCTCAATCTCAGGAGAAACGAGGGGCCCGACCTCCGCGGGGATTACGACGCATTCAGGCGGCTCGACGACGAGGGGGCGCTACCACCTGATGTCGCCCACGCATTCCGCCCGCTACGAAAGCAGACGGAGAGCCGGTTGCGCGAGGTCAAGCGGTGCGACGGGCACATCGCCGCGAGCCATGAAGCCGCCATTCCCTCGGACGAGAAGCGACCTTACGCCAGGAAGGTGGAATTGGACGCAAGGTGGACCGGTGACGCAGCAGAACGCCTAATCCTCGAATACGCACGCAAGACGGACGGTGAGCTCTCTCGCCAAGATGTCGAACACGTCCTTTCCTGCGGGCGCGACACGGCACTCAAGGTCCTGAACGGGCTGGTCGAACGCGGAATCATGGCGAAAGATGGTAAAGCGCGCGCAACGCGCTACCACATCATCGAAGCCAAGGGCGCGTGATACAATCGGCCCACACTTTTATCCAATCCCCACCTCGAAGGAGCTGCCGTGGCAAACGCCGTCGACGCACTCACCGATCGCGCGCTCGAACTCGCGCGCCTCACGATCGTCCGCCGCATCATCACCGCGGTTGCCGTCACGGTCTCGGCGCTCATCCAGACATTCCTGATTCAGGCGTTCGTCCAGCCCGCCGACCTGCTGCCGAGCGGCTTTACCGGCGTGGCGGTCCTCGTCGACCGCATCACCGCGCTCGGCGGCGTGCACATCGATACCTCGCTCGGCATGCTCGCGCTCAACATCCCCGTCGCCGCCATGTGCTGGAGCGGCATCAGCAGGCGCTTCGTCATCTTCTCGATGACCCAAGTCGCCCTGTCCTCGCTGTTCCTCAACATCTTCAACTTCGGCCCGTTTTTGGGCGACAAGATCATGCTCATCATCTTCGGCGGCGTGGTTTCGGGCCTGTCCATCGCCATCGCCCTCAAGGCCGGCGCCTCAACGGGCGGCACCGACTTTATCGCCCTGTGGGTCTCCAATCACACGGGCAAGACCATCTGGGGAGCCATCTTCGCCTTCAATTGCCTCATCCTGGTTATCTTCGGCCGGATGTTCGGTTGGGACAACGCCGCGTACTCCATCGTGTTCCAGTTCATCTCGACCAAGACGATCGACAGCTTCTACCATCGCTACGACCGCGTGACGCTGCAGATCACGACGCGCCTGGCGGACGAGGTCATGACCGCCTACGTCAACCACTTCCAGCACGGCATCAGCTGCGCCGAGGTCGTCGGCGGATACAGCCGCGACAGGATGTACCTGCTTCACACCGTCGTATCGACCTATGAGAGCCAGGACATCATCAAGCTCGTGTGCGACGTCGACCCCGGCGCCGTGATCAACGTGTTCCACACGCTCGACTTCGTGGGCGGCTGGTGGGGCGGCCACGTGGACGAGCCGCTGCCCACCGCGGTGCCCGACCCGGACAAGCCCGCCCGCCTGCTGTCCAAGCAGGCCCGCCGCCAGGAGCAGTCCGGCCTGCAGCAGGACGACGGCCGCTAGCCCAACGGAAAATCGCTCCGAATCGACTGCATGCCCTGAGTGGTCTCCGCCTCAATTGGGGGCAACCTCAATTGAGGCGCCCGACAAAGCGCGTGCAATGTCGAAATTGGCACGCTTCAACGCTGCATTTTTCGACAATGCACGCACACCTCGATCACGTCTCAATTGGTGCCTGTCCCCAAGTGAGACGCATCCCCGAATAAGGCGTTAGTCGTCGTCTCCCGAAGGGCCGAGCTGGATGAGGATATCCAGCGCCGCCTGAACGGGCCCGATACCGCCGTTGGAGACATCTGCATTGATGCCACGCCCGATACCGCTGCCATTGCCCGCCCCGACCTTGTATGGGACCGTGAACTTGCGCGTCTTGGGGAATGCGATGGCGCCCAACTTGGTGCGCAGCTCGAACGCAACGTCCTTGGGCACGTCGACGCCCTGATACGTGAGCTTACCCGCGATGAGCGAGATGCTCTCGAGGCCGAGCCTGTCGACGCGAATGCGGATGCGCGTGCGGTCGAACAGGTTCTGCGCGGCCTCGGGCAGCGCGCCGAACGTCTCCTCGCACTCCTGCTGCAGCGCGTCAACCTGCTCGAGCATATCGGCCGCAGCGAGCTTTCGATACACCAGCACGCGGCGGTCGACCGCCGGAACGTACTCCTCTGCCAGGAAAAAGTCAGCTGGCAGGTTGATGGCAACGCCCGACTGCTCCACGTCCGCACCGCCTTCACCGCGCGCCTCCGCCACGGCAGCCCCAAGCATCTGCGTGAACAGATCGAAACCCACGCTCGAAAGATTGCCGTGCTGCTCGGCGCCCACCAGCGAACCCGCGCCGCGGATCTCCAAGTCGCGCATGGCGATGCGCATACCGCTGCCCAGGTCCTGGAACTCGGAAAGAGCGGTAAGGCGCGCCGTGGCCTCCTCGGTGAGGGGCAGCTCACCCGGGAACATGAAGTACGCGTACGCCTGCGTGGCCGAACGCCCCACACGACCCTTGAGCTGGTAGAGCTGCGCCAAGCCCAAACGCTGCGAATCCTCGATGATGAGCGTGTTCGCACTCGAGTTGTCGATGCCGCTCTCCACGATGGTGGTGGCGATGAGCACATCGATCTTCTTGGTGGCGAACTGCACCATCACATCCTCGACCTCGCGCGGGCTCATCTTGCCGTGCGCCACGCCGATACGCGCCTCCGGCGCCGCCTCGAGCACGCGCTCGACGGCGTCGTCGATGGTCTTCACGCGGTTGGACACGTAGTAGACCTGGCCGCCGCGGCCGATCTCCAGACGAATGGCCGCGCTCACCACATCCGGGTCGTACTCACCCACATGCACAGCGACCGGGCGACGCCCCGTAGGCGGTGTGGTGATGAGGCTCATGTCGCGGACACCGCTCATGGCCATCTGCATGGTGCGCGGGATGGGCGTCGCGGAAAGCGTGAGCACGTCGATTTGCTCGCGCATGTTTTTGAGCTGCTCCTTGTGTTGGACGCCGAAACGCTGCTCCTCGTCGATGATGACCAGACCGAGCTCATGCGGGTTCACATCGGCCGAGAGCAGGCGGTGCGTGCCGATGAGCACGTCGACTTTACCCTCGGCAAACGCGGCCAGCGCGCGGCGCTGCTGCGCGGGCGTGCGGAAGCGAGAAAGCACCTCGACCTCCACACCAAAGGGCGCAAAGCGCTCGAAGAACGTCTCGTAATGCTGCTGGGCGAGAATCGTCGTAGGGCATAGAACCATGACCTGACGTCCACCGTCGACACACTTGAACGCGGCACGCAGGGCGACTTCGGTCTTTCCAAAACCCACGTCGCCGCAAAGCAGGCGATCCATGGGCTTGGTCGACTCCATATCGGACTTGATGTCGGCAATGGCATCGAGCTGGTCGCGCGTCTCATCGTACGGGAAGCTCTCCTCCATCTCGATCTGGCTCGCGCTGTCCGGCCCAAAAGCGAAGCCCGTGATGGAGCTACGGCGTGTATACAGATCGACCAGATCGAACGCGAGCTTCTTGGCGCTCTTGCGGGCCTTGGTGGTGGCACGACTCCAGTCGGCGGTGTTGAGGCGTGTGAGACGCGGGTTGTCGCCGTCGGGACCGACGTAGCGCGTGATGCGGTCGACCTGTTCGAGCGGCACGTACAGCTTGTCGCCGCCCGCATACTCCAGCATGAAGTAATCGCGCTCCTTGCCGCCCACCTCCTGGCGGACAATCTCGGAGAACAATGCGATACCGTGCGTGGCGTGAACCACGTAGTCACCAGGCTTGAACGGGAACGTCACCTCGGTGATGTCCACGCGGCGACGCGGGCGACCGCGCTTGCCGTCCATGCGCGAATTGAGGTCGGCCAGACTGAACACAGCCAAATGAGCCGAGGGTACAACCACGCCGGACGGAATGGGGATGTCGACGAAAGTCACGCGACCGCGCGTGATGGTGGGCACGGCCACGGAGCCCTCCTCGAGGCCGCGTGCGTTGAGTGCATCGACATCTCGCCTGAGCAGGGAGACGGTCACGTCAGATCCCACATGGCCCGCATTTTCCGGCGCCGCCTGCAGCGACTCCTCGAATGGGACGGAGAGATCGGTGAACGAGAGCTCCATCGACTCGCGCGCTCCGCGATCGGGGATGGCGAACACGCAGGCATAGCGGTTGTTCACCACCTCCTGGATACGACTGACAAATCGGTTGTCGGAGCCTGCCAACGCCGGCTGCTCGATCTTGAGCTCAGCCGTGACCTGGCCGCCGGCGCGGATGAGGCTCACGTAATTCAGGCGTTGCTGCCGCCCGAAATCAAGTTCCTGGGGGCGAACGTAGAGGCCGTCCAAACGCGTGACCTTCGCATCGGCGGCACGGCGCTCAAGATCCTCGTACGCACGCGTGCAATCGTCGAACAACGACCGCGGCTCGGAAAGGATCACGAGCGCATCGCGGTGCACGTGCGCGAGCGGGCTCACCGTGCCCCCATACATCAGCGGCAAGAACCGCTCGAGTTCAGGTGTGACCACGCGCGCCTGCACGAGCTCGAGCAACGCCGCAAGCTCCGTGTCATTCTGCGCGGGCAGATAAAGCGCCTCCGAGATGCGTTTCACCGCGTCATCGGTGAGGGCGAGCTCGCGAACGGGACTTATCTCGACCGACTCCTCATCGCCGATCGTCTGGCCGGTCGACGCCACCATGAGGCGGATGCGGTCGATCTCATCACCGAAGAACTCGATACGCACCGGGGCCGTGGATTGGGCGGCCCAAATTTCGACGGTATCGCCCTGCACGCGGAAGAGGCCGGGAGCATCGGCTGCGTCGGCGCGCGTGTACCCCATGCCCACCAGACGTGCAGGCACTTGCTCGAACGAAATCTCATCCCCTACCGAGAAGACGGTCGATTGCCAATAACGGCTCGCGAGCGGAGGGACACAGCGCAGCAGCGAACGCGCCGAGGCGACCATGATGCACGATTCGCCCTGGGCAACACGCGACATGGCGGCACAGCGAGCGGCGACCACCGCATCGTCCGGCTCGTTACTTTTCCAGGGATAATCCTTACGCTCGGGGAAACGGGCCACGTGCTCCGCGCCCACATACGCCGCGAGCGAACGAGCCGCCCGTTCCGCCGCCTCCTCGCCCGAAACGATATACACCGTGGGACGCGGGGTGCGGGCAAACTGCGCCGCGACCGCAAGGGTGCGACCGGATTGGGAAATCGCAAGCGTGGCGTCCTCACCAGCGGCGAGGGCCACCTCGATGTCCTGAAGCGCTTCCGCGGTGTAGAGCTGCGCGGCTATGCGGTGAATAAGCATGAAGGGTGCCTCTCAACAAATCTCAATGGGCTATCCCAGTTTGGCGCTTGGGCAGATGTCGGCCAGCGGGCACTCGCCGCACAGGGGCTTGCGGGCGTCGCAGATCTCGCGTCCCAGCATGATCCACTGGTGATTCACGTCATTCCAGTACTCACGCGGCAAGATCTTGAGCAAGTCCTGCTCGGTTTTGAGCGGCTCCTTCTCATGGGTCTTGGGCGAGAGCTTGAGGCGATGCGCGATGCGGTTCACATGGGTATCCACCGCAATGCCATCGACGATTCCGTAACCGACGTTCAAAACGATGTTGGCCGTCTTGCGCCCCACGCCCGGAAGCTTAACGAGCTCCTTCATCTCGTTGGGGACCACGCCGCCGTAATCAGCCACGATCATCTGCGCGCACGCGATGCAGTGCTTGGCCTTGGTCTTGTAAAAGCCGAGCGACTTGATGACGTCGGAAAGCTCCTCGTATGTCGCCCCGGCCATCTGCTCTGGCGTGGGCCAACGGCGAAACAACTCGGGCGTCACCTTATTGACCTGGGCATCCGTCGTCTGCGCAGAGAGCAGGACGGCGATGACCAATCTGAACGGCGTTTCATGGTCCAGGAAGCACTCAACCGGGCCATAGCGCTCATTGAGCCTACGACATGTCTCGATCGCGCGCTCGCGCTTGGCCGCATTCGTCTCACGTGGCATGGTTCGTGCACGCTCCTCGCTTACTCTTCGTTGTCCGCTACATCGCTGGATACATCCGAGATCTCGAGCAACTCGGCCGCCAGGGCGTCATCCTCCATCGCGGTGACGCTCTTGAGCTTGCGCTCGATCACATTCGTGCGAGTGTTGATGATGCCGTCGACGGTCTTGCCCGCCGTTTCGATCTGCCGAAGTGCGCGGCGCAGCTCCGCCTGGTATTTGGGAAACTCGGCTTTCACGGCACTCAAGACCCTTTGGATCTCATCCGCCCTGCGCTGGAAGGCAAAGGTCTGATAACTCATCTGCAGACTGTTCAAGATGACCGCCATGGTCGAAGGGCCCGCGATGTTCACCTGATAGTCGCGCTGCAGGCACTCGATAAGACCGGGACGGTCCACCACCTCGGCATATAGCCCCTCGAACGGCAAGAACATGATTGCGAAGTTCGTGGTCTCCGGAACGCTCAGATACTTGGAGGAGATATCTTTGGCCTCGGCTTTGATCACCTGCTCGAGGGCTCGGCGCGCCGCCGCCACCCCTTCCGCATCGCCCGCCTCGATGGCGTCGCGCAAATGCTCATAGGTGTCCCCGGGGAACTTGGAGTCGATGGGCAGCCAAATGGGATCGCCGCCCTCGACGGGCAGCTTGACCGCAAACTCCACGCGCTCCGTGCTCCCTGGCTTCGTGGCCACGTTCTCGGCGTATTGGTCCGCCGTCAGTATGTCCCGCAAAATCGCACCGAGCTGGACTTCGCCCAAGATGCCGCGCGTTTTTACATTCGAGAGCACGCGCTTGAGGTCGCCCACCCCCGAGGCGATGTTCTGCATGTCGCCAAGACCGCGATACACCGCCTCGAGCTGGCTGCTCACCTGTTTGAACGAAGCCCCGAGGCGGTCGTTGAGGGTGGTGGCGAGCTTCTCATCCACCGTGGCCCTGATCGCCTCGAGCTTGAGCTCGTTATCCCGACGAATAGCGCTGAGCTGCACGTCGACGGTCTCGCGGACCTTGTCCAGGCGCTGCTCCACCGCTCCGCGATTCTGTTCGAGATTCTGCGCGATTTCACGACGTGCCTCGTCGGCCTTGGAACTCACCTGATCGATCGCACGCACCTGCGAGTCGAAATGCTGCTGCTCGATGATCGAGGTGCTGGCCGCCTGATTGAGCGTCGCCTGCGTCGTCGTGAGCACCTGGGAGAGCACGGACTGGACGGAGACGAGTGCTTCATTTGCGCGCGTCATCTGCTCGTTCGCCTCATCCATGCGCGCACGGCTGCGGTCGAGCTCACGATGTGCGCGCACTTGCATCACAATCGCCGTGACCGCGCACACCGCAGCCGCAACGGAAGCCAACGCCGCAACCAGTTCCATGTCCATGCCATTGCCCTCACTCAAACGGCCAAATGCCCCACGAGGCGCCGACCGACCTGACATTCTCCCAAACCATCTTAAAGCAGTCGGCGAGTGCTTCCACGACTTCCTCGGGGCTGGCCCCACTCAACACGAACGTCAGCGCGTAGGAGGCGATGAACACCGCCACCAGAAGGACGGGCACGGCCAAGATGAACGCAAGGGTTCGAAGCGCGGCCAACACCCGGCGTCTGCGAACTCGCCTGCGATCGAAGGCCAGCTCAGCCTGATACTCTTCATAAGCGACAGAGTGAGGCGAATCGTCCAAAACGGCACAAGCCGCTTGGGATCCAATAGATTTCCGCTGCTCAATAAAAAGGTCCATGCAAAGCCCTCCTCCTTGGGAAGGACGCACATGGATCGGAACTCTTAGCATTGCGCGGCCGGCGTCCGGAGTCAAGACCCATTCGCTGACCGCGCTCACCTATCACCCGTGCGGTGTCACCGCAACAGCCCGATCAATCACCTAGAACCGGCGAAGCCTTTGCATCAAACCGGCAAACGACGTGCTCAGGCCAAGCGCCAAAGCCCCCAGGGCCATCGGCATTGAAGCATCGCCCGTCGAGGGCAAACCGCTGGCGGGCTTACCGTTGGCAGGCTTACCGCTCGCGCCGGGCGCCTCCTCCGGCATATCGAGCTCGGCATTCGGCTGAGACTGCTCGCCTTCGGGTCGCTGAGGCTTCTCGGGACCGTCGGGTGCGCCGCCCTGGCCGGCTCCGCCATTCGTACCGCCGCTGCCGTCGGACCCATCGCCACTGTTGCTGTTGCCATTGCCGTCGCCGCTGTCACCGCCGTTGCCATTGCCATGGTCACCGCCGCCGTTGTCGCCACCGTTGCCATTGCCGCCCTGATTGCCATCATTGCCATTGCCGCCATCGGGACCAGGAAGCTCGGGGCCAGGCTCGGCGGGGCCCAAATCGACCTGGACCTCATCCGATGTCACCGCGTCGAGGCCGGGCAGACCCTTCACGCGCGCAAAGGCATAGTACTTCTCGCCCGGCATCAGGCTCGTGAACACCGGGTCGGCTGTCCACGTGTTGAGCGGATTGCCCTGAACCGAAGGCTCGTCCCCCAGAAGCACCGGAGCCTCCATGGGCGGATTGGGCGAATCGCACAGCGCGTACTCAATCCGATGCTCCAGCCCCTCAACGCCCGAAACCGTCGCGCTCAAGCGCAGCGAATCCCCGCCGATCTTCTCGACCGAAAGCGCCACCTGCACGTTCGCTGGCGAGACCGTCACCGCAAGCGGGACGCTAAGCTGGCGCGCCTCAGCGCTCGAACCCGCCGCACGGTACGTCACCGTCGCCATGGCCTCATGCGTGCCGGCCGCGATGCCCGCAGCCGGAGAAATCTTCCAGCTCGTATCGGTCCCCTCGGGAGCCACCGCGGAATTCCCCTTTGTCACGACAAACGCATCGGAATCAACGGTGACGGATTCGATGGCCACCTCGGCCTTGCTCGTGTTCACCAGCTCGATGGGCAGGGCCTCCACAGGCTGACCGACTTCCATCGGCTTGAAGCGCAGCGGCTCGGCCTCCAGACCCGGCTCATGGACCTCGTAAAAATCAAAGAGCGTCGCGCTGAAGTAGATGTCCGTCAGGTGAATCTTGAAGTAGCGACCGCGCACCGGACCGTTTGCAAACGTAAAATCGCAGCTTCGAGAACCCTTATTCCAGTCCGGCATCACCGCGCCACTCGTACCGTTCTTTCCGTAGCTTTCGACGAACGTAAACTGGCCACCGTCAACCGGAGTGCCCGCCGGCAACCCGGTATCGGGAGCCGCCGATACCGTCACCGTCATCCTGTCCCAACGCGGCACGCCGTTCGTGCCCGCATTGCCCGGCCTCCAGTAGGTGAGCGAACTGATCTCGCGCTCATGACCCAAATCGATCACGATCCATGCGTCGGGACCGCTCTCCGCATTCGTAATCCAAAACTCGTTACCAGGGCCGTAATATCCGTCGATGACGCGGTTCGCCATCGCCACGCCGTCGCGCGAAGACGAATACGAGTTCACGGCCATCTCCTCGTACGGCACGAAACTCGCATCGCGCTCGCCCGCGGTGAAGGAGAACGTCACAGCCTCGGAAGCCGCCGACATTCCCGTTGCGGGACGGCGCACCTCGACCGTGCGATTTCCCTTGTACGTGCGCCCGATATCAAAAGGCTCCCACGTTCCGCCGTCGACACGCATCTGCAGCCCCTCGACGACCTTGCCGTCCTGGAAGTAGATGCGGTTGGCGCGATCGTTGCCCTCGATCATGATGCGACCGAGCTCACCCTTGGAAATATCGATGGAGTTGACCACATTCGCACCGATGAGCTGGATCTTGATGTCGTTCTCGGCCGTGATCGACTCAAGCTGATCGCCCGTGAGCTGGACCTCGGTTTCGCCGGCGGTCAACTGCGTCCAGGAGGAGCCTCCGTCCAAGCTGTACTTCCAAGCAACGCCGCCGCCGCGCAGGTGCTCGCCCAGGCGGATCTTTCCGCCATGCTCGCCATCATAGGAGAACAGCGCCACCGCGCCATCGGAGCGGCCCATGAGAGCATGGGCGATGCTCACGCACGCATCGCGGTTGACGGTCTCCTCCTTTGTCACCTGAGCGGCTTTTTGCAACGCATCCATGCGGATCGCGTCCAGTGCCACCAGATACTTGTTTTCGGTACGACGGTTGATCTCCTTGATAAGGTCGTGCATCGGCAGCGGATGGAACTTCAAGTCCTCCGCGAGCCTGGAGGCGAATGCCGCCCATTCCTCGGCCGCAGCGCCGCGCTTCACCATAAGGTCGATCTGCCCGCAAATGGCATCGTAGTTGATGGCCTGCGCAGCCCGCGCCGCATTCATCGCCTCTTCCTGGGCGGCGGCGTCGCCGTCAAAGCTCGCAGCCACCAGGCGCGCCTCGTAGCTGTGACGATACGCCTCCGCATCCGCCAGCGCCTCCTGGGCGTACAGGGCGTAACCGCCGCGGAAATCATAGGTGGAGGTACGGCCCCAGTCGCCCATCCAGTGCGCGACGTCGGCGTTCCGGCTCCGCCCAAAACCCGACACGTCATTTTGGACGCGATACGTGGGCACCATCTTGCCCGACGCGTCCCGACGCAGCTCGTACGTGAGCGTCGCCGCATGGCCGGGCTGTCCCACCACGAATGAGGGGACACCCACCATGCCGTTGAGATTGGCGAACGTCTTTGCAAGGGCACCGCACACGCCGCCCTTCTCAAACGCCATCCACAGGCGGTGGTACCTCGTCTTTTCCTGCGTGGCGCCGGGGACCTTTGAAGTTTCGCCACAGCCGATGTGGTAGGGATCGGTCGGCTTTTGATTGGGGAAGTTCGGATCATCGTAAGCGAGGCGATACTTCTCCTGCCAACCGCCCCGCCACGTCGTAAGAGCACCGCCATCCGTTCCGGTGGAGGACTTAATCTCGGTCACAGGGCCGGTGAACTTCGCATCGTCGTAAAAATCGGCGTAGCTATACCCGCCGTTGTTGGTGAAATCGCCCTTGTACCACACATACGAATACGCATTCAGGCGACTGTCCTCATGCTCGGCGGTGGGATAGCGATGCAGCGAGTAGTTGGCCAGCCAGGCGAGCTCCTCGTCTGGGATCTGGTTCTCGAACACATAGCGCATGGTTTCGACCGGCAGTCCGTCGAAGAGCTCCTTCTGGAAGCGATATCGGCTGTCCGCGCGAAAGACCTTGATCATGTTGTAGCGCACGAGCGGATCGGATACGAAACCCGGGTCGCCCGTCCACAGGCGCGCGCGACCCGAAACGTCGAGCGAGGCGGCGATCATCATGCGCAGGAAGACGTCGGCGTCGGCACCAGTCAGATCCCCACCATAGGCCTTACGCAAATCGCGCAGAATACCGAGGGACTGGATGTAGTCGGCCGGAAGCGCCGCGGCGTTCCGCCTATTTGTATGAACCTTGCCGCCCAGGATGTAATGACGCAACGCGGAAAGATCGCCCATCAGCCAATCGACGAGCTCGGCATTGGCCGAATCCTTATCGCAAAACTCGCGGAGCTGTTGCTCACCCGCGCGGTTGACGAGCTCCCGCTGCAAAAGCAGACGCTCCGCGGCCTCATCCAACGTGCCCTCGGCGGCACGGGCCGCAAGGTCGCGCGCACTACCGAGCTTGCGGATCTGTCCATCCAGACTCGCAAGCGACTGAACCGCGCTCGCCGGTGCCGCGTGGGCAGCGACGGGCGGCGTCGCCATGGGGACCGCCACCGATGCCGTGACGATGCCGGCAGCCACGGCGGCCGCCCTGATCGCACTCGTCGCAGTGTGGGACGTATTCACATAACGGGTAGTTGCGAGATAGGCCTCGCGGGGGCGCTGGTCGGTCATGGCCACGGCGCACTCCTTTTATGCTGCGTGTATAGTACCCGCCCATTTTACCCTAGTACCATAGTGGGGAATATGTTTTTCGCACCGCGAAATCGCCTGTCACGAATAAGCCCCCGCGATCGCTCGATCACGGGGGCTCTCTTTCCTTGCGATACGCGAGGCGCCGATCCTAGTAGTTGACGACCTGCTCCTCAAAATAGGCCTGCGGATGAGCGCATACGGGGCACAGCTCCGGCGCAGTGGGGCCAACATGCAGATGGCCGCAGTTCAGGCACTTCCAGACCTTCACGCCCTCGCGAGCAAAGACCTCGCCCTTCTCAACGCGCTCGGCAAGCTTGTTGTAGCGCTCCTCATGGGCCTTCTCAACGGCGCCGACGCCGCGGAACTTGGCGGCGATGGCCGTAAAGCCCTCTTCCTCGGCGGTCTTGGCGAACTCATCGTACATGGTGGTCCACTCGTAGTTCTCGCCCGCCGCCGCGTCGCGCAGGTTCTCCAGCGTACTCGGGATATCGCCGCCGTGCAGCTCCTTGAACCACAGCTTGGCGTGCTCGGCCTCGTTCAGGGCCGTCTCCATGAAGATGTTGGAAATCTGAACGAAACCCTCCTTCTTAGCCTTGGAGGAGTAGTAACGATACTTGGTATGCGCCTGAGACTCGCCGGCGAATGCGGCCTCGAGGTTCTTCTTGGTCTGCGACTGCTCGAAATCCATGAGTTCCTCCCTCGGTGGTGCAACACAGGCACGGCGCCGCGGCTGCACCACATCCGCGACCCGATGATGGGCCGGCCCCTATCGAGAAACCGTCCCAATGAGGTAGTTGTACCCCAATTCCACGATGCCTCAATCAGGCGATGCGCCAAACCCCTTCGTTTTCACAGCAGAACCCCTCGCGTTCCAGATCCGAGAGAATGGACTCGACCAGCTCACGCTCCACCGGAGCTCGGCCTGCATCGCGCTCGAAGGCGCAAAGCGCCGCGTGCACGGACGGGGCATCCATCCCCTCCCCGAGTTCGCCCGCCGCGAGAAGCATGCGCACGATCTCGGCGCGTTTCTGACGACGAGACCCATCGAACTTCGACTGGCGCGTATAGGCCTTAGCGCGTCGAGAGGGGTTGGGAACGGTCTTTTTGAGGTACGCACCGTAATCGAGCATCGCGTAATACCAAGAACGGGGTGTATCGTCTTCGTCCTGAGGAACGGCGTAAGCGCCCATAGGCCCGCCATCGACGTCGATCGATGTTTCGAACGAATCCAGCCCCGCCGGGCAGGTTGCCTCGACGATGGGAACAAGCTCCTTGTCGGGCACAGACGGCACGTCGGGAAAGAGATGGTGCAGCACCACGGTCCTCACGTTCGTCTCGAGGTACACCCCGGGCAGATCGAAGGCGAACGCCCGAATCCCCTGCGCCGTCGCAGGTCCGATACCGGGCAGGGCGACGAGCTCCTTCACTTCAGTGGGGAAGACGCCGTCGTAATCGAACGCGATTTGCTCGGCCGCCGCCTTGAGCGCCAGCGCACGGCGGTTGTAACCCATGCCCTGCCACGCCGCCAACACCTCGGCTGTGCCGGCTTCGGCGAGGGCGAACACGCTCGGGAACCGATCCAGCCATTCGACCCAACGGGTCTCCACGCGCGCCACCTGCGTTTGTTGCAACATGACCTCGGACAGCCATATCTCATACGGATCGCGCGTGCGGCGCCACGGAAGGTCGCGATACAGACGAACCCCTTCCGTCCTCACAAGCGTACGGAAGGGGTTCATGTCCATGCGTGCTCCTTAAGGGCGAGCAGCTTACTTGCCGCACACCTTCCCACACGACGCGTATTCGACAAAGCGGTCGCGGTCGGTGAATTTAACGTCAACAGCGGGATATTGACGGTGATTGACGACATCGTCAAGCGTCACGGAATCAAGGTAGTCGCGCAGCAGCTCCTGAGCACCGGCCCAGATAGGGTGATAGCAGCAGCACTCCATACGCGGGCACATGCCCTCCTCGGCAGTGCAGTCGTTCATGACGAGCGGACCCTGCACAGCCTCGACGATCTGGCGAATGGTGATCTCGGACGGCTTGAGGCGCAAGCGCATACCACCGCGCACGCCGCGCAAGCTCTCCACGATGCCGGCCTGAACCAGACCGTGCTGAATCGAGCGAGCGAAGGAATACGGGACATCCACCGCCTCGGCGGCGGTACGGACCGACAGAAGGCTCTTGTTACCTTCGGCAAGCATCGCCAGCATTCGGAGGGCGTAATCGGTTTTGCGGGAGATATCCATCTCAATAGACTCCTTGCTGGGCTTCACGCCACTCGACCGCAGGTTAAAACACAATCAGTATGAACATGGGAGCCCCGAGAAGACCCCCTATCAATTTATATCAGATTTTTTCATCAACTATACAGCGTTTGACGAAAGACGTCCTTTTGGGAACTCATGTACTTTAAGACTTAAATCTAACGCAAAAAGCCCCGTCAGATGACGAGGCTTTAGTTGCGATGGCGGGAAGTACGGGGCTCGAACCCGCGACCTCCGACGTGACAGGCCGGCGCTCTAACCAAACTGAGCTAACTCCCCAGGCAGGCAATTCGCTTGTGCTCCTTGCTGCGGGGATTAGTATACACAGAGAACGACAACGGACGCAAGAACTTTTTTTCAAAAAAATTTTCCCGTTGCCCAATGGATATAAAACCGCAGGTCAGATGCGGTACAACTCGCCTTAAACAGGCTTCTTCGCGCCGATGAGCGTAAAACTTTTTCTCTAAACCCATCACCCATCCAAGAAAAAAGGGCCGCGCACATGCGCAGCCCCTCCCTATAAATCGATGATCTCGGCCGAGAGAACTCGGCCCGCCTCCACCATCAAGCGCGCGATGGTGGGCCCGCGCATGCCGCGCGGCAATGAAGCCGATCCCGGATTGATCACCAAGCATCCATCGAGCCGCTCGATCATGGCGCGGTGCGTGTGACCGCACACGGCCACGTCGACGTCGCCCAAAGGCAGCCGCTCGCGGAAGTGCGACACCGCGAAACGCAGGCCCTCGTACGTGAACTCGTTCAAACGAACGACCTCGGGGCCGTACGCGTAAAAGCCGTCATTGTTGCCGAGCACGCCGCGAATGGCAGGCACGCTCACCTCAAGCTCGGCCCAATTGGACTCCGAAGTGATATCCCCCGCATGGATCAACAGGTCGCACCCGTCAATCTCACGCTTGAGCTCCGGCGCGAGATAGCCGTGCGTATCCGAGACGATGTCGATGCGGCGCGCCATTACAGATTCAACGCCTTCTTGAGCGGAACCACACGGCGACGGCTCACGGGGATACGCTCATCTACGCCGCTCACGCCGAGCTGAATGGCGCCGGAAGGCACGGTCTCGACATCTTCGACGTTGACGAGGTTCACGATATAGCGGCGATGCACGCGGAAGAAGCCGAACTCGCCCAGCTTGGACTCGAACTGCGCGAGCGAGGTGGTGGACAGGTAGCGATCGTCCTCCGTGAAGATGCAGGAGTAATCGTCCTTGGCCATGATGAAGCGGATCTGATCGACCGGGATGAGGACCTTACGGCCACCCTTTTCCACCGGGATACGCTCGATGTTGGTGGGCTTGGCCACAGGCTCGACCGGCACCGGCTTGGCGCGAGCGATGACCTTCTCGATCGCGCGGTCCAAACGGGCCTCCTCGACCGGCTTCATGAGATAGTCGACCGCATCCACGTCGAACGCCTCGACCGCATGGTCGCTGTAGGCGGTCACGAATACAATCGCAGGCGGATTCTTGAGCTTATAGAGGGCCTCGGCAAGCTGCAGACCCGACGCTCCGGGCATCGAGATATCCAGGAACACGACGTCGACCCTCGTCCCCATGAGCATCTCGATGGCGGAGCGGACGCTCGACGCCTCGGTGATGGAGCCGATCTTGCCCGTCTGCTCCAAGAGGAAACGCAGCTCAGAGCGCGCAGGGGCCTCGTCATCGACGATCATCGCACGTAGCATATAAATCGATTACCTTTCATTCCTACAAATGGGACCCGGCACAGGCGCCGTCCGTACGGTCTCGTACCCATTCTACCCCTCGTCGTACATACTACCCTCAAGATCGAGATGCAGGCGAACGGCGGTTCCGTGTCCGGGCTCGGACTCGACGCTCGTGCGCGACTTGGGCCCGTAGAAGCGCTTGATGCGCTCAGATATGTTGTGCATGGCAACGCCCGCGCCACCGCCCTGGGGTGCATTAGGGTCGGGAGGTGTCACCGATTGGTCGAACAGGCGCATGGCGGTCTGCTCGTCCATGCCCACGCCGTCGTCGGCGACCTCGATGGACACTGCGCGATTCCCCGCCATGGCAACGGTGATGGAGATGCCGAGCGGCCCCTCATCGGGCATGGCATGACGCACGGCATTCTCCACCAGCGGCTGGATGACGAACGCGGGAATCTGCATGTCCTCCGCGTCCTCGTCCACATTGGTGGTCACGACGATGCGGTCCTCACCAAAGCGAGCCTTCTCGAACTTCAGATAGCGCAACGTCTGAGCGATCTCTCGCTTGACGGGAATGAGCTGGCCGGAGTTCTCGAGCGTGGCGCGGTAGAACTGGGAGAACTCGCGCAGGAGCTCGCGAGCCCGCAGGGGCTCGGTACGGGTGAGCGCCGCGATGGTATTCAGCGTGTTGAACAGGAAATGCGGGTTGATCTGGGCTTGCAGCGCGCGGATCTCGGCGCGGGCGGTGAGCTCGGACTGACGCTCGAGCTCGTGCACCGTGAGCTGGGTGGAGAGCAGCTCGGCAAAACCCGATGCCAGCGCATACTGGGTGCGGTTGACGTGGCGCGGGGAGCGGAAATAGAACTTGAGCGTTCCCACGGCCTGACCGCGCACCATGAGCGGCGCGATGATGCCCGCCGGAATGTGGCGGCGGCGTCCCCGCTCGCCGCGCACGTCCATCACGTTGGTGAAGGACTGGGCGATGCCGTGATCGATGACATAGCGCGTAGCGGGGGTGTGAATGGACGACCCCGCCGGAAAATCCTCAGAGAGCTCGCCCACGCAAGCGAGGACGACCTCGCGGTCGGTGACGGCGATGGTCATCGCACGGGTATGCGGCAGCAGGCGGCGGCAGATCTGCTCGGCGCTCTCGGGCGTGAGGCCGCAGGTGATGTCCTCGAGCATCTCGGACGCGACGGCGAGCGTCTGCTCGGTGTATTGGGAGCGCAGCGTGTCAGGCGTGAGGAACGCGTAGATGAACGCGAGGACCAAGATCACGAGCAGCGTGAGCGCCGCGAGGGTCGTGATCGATTCGACGCCCGTGAGGATGGCGTGGCCGAACAGGCAGACCAGCGCGAAAATCGCCATCGCGCTCAACAGGCGTATGGCGGGAAGCGCATCGACAGGGGCCAGGCCGCGCGCACCGGCGGCGATTCGGGCACTCGCCCGCATATCTTGCTTGTTCATTAACGCTCCAACAGGGCACGCAGCCCCTCGTCGCCCGCGAGACCGGCCACGATACTCGGCCAGAAGCTCACAAAGCGCAGATAATCATCTTGATGCTCGCGCGCATGCTCGCGCGCCTCGTCTATCCCATGGCGATAGACGCGCCAATATCCGCGATGCTCGCGGGTGAACAGGGCGCGGACCAGCGCGGTCTTGCGCACGCGGTCGTCCAGCCCATCCGAGATCCACGGACCCGGATAAGGCATGAGCGAGGCGGCCGTGACCGGTGTGATGTCGGGCCGGCGCGCGGCGCTGGCGAGCTTGGCGCGCTCGTAGTACCAGCGGTACACGTTTTGCATGAAACGCGGCGCGTACTCGGCCTGGTGGGGCGGCAGATGCTTGACCACCCAGGCGTTGTCGAACCACACGTCCATACCGGCGAGGCGCATGTTGAACAGGAAGTCCAGGTCCTCACCGCGAGTGATGAACGGATCGAAGGACACGCGGCGAAACGCCCGCGCGTGCACGGCAAAGCAACCGCCGCACACGTAATTCGAACGCGAGATGCGCGTGCCCGAAAGAGCACGCTCCATCCAACGGTTGAACTCGATGCGCTTGGTCCACCAGCGATTGGTGAGACCGTTCTTCTTCGTGGTGTCGGCCAGGGGCGAGCCAGCCTCGTTGTAAAAGTAGCCGCTCTTGGCGAGGATGGGCAGGCGCTGGCGCGTCTCATGCCCCAAGCCGTACAGGGCCTTCTCCAAGAAATCGGGGGCGAGCACCACTTCGTCGTCGTCCAAGAACACCACGGCGTCATGGCCGAGAATAGCGGCGCAGACCAAGCCCATGTTGCGAATGGCGCCGTAGCCGCGCAGGGACACGCCCTCGCCACGCACCTTGGGCGCGATCGCGGCGACACGGTCCATGATGACCGAGGCCTCGCGGTTGGTGACGAGCGTCACCTCGAGCGAGGGATGGTCCTCGATGATGCCGTGGACGCGCTTGGCGATGCGCTCCGTGAGCTGCTGGGGGCAGACGAGCAGCACGATGATGCGGCCGATGTTCCTGACCTGCTCGAGGGCAGCCAGGCAGCGATCGAGCTCGGGGCGCGCGGAGCCCACCTCGGAAGCGTGATCATACGCCCCCGGCGATTCGAGATCGGCGGAATCGCCCGCCCAATAGCTCGGTATCACGATGGTTGGATTCATGCGCCCTCCCCTCGGCTAACAACTCGAGCGGAAGCGCCTGTAATCGCGCGCCGATTCGCGGCGCGCGGTGCGAGCGAACTCCCGCAGCTATTACCTGTTTGTACCCGTTTGCGCGAGTTCACGCTTGATGAGCGGCGTTTTTGCCAGCGAACGGGCAAGCGGATACCCCAACAGATACATGATAACCGCTTCACCCAGCCCCGTGGTCACCAACCCGAAGAGATACATAAGCGGATAGGCACCATCTAGCGAGATGGACGTGAAGGGAATGGTGTAAAAGCCGATCCCCTGCAGCAGCAGAGGGAGATACGCCGGAACGATGAGAGCGTTGGCCAGCACCGGGCCCATGAGCGCGATCGCCGGGCGGCGGCGCAGCTTCCAGGTGAAGGACGCGCCAACGAATGTGGCGAGGGAGCCGAACACCACGTCGAGCATGCCGAGCATGCCCGTACCGGACAAGGCGATGTTGGCGATATTGGCGATGGCGCAGCCCAGGGTAAGCCCCGGAACGGCCGCAGGCGTGAACAGGGCCAAGACGCACAGGGCTTCGCTCACGCGGAACTGGATGGGACCCCAGGCGAGACTGCCCAAAAACATCACCGTGACAAGCGTGGCGGCGGCGTACACGGCCGCAATCATGCCCACGCGCGCGATGTAATGCGTGTCACGCGAGCGCGCGGGAGCCTCACCCGTCATGGCGGAAGGGGTGTTCTTGCTGTTCTGTTCCATGTTCTTCATCACCTTCAAAGAATCGGAGGGCTTTGCTGTTGCTCGCAAAGCCCTCCGCAAAGGTGACCGATGTCATCCCCCGCACCGGACGGCACGGGGCACAGGCAAGCGCTTAGACGCGCGCCTCCTGCATGCGGGAGAGCTTTACTAGCATGACCAAACCCACTACCAGCAAGATCCCGATGGAAAGCACTCCTAAAGAAGGATCGTGCGTGAGCGAGGTCACGACAGATACTAGCAGAGTACCCATGACAGATGCGTAACGTCCGAAAATATCAAAGAAGCCGTAATACTCGTTGGAGCGCTCTTTGGGGATGAGACGCCCGAAGTAGCTGCGAGAAAGCGCCTGAACGCCGCCCTGGAACATGCCCACCAGGACGGCCAAGATCCAAAACTCCGCAGCGGACTTGAGGAAGAAGGCGGCAAACAGCACGATGCCCACATAGGCCGCCACCGCGACGATGATCATGCGCAAGGTGCCCACGCGGCCGGCGAGCTTTCCGTAGATGATCGCCGAGGGGAAGGCCACGAACTGCGTGACGAGAAGCGCCAGTACGAGCTGGGTGGAGTCGATGCCAAGGGCGGCTCCGTAGCTGGTAGCCATGGAGATGACCGTGTGAACGCCGTCGATGTAGAAGAAGAACGCGACCATGAAGACGAGTAACACGCGGTCGTGCATGATGCTGCGCATGGTGTCGGCCAGGCCCTTGAACGTGTTCTTGATGTTGTGGACCACGCCGCTCACGCTCTCGTCGCGCTCCTTGCCAAAGCGCTGCTGATACGTGCGCAGCAGCGGAACGGTGAAGGCGAGCCACCACAAGGCGGTGATGATGAAGCAGATGCGCGTGCAGGTGAGGGTATCCAGGCCGAGCATGCCCGGGCCGGCGAAGATGAGGGCGATGCATGCCATGAACGGTATGGTAGAGCCAACGTAGCCCCAGGCAAAACCGGAGCTCGACACCGCATCCATGCGTTCATCGGTGGTGACGTCGGTGAGCATGGCGTCGTAGAACGTCATCGACGAGTTGAGGCCGATGGTGCACAGCACATACACCACCAAGAACGGCAGCGCCCCCATGGGGATTGCCTCGACCATGCACAAGATGACGCCGGTGAAGAAAAAGCCCGTGAAGAACTTGATCTTATTGCCCGCATAATCGGCCAGCGAACCCAGGATGGGCATGAGCAGGGCCACCACAAGCGAGGCGACCGTCTGGGCATTGGCCCAGGCGGTCACCAGCTCCGCCGGGTGCGCGCCGGTGTTGATGGCGTTGAAGTAGATGGGCACGACAGCGGTGTTCAGCAAGACGAGGGCGGAATTGCCCACGTCGTACATGACCCAGTTGCGCTCCATCTTGGTGTATTTGAGTGCCATGCCAGCGGCCCTTCCCGTCGGTTCCTAACGCTGCTTTAAGCAAGTATCGTAATGATACGGCACGCCACGTTAAGGCTCGGTAAGTATTCGGCCAAACGGTCGCAAGGCAGCGCAACGGGCCTCACGCGGGGGCCCACTTGGTGGCCCACTTGGGGACAGGCACAAATTGCAACTATTGAGCGAATTGGCTGCTGTAAAGCGTGGCGTAGAACCCTCCCGCAGCGAGAAGCTCGTCATGCGTGCCGCTCTCGACGATGCGACCATCGCGCATAACCAAAATGCAATCGGCGTTTCGGATCGTGCTCAGGCGATGCGCGACCACAAAGCTCGTACGGCCCTTCATAAGCTCATCGAACGCAGCTTGGACCTGGAGCTCGGTCCGCGTATCGATGGAGCTCGTAGCCTCATCGAGCAGCAGAATCGCCGGATCGGCAAGCATGACGCGAGCGATGCACAGCAGCTGTCGCTGACCTTGCGACAGAGAGCCACCATCCTCGGGAAGCACCGTGTCGTAGCCATGGGGCAGAGCGCGCACGAACGCGTCGGCATGAGCGCGACGGGCGGCCCGCTCAACCTCCTCGCGCGTGGCGCTCGGACAGCCGTAGGCAATGTTGTCGTGCACGGTGCCCTCGAACAGCCAGCTGTCCTGCAGCACCATGCCGAACGACCGACGCAGACTCTCGCGGGCGCACGACTCGATGGGCACCCCATCGATGCGAATCTCGCCCGCGTCCACATCGTAAAAGCGCAGAAGCAAATTGATGAGAGTCGTCTTGCCGCACCCAGTGGGGCCCACAAGCGCCATACGCATGCCAGGGCGCGCGTGCAGGCAGATGTCTCGCAGCACGGGATGCTCTTTGACGTAAGAAAAATCAACATGGTCAAACACGACATCGCCCGCCGCAACAGCCGGGCCTGCCGTATGCACGTCCAACTCGACCGCATCTTCCGCATCCGGCACGTCCTCAACGGCATCGAGCAACGTGAAGACACGGCGCGCCGAGGCATATGCGCCCTGAATCTGCGTCACCACCGCCGAGATCTCGTTGAACGGCTTGGTGTACTGGTTCGCATAAGACAGGAAGATCTGAACCTCGCCCACAGTAAGCGGGGCGGGGAACCCGGTAATCACGCCGACGAATCCCGCCACGGCCACTGCGGCGTAGATGATGTTGTTTACAAAGCGGGTTCCCGGATTGGAGAGCGAGCTTAAAAACTGCGCGCGCTCGCCCGCCGCATAGAGCTCGCTATTGATTACCGAGAACCCCTCACATGCCCGGTCGCCATACGCAAACGCGCTCACCAGCCGCTGCGCTCCGACATACTCCTCGATATACGCCGAAAGCCCGCCCTGGATGCGCATCTGCGCAGTGAAGCTCTTGCCCGACAAGCGCGCCATGGCACTGGCCGCGAGCATGGAAAACGGAGTTGCGAGCACCACCACGAGCGCCATGGGCAGCGAAGTCACCAGCATGAAAACAAGAGTCGCGAGCACGGTCACCACGCCGTTGAAGAGCTGGTTCAACCCCTGGAGCAGACCGTCGCCCACCTGGTCGACATCATTGACCACGCGTGAAATGAGGTCGCCATGGGCATGCGAATCCACGAGCGATAACGGGACTCGCGTGAGCTTGTCGTTAGCCTCGACGCGCAGGTCGCGCACGGTGACATAAGACACGCGATTCACGCACACGCCCTGCAACCACTGCAGCAAGGCGCCCGCAACAACCACCGTCGCGAGCTCGATCAACAGCGGGGCGAGCGCGACAAAATCAACCCGGCCCGTGCCCAGAATCATGTCGATGCCGCGGCCGATGAGAATCGGCGTATAGAGCTGCAACACCACGCTCGCCGCCGAGCTTGCAAACGCGGCAACCAACGTCATTCGGTGCGGACGAACATATGCCAGCAAGCGACGCGTGACCTGAGCCGCCGACATCCTTGCGCCCGAGACCGGGTCGCGATCGGGGCCGGACGGCCCCTTTAGCTCATTCAGGCTCTCGTTGCCGGCAACTGCGGAGGTGATGGTAGCCGCACCGGCCGTGGATGCGTACGGATTAGGCATGAGACGTCGCCCCCTCCCCTGCCCCAAGTTGGGATGCGCAGATTTCGCGGTAAATATCGCAGCTGCTCAGCAGCTCTTCATGCGTGCCCACGCCCACGGACGAGCCATGCCGCATCACGCAGATGAGGTCGGCGTCGCGCACCGAGGACACGCGCTGACTCACAATCACCGTGATCGGGTCCCCGCACGGCGCGCCCTTCGCGCACGCGAGCCCCCTAATCGCCGCGCGTAGGGAGGCATCGGTCTTGAAGTCGAGTGCCGAAGCCGAATCATCCATGACGATGATCCGAGGGCTGCCCACCAGCGCGCGGGCGATGGTCAGGCGTTGCCGCTGCCCGCCCGAGAAATTCTTGCCGCCCGCCTCAACCGGTGCGTCGAGTCCCAAGGGAAGCGCGGCCACAAACTCGCGTGCCTGCGCCGTCTCAAGTGCGGACCACAGGTCGGCGTCCGTGGCGGAAGGATCGCGCCACGTCAGATTCGAGCGTATCGTCCCGCTCACCAACTCGGCTTTCTGCGGCACGAAACCCACCTGGCGACGAAGCGCATCAAGGTCCCAGGCCCGTACATCACGTCCGAGCACCTCGACAGAGCCACCCGTCACTTCGTGAAGACGCGGAACGAGACTCACGAGTGTTGATTTGCCCGAGCCGGTGCCTCCAATGATCCCGAGCGTCCCGCCCCGCGGCAATTCAAGCGTCACATGGTCGACGGCGTTCACCGTGCTCCCGGGATACGCAAAGCAGGCATCGCGCAAGGCGATGGCAAATTCCGCATGCTCATCCGGCTCGGTCGCCGCATCGGCCCCCGAGCGAATTCCCGGCTCGCAGTCGAGCACCTCCAGGATGCGCCCGGCGCTCGCGCCCGCCTTGGTGAACACCACGACCAGGTTGGCAACATAGACGATCGACAGCAAAGTCTGCGTCATGTAGTTGACGAACGCCATCACCTCGCCCTGCGTGAGAGCGCCGACATTCACCTGCAGGCCTCCCACCCACAGAATCGCGCAGACGGCGAGATTCATCACGAGAAACGTCGAGGGGTTGAGCACACAGGAGAGCTTTCCAACGGCGATGGCAATGTCTGCCTGCTCATCCGCCGCATGACGGAAGCGCTCACGCTCGTGACTCTCCCGCACAAATGCGCGCACGACGCGAGCGCCCGACAGGCCCTCGCGCGTAAGCAGGCCGATGCGATCGAGCTTTTGCTGCATGCGCTTGAAATACGGGACGCAGCGGGCCATCACGAACCAGAAGATGCCGCCGATGAGCGGCATTGAGATAAAGAAGATGATGCTCAGCTTCGCGTCGATGGCCATCGCGGCGATCATCGAGCCCACCGAAAGCAGCGGCCAGCGCGTGAGCTGACGCACGCCCAAAGCGATGGCAAGCTGAACCTGATTGACGTCGTTGGTGATACGGGTGATGAGCGATGGCGTACCGAAACGGTCGATCTCGGCATAGGACAGGGCATTAACGCGCTCGAACAAGGCGTTTCGCATGTCGGTTCCCATGCCCTGCGAAGCACGAGACGCCATTTTTTGGCAGACAAGCGTAAAAACAAAGCCCGCGCACGCCATGAGCACAAGCAAACCACCGTATGCGAGTACGGCCTCCACACTGCGGCCGCCCACGCCGCGGTCGATCATCCGCATCACCACGAGAGGGGTGGTCAGGTCGAACACGACCTCGATCAGTTTGCTGAGGGGCCCGAGGATGCACTCGAGGCGAAAGGGCCTATAGAATCGCTTAAGAAGCTCGATCATGCAGGACATTCCCAAATCGAAGGCGCTTACATCCAAGGAGGCCCGGCCAAACGTCAACACGGGCCAACGTCCCGTATTCTACTCTGCCGATTACCAGCCCCCGATTAATTGCCCGTGAAAATACGTCGCACCCAACAATGCGTACACGGCAGACGCAAGGGCGCACATGGCAGACACCAAGGCGTACATGGCAGGTGCGCGGCCCTCGAGCAGCAAATGCCGTCCAATAGGGGGTTTGTTTTTATTCGTTTTCCCGGAAGTGGTCAAAATACCCTAATAGTGCGCCGAAAAGAAGGGCATCGAAGCCGTGCATAAAAATGGATTCGTCCGAATCCTGGCATTTTGCCCAATTGTCAACGCAAGCGTTCGGCAATATGGCCCCCTCGGCAGACCATTGCCCTCCCTTTCCGGCTTCCGACCAACTCTGGAAGCGAAATTCAGCGCACAATCAGGGTATTTTGACCACAACGCCGAAAACGCACGAAGCGATTTCCGTCATTCGCAAAAATCTATTCATTGCGCACGGCGAAACTTTGATTTTTATTCTTTTGCGGGAAAACGAGGGCCGCAGGGCAACAGTGACGCCCAAATCGGACACACACTCGGGCACTCACGGGGTGGGACGCAATGCCCCCCCCAACGCCCCCAACAGCCGGCATCGCTGAATGGGCGCGCGCATCGAGCGCTGCGTGCGTACCGAGCACCGCGCGCATCGAGCATCGAATCAGGGCATGAAAAAAGCCCCATTGCTGGGGCCCTCTCAATCAGTGGTGCGGGCGAAAGGACTTGAACCTTCACGGGGTTGCCCCCATATGGACCTGAACCATACGCGTCTGCCAATTCCGCCACGCCCGCGTGACTTCCAATGATAGCGAAAGACACGGGGACGGGCAAGAACTTTTTTCATTTTTTCTCACCAGGCGCTTCGATACGACCCCAGCCGCACCGGCGGGCCACGCGAGCGCATCGATTGCCAGGAATGCCTCCATGAACGTGGCCACATTCTGAGCGAGTGCGAACAGGGCAGCAGGCGGCACCCGCGCATGGTACACTTCTCCCCTATGGAGGCGTGGCGGAATTGGCATACGCAGGAGACTTAAAATCTTCGGCCTTCGGGATTGTGGGTTCGAGTCCCACCGCCTCTACCAGGATGAAAAAGCCCTCCGGCTACGGAGGGCTTACTTGTTTACCAACTTGATAGCTCGGTTACCAACTGGATAGCTCGGGGATCCAACCGATGACGGTGCGACCGCTCATGGCCGCCTCGTAAATCGTTGCAGCCGCACCTGCAAGCAGGCTGTTCTCACTCACCGTCAGGCGACCGTACCCGCCGGCGCGCATGAGCTCGCGCACTACGATCGCACCCGCCAAGATCACCGGCGCGCGCTTGGCCTGGATGCCCGGAAGCTGCGCAATTTGCTCAACGGTGAGGCTTCTCATCCGATCGATACCGTCCTCGACCTGCTCGATCGTCAAATCTCGCAGATGCACGAAATGCGAATCGTACACCGCGAGCTCGTGGACCATCGCAACAAGCGTGGTCACGGTGCCGCCCACGGCGACGAGCCGCTCCGGGCGGTTGGCAAGCCCCGCCCAATAGGGCTCGAACTGCGCACGCGCCCATGCCGCGGCCTTATCCAGCTCGTCGGCACTCGGCGGAACACTTGAGAAGAAGCGCTCCGTCACACGACGGCATCCGATGTTGAGCGACTCGGCGCAATCGAGCTCCAGGCCCCCATCGGATGCGCGCCCAACCACCAGCTCCGTCGACCCGCCGCCGGAATCGGCCACGGCAATGCGCTCGTTTGCAAAGTCGTGCGCGACGCCGTAAAACGTCAAGCGAGCCTCAACCTCGCCAGGAATGACCTGCGGAACAAGCCCGAGATCTCGCAAGCGATCCAGCAGATCATTGCCATTAGACACATCGCGGGCAGCACTCGTCAGCGTGCAGCACACGTGTTGAGCACCGAATTCTCGCGCTTTGCGGACGAATTCGGTACAGGCCTGCGTAACGCGGTCGATCGCGGCGGGGGCAAAAACGCCGGTAGCGTCCACCCGCTCGCCCAGGTCGGTAATGACGGTGCGCTTGGTCGATGCCGTGATTTGACCGTTGCTCATCTCGGCGCACAGCAAACGAGAGGACACCGTTCCCAAGTCGATAGCGGCGATCTTCACCGTGCTCACTCCTTCTCCCCCGTCGAGACCACGGCCATGCCCTTCGCGCCGTCAAACCCGAAAAGCACGTCGAGCACCTTCCAATACCAAGGGGAGTTCTCCAACACGGCACGCTCGGCGGCCTCGACTTCCGCAGAGGTCATCGGCTTTTTCGAAGGGTCGGCCGCGGCGGCGCTCGATCCGGTCTTGTCCTTGTTCGCGGCGTCGGCACCCTTCAGCGGCTGGGAATCCTTATCGGCATCGGCTTTGGCGGGGTCCTCGGCAGATGCCTCGCCCGAAGCGCCCTCGCCCTCCTCGGCGGGCTTGCTCGGATCGACCACAACCGGATTGCCCTCGCTGTCCAAACCCTCGACGGTGATGGTCTGCTCGCCGGGCATCACCATGCCCAAGTCTTTGCGCGCCGTGTCCTCGATACCCTCCTGGGACATGAGGCTACCCACCTCGTCACCGAGAGTCTCGTTGTACTCCTTGCGAATCGCGGTCTGCTCCTCGAGGATCATCACCGTGCGGCGCGCGATGTAAAAATCCTTTACCGGGCCGTAAATCCCCACCAGCACCAGCGCGACCACCGCACCATAAAAGAGATAGCGGCGCGGGCCGGTGGTCAGGGCGTAGAGCCACCGCACCACCGCGTTATCCGAAGCGTAGCGCATGAGATCCTGTTGGGCCGGGCGCGGCGCCTTGCCGCCTTTCGCGCGCGGGGAGCCGCTCGCAACTGGAGCGCCGGCAACCGACTTACGCGTGGAGCGCGAAGCGGACGCGGCCTGTTTGCGAGCGGCGCGGCGCTCCTGCTTCTCGCGCTTGGCTACATCGCTACCGCGGGCTGAACGCTTGTGAGGCTTGGACGGGGCCGCTGCCGCAGCGGCGGCGGACAGATCCCCGGTCTTATCGGGATCGCCCATACGGGCGGAGAATGTTTTGTTCGAAGAAGAAATAGCCATGGGCGCCTTGTGTGATTGAGGGTGTATGTGCGCTTATGCGCTGTCCATTATCGCACGGCGGACCCTGGCAAGGATGCAGGCTTTGTGGTTGCTGCGGCGGGACGCGCTCGACGGGGGGCGCGTCCCGACAAAGCCGCCGCTCCAGCGGGGCGGCGAGAGAGCGCCTGCGGGTGCAACCGCGCAGGGTCCACCCGCCGCCCGAATCAAGCGGTCCCCCTACAAGAGACGGGCCAATAGATCAAAAACCTAATAGAGGGCCAGCTCGACCAGCGCAAAAAGCGTTTCGCACGAGGAGTCGTCGCGCTTGATGCCCATGAGCATCGCCGTCCACACGAATTCGGCCACCCTACCCATGTCGAGCTCGGCGCGGGCGCGCTCCGAGATCGCCGCATCGCGTTCAAATGCATGGCGCACGGTGAGCTGGATGTCCTGCAGGCAGGCACGCTCGGCCTCGGCGGCGCGCTGACGCGTGCGACCATCGGCCACGCCCGCGTCCCGCAGCCATGCGCTTCGAAAACCACGTAGCGATTCCGCGAGCGTCTCCGTGAGCTTGCGGCAATAATCCAGCGCCGAGCCCGCCTCACGGGCGCACTGGTCCAGGTCCGCTCCGCTCAGCGCTTCTCGCCAAAAACGCCTCAGCACCTCGGTGCGCAATTCGGCGATGTCGGGGATGTGGTTGTACATGGTTCCAGTTGCCACACCACACGCTTCGGCGACCGCGCGAACGCTCAAGGAGGAAAGGCCCTCCCGTTGGGCTTTCTCGTACGCGACGTCGATGATCTGCTCTTTGGTGATGGCTTTCCTACTCCCCATGACGGGCTCCTTTCACCGCGTTTCCCAGGCATCGCCCGACCGCACCCCTTATGACAGGTAATTCCGCCAGCTGAACAAGCCCGTGAAACGTTCAGGGTGAATCCGGAAATCGGACGTTGTTTCTTGCCCGGCCCGTCCTCGAACCCTAACATGAACATTGTTCAGATGAACGTTGTTCATATTATATGCGAACGACGCACGTTTGCACGTGGAAAGGAAAGACGTATGTCCCCCATGCTCATGTTCGCCAGCCTCGCCATCACAGGCGCACTCGTCCTCTATACCATCGGCGTCTTCAAAGAGCGGGCCGACGGAAGCCTGCGCGGGCCCCACGTCGTCTTGTTCTGGCTCGGCCTGGCCTGTGACACCACCGGCACCACCCTGATGTCCATCATGGCCCGCACCAGCGCCGAAGCCGCCCCCGCGATCCACGGCATCACCGGGCTCGCCGCGATCCTGCTCATGCTCTTCCACGCCGGCTGGGCGACGATCGTCTACTTCCAGGGCAAGCGCGGTGGCGCGGTCGCCCTCAAGCGCGAGCGCACCTTCCATCGCCTGAGCGCCGCCGTATGGGTCGCCTGGCTCGTCCCCTATGTCATCGGCATGCTCGTCGGCATCCCCATGATCAAGCTCGACACGGTCCCCGCCGTGATCGCGAGCCTCGTGGTCGCGGCCATCGCCGCCGCGCTCGTATTCCGTCCGGCCAAGCGTTCCTAAGGCGCACGCGTTCCGGACGCCCCATCCCATCCATTCGTCAGGAGGCACATCATGAAATTCCTGAGCGTTCACAAGAACACGCTGCTGCTCATCGCCAGCATCGTTTGGCTCGCGGCAGGCGTGAACATCGCCCGCATCGGCCTCGAGGCCTACGCCGCTGGACACCTCACCTTGCTCAACGTCGTGCTGAGCGCGGTTGTGGGCATCGTGTTCTGGACCTTCATTTTCGGCAAGCTCGTGGTGAAGCACACCACACGCATCACCGGCTATGAGGAGGAGCGTCATTTCTTCCTCAAGTTCTTCGATGTACCGGCCTTTGTGATCATGGCGGTCATGATGACGGGCGGCATTTCGATCCGCGCGTTCGGCCTCGCCCCCGAAGGGTTCATCGCGGTGTTCTACACCGGCCTCGGGTGCGCGCTGGCGCTCGCCGGCCTACGCTTCGCCTGCATGTGGCAACGCGAGGTCCGCGTTACCCGCGCTTGACCTCATTCCACAGCGAATTGAGCTGCTCGGTCGTAAGGGACTCCAGGGCAACCCCTCCCTCATAGGCGGCGTTTTCCATCGCGACCCAACGCTCGCGGAACTTCGCCGTGCTTGCACGCAGCGCGCTCTCGGCGTCGATGCCCTCCTTGCGAGCCACGTTCACCAGCGCAAAGAGCAGGTCGCCAAACTCGAGCTCGCGCTCAGCGGTGCCGGGCGCCTCCGCCTCAAACTCCGCGCGCTCCTCGGCCACCTTATCCCATACGTCTGCGACGGTCTCCCATTCAAAGCCCGCAGAAGCCGCCTTGCGCGAGACCTTCTGAGCCTCCATGAGCGCCGGCAACGACCGCGGAACGCCCTCGAGCAGGCCCTCTGGACGCTCGCCCGCCTCCGCCGCATCGGCGTCCTTGGCGCCCTTCTCGGCAAGCTTGACGCTGTCCCAAATGGCGAGCACCTCATCGGCGGAATCGGCGCTGCGCTCTCCAAACACATGCGGATGGCGACGGATGAGCTTGTCGTTGATGTCGCGCGCGACGTCGGCCATCGTGAAGGCACCGGCGTCCGCCGCGATCTGGGCGTGCAACACCACTTGCATGAGCACGTCTCCGAGCTCCTCGCGCAAGTGCGCCTCATCGCCGGCCTCGATGCAGTCCAGAGCCTCGTAGGCCTCCTCGATCATGTTCTTGCCGATGCTCTCGTGGGTCTGCTTGCGATCCCAAGGGCAACCATCGGGCTGGCGCAGGCGCCAGATCGTCTCAACGAGGGATTGCATCTCCTCGCGCGCGTCGGAAAGCGTCGAGGTGTCGCGCGTGATGCTCGCCAAACTCGACGACCCGGTCTCGGTCCATGAACCCATGTCTCATGCTCCTTTTGCTCTGACGTCTCAATTGGGGACAGGTACAAATTGTGACTTGTTGCAAAGTCACAATTTGTACCTGTCCCCAATTGAGATTAGTCCAGGGTGATGTGGCGGAAGGCCTCGTCGATGGGCAGCCCGCTCTCGTAGATGCCGCAACTGTTCGACCCGTCCTTGGGAATCGATACGCTGCCGGGGTTGAACAGCCACAGGCCGGGATGGCCCGCGCTCTCCTCGTTCACCTTGATATGCGTGTGACCGAACAGCAGCGCCGAACCCTCCGGGAGCTGCGGCACGCAGTCCGTGCTGTTATGTTTGCCCGCGCCAAAGACATGCCCATGGGTGCAGAACAGCTCGCGGCCGTCGTTGTCCAAAACCACGGCACTGTCGGACATGCAAGGGAAGGCGAGCACCATCTGATCGACCTCGGCCTCACAATTGCCGCGCACGGCGATGAGGCGCCCAGTCGCTGCCAGACCGTTCAGCAGCTCGATCACGCGCTTGGGAGCGTAATCGCGCGGGAGGTCGTTACGCGGACCGTGATAGAGCAGGTCGCCCAAGAGCAGCACGCGGTCCGGCCGCTCGCGATCGATGACCTCCATCAGACGCTCGGTCCAGTATGCCGACCCGTGGATGTCGGAGGCGATGACGAATTTCATGGTGAACCCTTCCCGCGCGACGTGCGCCGCGCTGCATCGAGGTGTGTCGGGAGAACCCGGCCGATCAAGGGGACGCGCGCGCTGCATCCCCCGTTAGGTCAAAGGGACGCGCGCACCGCATCCATCACGGCGGTCAAAGGCATGCCGGCCACCCGAGCCGCCGCGGCACAATCCTCGTACTCGGGAGTCGCACGCTCGGTCCCATCGGGCAGCATGGCGATCTTTACGGAGATGGGGCCGAACGCGGTGTCACACACCTCAAGGCGACGCGGCAGTACCGTGCGGTCCATGATGCAACGGCGGATGCCAAGCGTGCTCGTCTCGCGAAACACCACGGCCTCGATGGCCGCAGCCTCCTGCGCCTCACACAGAACTTGCAGCTCGTAGGCGGGGCGGCCCTTCTTGGCAACGATCGGCACCCAATGGACCTCGCGCGCACCGGCCTCGGACAGCCGCTCGGCGGCGTAAGCCATCTGCTCGGGGGTCATGTCATCCAGGTCGCACTCGAGCTTGCATACCGTGGTCGGAGGCTGCGTCTCGCTCGAGAGGGGCGCGGGCCGAGACGAGGGCAGGGGCTTGGCAGGGGCATCTTCGCCCGCGGCACCGCGGCACCCGCGATGGAAGGTGGGCGTCGGCCCACTCAGCGGCTCGATCAGCATCGCCCGAAGGATGGACGGCCGCTCGTAGGCACGCTTGCCGGCACCGAGGCCCACGCTCGCCACAACATAACGCTCCGGGAGCACGAACTCGGGGCTGAGCGCCGCCACCAGGGCGGCGCCTGTGGGCGTTACCAACTCACCCTCGACCTCGCAGGGAGCCAGTGGCAGACCGTGTGCGCGGCACACGCCCACCGTCGCCGGAACCGGCACGGGCATGACGCCGTGCTGGCAGCGCACGGTTCCGCGCCCCTCGACGAGCACGGGCACGATCGCGCGCTCGATGCCAATCAGATCGACGAGAACCGCCGCCGCCACGATATCCGCGATCGAATCGACCGCCCCCACCTCGTGGAAGTGCACCTGCTCGACCGGCAGACCGTGGGCCTCGGCCTCAGCCTCGGCGAGGATACCAAAAGCGCGGCGGGCGAATGCGGCGGCCCCAGGAGTGAGCGGAGCGGCCTCGATGATGGCGAGGATGTCGGCGAGGTTGCGATGGGCATGGTCGTGGGCGCCGCCTCCCGCATGATCATGATGGTGAGCATGGCCGTGAGCATGGCCGGCAAGGTGGTGATGGCCCTCATGGTGATGATCGTTGCAATGGTCGTGGCCGCACCCGCTCTCCCGGCCGTGGATGTGACCATGGTCGCCCTCGCACGCATGCTCGTGCCCATGCAGGTACGCCATGTCGTGGTCGTGGTTCTCATGCGCCTCGTCCAGCACCACATTGAAGTCCAGGCACGAAATGCCCGCCTTGGAGACACGGCCCACCTCGAGGGAGAATCCCTCGACCGGCAGAGCCGCCAGCGTGGTGCGCACGGCTCGCTCGGCCGCCTCCGAATCCTCGGCCGCATCGATCAAGGCGGCCACGAGCATATCGCCCGCGACACCGGCCTGGCAGTCGAGCCACAACGTGCGGCCGCGGCCAGCGGCGTTGCCAGCGGTGCCATCCACCGATGAGGACATCCCCTTCTCATTCACCATGTAGCTTATGCCTCCCTACCAGGCAGATGATTGATGAGCGAAGCTTGGAACCCGGCTCCAAACCCGTTGTCGATGTTCACGACGGATACGCCGCTCGCGCAGCTGTTCAACATGGCGAGCAGCGCGGTCACACCCTCGAAGTTCGCACCGTAGCCCACACTCGTGGGCACCGCGATCACCGGGCACCGCGCCAGACCGCCAACCACGCTCGGCAGCGCCCCCTCCATGCCAGCGACAGCGATGATCGCCTGCGCGCGGGAGATCTCCTCGGCATGGGACAACAGCCGATGGATGCCCGCGACGCCGACATCGTGAACCACATTCACGCGATTGCCCAGGAAACGCGCGGTGAGCACAGCCTCCTCGGCGACGGGCAGGTCACTCGTGCCGGCGGTGAGCACCAAGATCTCGCCGTTGCCATCGGGCTCAGGCAGTCCGCCCACCACGCCACAGCGGGCGGCCTCAACATACTCGAACTGGCAACCCAGGTCGGCGAGGTCCCGAGCCTTCGCCTCGTCGAGCCGCGTGATGAGGACGCGCTCCTGGCCGCCCTCACGCATGGCACCGACGATGCCCGCGATTTGGCCGGCAGTCTTACCCGCACCGTAGATGACCTCGGACACGCCCGTGCGAAGGCCGCGCTGCATGTCTACGCACGCATAACCGAGATCGGTCGTCGTACCGGCGCGGACGCGCCTCACCAATTCGTCAGGAGCCACACGTCCGCCCGCGACGTCGCGGGCGAGAGCTTCTAGTTCATGAACCTCCATCGGCCTCTCTTTCGATTCCCCGGATGGCACTTCCATCCACGTGATCGACCGCGGCGCGGCGCCACGGCCGGACTCAAAGGTATCTGGGCGAGATGCCCGACGTGAAACATATGTCAACCGCCGCAGAAGCCACACGCGCGCCGCACCGGGACATGCTCGCGCGGTGTGCGGCTACAGGAGCGCCTCCGCCCAGGCATCCTCCTTGAACCCTGTCAAAACAGCGTTGTCCGCAACGATCAAGGGGCGCTTGACCAGCATGCCGTCGGTGGCGAGCAGCTCATAGGCCTCCTCGTCCGTCATGCCGGCGTCGAGCTTGGCCTTGATGCCGAGCTCGCGGTACTTCATACCGCTCGTGTTGAAGAAGCGGCGCAGCGGAAGACCGGAGCGCTCGTGCCACTCCGCCAGCTCCGCTGCCGTGGGATTATCCTCGACGATATGGCGATCGACGTACTCGACGCCATGCTCATCCAGCCATTTCTTGGCCTTTTTGCAGGTAGTGCACTTGGGATATTCGATAAACAGGACGGCCATGAGGGCTCTCCTCTCGTGTTGGATGCCAAACTCCTAACAGCGTACCCAACCCGTATAATGACAAGCATGAGAAACTCAGCTGACACATCCGATAACGGGCGACGCACGGCGCCCGCAGCACCGGCCTCGCCCGGACGGCGCGCCGCGCTCTACGGCGCGCTCACCGCCGCCGCGCTCGTATGCGGCTACCTCGAACTGCTCCTTCCCCTGCCCGTCACCGTACCCGGCGTGAAGTTGGGCCTGGGCAATATCGTGATCCTCATGGCGCTCGAGCGCCTGGGCGCAAAGGCAGGCTTCTTCCTCATGTTCATCAAGGTCATCGCCTCGACGCTGCTGTTCGCCAACCTGCAGATGCTCGTCTTTTCCCTGGCGGGCGGGCTGCTGTCGTGGGCCGTCATGGCACTCGCCGTGCGCAGCGGGGCCTTTTCCACCGTCGCCACCTCAGTACTCGGCGGACTCGCCCATAACGCGGGGCAGCTCGCCGCCGTCGCCGCACTGCTCTCCGGCCGCGTCGCACTCGTGAACATGCCCGTGCTCGCCGTGTCCGGCGTCCTGTGCGGGGCCGCTGTGGGCGTTGCCGCCCGGCTCGTCCTGCGCGCACTGCCCCAGGAGGCATTCCATGGGTAGGGCGAAGGGAACGCCGATCTCCCGGCGCGGTCTCATGTGCGGCGGCACCTGCTCGGTCCTCACACTGATGCTCTCCGGATGCACGCAGCCCAGAACCGACGCCTCCGCCGCAAAGCCGGTCACCGGATCGACCTTCGCCTTCGACACCTACTGCACGTTCGTCGTCTACGGAGACGACACCGCGCCGGCACGTCTGGCCGACGCATGCGCCCACTTCGATACGCTGTTCGACCTCTACGACGAGAAGTCCGATATCGCCCGCATCAACGCGGCGGCAGGCGAGCCCGTTCGCGTGCACGCCGACACCGTCGACCTCCTGCTCGCCGCCAAAACGTATTGCGAGCAGGCGGACGGCCTGTTCGACGTCACGATCGGCGCAGTTTCCACGCTCTGGGATTTCACTGAAGGCGTGCGCCCGGCACCCGAGGCGATCGCCGATGCCCTGCCCCACGTGGATTGGCGCTGCATCGAGATAGACGAGGAGGCGCTCACCGTGCGCCTCGCCGACCCGCAGGCCAAGCTCGACTTGGGCGGCATCGCCAAGGGGTATGTGGCCGACCGCCTCTGCGATCTGCTACGCGACGAGACGAGCGCCACCGGCGCCGTGCTCTCGCTCGGCGGCAATATCGCGCTGTTTGGGGAGAAGCCGAACGGCGAACCCTGGGAAACCGGCGTCCGCGATCCCAACGACCCAGACGGCGACACTGTGGTGGGCACCGCACGCGTCCAGGGAGGATCGCTGGTGACGAGCGGCCTGTACGAGCGCGTGTTCGAACAAGACGGCGTCACGTACTGGCACATCCTCGACCCGCGCACCGGCGAGCCCGTCCAGACCGACCTGGCAAGCGTCACCGTGCTCAGCCCGTCCTCAACCGCCGCCGACGCGCTCTCGACCACGCTGTTCGTGGCCGGTAGCCGCCGCGGCGCCGAGATCGCCGACGCGCTCGAGGACACGGCGGCGTACTTCATCCTGCAAGACGGCCGGACCGTCGAGTCCACCCGCTGGCAAGAGCTCACGAACTTCTCGTCTCAAATGGGACGCTAGAACTCGCCGATCATGCGGACCTCGGGCTCGAGGTCGATGCCGAACTGGGACTTCACCTCGGCTTGCACGTGCTCGATGAGGCCGAGCACGTCCTTCGCGCTCGCGCGGCCCGTGTTGACCACGAACCCGCAGTGCTTCTCACTCACCTGCGCATCGCCCACACACGCGCCGCGCAGGCCCGCGTCCATGATGAGCTTACCGGCGAAATACCCCTCGGGGCGTTTGAACGTAGAACCCGCGCTCGCCGTCTCGAGCGGCTGCTTTTCCTCGCGACGGCGCTGGTAGTCGTCCATGGCGGCGCGGATCATGCCCTCGGATGCGGGCGAGAGCTTGAACGTGGCGGAGATTACGATGAGGCCGTCGTCATGCACGCGGCTCTTGCGATAGCCGAGGTTGAGGTCGCGCGCCTCGAGCGTGACCACGGATCCGCGGTTGCCGTGCTTGCTCGGCACGTACACGCGCACGGACTCGAGCACCTCGCCCGTCGTGCCATCGTAAGCGCCGGCGTTCATGAAGCAGGCGCCGCCCACGGTGGCGGGGATGCCCCACAGCGGCTCCATGCCGGAGAGGCCCTGGTCAGCGGCGGCGAGCGCCACGTCGCGCAGCAAAGCTCCCGCCTCGGCCGTCACGCGCCAATGCGATGCATCCACTTCGATGCCCGCAAAGTTGTCGCGCAGCAATACGACGACGCCGCGGATGCCGCGGTCGCCCACCAGCAGATCGGAGCCGTTGCCCACGATCGTCACGGGCACGCCGCCCGCGTAGCAGGTGTCCAGCACACGCACGAGGGCATCCGCCGTGCGCGGCGTGACCAGCACGTCGGCCGGTCCGCCGATCTTGAACGTGGTGTGCTCGCGCATGGGCTCGGTCATAAGGACGTTGTCCTCGCCCGCAACCTGTGCCAGGACGCACAACATCTCTTCGCTCACATACTCATGCTCGTGCATCGGGATACCTCCCCCGTGTAGAAAACAGTCACACCCCACTATACCCAAGCGCACACCACCCCACCCGCGCGACCCCATAACCCTTTCGAGGAGCTTCGCCGTGGGAGCCCTTGCCGGGCGCCCGGGTTTAGCTAAGCAAACATTCCGCAGGAGCCGAGCAAAGCGAGGCGACGAGGACGTTTGCGTGTTAAACCCGGGCGGCCGGCAAGGGCTCCCATTGCGCGCCCCCGAAAGGCGCGTTATAGTCGTTTTGTTTCAGGGCGGGGTGCAATTCCCCACCGGCGGTAAATGCGCGGCAAGACCCCTTGCCGGGCGCATGAGCCCGCGAGCCGCCGCGCGCGGCCGACCCGGTGCGATTCCGGGGCCGACGGTATAGTCCGGATGGAAGAAACGGAAGGTCTTTCCATGAACAATGCTATCGATACCCGCAAGATCGCCCTCGCCGCGCTCTTCACCGCCGCCTCGCTCATCCTGAGCTTGGTGCAGATCCCCATCTTCCCCATCGCCCCGTGGCTCATGTACGACCCGTCCGGCATCGTCTGCCTCATCGCCGCGCTCGCCTTCGGGCCCAAGCTCGGTGCGGCCGTCGCCATCATCTCCTGGCTGCCCCGCGTCTTCCTCGATCCGTTTGGCGCTCCTATGGGTATGCTCTCCACCTGCGCGTTCATCGTTCCCGCAGCGATCATCTACCTCAAGGGCGAGCGCTCCCGCAAGGCGTCCGTCGCCGGTATGGTCGTGGGTGCAGCGCTCTCCATCGCCGTCTCGTGCGCCATGAACCTCGTGGTGACGCCGCTGTACACCGCCATCGCCGTCGAGGATGTCGCCGCCATGATCATCCCCGTGCTGCTCCCCTTCAACACGCTGAAGATGGTCATCAACGTCACGGCAGGCCAGGTGCTGCTCGCCCCGTGCATGAACGTCCTCAAGGCCCGCAAGAGCGCATAGCGATGACCGAGGTGACCGAAGCAGCCGAAGCAGCCGAGCCGGCGCCCCCGTCCGCGGACCCCACAACCCCGTCCGTGCGCCCCACAAGCCGCCCACGGCCCGCGGAACCGCACATCGAGCTGCACGGCGTCCATGTTTCGTACCCCGGCGCCCCCAATGAGGCGCTCGCCGGCATCGACCTTCAAATCCCCGCAGGGCAATACGTGTGCATTCTGGGCGGCAACGGCTCGGGCAAATCGACCTTGTTGCAGCTCATGAACGCGCTGACACTTCCGAGCGTGGGCGAGGTCCGCGTGTTCGGCGTGAACACCTCCGAGGAGGGCGCGGCGCTCGCAATCAGGAGCCAATGCGCGAGCGTGTTCCAGCATCCCGAAGACCAGATGGTCACGAGCATCGCCGCCGACGACGTCGCGTTCGGCCCCGAGAACCTCTGCGTCCCCCAGCCCGAGATCGCGAGCCGGGTCGACGCCTCGCTCAAGGCCGTCTGCATGTCCGAATACTCCCTAAGCGACCCCGCCGACCTGTCCGGCGGCCAGACCCAGCGCGTCGCCATCGCCGGCGCGCTCGCCATGGAGCCAAAGATCCTGCTACTCGACGAACCCTGCGCCATGCTCGACACCCAGGGCCGTTCCAGCATCCGCGCCATCGTGAACGCCCTTCGCAAGCGCGGCATCACCATCGTGCATGTGACGCATTTCATGGACGACGCCTTGGATGCCGACCGCGTGCTCGTCCTCGAACAGGGGCGCATCGCGTTCGACGGGCCCGCCGCGGAGGCGTTCGCATGCGACGAGCGCGTGCAGGCCCTGCACCTCGAAGTACCTCGCAAACCCGCGGAGATCTTGAGAGTCGCCGCCGGTCGCGCGGTCGCACCGACATCCGGGGACCCCAACGTCACGTTCGACCGCGTATCGTTCTCCTACGCTGCCGCACGCAACCCGCGCAGGCGCCGGGGGCTCTTCGGCGGGCGCAATCGCGCTGAGGGAAGCATCGCTACACCACTCGCCCTCGAAGATCTCTCCTTCCAGGCATTCCCCGGAACGCTCACCGCGCTCGTCGGTCAGACGGGTTCGGGCAAATCGACCACCGCCGAGCTCGCATGCGCGCTCAAGCTCCCGCTTGCCGGAACTGTCCGCATCTGCGGCGTGGACACCGCGGACCTGGACCACCGCTCAGACATCCGCCGGCATGTCGGGTACGTCTCCCAGCTGCCCGAGCGCCAGCTGTTCGCCGAGACCGTTTTCGACGACGTCGCCTTTGGCCCGCGCAACATGCACATGCCCGAAGACGAGGTGCGCTCGCGCGTGTGCGAGGCGCTCGTCTCGGTCAACCTCACCCCGACCGACGAGCTGCTCGTGCGCTCGCCGTTCTCGCTGTCCGGCGGCCAGCAGCGCAGCGTCGCACTCGCAGGCGTGCTGGCCATGCGCCAGGATGTCCTCGTGCTCGACGAGCCCATGGCCGGCCTCGACCCCGATGGACGCCGGCACGTGCGGGACCTGCTGCGCGCCCTCAAGCGCGCGGGGAGCACGCTCATCATGGTCACCCACAGCATGGAAGACGTCGCCGAGCTCGCCGACCACGTGATCGTCCTCGAACGAGGGCGCGCCCTCCTGTCGGGCTCTCCCGCGGAGGTCCTTCCCGCCCTGCTCGAGCCCGAGGAGGTGAGCCCCCATGGCGATTCGCGCTAGCATCGGCCAGTATTACTCGGCCGACTCGCCCATTCACCGCCTGGACCCGCGCGTCAAGCTCATGGGTACCCTCGCCTTTATGGTGAGCTGCTTCTTCGTCGATTCCGTGGAAACGCTGCTCCTGGCGGGCGCTGCGGTGTTCACCGCCATCGCCCTGGCACGCGTGCCGCTCCGCCGTCTGCTCGCCCAAATCAGGCCCATCGCGCTGTTCCTCGTCATCACCTCGGTGATCAACTTGTTCCTGGTACAAACTGGGCCCATCGCGCTCCAGCTGGGACCCGTCGTCATCCACGCGGACGGCGTGTCGGCCGCGGTTCTCTACACCGTGCGCTTCTTCCTGCTGCTTTTGGGCGGATCGCTGCTCACGCTCACAACCACCCCGGTCGCCCTCGCCGACGCCGCCGAGAAGCTGCTCGCCCCGCTCGAGCGCGTGGGCGTCCCTGTGCGCCAGGGCACGCTCGTGCTCTCCATCGCACTGCGCTTCGTGCCCACGCTCTCCCAAGAGGCGGAGAACATCGTCGCCGCCCAGACCGCTCGCGGGGCCGATTTTGAGAACAAGGGCGCCCTGGCCTACGCGCGCGCCTGCGTACCGCTCATCGTCCCGCTGTTCGCCAGCGCCCTGCGCCATGCCGACAACCTCGGCCGCGCGATGGACGCCCGCTGCTACACCGGAGGTGCCCGCACGCACTACCACGTGATGAAGCTCGATCCGCGACGCGACGGCGCCGCCTGCCTTGCGCTCGCCCTATATCTGGCCGCCCTCGTGGCGCTGCGCCTCGCATAGCCCCGTCGCACGGTCACTCTGGGCAACGCCCGAACGGGTCTTCATCAAATAGACGCGCAACGTCCATCTTGCGGCGCCGCCCGTGCGGTATCCTTAATCCGCATATGTGACACCACAACACACGCAAAATGGAGCTATCTATGTCACACACCGCCAAGAGCACGCAGCGCACCCATGGTGCCACGGCTCACGTCTTCCCTTCGCTTTCCCGCCGAGCACTGGTCGCATCCGCACTCGCGGCCGCAAGCTCGGCTGTGCTTTTCGGGCTTCCCGCCCGCGCACACGCCGCCCGCGCAACGCAGGCAACCATCGACGCCCTCGCCACCGCCGAGGAAAAACTCGCCGCCGTCGAGGCCGAGCTCGATAAGCTCGCCGCCGACTTCGAGGCCCTCAGCCATGAGCAGGACCGCACGGTCTCCCAAATCGAAGAGGTCCAGACCCAGCTCGACGAGACGCAGGCGCAGATCGACGAAAAGCAAGCCGAGCTCGAGGGCAAGCAGGACGTCCTGTCCCGCCGCGTGTCCAACAGCTACAAAGACGGCGGCACCAGCATGCTGACGCTGCTCATGGCCGCCGACTCCTTCGACGACCTCCTCTCCAACAGCCACTACATCGAAAAGGTCAACGACGCCGACAAGCAGGTCATCGGAGAGATCCAGACGATCCGCGCCGAGCTCGAGCAGCACAAGTCGACGCTCGAATCCCAAAAGGCCGATCTCGAGGCGCTCAAGGAGCAACAGGCCCAGCAGCTCTCCGTGATGCAGGCCAAGCAGGCAGAGGTCCAGCAGCTCGTGGACGGCCTCTCGTCCGACGTGAGGGACCTCATCGCCAAGCGCGATGCCGAATACCTCGCCGCCGTTGCGGAAGAGGAGCGCCAGAAGGCCGAGCAGGACAAGTTCCAGCAGGGTGCCGGCGGCTCCTACGTTCCCAGCACGGGTCACGTCTCGGGACCGGTCAAGTCCCTGGAACGCGTCCTCTCCGCATGCCGCGCCGTCCCGAGCCCCGGCAACGGCCTGTGCGCCATGTGGGTCTCCCGCGTTTTCGCTTCCGCCGGCTTTGGCTATGTGGGCGGCAACGCGAACGACATGTATAACCGCTACTGCACGAGCTCCGACCGCGGTTCCCTGAAGCCCGGCATGATCATCGCCTCGCCCACGCATCCCCACACCTCCGCCGGCCGCATCTACGGCCATGTGGGAATCTACGTGGGCAACGGCACGGTCATGGACAATGTCGGCTTCATCCGTTCCATCGGCGTGGACGAATGGATCGCCTACTACGGCGTCACGGTCACCCCGCGCTGGGGCTGGATCGGTGGCTGGGTCCTCGGTTAAATCACCCCTCAAACCGCTGCGGTATACTTTTCGAACATCCCCATGAAAGGAGCAATCGCATGACTCAGACCCTCGCTGCGCAGGACACCTGCGTCCTCGTCACCGGCGGCGCCGGCTTCATCGGCTCTCACACCGTCGTCGAGCTGCTTGAACGCGGGTACCAGGTCGTCATCGTCGATGATCTATCCAACGCCTCCGCCAAGGTGGAAGATCGCATCAAAACCATCGTCGGTCCCGAGGCGGCCGCGAACCTCACCCTCTATGTCGCCGACGTCAACGACCGCGAGGCCCTCACCCGTATCTTCGACGCGCACCGCATCGCCCGCGTGATCCACTTCGCCGGCTACAAGGCCGTGGGCGAGTCCGTGACCAAGCCCATCGAGTACTACAGCAACAACATCGGCAACACGCTCACGCTCGTCGACGTCATGCGTGAGCACGACTGCAAGTCGATCATCTTCTCCAGCTCCGCCACCGTCTACGGTGACCCGGACAGCCTGCCGCTGACCGAGGAGAGCCCCAAGAAGCCGGCCACCAACCCCTACGGCTGGACCAAGTGGATGATCGAGCAGATGCTCACCGACCTCCACACCGCAGACCCCGAGTGGAACGTCGTGCTGCTGCGTTACTTCAACCCCATCGGCGCCCACGCCAGCGGTCTTATGGGCGAGGACCCCAAGGGCATCCCGAACAACCTGCTGCCCTACGTCGCGCAGACCGCCATCGGCAAGCGCGAGGCCGTCCACGTCTTTGGCGACGACTACCCCACCCCCGACGGCACCGGCGTGCGCGACTACATCCACGTCTGCGACCTGGCCTCCGGTCACGCCGCCGCACTTGCCTGGATGAACGGCCGCGAGGGCGTCGAGGTGTTCAACCTGGGCACCGGCCGCGGCACCTCCGTGCTCGAGATCATCCGCGCCTTTGGCGAGGCTTGCGGGCACGAGGTCCCCTACGTCATCGACCCGCGCCGCCCCGGCGACGTGGCCGAGAACTACGCCGATTGCTCCAAGGCCCGCGACCTTATGGGTTGGGAGGCCCAGTACGGCATCGACGACATGTGCCGCGATGCCTGGAACTGGCAGTCCCACAACCCCAACGGCTACGAGGGATAGCGGCCATTCAAGGCGCGACGACCCATCCCGCCTCGGCGTCGATCGAGCGGATGTGACGTCACACGCAACCATAGGAATCCCGTGCGGGGCGGTCTCGACCGCCCCGTTTTGCTAGCATTGTCCGAGAGAGAACTCCCATGGAAAGGGCTGCACATGAGCGATATGACCGGACACGCGGGCGAGAGCTTCGTCGCGTATCTGAAGGACAGGCTCCCGCTGATCGAGCGCGCCCTGCATGAGGCCGACGCCGTGGCGATGAGCCATGAGGGCGCGCCCACGGAGGACCTCGACCGCTACCTGTACGCCCCGCTTGCGCACTTCACCGCGGGCGGCGGAAAGCGCGTACGCCCCGTGCTGGCACTGCTCGGAGCCGAGGCCGTAGGCGGCTGCGCCGATCAAGCGCTCTCGTGCGGCGTCGCCATCGAGCTGTTCCAAAGCGCCGCCCTCATCCACGACGACATCGCCGATGCGAGCGAACTGCGCCGTGGCGAGCCCTGCCTGTATCGCACCGAGGGGCTCGGCCTCGCCATCAATGCCGGCGACCTCGCCCTCACCCGCGTGTTCGAGATCGTGCTCGCCGATGGGTCGCTCCCCGCGGAGCGCCGGCTGCGCGTTCTCGAGGAGCTTGTGCGCATGGAACGCCACACGCTCGAGGGCCAAGCGCTCGACCTCGGCTGGGCGCGCGACGGCCGCTGGGATGTCACGAGCGATGATTACCTCTACATGATCGACGGCAAGACAGCCTGGTACACCGTGGCCAGCCCCCTGTACGCAGGAGCGCTCGCCGCCGGCGCCGAGCCCGACGCGGTGCGCGGCCTCATCGAGGTCGGCCTACCCGCGGGACTCGCCTTCCAGCTGCAAGACGACCTGCTGAACCTGGTGGGCGATGCCGACGCACAGGGCAAGGACTTCCGCAGCGACATCACGGAGGGCAAGCGCACCCTCGCAGTAGTGTGGGCGCTCGAGCATCTTGGCGGCGCGGAGCGCTCGGAGCTTGTCGAGCTGCTCGAATCAGGCACGGCCGACACCTCGCGGCTCGCGCGAGCCGTCGAGCTCATCGAGCTGGGCGGCGGCATTGATAAGTGTCGCGAACTCGCCGCCGAAAAGACCGCTGAAGCTCAGAAGCGCGCCCGCGAGCTCGCCGAATGCGGCGTCATTACCACCGAGGCGGCCGAGCTGCTCGTTTCCATGGCGGATTTCTTCATCAATCGCCGCGCGTAAGGGGCCGCACTCGGCCAAAAGCATCAAAACCTTCCCCAAAACGTACACTTATTTAGCGTTTGCCCAGGATTTCGAAAAATAAGTGTACGTTTTGGGGAAGGTTTTGCGCTTGGATGCGAGCCTTGGCACCTTTCACCGCGTGTGGCTGCGCAGGCGCCGGTACATCAGGCCGCCCACCGCCAAGAGAAACGCCGACGCCACCAGCGTGCATGCGACCAGCGGCCAATTGCCGGAGCCGACCGCTGACGCCGCGATTGTCGAGGTCACGATGGATGGAATACGCCCAAACGTGGCGATCAGGACGACCGGCAGAAAGCGCATGTTCGTCAACCCGGCGAAATACGTCAGGAAATCCTTGGGCGTGCCGGGAATCAGGAACACGATGAGCATGATGAGCTCGAGGCGCTTGGCGCTCTTCAGCCAAGAGAAGCGGTCGAACAGCGACCGATCGAAAAACAGCCCGACGAGCTTCCAGCCCCAACGGCGCGTCGCCCAGTAAAGCGCCGACGTCGCCAAACCCGAAGCAACCAGACACAGGGCCGTGCCCTCCCAGAAGCCGAACGCGTACCCGCTGGCGAGCTCCACGGGCTCGCCAGGCAAAAACGCCAGCAGCACCTGCACGATGTTGATGCCGAGCATTGCAAGGCGACTGACAAAGGCATGGTCGGACACGAACGCGCGAACGGCGCGCGCATCGGCAAGCCATGCAAGCAGGCCGGGGAGGTACTCCCAGCATAGAAGCGCGGTGATAGCGGCAGCCGCGACCAAGCCGATGAGCACGCGACGACGCAGGGCCTTGCGGCGAACGTCGATTTCCGGGTCCTCGTCAATAGACTCACGAACCTCGGCGGGTGCGGTGGAACACGCCACCTCGGCAGAATCCGCCGCAGCCCCGGTGCGATCGCGCTTCCAGACCTCAGTCAGCTTCTTGACGTCCAGCTTGCGCGCTGCACCGCCACATGCCACAGGCTGCTGCGGAAGCAGGGCGTTCATCTCCATGGGAGCCTCGCCCTCGGTCTGCATTCTCATCATCGCGGCACCTCCTACGTTCCGTGCGAGTTAAGTGTCGCAAGAGGGTGTCTACGTTTTGTCGACCAGCGATGACAATTACGTAAGCCTTAGGTATTCCTAAGTAATTCTTTACAGACGGCATGAGCCGCCCCGCCATGCGAACGTCCCCATCTATGGAAGGGCCTCGCCGCGGGGGCCATCCTCGGACTTGGCGGGGCCCTGCTGCGGGGGCCATCCTTGGCCTTGGCGGGGCCCTGATGCGGAGGCCGCCCCACCTCTCTAGAGAACGCTCTCCCGGTCGGGTCGGACATCGAGCGTCGCGATGACCCGCGCGCCGCCCGTCTCGGCGTTCGTCAGGGCGATCTTGCCCCCATGGAGTCCGCACAAGACGCTCGACACATTGAGCCCCAATCCGAAGTGCTCAGCGGACTTGCTCTCACTGAAGAACGGGTCGCAACCGCGGTGAAGCGCCTCGGGGGTGAACCCCGGCCCATCGTCGGTTACAACCAGGGTGAGCACCCCCGCATCGACCATCATGTCGAACGTCACGATCGACGATGCGTGCACGCAGGCATTGCTCAGCAAGTTGTCGAGCACCTCCTCCACCAGGGGAAGATCGATGGCGAGAAGCGCGGCGGGACGACTGTCTGTCGCGGCTTTGAGGATGGGTTCCGACGCGCAGCACGTTTTGGGCGCGGGCCCGCCATCCGCCTCGGACACGGTCGGCAGCTTCAGCTCCAAGCCGCCGCCGCGCGCAGCCATCACCTCGGACACATGTCGACCCAACTCCTCACGGAGGTCGTCGAGCGCAAAAGTCTCGCGCTCGACGGGACGGTCCTCCAACTTGCTGAGACCGCCCATCGAAGTCGCATATCGCTCGAGACGTGCGACCTGGGCGGAAAGCGCGTCGAGCGCATCCCCATCCAGCGTGTCGCCGCGGCGCAGCCGCATCTGGGCCATCTCGACCGTTCCCTTGAGCACGGTGATGGGCGTGCGCAGGTCGTGCGCGAACGCCGCGTTCAAACGGCGGCGCGATTCGGCCGTGCGCCATAGCTCGCGCTGGGCCTCGAGAAGCGAGGCGCGCATGTGCTCGAGCGTTTCCGACAAGCGGCCCAGCTCGCGACCGCGAACGACGCGGATGGTAAAATCCAAGTCCCGCTCGGCGATGCGGTCGGCCGCACCGGCGAGCTCGGCCAACGGCCCGGCGATATGAACGCGGTAGAAATGGCGGAACGTCAGCCAGCCCAGAACGCCATAGGCAAGGACGGGCGCGAGCCCCGTCGCGAGCGTGAGGATCCAAGGCACCAGGCTCGCAGGCGGCTGCGATGCGGCATAGTATGCGGTATTCGAGACAAGCCCCTCGCCGAACGTCTCCTCCAGATCCGCGCCGGTCACGGACTCGAACAGCTCGACGCTCTGTGCACGCCCCTTGCGGCTCAGCTCATCATAGCGAGCGAGATTGTCTGCAGAGATCGTGCTGTTCGCCTCGAGGATTTCCTCTTGGGGGTACCCCTCGTTGTAGTTGAGCCCCCAGTCGTACAACTGGACCCGGCCGCTGCGAACCAAATCGACGGTTGCGTACAGCGAGCCGATGGTGCGACCGCTGTCCGGCACATACCCGCTTCCGGTCCCCCAGTCCCCGGTCGCAATGAAAACCGCATACGGCCCGTCACCGGGCAAGTCAAGCTCGGAAGCGGGGAGCAGCTCACCCGCGTTGGGGTCGTAGATATACGGGCCCGAATCGATTGTTCCGCGCTGGGTCAGGCCGTTTTCGAGGCTCACCTCGAGTTCGTAGTACCCGTTGTTCCATGTCGAGAGAACCTCGACCATGCCCAGCGCCAGTAATGTGGCAGCCGCAAGATACACGGCGAGATACACCGTGAACGTCACGCCGAGTGGACGGGTGCGCCACCACGCGTGTAGGCGCTCGCGCTTGGGAAGCTGTTTCAGGGCCTCGCGCTCGCGGGCGCGAGCCTCACGACGCAGGGAACGACGATACCGACGGCCCTCTTTACTCACGCCATGGCAAACACGGCGCTTTTTCCGGCGAGCTGCCGCGCGAGAACGGGGCCCGCTCGTGTTGTCGGCGTCGCATCGCGGGCCACAGCCGACAACGGGGCCAGCAACGGGCTGAGCGTCGCATTCCGCGTCGGGTATGGTTCCGTTTTGTGCGTCGGGCGTGGCGCCGTTTTGCGCGTCGCCCCTCACTTGGCCACCCACTTGTAGCCTACGCCCCACACCGTCTCGATGGGATCCTCTGCCACACCGGCGGCAGCGAGCTTGTTTCGGATGCGGCGCACATGCTCGCGCACCTGCGACGGATCGCCCGCGGCGTCCCAACCCCACACGTGCTCGTAGATGGCATCGCGGTCGAACACCTGACCCGGCCGCTTGCTGAGCAACGCAACGATGTCGAATTCGAGCTTGGTGAGGTCGACGCATGCGCGAGAGGGCGCGTCTCCCCCAGCTGCCAGCGGCCCGGCAGCGCGCTCCGTAGCCCCGTCCCCCGGCTCACCAGCACCGGGTCGCACCTCAACCGTGCGCCGTCCGTAATCGATGGTGAGTTCTTGGAAGAATCGGACAGCGTTCTCGCGCTCACGCACACGGCCCTCGCGTGCCATATGCGCGGCAACACGCCGGCCGAGCACCTCAAGCGAGAACGGCTTCATCACGTAGTCATCGGCGCCGGCGGCAAAGCCGTCGAGTTGGTCGACGTCCTCGATGCGCGCGGTGAGGAAGATGATCGGGCAACTCAGGTGCTCGCGCACGCGGCGGCACACCTCGAAACCGTCCATGCCCGGCATGTTCACGTCGAGCAGCATGATGTCGGGGGCGACGCCCGCCGAAGCGGCAGCGAGCGCCTCAGCCCCGCTATTCGCGCACACGACCTCGTAGCCCTCCATGCGGAAATACTCCGCGAGCATATTCGCGATATCGACCTCGTCGTCGGCAACCAACATGCGCATAGTGCAGTCCCCCATCTTCGCCGAAATCTCAGCTCAAAGCATCGTCTCGTCAGCCCAAAGCATCATCCCGCCGTTTCCCTTTCGCTATTTTCCACCATACCTGTCTATGATTTGTCGATACAGATAGGGTGCCTCCCCTTGGGAGGATATGAACGATTGGAGGCTATGAACGATTGCGAAGATTGCATTCATTGGACTTGCAACGTTTTCCCAGGTAGAGAGCTGTACAAAAAAGGAGCTTATGAACGAACCGTTCATAAGCTCCTTTTTCTGCTGGCGAAATCGTTCACATCCTCAAAGAACGCGGCGGGCAGCCCGCCACTTCGCCGGGCACCGCGGCCGCAACGCCAGGCGCTACCACTTCGCCAGGCGCCGCGGCCGCAACGCCATCAAACACTGGCGCCGCCCCGGGCAAGCCGTCGGGAATTCCCCTACTTCAGCTCCGGCCAAAAGTCCTTGTTGGCCTCGATCATCTCGTCGAGAACCTCCTTGGCGACCGTCATCGACGGGACCGTCTTGTTGAGCGTGAACGCCTGGAGCGCCTTCTCGTACGACCCCTCGATGCACGCCTGGACCACGAGCTTCTCGGAATTGAGCTGCTGCATCATAAGGCCCTGCTGGAACAGCGGGATGTTGTCGCGGGAGATGACCTCGGGGCCGTTCTTGCCGATATACGCGGGAAGTTCGACCATCGCGTCGTAAGGCATGTTCGGGATCGCGCCGCGGTTCTGGCAAATCACCAGGAAGCGCGCCTTCGTGTCGTTCTTGAGCGCGACGGCCAGATCGGCGATCCAGTCGCCATGGCTGCCAGCGTAGAACGTGCTCTCGTCGATCTCGCCCGTGGCCTCATAGCGGTCAATGCCGGCGAACAGGTTGTGCTCGCGCGTCTCCTCCACCTCGTTAGCGCGCGTGCGCTCGGGGTTGGAATGCTCGACGAACTCCTTCTGCTGCAGGTAGTAATTGAGATACGTGTTGGGCAGGTACTCCGGGAAGAGCTCCATGATCTCGTAAACGCCCTTCCAGACGTAATACCAGCTGCCCTTCGTGTGGCGGTTCTGCTTGCTCTCGTCCTCGTTGTCGGTGTTGGACTTCATGAGGGAGCTCATGCCCTTGAGATAGCTGCTGGGAAGCAGGATCTCATGCTCCTTGATGTACTCGCGCAGCTGCGGCAGCACCTCCTCGCCCTTGTGGCGGATGCTGGTGAACCAACCGAAGTGGTTGAGGCCGAAGTAATCGTACTCGACGTCCTTCTTGTCGATCTCGAGCGCGGCGCACACGAGGTCGATGATGGCGATGGGCATATCGCAGATGTTGATGATTCGGGCGTTCGGGCGCATCACGCGGCACGCCTCGGACACGATCGCAGCGGGGTTGGAGTAGTTGAGGATCCAATACGTGGGCTTGGCGTACTTCTCCACATCATCGATGAGCTCGACCATGGGGAAGATGGTGCGCATGCCGTAAGCGAGGCCGCCGCAACCGCAGGTCTCCTGGCCGACGCAGCCATGGCGCAGCGGAATCTTCTCGTCCTGCTCGCGCATGGCGTAGCCGCCCACGCGCATCTGGGCGAAGACGAAGTCGGCGTCGGAGAAGGCGGTCTTTTTATCGGTGGTGACCGTCAACTTGATGTCCAGGCCGAGGTCCTCGTGCAAGATCCAGTCGACGAGCACGCCAACCTTGCGCTGGCGCTCCTCGTTGATGTCGTACAGGCGGATCTCCTCAACCTCGAGCTCCTCTTTGCGCAGCGCGATGGACTTGACGATACCGGGAGTGAAGGTGGAGCCGCCGCCGGCGAGGGTGATGATCATGGTGCATCCTTTCTCATGCGTGAAACGAAAAATGCGCTTGCCCATGTCTGAAACGGCGCGGAATCGCCGCGCGATACGCGGCGCGGGACCGTGCTGACGGGGGGCCGGACGGGCTTGCGCGCCCGGCCCCGATACGAGGCCGACGTGAAGGGGATCGGGACCGCCGTCGAACGCATCGCGCTCGACGCGCCATCCCAAGAGCCCCTCATTTGCGGGCCTACATGTTCTCGAGGGCCTCCTCAACCTGGCCGCGGACCTTTGCGACCTCCATGCCGAAGATAATCTGGATGTCGTTGCCGTTGCGAACGATGCCGCTGTTCTTCATGTGATTGATGAGGTCCTCATCGATGAGGGACTCGTCGGCGACGTTCACGCGCAGGCGGGTGAAGCAGTTCTCGGTGGACTGGATGTTCGCCTTACCGCCCAGGCCTGCGATCAGATCGAGCACAGGGTCGCCGGCGGCGGGAGCGGCGGCAACCTTGTCAGCGGACGCAGCTGCCTCGTCAGCGGGAGCGGCGGCCTCCGACACAGTGGAAGGCTCGACGTCGTCCTCCTCGCCCTCGCGACCAGGGGTGTGCAGGTGCAGCTTCTTGATGAGCACCGTGAAGACCACGAAGTACAGGGCGGCGTTGATGACGCCGAGGACGATCATGAGCGGCCAGTTGGTCTTCTCGACGCCGAGCACCAGATTGGAGACGACGATGTTGATGATACCGCCGGCGGTCGCCGCAGGGATGTTCAGAACCTTGAGCAAGACGAGGCTGATGCCGGACAGCACGGCGTGGACCACAAACAGCACGGGAGCGGCGAACACGAACAGGAAGTCCATCGGCTCGGTGATGCAGGTGAGGATCGCGGTGATGATGAGCGGGAGGATGATGGCGCGGGTCTTGTCGCGATTGCGCTTGTAGGAGGTCACGATGAACGCCGTGCCGATACCCAGATAGGGCCACAGGTTGTTGAAGGTGTAGCTATTGAAGTAGGTGCTCGCGGAGAACGGCTGACCGACCATGGCCATCTCGGCGACGCGAATCGGATAGGCGCCGGCGATAACCGTATCGCCCAGGGCGAGCGTGCCGCCCACATCGGAGAACTGGAAGGGCGTGTAAATGAGATGGTGCAGGCCGAGCGGGACGAGCAGCTTGTTAAGCATGCCGTACAAGAACAGGCCGATGTTGCCACTCTCCTGGATCATACCGGCGAGCGAGGCGATACCGCCCTGCACGGGAGGCCAAGCATAGCAAGCGGCCACACCGAGAAGCAGGGAGATGCAGATCATGATCAGGAACGGGAAGCGGACGCCCGAGAACATGGAAAGGGCGATCGGGAACTGCTTACCGCCGAACTTGTTGAAGACCCAGCCGGCGATACAGCCCAGAATGATGCCGCCGAAGACGCCCATATCGAGCACCTGGATGCCCAGGACCTCGCTCTGACCGGTGCCGACCAGCCCGAGCTGCGTGGGCTCAGCAAGCATGCCGAGCGCCTCGAGGGTGATGTTGTTGGCATTCAGGAACAGGAAGAAGGACATGAGACCGATGAGCGTCGCATGGCCCTTGTCCTTCTTGGCCATCGCGCCGGCGATACCAGCGCAGAAAATCACCGCGAGATTGTTCACGATGAACATCAGGCTGTTGTAGATGATCTTGCCCATGGTGGCGAAGAACGGCAGTTGCAGGAAGGGGACCATCGAGGTGATGGTCTGATTGGTGAGGAGGATTCCCAAGATCAGCACGGTGCCCGCCACGGACAGGTACATCAGCGGCTGGACGATTGACTTGGAAAACACCTCCAGCGAACTCTTCAGCTTATTTGCCATTGCCTTACGCTCCTTTCTGTTGGTCGCCCGCTGCGACAGACGACTCCCCCGACGCGTCCGCATGCGGGGCGTGTACGAGATTCGCGATGTGGTACACCAGATATCCCTTCTCGGCATCGCTCACGACGCAGCCATACTCCTGCTCGATATGCGCGCCGATGCGCTCGGTGCACTCAAGCGCATCAGGGTACTGGTCTTTACCCAAGTGGAATAGGAAGGTGTCCTCGGACTGCGCGATGCTCTTGTCGAGCACGCGCTGGGAGAAGAACTGAAGGTGGCGCAAAAAGCGCTCGTATTGGACGCTACCCTCGTCATACGTGAGCCCAAAAGTTTCGGACACGGTATTGAGGATGCCGTTGATCATCTTGATTGAAAGCATCAAATGGTCGGCACGTTGCTTCATCGTCGCATTCACTATGTGCAAGGCGATGAAGCCCACCTCCGCCTCGGAGATCTCGATGCCGAGATGACCGCGAATAATCTCCCGTGCTTTGAGAGCGAGCCCAAATTCGCGCCCATAGAAGCGCTTGATCTCGAAGAGAAGAGGGTTGTCGCATACAATGCCCGCCTGCTCGCGCTCAAGGGCCATGGAGATATGGTCGGTTAGAGCGATGAGAACGCTGTCATCGATAACGGAATCGGATTCGCGGCGAAGCATCGCAACGATGTCCTCGGCGATGAGCAGGTACTCGCTCGGAATGCCTTTGATGAGACGCTCGAGGCGCGAAAGCTGCGTGGGATCATCGAGGGTGAAGACCTTTTCGAAGGACGCCGAATCGACCATATCTCCGCGCTTGCGACCAAAGGCGATACCTTTGCCCACGGCGATGCGTTCGGTTCCCGCATCGTCGACCATCACGACATTGTTGTTGTAGACACGCTTGATATACACGGCTGTGACCTCGGTCCGAGCAACCGGCTAGCGAATCAGGGAGAGGACGACGTCGCCGCGCGAGACGGCGCCAGCAGGGCACTTGGCCAATAAGAGGTCCGAACCGAGCTCGGTGACGACCATCATCGTCGTGTCCTCGAAACCGGCGGCCGCGATCTTCTCTCGATCAAACTCAACGAGAATCTGGCCCGCCTCGACGCGATCGCCCTGAGCGATGCGAGCGATAAAGCCATCGCCCTTCATGTCGACCGTATCGATGCCGATATGAAGCATGACTCCCATGCCGGCTTCGTCCTTGATAGCGAGCGCGTGGCCCGTCGGGAACAAGGCCTCCACCGTTCCGGAAATAGGCGCGACGAGGACACCCTCGCTCGGCACGATGGCGATACCGTCGCCCATGGCCTTGCCCGCAAAGACGGGATCGTTCACCTCAGAGATGTCCATCACGGTGCCGGATACTGGGCAGAGAACCGTCGCAACGGGGGCTGCCTGAGGGGAGGCTTCGGCCGTGCGACCGTCCCCAGTCGTCGGCTGCTCGACCTCAGATGTCTTACCGCCAAACAAGTTCGAAAGGAAACCCATTTCGTAATCACTCCTCGTGTTGCCGCATCGCGGCATGAAAAAAGACCGGACCGAAACTGTGCGGTTGCGCAAGAATGCCGCCACTGGGCGGCGCTTGGCACTGCAAGAGTTTGGTCAGGCCCACGAAGCGCGCCGAGGTAACCTTCCTCATTTCTTGTTGCGGTTTGGAGTATAAGAATCCCCCGCGAGCCGCGTCAAGCCGCAGCACCGAGATGGGGCCTTCATGCAACCGTGAACGGTAGCTATTTTATGGTAAACGGTCATTCGTTTGCAGAGCCGCATTCAAAAGATCGGACCGGAGGTCCTTCTTGGCTCCTTGGGAGCCGCAGGCTGACGAGCCCTCAACGAAGCAACGCGACGCGACGCGCAGCCATCAGGAACCATGTGCGGTTGAAACCCGTGCGCAAACGAGAGCTTATGAACAATTGGAGGATATGAACGATTGTGAAAATCGCACTCATGAGTCCATGACGTTTTCCCAGGTAGAGAGCTGTACAAAAATGGAGCTTATGAACGAATCGTTCATAAGCTGGGACTGCGGACGTTTTCCTGTACATCCTACACCGGCCGGCGTAGAGACGCGCG